>Ga0065706_1000115_pt1 | contig 9358 bp, 10 predicted proteins | sample SwibulcommuniRL3_FD_59093 | JGI IMG/M metagenome (GOLD analysis project Ga0065706, IMG submission 59093) | Bulk soil microbial communities from switchgrass field near Rose Lake, East Lansing, Michigan, USA - RL3 Bulk Soil v2 (version 2) | ecosystem: Environmental > Terrestrial > Soil >... | reverse complement strand
AAATAGCAGTTCTTATATGCGATGAAATAATGGAAAGGGTAAAACAGCAGATTCATGATGTAGAGCGTGAATCCAAAAATATGGAAGGCGATATATTAAATTTCTACCGATTATCCGTTATGAATCAGATTAGGTTTATACTTGAAGTATCAGACGAGATTGAAGCCGAGTTTCATCAACAAATAAAACAGGTTGAATCTTTGAAATAACTATTTTTTTATTTATTATTATAAACTTTCAAAATATTTAATAATATGCCAGAATATCAAAGATATTCCCTATATTGGGAATTATTATGATTGCAATAATAATGATGATACTGTCTTTTGGAATCCCATCTGCATTTGGACAGTCCGTCGCCCCATATTCTACTTGCATTAAGTTCACTGACCAAGGTTATAATATAACTCCCCAACGGGACAATGATTGCAATTCAAAACAATTCTCAGAAACTGCCCTTTATTACCAAGCAAACGGATATCATAAAGTTGGCAATTCTAATGTTACAGGTTTACAGAGTATGCAACTGACAAGGTAAGTTTAATTAATTAATATTATAACCCTTAAAGAGATATTAAAATATCCTAATCGAATCTCGCTTAAAAGGATATAAAATTCATGGCCGAAAGCATTTATTTACTTTTAGGATAAAGATTTCTTTTAATTCTACAAGGAATCCAATCTTAAGGGTGAAACTTATATGCATGATTGGTCTTTTGAAAAGGAGGTAGACTATTAGATGCCAATATTTATGGATACTCACAAAGTTCCTTTTACTAAGGAACATCTTCAAGAGCTCTGTGCATCACCTAGGGATGAATTTGGTGTAGCTCATGTGGATCTTCTTTTCAATAAGGACGCGAATGTATGTTTCTGTGTNCTTGATGCACCAAATGAAGAAGCTGTTAGGAAGCATCATGAAAAGGCTAATGTGAACTGTGAATGGATTATACAGGTTGAAACTGCAAAAACATAGTTCTGACATGCAATTGTACTTGCAGTTCAAATTCCAATCCTGACAACCTCGATTGCGAAAGAACTGAAAACATACATAAAATCTAACTAAGATTTATCTATTCAGAGAATAATGGACATGCTATTCGGTTCAATGTAATATCATAATTTCTTCAAGTTACTTGCTAGTAACTTGCTATTCTTATAATATGATAGCAAAATGTGATGCATGAACTTCCTGCAAAATGAACTAGCGAAATTGAATTAGCTTCATACTGATTACTCAAAATATCTGAAAATTATAATGTGCAAGAGCTGTTTTTCTAAAATGATATCTGGCAAAACTAGAATCATCCGACTTGGTTTCTTATTCAGTCTTAAGATTTCGTTAGCAGTATCTTATTATAAAGCGCCGACCATTTTTATATTGTGCAAATAAGGCTGTATACTCAGAAATCCGGAATTCCCAATTCACTCATCCCTTGGGTATCTGAGTTGGAATCGCTCGGAATAAGATCAGAAAAATTAAATGAGCTAAATGATGTTTACGAGGTAAAAAATCTTGTCGAGAATATCAAGCAAAACTTATTTCAAGATTTTAAATCCAGTTATCAAGATACGTCAGTCTATAGTTAATTATTTAACTACAGATGTTGCAAATATTTCAAGAAAATTAATTGACAGAACAAGTCTCGATAAAGTAATCAAGACTCCTATGGTAAACGTCAGCGAAAATATGAACAGAAATGCAATACATCGATTCTTTTTTCAAGTCGGCCTTGCCCAATATTCATNTTCCAGATTTCTTCCTCCTTCTAAAGTTCTTCTTGCTGCGCAATAGAATATATTATGTTCACATGCCCAGTTTCCTGCAAGAAGAACTCTCCCAGGTTTAAAGTTCACAATTCTTTCTCGTTCAATTGATTCTATGTCAAAGTCTAATCCTAGTGTTTTGATAACCTTATCCACCATTGATTGGGAATCAAGATGCAAAATTGCTTTGTTACCGCATTCGGATAGGACTAAATCATCAAGTTTGTCCGGTCTTTGACTCACCAAGATAAGAAACAAACCGAATTTTCTTCCTTCAGCTGCGATTGTACGAAATTGTTCTCTAACCAAAGATTCATGCCGAGAACGGGGACTTGCAGGTATAAAATTATGTGCTTCATCTAGTACTATGAAAGTAGGTACCCTTCGATCTTCATCACGAGGACTCTTCATGGCTTCTTCCCATTTCTTTTCAGCATTTTCCCATTCTTCAGTCAGTATTGAATTAAGAACAAGTGCTCTTAACTCATTATTATTTATGGAAGGCAAATCTACTACCACCAAGCGTCTCTGACGTTTCGAAGAATAAGGTCTCTTAGCAAGAACATCAAGAGCTTGATACCGTTCAATTAATCCAAAATAAGAGTTTACTGTATCCCAACTGTATGATTCAAATACAAATTTGGCTTTTTCCATAGATTCGTGATTCAAGGTTGTCGCTCCCAATGATATGAGCGAATCATATAAGGAGCCTGACTTGATTGCGTTTTTTAACAATTTGCTCATTTTAGTCCTAGTCGTATCATTCGTGATTGTTCCCAAATTTTCACCCATTTTTTTTCCATCCGTTCTCAATCTTTTTACCATTTTCTCTCTCTCCTCATTGGGTATCTCTTGCAGCGATTTGAAAATATTCTTGACTTTAACTATAATATCTTCTCCATCGGTATCATCAGAAAATTGGGCAAATTGATTGAATAATTCCTTTGCCCAATTATGACAGTGAAACATTTCAGTACTCCTTGGATTATCNCNTTGTATGAGAAATTCGAGAGATATTGATGGCCACCACACTTTTAGCTCCTCCGCATTGGATTCCTTTGGAACTCTGTTTGTCTTTATGATAAAATCGTCCATTACCGGGGCCCATTTTTCTGCAAATTTATCTTTGGTCTCTAGGGTGAGTTTCCCCTTGCCTGTCTTTATGTCATATTTTTTCACTAGAGGTTGATTCGGACGCCACAGTTCTTCATCAATTTTGTAAATCTTCCTAAAATCCCCGTTAGGATCTAAAATCAGACACCTTGCTTTTGATTTGATCATAATTTCTTCAACAAGTCTTCCAAGGAAGAATGACTTTCCAGAGCCCGATTGAGCTATTATTACCGTATGCTTGTCCATCTTCTTGGTTGGAATACGGACCATATCCGAATAGTCAGGTCTCTCCTTAGATTGGATACAACAAATTGGATGTAACTGCGAGTCCACTATCCAACCTAAGTCAAGAAATGTATCTACGTCCTCTTGTGACAAATGTGAGAATATACCCGCGACTTGCTATTTACTTTATTCCCATTTCAAAATTGTATTTCAAAACCCAATCTAACTAGATTTTTATTCGTTCAAGCAAATTACCATAAATTTAGTACGCTGAGAGAAACCAAGACAGATAGTGCTATTTTCTTAGACAGTACACCGAATTTCATTCGTTCTCAAACATATCCTATTATGGTGAGGATCTTGATGTTACCGAATTGCCTTTACAAGACAAAAAGCGTAAATAGTAGTGCGACTTGGACATGGTAATGAGAAGTGGAACGCTATTAATAATAGGTGGTATAGCTGCACTCATCGTCGCCTCAATTGTGTCTACTTTAATTTACTATCAAATACTTAAGCCGTAATAAATGGATGATAAACGCATTATACTTGGTACTGTGGTGTCGTGGTGTCGTGGTGTCTGTAATCATAGATACGTCCGTAGGCTAGTCCTCGCTGGGTGGAGTTTCGTTGGTTTCTGCTTTCGGTTTTTCATTATTTTTGATGATGATAGCATACTTCGTATCTATGATTCGCAAGAGGTTCGATCGAAAAAAGAGGTAGTCGCAAGGTATTCATTTAGGAATATATACATAGTATGATTCTCATTCTAATCTAACACCATCTTGTGAAATACTGCCTCATCTGCCTCATTCATAATGGTAACGTTTTCCACTTTGGAGTAGACAGTTTTTAAAATATGAAACATGCTTGGAGATAGTTAATTTGAAAATCTTGTCACGCATGATCACGCATGAAATAGTCTAGATAATTGTTAGAATTTGGCATTACGGGCTAAGCCGATAAGAATATTTGAGTGGCACGGAATTATGATGACAGGTGAGGGTGATACATGAAAGTGTTATTGATTGCAGGTGGCAGTGGCAGCAGAGCGAAGCCTTTTTCTCAATACACACCAAAACCAATGATCTCTATAGACGGCCGACCGATCATAGATCATATAGTAAGATACCTTGCAAGGTTCCCAGAGATAGACAATTTCGTTATTGTATGTGAATTCGATGAGCATGGAAAACAGATTATTAATTATTTTGAAGGAAAGGAAAGGATCGTAGGTAAGCAGATTGTGTTTGTAGAAGACAAAAAAAATGGGACTGGAGGTGCGATATTGAATGCAGAAACAGAGATTGGAAGTGATGAGTCCTTTATTGTATGGTTTGCTGATAATATGTGTGCACTGGATATGGATAGCTTTGTCAAACAATACAAATTTTTAAATGAAAGTCAAAAAAATCGTGGAAAAAAACATGATAGGAATGGTTGTGACAAGGGATTACCGTAAAGAAGAAACGGGTAGGATTGTATGCGATCCTAATGAAACAAACAGAATTATGGAATTTACTGAAAAACCATTTACAAAATTAGATCTACCCGAGACTCTTGGAATATATATTTTTAGTAATACTTTGTTCTCAATCATACGCAACCAAAGAGATAGTTCAATAATTGGTAACAGCATAGATCTATCTTTTGATATCCTTGCCAAATTACCATCACTTGGTTTTGGGTTGTATTCTTATCCTATTTCCAGTCACATCGACTGGATTGACGTTGAATCTCCAGTTTACGCAGAAAGAAACAAAGAACTAGTAAAGAGGATACTTGCGCAAATGAAAGTAATTAAATAACAATATATTTTNAATNCTTTTATGGTGATTTAGAAAGCACACAAACATTTTGTTTATTTACATTTCTGCAGTTAGTACCTAAATCTAGGATTTGCTATACATCGTTTTATATTGTGAACCATATACAGAATTAGAAGTTTTGATTCTAAATTTAAAGCTCAGTAGATGAATCAATTGAAAGTTGCTGTAGATAAAACAAACTTTGAGAGTTACTGCGGTTGGTTGTTAAACAATGTTAAAGGCAGGACAAGAAAATCCTTTACAAATGCTGCAAAAGAGGAAATAATTAAAATTCAATAATGAAAGTGGTGAAAGTTAGCCAATCTGACCACGGATAACTCCATTCTTGTATTCATTAGTATGTACGTTTACATAGGCACTTCCATTGCGCATTAGACTTACAAGATCGGAAACTTCCTTACCCTCCAGAGGACCCTGTAGATCACCTTTTGTTATNTTTCCCTTTAACGAGATAGTCTCATTCCCTCCTACTTCAGCAGATTTAGCTTCTGATAAAACGGCTACAATATCACCATTTTGTCCTTCAGTTCCCTTGTGTAGATGAGCTCCNGTTATTTCCTTCAGTCCAACTGTACTGACCCAATATGACAATTGTGAATCATTGTTAACAGACTGGAACTTGGCCCAAGCACTGGCATTAGATTCCGTCGGAGGAACTTCGTCTTTGCCTGAGAGGAATGTGATAATCATTTTGCCTTCCTGGGCTTGAATTTGTTGCGTGACGACAAGAGACGTTGCAATTAATGCCAGAGTAGCCACTATGGTATACATAAAAGCCCATTTCATTAAAATCCCATAATAAAGCTTGTCCAGATAAGTCTTTCTATTCTTTTTACTTATCTGAATAACTCTTCCAGCTGGTTGAAGATATGATTAAATCATTTCATATTTGAAATAACAAAGTAACAATATTAATTCGAAAAGTGGTTTTAACGACTAGAGTAATTCGCTTTATGAGTTTTTGTTGCGGAGATATGCACCCAGTGGATTATAGTAATTTATAGTATTATTACTAATTACGTTATTGTGAATAAACAATTAGGAATGCTAACCGTAGTAGCAACAGTACTTTTATCAGGGGCGTTTCTCGCCATACCGACTATGAAGGCTGTGAACGCTCAGGGGAACGAGACCCAGGGGAGCGAGACCCAGGGAAACCAGACTAAGGGAGCAAACGTAGATGCATGGATTAAGGTCTTGAAACAAGATAATCCAACTTTGTCCGATATAGAACAAGACTCGAAGGTGAAGGACGCCATTGGAAAGATCAAAGGAATGCAAGACCCAAAGGAAGCTGTTAAGACCCTTGATGCATTGTATGCGTTGCAACAGCTGATGAACCTAAAGTCTCTGAAGGAAGGACAATAATTACGCTGACTTAACTTCCTTTTTTTTACCATTTATGTAAACACCTACGTTGTAAGTCATCAAGTAAAGTAGGATTGAATTTAATATTAGAAAATTTTAAATAAAATTTTTGCCTAAAATAATCTATCATCAATTAAGAAATGATCCAAGGCTGAAGAGATGATAGGCTGGTGCTTAGTCCTCCAAATACAGGCATCAACCAATTTTATTTATTTTCCTTTCTTGAAAATAACTGTTATTCATTTATTCATTGAATTAGCACAAGCTCAGAACAGTAACATTCTACTAAAGTAATTTCTCCCAACTTTTATTTTAATAATGAGTATTAAATTTGTCGCAGTGACAAAAACCATCAATTATCCATCTGATCCTATCCATCCTGCCTTTTCATAGATTGTGGATAATATTTTACTTGAAAGTCAATAGCCTTGTTTTTTCCATATCTCTATTATTTTTTTTGTAGGCTTGCCTTCCCAAAGTCCTTTAGTTTCATTAAGTACCTCTTTACTAAAGTAAATCTTTTCTATTACCTGTTTTTTTAGAAGAGAATGTTGTGATCTGTAGGAGAATATACTTATATATTTGAAATTTATAACGAGCACAGAAAATGTTCCAAGTCAATTTCCCATCAGGACGTAAAATTGTACCTGCCTTAATCGTTGTAGATATGCAGAATGGTTTTGTTAGCAAGGGTGGTTCATATCATAAATTAGGCATGAACACCTCAAATTACAGAAAGATAATACCAAAGCTGAAGAATCTAATCGAATTCTGCAGGAGTAAAGAAATTCCTGTTTTTTATACCGAAGCAGTCAAGGAGGCTAGCGGAATTGACCTGTTGACAAAAATCCATAACTTTCTACCAAAATCAAGGCAAGAGCGACTGAAGTTTCCTATCTGTATAAGAGGAACATGGGATGGAGTTACGCTTGATAAGCTAAAGCCAAAAAAGAATGACCATGTAGTTATCAAACGGAGAGATTCAGCTTTCCAAGATACAGAATTACGGGTCTGGCTTCAGAGCGAAGGCATCAACTTCCTAGTTTTTGCTGGAATCGATACTTCAATTTGTGTAGAGACATCATTAAGAGAGGGATTTAACATAGGATATGATGTAGCGTTGATAAGTGATGCTACGGCATCAGGAATTAAAGAGCATTATAAGACCACATTAGAAAGAGTAAGAGACTACTATGGATTAGTGATGAGTACAGAACGCTTTAAAATTGGGATTAATAATTTGGATAAAGTGAGAAAAAGTAAGAACGATTTACGTGAACTATCTTGGGATTCCTTTCTTGAGGAATTTAACTTATTGGATCCTAGGGAGTTTGCTCTCGCTAAGTAAGAGTCGAGCCTTTTAGATTTTTACACCAGATGTACACATTAGATCCAAATAATAAAAAGTTCAGAATGTTACTGGATTGAGGATATCGTCTAATTTTCTAGATCATAAAAGGATGCAGCTTTNATCCTCAAACTGGACGAATAGTAGATGATACTAGCGTAACTCACAAACAGTTACCAAACTTANGAACAATTTAGTAGAAGTTGCTGAAAAAGAAAAAGATCGGTCTACATACTCTTTCTTACAATGGTTTGTAGTGTGAACAAATAGGAGAAGTGATATTTGGAGGTATCTTAATCCTCTTTTAAAAATAAAATTGTCCTTCATGCCTCCGAGCCCATGTCAATCTTTTCCAATTAAATCGATTGATTGTAGACAAGACCCAAGTTACCAGTGGCAATCGGACACTAAAATTCTACACTATTCACATCGCATGGGCACCTCTTTTAGTTCTGTTATTGGATTTGGCAGGTTAGAGTGTGGGTTGTCTAGTCTGTCTCATTAGAAGGAAGAGAAGGAGTAGTATTAGACATAGTACCTTGATCAGAGGGTAGAGAAGTAGTATTAGACATACTTTGGCTTTCATTTTCATTTTCATTTTCATTTTCAGGAGCCGACGTGGCATTAGTGTTTGTTACAGGATTGACAGTTATGGAGACCTTGGCAGTATTGCTAGTTGAACTTTCATCGCTAACAGTAAATGTAAAGCTATCTGATCCTGTATACCCATTGTTTGGGATTGTAAACAACCGATCCAGTATCTCCATCAAAGGAGCTCAGTGACCCATGATTGGGCGTAGTTCCTAGCGAATAGGTTAAGCTATCACCACCCTTATCAGTAGCATCAAGGGTTATAGGTACAGATGTATCGATATCTGTGGTAACTCTTTGTGATTTTGCAATCGGTGGAGTGTTTGCTGCAGATTCTGTAACCGGTGGAGTGTTNACTGCATTTACTGTTACTGTCGTAATAGCAGTTGACTTTAAATCTCCGGCGCCAACCGCGGTTAATTCAAAGCTAAGAGTAGTGCTATTTCCAACATCTTTGAATTGATCGGAGGTAGGAGCATCAAAAGTGGCCTTTGCCTTTCCAGAGTTTTTGATCTCTACTTTAGGACTTCCACCAGTTTGCTTCCATTTGATACTGGGAGGATTATCCGCATATAAAGAGTCGCTTCCATCTAACATCACACCTTTTTCTCCCGCTTCAACACTCTGATGTGAACCTGCATTTGCAATTGGTGGGGGACAACCGATATTGTTCGTGATTGCAAGTGTTGTTATAGCAAAACCATTAAGATCAGTTAGACTCAGACTTCCGATCATATTCTGAACTTTGATTTCATTCATAAATGAATTGAACAAATAACACGAGTTGGCATCATTAGATGTTGATGTGTCGGATAAATCTTCAACTACTTGGTGAAGTGGAGGATCCAACTGGAGGGTCGGGTAAATATTGTTTACTTGGGTGATCAATCCTTGGGTGGCCTCAACTGGTGATTCTATATTCCACATAAAACTAGGGGGACTAGGATCCTTATTTTGGGAAGTATCAACGGCTCTCACTTGAAAGTTATGACTGCCTGGATCGCGTACCCCCGTATAAGTACAAATGTTAATTTTTTCACCGAATATGTCTGACAATGTATGAGCTGACTTCCACGCTCCATTGTCTAATCGGCATTCATAGTGTTTTATCCCTACC
>Ga0065706_1000196_pt1 | contig 9406 bp, 10 predicted proteins | sample SwibulcommuniRL3_FD_59093 | JGI IMG/M metagenome (GOLD analysis project Ga0065706, IMG submission 59093) | Bulk soil microbial communities from switchgrass field near Rose Lake, East Lansing, Michigan, USA - RL3 Bulk Soil v2 (version 2) | ecosystem: Environmental > Terrestrial > Soil >... | reverse complement strand
AGCCTCGGTATCAACCGCCAACTAATCTTGTATTCCATATTTGATGGAGAGACTGGAATAGACCCTGGCCATGATGACTACCTCCAACCTGACATCCAGTATATTGTTGCAATTAACTATTGCACGACAACCATGAGTAAAGTCTCTTAGTTTTCATGAGTAACTCAATATCTCTAAAAAGAGAATCTATTTTAGTTTTTTTAATTATCAGACATTATCTTCTTGGCGATGTTCCAGTTTCATTAAATCGGATCATAACCTTTTATTTTACTTGTGCTGTGCATGAGGAACAACCAAAACTACATCCATACCAGGTATATCGGATTTAATTACCCTTTCAGTGTTGAGTAAGTACATTTCTACCTCATTCAATGGTTTATTGCCATCCATTTCAAGATGAATTTCTGCTCGCGAGATGATACCAGTCTGTCGCAATTTGATAGATCTCACTCTCACTTCAGCTTCAAATTTTTGCTCTATCAGTCTCTTGATATAATCTGCACTCACAGGATTATGCCAGGCATCAACCAATATCAGTGACGATTGTTTTAAAGAAACATACGCTACAGAAAATATGAACCCTGCAATTACCAATCCTCCTATGGCGTCAGCCTGTAATAATCCAAACTTAGTCGCTAGGAGTACACTCAAGAAACCTATAAAAGAAGCTGATCCGTCCTTTATTGAATTCTTGGCGTCAGTCTTTAATGAAAGTAAATTGTATTTGTTTGCTATACTCCGCATCTGAAATGCTCTGTGTAACGATATACCCCCAGCAATAGCAAGTACTACCATGGTGAGTAACGGTTGCTGAATTTCTTCTGGATGGATAAGTCCCTCATAAGAATGGTAAACTATGAAGGAGCCAATAGCAATCATCCCGATTGCAGCTATCATTGCTGCAAAGCTTTCTACTTTATGGTAACCGAATTGAAACTTTCTGTCCGCAGGTCTGCGTGCAAATCTTAACCCTATCAATACTATAAAAGATATCATAGCATCAGACATCGAATCGACCCCATCGGCTGTAGCCACGACACTTCCACTGATATGACCCATAAGCAACTCTACAATTCCTATGCTGATTAAAGTTACAACAGAGATCTTGGCTATTCTTTGACCAGCGAGCAATCCTTCGTTTACGAGATGCGTGTAAGGTCCTTTGTCCTTAGAAACTGAGTCTGGTTTCAATGAATTCGGAGTAGCTATCTCCTCTGATCTTCTATTATTCAAGTTGTGAGTTAACTAATTACTTATCGGCTCAATTGTTATTAAAGATTAAGATTATAAAATGGCCATTTAGGCAAAGTTGTAATAATTACAAGAATTGGGCAGAATATATGGATAAAGTAGATGGTATTGACAATCTAGCATCTTTTATACTTTACCTATAATGTCCTTCAAAGAACGGAGGGATAGCGGGACAAATTAAGATAAGTGCTGATAACGTTACAACTGCTGACTCTTTGGATGCAGATAGCATGACTGGAATGGAAGAAGGATAATTTAGTAAGCAGTAAGTTACTGAAATTCGTCCNCNATTTTTTTGCATAAAATATAATCGCTTCGTCTTTCTTTTTCTATATTTAACACTAAAGAGATAGTTACTATTTGAAATATCAATATGAATTAACTAATTTGGTATCAATCTTGTCATATCATCAGAATATTCATCGTTGCAAATATGACACATTAAAATTATTAGCATCAACTTTCACGCCACAATGCCTTTACTTTAGCTAAAAAGACAAAACCTACCAGATATATTANNANAACCANGAATCCNAATTCAATTGACCACCCTTTTGGTGTGGCTATTCCCATTGTACTTTGTATTATTAGAGATGCATGGGTAGTTGGGACCAAGTAAGAAGCATATTGAAACAAGACAGGCAATCTTTCAATACTGTAAAAAACTGGTGGTAAGATTGAGAGAATCACGTTAACAAATGATATAATCTGCGAGACGTTCCTCATGTGTAGCATATGAGATGATAGAAAAAAACCCATAGATGACATCGAAGCCCAAACAAGGAATGTCGTGACTAGCAGTAGTGGAATGTAAATTGCTGATGAGAGAAACAAAGTAGCTAGTGAGATCAATACCAGTAATGCAGGCAATCCAAATAGTATCTGAGAAATTGCCAATCCGACCATGTAAGTAATGGGCGAAACAGGAGAAGCAACAAAGACATCCTGAATCTTGTATTCATTCTTGTAAAAAGAGATATCTTGACCCAGCGATAATCCATATCCAACTAATGCCATTACCAAACTTCCTGTGATAGAGAGTGGCAAATATTTACCNTCGCTGACAATAAACAAAATAAATAACAGAGAGAATGGACTTATTGCAGAAAAAATCAAGGATAAGGGATTTCGTCTTAACCAAAGAATGCCCGTCAAGTATGCAATGAGAAAAATTTGCATTAATGCGGTCTTGCTTTTAACAATTAACATGCCTTGCAAAAGGTGTGTTCCAGATATATAGGATTTTGCGTATCTTAATGATAAATCCCCAAAAAAGAGAGCACGAGTAGAAAAAAAATCTAATATAGATACCCCATTATCTGCTAGAACAAAAAACAACTTGATTCCTTACCTGAACATGCTCAGCATATTTTCAAGAAGGTACATGCCAACGCCGTAAAACATTATCAAGATCCAGCTAAAAGATCGAATTGTCAAAGTCATTTCTGTGAAGGTAATTGTAAAACACAACAGTGCTCAGAAGAGTTATTAGAGCTTTTTATGATACTAACCTTGTTTGAAATGTACCGAATGCGGTTGTAGTCATGATGACTGCAAAGCAAGCAGATCTCCTCTTGAATGTTCTGAATGTTTATTAAAAGAATGCTGTTGTTGGTTAACTACAATATGACAATTGAGTATGTGTCATCATTACCTAACTAAAAACGACTAGTTGAAAGTTAAGCAATTAAGAAAGGAAATACTTTCATGCCTAATAATTATAAAGTCGTTCGCTCAATGTTTTACATGTTCGCATGAAATTGCTCAAAACTATGGGAATAGATTTCAATTATATTTCCAAACGGATCTGAGCAAAAAACCAGCTTGTAGGGTTTATTCGGATTGAGTTCCCAAATCTTAGTAAGTTGTCTGCCACCAGTTTCAGTTACTTTTTTAATAAGTNCCTCGATATTTCTTTCGGTAACAGCTATATGAATTACTCCGCCGCTCCAGTATTCAATTTGTCTATTTTCGGTTACTTGTTTGGGTTCAATAAACTGAAATATCTCAAATCCTACATTATTGGCTGAAGACATCCATACAATTCGTAATTTCTTAAATTTTGATCCAAAAATATTCTCGAGTGCGTTACCTATTTGTGTATCATCTGCAGCTAGTTCAGTAGGGCCTCTTATTATTGTGAAACCCATCACTTCTTGATACCATTTTAGTGCTCTCTCTAAATCCGGGACACTGATTGCAATATGATTAATTGTCTTGGGAGAATGAATTGGATCCATGGACAAAAACTACCTTATTTTGATGTCGAGCTCAAAGTTGGGCGCCGCCAATGAGAACCGAAACCCAAACCGAAACCGAAAAGGTACGACACNTTTTAGATCAGTATCATATTTTGTTAAGCCGGTACCAACAGGAATTAAGTTATTTTTATTCCCCATATTCCGTTTTAATCTTCCTAGATTGACAAAGTCTGAAGCATCTCTATCTGTCGACAAATATATCATTAAAGCTGATCCATTAGTAGCTTTTAAATTCTCCAATCTTAGAAAAGTTTTACCATCTTCAAGGTCAACTACTTTAGCGACTCTCTCAACTTTATGAAAACCATCGCTTGAACCTTTAAAGTTTCCAATTAATGATTTTGAATCATTTGTGCCCATAGGATCAGANATATTTCATCAAGGGCAGTATTAAATTTCGAAAAATGGTTCATTAAAAACTCTTTTTCCTCTTGAGTCATATTTTTGGCAACCTGAACTCTGTGACCTTCAGCCATCTTCATGAAGTTAAATTAAAATGCATCAGGCTAGGTTATTGGTGGCATATTAGTAATTAGGATGACAGAGTAGGCTGGGCTCTCTATAATCACCAAACCAACCCGTGTTCTAGNGAGATATTTCAAATTTATTTTCATTCAAATGAACATGCATTACCTTGAAAAGGATTAATCCAAATTTTTTCCAATTTTAATCCAAGAATAAGAAGGAAGNAATTTTTTTTTTCCTTTCAATTGAATGATATCTAGCGTGGGTTAAACAACGTTAATCAGAGTTTTGGACGACTTACAGAACAGGCCCAATTAACGCTATAGCATTTTCTCTTGCTTGCAGTATTGGTATCGCATCTTTTTTATTTTATTAATGCTTATTGTGANTTTNCAATGAGGTTAANTNTTCTANCATACTTCCTTTTAATAGGTANTATGCTCATTTTTTCAAACAACAATCTATATGCACACAATTTTTATCAAAATCAAGACTCAAAATTTTTTACATTAATAAAACAATTTGAAGTTGAAAACAATCTAGCATCGTCCGATCTTACTATAAACAAATCAAATGCGTTCACACATTCCAAAAAAGCAGACATGTTATTCAACCGGATTGTCTCTTTCAAAAGTGACACACATAAAAATTCTAATTCTATTGATAAATACACTGCCATTTTCACAGATCTTAACTTAACTACAAAAGCACTAATTGCGGCCAATCTTGCAGATGAAAGTCTTANGGAATATGGACTATCACACGGGCTTGACTCCAAACAGGCTTCTAATCTGTTNAATATGAGCATTGGCATGATTATGAAAATGAACAAATTACCCATAATGAACATGACAGACGATACTTCTAGACCTGGTCCTGATAAGATTCCTTCAATCTCCGCTAACNATTCGTTTAATGATTTGTTATCNCGAAANTATAAAGACGTTAAAATTAAAGTCAATTACGAAACTTCGACGATGCTTGCGAAATCATTGAAAATGTTATTCTCAAAGGAGCTGCAAAATGCCAACTTGCAAAATTCCTCTGGTTTAATGCCAATTCCAACAATTATGAAAATTAAGGCTCTAAAGGATTTGGGACAAGGGATAGATAAGCTCAATTTGGCAGTAAATAGGAATTCATCGTTGGAAGAAGTGTACAACATTGTTCATGGGCAAATTCATCCTAATCTATTTTTAGCGTTTAATTTGAAACTTAAATCAGAATGAATTGATATGGACCAGAAGTGTCGTGAGGTATATTAATCACAAATGCCGCGAAGTATCATAACAATTAACGTAGGATTTACATAAAGTGGAAATAAATGAGTGAGGTTAGACTCCTAGACAAAATCAAGGAACTTCAGAAAGTTTGTAAAATAGTCTCTAATTTGAAATCGTAATTGATAGAAGAGTTACCACACTATGGATACGACGCTTTTTTTTAAATAATGATAAAATAACGACTGGGATATTGAATAATAATTCGGAAATAAAAATCCATTTACTCACTGGACACCTTCTTTAATTTCATAAAGAACAAGGATACCTTGTCGACTTGACTCATGATTACTTTGCTGGAAAAATTGGAAGAAACTGTTACCAAATTCGATCCCGAAATGCCACAGACCGATCCCTTGACAAATTCACGTTATGAAGATTTATTTCAATACCTTGAATTTACAAAAAAGGCTAACAAATGTCTTTGAATTATTCAGAATGAAATTAAGTGACCGTTTCACTCAGGTGNATTTGTGGCCAAANTGTTTTGATCTCTCAGTTGAATCGTTTACATTGAAAAACAGCGAGCAGATAGGTGTGCGTATCTCCCAGGAGATGATGACTCTGAATCGCCTTATCTTTATGTAAACCCNTATCCGTTTGACGAAAAAATGGGTGACGAGTCATTGGCTATAGGTAAATGGCATACAACTGGTTGGAACGGAATTAAAGTAGTATGGAAAGAGCCTTAAGATAAAATAGAACAAGAAATTTCNTCCACAATATATGATTTATTTTTAGTTGCAAAACGCAATTTTCGTTTACCCAGCAATAGTAGTCTTCATCCTAATCGCAATTAATTTTCCGTTATTCAATTGCAAGAAATAAAATTGCAACGTCGCATATAGTTCTAACTTACCCTTATTTTTGACGTATCATGATTTATTATTCTGGTATGAGATGAATCGCAGTGTTAGGAATTGTCGTATCGAATTATAAAATCCTTGTACTTTCCCGTATATTCTCCGTAGTCCATTTTTACTTCGTCAACTCTCGCATTCTCAGGGCCGATCTTACTCCACTGTACAACCTGATTAACATCTTCTTTGTTTCCTTCAAGCAATGCTTCCACGTTTCCATCTGGCAAATTTCTTACCCATCCTACAACAGAATTTTTCATTGCAACTTGCNGCATATTAAATCTAAAATATACTCCTTGAACCTTCCCCCTAACTATCAATCGAACAGATATTGATTCTTTCTCATCTGGTATTGAATTTTTAGAGCGTNTGAAANTCACATTATTTTTCTGTATAGCGCTATATTATATATATTCAATTAATAATTGTGTCAAAAGATTGCATAGGTACTCTTAGATTTGAGATTAAGCTATTGCCCTATATCATCCAAACCTTTTATATCTACATGATATGCATAATTCCAGTACAAAATGAGGACCAAATTTGGCNTTACCCAAGGATTAAATATCGCAAGACTAGGTCTGGATGAAATNCAAATAATGACAGCTTGTCAAATTGCGGATAGGATTGATTTTGATTCAATCTGGTCAATGGATCATTCAAACGTACCACAATGGAAAAATGCAGTTGTTAATGATGCATGGTTATTACTTGCGGCAATAGGTGCAGTTACCAGAAATGTTGAATTAGGTACGTGCGTGACTGATGCAATAAGAAGACATCCTTCAACTATTGCACTTTCATCAATAACCTTGGATAGGCTAACTAATGGTAGAGCAATATTAGGCATCGGTGCAGGAGAAGCCCAAAATGTAGTCGATTTTGGAATAGAATTCAAAAAGCCAGTAACTAAATTTAGAGAGCAATTGGAAGTTATAGAAACTCTCTTTTGATTCCGATCCTGATAATAGGGTAAACTATAATGGAGAGTACTATAAACTCGTTAATGCATGTTTGCAGGCAAAGAGCATTAGAAAGCCAAGGCCACCAGTATATATCGCAGCAGGAGCACCAAAAACCTTAGAGCTATGCGCTATCTACGGAGATGGTTGGATACCAATAGGATATACTCCTGCATTGTTTAGACATCATGCAGACATTATTAAAGATCATGCAAAAAGAATTGGCAGGGATATTAGCAATTTTCAATTCGCAAATGATGTAGATGTTTATTTTACTGATGATGGCGAAGAGGCATGGAACAAGATGAAGAACGCAGTCAAGGTCAGTTTATACAAGCCAGAATTATTGAAGGTTCACAATATCCAACAGGATTCAGAATTTGATTTCCGAAGATATTTTACAGAATATGCAATGAATAAACCAGAATTGATGGAACAAATGAAAAGAGCTGCTATGCAAATCCCCGATGATGTGGCAAGGACTGCAATAGGGGTTGGTAGGCCTGATGACGTGATAGAAATGTTAGAACGATTTATTGAAGGAGGAACAAACCACTTTATAATTAGGTTCTGGGGAGACGGATATTTCAAAAACATAGAGTTATTTGGTAAAAAAGTAATTCCATATTTTAGAGAACAGGAAAAATAATTTACGGATGTCATTTGTAAAGCTGAACTGGAGGCTTGTCTCTTGAATTAAGTATATTCAAGAGTTAGATTTATTAAAAAAGGTGTCAAGATTCAGGTAAGTTTTATTTCTATTTCCTTTGGCATAAACAAGTGGATTTGCATCAAAACCCAATAAGCGCAAGCTATCCGCAAAACTTTCAGCAAACCCATGAAAAGTATAGATTTTCTCAGGGTTGCATTTCTTGACNACTGTTATTAAATCATCATAATCACAGTGGTCGCTTAGAGGAAAACAATAATCTAGCCCCAATGAATATTTGTAATACGGCTTCACAGCCCATCCACTGAATCCGATAGATAAAGCGCCATATTTTTTCTTGATGTAATTGAGAAATCCATTCTTGCACGAGGCCAGCGGAGCGATCAGTAACCATGGCTGGTGAGAGGACAGGATATTGTTATTTTCTGCTTCTGAGAAAGTAACATAATTGTCCATACTGATTCCGAACTCAGAATAAAGTTTGTTCATCTCGTCTATTGAATCGTGTATGATTAATGGTTTCCAATGTCTAAAAACATTTGTAAGAATTTGTGCCTTTCCTAGAGTGTATCCTAACAAAATAACGGGTATACCTTGATGATACATTTCTGAAATTATTAAATTTGCTTTGTGTATAGTGGTTTCAAATTTTGGAAAAATGTAGTCAGGATCGCCAAATGTAGATTCTATTATGAGAATTCTTGCCTTGGGTATAATTGCCGGATTCATAAACGCTCTTTTTGTTATTGAAATATCACCAGTATAATACAATTCATCTTCTATAAGGAGTCCATTTGAACCAAGAATATGTCCTGAATCCAGTAATCTGAAATCATGTTCGTGATACATATCGCCATATTTGTACCCACGATGCATTGCAATTTTATGAGTTATTTTTGAAGTGATAATCTTATTCCCGTTCTCTTTAACACGCCTGTATAAATGATCACTATGTGCATGTGAAACAAAAATGAAATCAGAATTAGGTTGTTTATTTGGATCAAGGGATATTTTTTTACTTTTGTTATCCACTGTTATGCCGCAATTGTCTACCGAAACATGAAGCATCAGTTTCTTTGATTTTCGGACAGTATATTAATATTAGTATAACAACTTTTGTCAAGAACAAATTTTGAATTCTACTGATAATCTCAGCTCCTCTTTGACATAGCGTTTGAAGTAAAATTTAATTTATCTTAAATTTCTAATTTTGAGTAATGATTCTGAGCCGATACTGGTTTATATTTTCTATTATCAATATGGTTTCATTTATTATTTGTCTCGAATTATTTATTTTGCATGAGTACAATAATTTTGATTCATATATTTATGGACAAACTGCTTTTACTAATTCGTCCGGTTTAGTTGACAAATCAACAAATGCATCTTTTAATGCTGAAGGAACAATTAACACTATTTTGTTTTCTCAAGATACATCCAACAATACAAAACCTTTAGTCAAAGATATCAATACAAATCATTCTTCGAAATATCTTCTAGGTGGAAAATGGAGGTTAGACGTCTTGAATGATAATGTAACATATTTCAAAAGCAACTTTACAATGATAGATACCGCCGGACACGATATTCACTTTCACACAATTGTNTATAAGCCAGGTTCAACTCTACCAATCACTCTAGACCAACAAGGAAAACC
>Ga0065706_1000247_pt1 | contig 9604 bp, 11 predicted proteins | sample SwibulcommuniRL3_FD_59093 | JGI IMG/M metagenome (GOLD analysis project Ga0065706, IMG submission 59093) | Bulk soil microbial communities from switchgrass field near Rose Lake, East Lansing, Michigan, USA - RL3 Bulk Soil v2 (version 2) | ecosystem: Environmental > Terrestrial > Soil >... | reverse complement strand
ATAATTACTTGGATGCATTCAACTGACAGTGAAGACCCATTTGTTAAGATAGCCAATCTCATAGGTGGAGAAGAATATCATAAAGTCGCAAAGGCCTTGTTGAATACTGAAGATGCTACCGACGAAGAGATAGCGGGCGCTACAGGTATGCGGATTAACATAATAAGGAAAGTACTGTATGACATGTTTGGTAAGGCCTTAATTACTGGCATTAGAGTTAAGGACGAAAAAAAAGGTTGGTTTGTGTATCGATGGAGAGCAAAAAGAGATCAAGCAGAAAATTTTATCGAAAATCAGAAAAAAAAGATTTTGGATAGACTTCAGAAACGCCTAGAATATGAAGAATCTTCGGAATTTTATCATTGTGGAAATACAGGTTGTCCAAGAATAAAATTTGATTACGCAATGGAGCTATTCTTCAAATGTCCAAACTGCAAAAATTCACTAAACATGGTAAATAATGAGAAGGTTAAGGATGCCCTAAGATACAAAATAGAGCAGATTCTGCTGGATATTAGTTCAAAAGATGAAAGTTCATCGTAGTTTATAAAATAAAACAATCTCATTTTCATTTTGTATTATTTTGTTTGATAGTTTCATTTTAATCCCATCAGAGATATTTGTAAATCCCTTGCCTTCAACCAATGTTTTTGCATCTCTTCCACCAATAACGACAGGCGATATTGTCACAACTAATTCGTTGACAAGACCTAATTTCAATACTGACCAGTTTATTTCTCCACCTCCCTCAACAATTATTTTTTTAAGGCCCATTTTTTCTAATTGGAACAGATTTCTAAGATTCACTTTTCCATTTCCATACACTAATACTTGCGCCCCTTTCTTTTGTATTTCTTTAATTTTCCTTGAAGAAGCATTATGTGTTACAGCTATGATGGTTTGAATTTTGTTTGATGATTCAATAATACGTGAATTTAATGGAATTCTTGCTTTTGAATCAATTATGATTCTTGTCGGATTCTTCGTCCCTGTGGTTGAATACCTTACATTTAACATAGGATCATCCCCCAACACTGTGGATATTCCAATCATAATACCATCAACTGTTGATCTTAACTTGTGAACCCGTACCAAATCCAGTTTAGATGAAATTGCCGAATCGTTCTTTCTAGTAGAAATCTTACCATCTATTGACATCGCAGCATTTAAGATTACATACAATTAAATTATGTCCCCATCGACAAATTTACCATCTATCATAACATTGAGTATCGTATTTGGATTTGCTCTATGTACTATAGAAGTATGTGGGTCATGCATCGGTGAAATATCCAGATTATTCTTGTCGATAAAAATCATATCTGCAGATCTACCGGTTACTATAGCGCCGGAATTAATGCCAAGAATTTTTGCCCCATTGACAGTCGCCATTTTTAAGATTTCTCTTGGAGGAACTGGCTTATCCTCCAATGTTCTGGTTAGTTTCCAGATATAATCTAATTCACGAAACATATCTGGCGAATTAATCATAANGTTGTCTGTTCCAATGCCAATACAACATCCATAGCTTAGCATCCTGGCAATCTTTGGTATTCCCACCCCCAACGTACCATTTGCTCTTGGACAAACGACAATTCCAATTTTTTTCTTTGCAACAAGTTTGATGTCCATATCAGATGCATTTGTTAAATGAACGATAAAGTTTGGTGAAAGGTTTCCGATTATTCTTTGCACTTCGCTTTTCCCCGTTACGGTAATTGACTTTTTTTCTGTTTCAAGTGATTCAGAAGCATGAATTCCTATTAAGTATTTTTTTTTCAAAGATTTTTTCTGAATTATTTCTCTATATTGGTTCAATGAACTGTCAGTATTTTCATTTGCTCCACTGATACCTAACCCATCAGCAAAATTCAGAATGTTACAAATCAATTTTATTACGTCCGGTGTAAATTTTCGATTTTTGTAAAAATCTCGTGAAATATCNTAGTAGTACTCTGGTCTACCTAAGACAATACTTTTGATAGATAATCCTGATGTCGCTTCTTTAATTTGATCTATTCCTTGTAATCCGCCTTCTCTAAAATCTGCAAATACTACTACACCATTTCTCATCATAGATATCGCAGAACTTCTCATAAAATTGATTAGATGTTTACTCTCACTCTTTTGTAAAATCTTATTTTTGATACCATGAATTGGATGAATTCTNGTNTCAANGGATGAATCNATACCTATATCCTTTCCAAAAGAATCACCAATATGCGTGTGAGCATTAATAAATCCAGGGCATGCAAGTATACCTTCTCCTTCATAAATNGGGTCATCATCATATCCTCCTTCATAATCTCCACTGCCAACACGTTTTATTATTCCCCTGTTAATGATTATGTANCCTTTATCTATATAATCGAGATTTTCTCCAAAAAATAGACTAATGTTCCTAATAATTAGATCCATTTTATTTCGAATATATCTTGAATTTTTCCTTGATCTCTTAAATTACGAATTGTATCTAAGGCTTCAGTTGCAGCTTGTACTGCTTTCCTACCAGTACGCGCAACCCCAATCCCGCAGTTTAGTTTGATGTTTTGACTTTCATAGATTTTACTAATTATTAGAGAAACTTTATCTTTTGTTACGGTATTAGAGATAACCATAAAGTTGTCACCACCAAGAAAAAAAGTCATGGATTTTTGTTCAATAAATAATTCAATAAGACTAGAAAATATTTTCATTATTCTTGTTGTNATTTCATACGGAGACAGTATGTTACTAACTTTAGTAGAATTATCTATATCGAGATGTATAATCTGAGCGAACATACCTGAAGATAATTTGTTTGAATTATTATATAATGATTGAACTTGATCATTTACATATATCAAACTGCTTTTGTTTAGCAAGTTGTTATTTTTGCGTGAATAATACGCCGCAATATTTGCATCCAGTGGAGTTGTACCTGTTCCGATAGACATCGATATATTTAGGTCCTTATGCAAATCATTAATTTCCCGTTCAATTGATAGATGATCCTCCAAAGATAGTCCGTTAGTAATCGCAATTAGCTCATCGAATCTATTAAAGTAAATAATGGCATCCCTTTTAGAGAACATTTTTTGNAAATCGCAATATAACTNTGCTTGAAATATCTGTAATTGTGCTTCTCTNTCGCTTCCCAACTTTAGTGTCCATGGACCATANCCTTCTATCTTTATAATAGTAATTTGAATTGTCATTTACNACCATACATACCTTTTTTATCNTCCAGTTCTCTTAATCTTGTTACCATTTTGTNTGCTGCTTCAACTGCCCTTTTAGGAACAGTGATGATTCTTTCCTTTGCCTGCTTTACTGTCATATCAGGACCAGTAATNCCAAGTGNAACAGGTTTTTGATATTTTAAAGAAAGATCNGCAAGTAATCTTGCAGTGTTATTAGCTATAACTAGATCATGTCCTGTTTCTCCCTTAATTACTGCACCCAGTGTGACAATTGCATCTATTTGTTCATTATTAAGAAGTTTTTCAACCATTAAAGGCATATCAAATGTACCTGGTACTTGGCATATCTTTTTTACATGGATGTTTAAATTTTTTGCATGACTTTTGGCCGTATAAAGCATTTTATTTGTAATCTCTTGGTTGAACTCAGCTACAACTATAGCTAATCTTATTCTTCTCAATATATTCTCAGTTCACACATGTTTGTTTTATTTGAAGAGATTCGACTAATGGAATTTTATATCGTGCGGAATATTCTGATGCTTTCTCAATCGTTAAAGCCCCACCTGTATCAGAATCGAGCATTTCGCAAATTACCACTGTTGGAATTAAATTTGCTAGTTTCATTAATTGAATAGAGAGTTCTGTATGACCTGATCTCTCTTTCAATAACTCCTTTGCAGCAATTAATATTGGTACATGACCCGGCGATCGAAATTTCTTGGAAAATTCGTATTTTCCAAAATTATCTATGTCAGAACATATTTCGGACATCTTCGTAATTGTAAGTGCTCTATCTATGTCAGTGATTCCTGTAAAAGTATCAACATGGTTTATGGTAATTGAAAATGAGGGTCGGTCACCATATGGAGCTATTGAAATTATCATTTTTGATAATGAGGGATTATTTTTGGATGCAAGATGCAGTAAATCATGCATAAATATTAACTTCAACTTTGAAGCAATTTCATCGGATATAGCAAGGCAGATAAGACCACCGGCGTCATTTCGCATCGTTGAAATATCTTGAGGATTGATATATTGAGCGGCCTTCACCATATCAACTTCGTTTTCTCTAGATTCGCTATCGTGAATCAAGATAAATTTCCCATCTCTTAGGAACCTCACAGCATCTTCAACTAATGACACGCGGTTCAAAGTGCTAATTACTATTATATAGTTTACTGATTTTTTGGTAATTACTAATTTTGTGGTAGTAATCGTGCAACATATTTACTCAGAATATCAATTTCAATATTAACCTTGTCGCCTTTCTGTTTATTTTTAAACGTAGTAACGGCTAACGTATGAGGAACCAAAGCTATTGAAAATTTGTTCTTCAGGATATCAACAATGGTAAAACTAATGCCGTCTAATGCAACGGATCCTTTAGGTACCAAAAATTTTGCAACGTCTTTCCTCACATTTATCCATATTTTTGTCTCAGAAGGAATTTTCACAATATCCTCAATTTTTCCAACACCATCAATATGACCCAAAACAATATGTCCTTCGATCCTGTCGNTTANCTTTAAACTTCTCTCTAGATTGACATGATCTCCTATTTTTAGCATTCCCATAGAAGTTCGGTTCATGGTTTCTTTTACTGCTTCAAAGTATGCAATGCTTTTCANAATTCTTATTGCTGTAAGACACGTACCATTGACATTTACGCTATCACCTACTTGTAACCCTTTACTTAGTTTCCCTAGATCTATCCCTATCTTATTATCAGCAGTCCTATTTGTGTCCTTTATTTTGACTATTGATTTGACAATTCCAGTACCTTCTATGATACCAGTGAACATTAAGTATTGATCAAGAATTCCAGTCGTAATAAAAATATTTCATCAATTCATATGAAATTCCTGTACGCTGGCCACAGAAAATAAATATAATTGACCTATAAAACCTTTTTAAAATATAAAATACATAATAGTACGATGGAGAGTATGAAATGCGACCATTGTAAGAAAAACATCCATCTCTAAATCAATTTCTAGATAGTTTCGTATGTAATGATTGCTATCATAAACTAATTTCTAAAGTATACTATCCAAATGCTATGGAAGCTTAGTTATCAAAGACTAGATTTTTATTCAAGGCCGTAGAGTGGCCGAATCCATAATAGTACACGATATCGTAATAGCAATATTTCTCTTCTTAACAGGATTATTATTCATAAGTAATCTCGCTAGTAGCATATCACAACTCTNATCACATCATTCTATCTTTGAGTATTATCTTTACTCTAGNGTGAAAATACTGAAACATAGCTCTATTGTTTTGACCGAGTAGATTTATTTCTAAAATGATCGCTGTTAATTGTATCATCGTTTTTAGAATTGAGATTAGAATGGTTCATGACTTTAGTTAACTTCTCTACTTCTTTGTCATATAGTTTTACTAAATCTGAGATAGTAATTATTCCAATAACCTTGTTATCTTCATATGATAACACTGGCATTTCTTGAAGATCATTTGACGAAAGTCTAACTAGCGCATTGTGAAGTGAGTCTGAATCGTACGCAAAAAACGGATCTTTTATCATAATGCTTTCTAGTTTAACAGACTTCCGATATTCTTCTGGAAATTCAAATAGCTTATGTTTGTATACAACGCCCTGAAGTATGTCTTCTTGGCTAACAACCAGAATCATTTTACTATTATTTCGATTCATAAATTGGAGAGTTTCCTCGATCGACACGTCTTTGGATAATTTATTGTTGGCTGCTCTAATGGCGTCCTTTACATAGAGATCACTTAGTATGGGCCTAGTAGGAGGCCTATTAGTATCCACTTTCTGAAATAGGTAAAATCTAAATTCCATTTTATACTTCTTATTGTTCCTATTATAGATACTATTTGAGAATAGTAAGGAATATCGGTTCTCACAGTTAAACAAGATACAAATAATTTTTCTTGCTTTATAATTGTTATACTTTATATATGAGATAAATTAAATTCATTGTTCTCTAAACTTTTTCACATTGCTGTATGTTCATTAGTCAAATGTAAATCATTAGAATATTAAAAGATGTTCGATTATTCCCTTGGTTTAAATTAAAAGGCGTTTTCCAGTGTAATAAATGGATATTCAAATTGCATCTTCATTGAACTATGTTAACTTAAGTTAATTAACCAAATCGTTAGTATAAAAAGTGAAAATGAAGTTGAGGTTCATTAATTCCATAGGAGGGACTATTTGAAAGCTTGTTTTCTATGAATAGTTTTCAACCGAATTGCGGGAATGTCTCTGAGCTCTTTAGATCGATTAAAGGTTTAATTCTCAATCAAGGATGGTATTGAAATTGTTTGGGAACGAAAAGATGACTAATCCACCAGAAAAGGATATTCATATCATAAAAGGGGCAAACCAGAATCTAAATAATATAGTTCATTGTAAAGGTGATTATGGCAACGGCTCGAGATAATAAAGAAGATATTATATCAAATAGTACTAGTACTGATATTTTGAATCTGGTNGATGGTTTTATTGATCAAATATCAAAAATAGGGACTATCCTAAAGGGTGTATCTATCTCTGCTCTAATATTGGCTCCAATTGCAATAGCTCTTTCTATATTTTTATTAACTCATTCATCATTTTTTACCATTCTTGAAAATGAGGATGAATTTGGACTTGTGTTATTAATATTACTCGGATCAGTGATAGCCATCTCTTCAGCTTGGATTGTTACTGGTTTACGGCAATATCGTATGATTAGTACATGGAATAAAAGATACACTGATTATATTGTTCATAAAGAAGAAATTCACAGGACCATCGCGTCGGAATTCGGTTTCAAAGAAGATTCTGAAGATTAACTCTCGATTTCAAAATAGTCGTATACATTCATTAATCTAGAACAGTACTAACTTCCATTAATGTCAATAGATCTTGGAAAAAGACTTTCGTAGGGTTCGATAATAGTTCTGCAAAATTCTAACCCTTTCTGTGTTGCACTGTAAATAGTTACAGTTCTTTTCCCTAAACTTTTTTCCGACTTAATTATCAACCCATTGAGCTCCATTTTGTCAAATATCGATCTGTGNTTCTTTAAGTTTAGTCCACAAAAACTAACCAAGGCTGTCTGGTTAAGCTGACCATATTCAACAAGTTTCATGATTATGTCTCGAANTATGTAAATTCTATCTCTATGTGATTGTGAACTAGACACCAAGTTAGGTTGGAGCTGCTCAGTATATAGACTATATTCTAACAATATCAATTTCTCCCAATATTAATTAGATAATGAATTAGTCAAAATAATCATACGCTAAGGCAATCTATGATACAAGATCCAACATCAATTTTAACTCATTTATTTCTGTCTGGATTACTTCCAAATCATTGTTATCCTTTGCATAATCTATTAACTTTTCGCAAGCAATCAATTGATTGAACAGAATATCTTTTTTGCCCAAATAAATAATCGACTCGGGATTCTCTAGCGTATAAATAACCTTCCCAGACGTAGTATTTGATTTACAAGTCTTTGCAATCATCAAACATTCATATGAATTAACTAATTCTAGTCGACCTCTCTTCAGAATTTGATTTGTTCATCAATATCCATAGGAAATATGCATTAATAAGCGTCGATTAACCTTGTTACTCTTGAATATTAGTATAATATTTACTGAGTCACATTTTGGTGATCACATTTTATTCCATGTTCTTTNGCAGATCGAGATTGTCTTGTTGCAAGATTTTAACTAAATTAGTAACTATAGATATAAAATACAGATGCGGAAAGTTTTATTGCAAAAATTCGATAAGGACTAACACTACTTATTTGTNAAATATTTTATTGTTTTGCAGCGTTTAGAACAGCCTTTGCTTGTTTGTAATGTACGGCATCAATCATTTTACCATCTAATAGTATAGCACCTCTTGTACTTCCCTTTTCAAATGAATCATGTAATGCATCCAATACTTTCTTTGCCCATTCTATTTGTTTCTTAGTTGGTTTGAAAATATCATGAACGGGATTGATGTGAGAAGGGTGAATCAGCGTTTTACCTGAATAGCCCAGTTTTTTTGCATTGACTGCNTCTTTAGTCAAACCATCAATATCATTTACTTTTTGCCATATGCCATCCAATGCGTCTATCCCTGCTGCTTTTGCATCTACAGGAAGCTTCGATCGTGCATAATTGTAACTCATATAATCATCGTATTCAGCNTCAATATTCATATCATACAAATAATCAAAGACACCAAAAACTAATGCTACAACATTCTCATGGACTGAAGCAATCGAACTAGCATTAATTACTCCTTTTGCCGTTTCTATAGATGGTACGATTCCAATTCTTGGGGATAGGTCTCTTTTGGATACAATCGCATCAATTTTGTGAATAATTTGAATTACCTCCTCGCTATTACTGACCTTTGGTATTACGATACCATCCAATCCCTTGATTAGAACTTGCTCAAGGTCACCGTCAACCAAACCTGAATCCAATGAATTGATTCTGACATAATTGGATGATTCCTTATCTTCTTCTTGGGACGCCAGGTGGCTCGCAACCAAAGTTCTTGCAATTTCTTTCTCATTAGAAGACACAGAATCCTCTAGATCAAAGCATAATATATCTGGAAGAAGATTAGTTGATTTTTTTAAAAATCTCTCATTGTTTCCGGGAATAAATAATAGACTCCTGAACATTTAGTAACAAAAAGAATGAAAAATTTAAAGTTTTTGAGGTGTTGTCACAATCTTGCCAATCTGTTCTCCATTTGCCATCATGGTGTGTCCTTTTGACATATCGGAGAATGGAAGAACCGTACTAATTAGTGGCTTAATTTTGCCCATTGCAGTCCAATGAATTACTTGTTCCAATTCTGCTTTATTACCCTGAGTTGACCCAAGTAGATTGGTCCCTTTGAAGAATAAGTATCTAAGATCGATTGTTGAATCATATCCCGTTGTAGCTCCCGTAGCCACTAATGTACCTCCCATTTTTAGGAGACCCACTTCTTGTGGAAAAGTTGATTTTCCAATATGTTCAAAAACAACATCCACCCCTTGCTTTTTTGTTATCTCTCTTACTTTTTTATACCAGTCGGCTTCTCTGTGATTCACTACATGGTCTGCACCTAGTTCGGTACATTTGTCCATCTTTTCCTTATTACCGGCAGTTGCAATCACGTCACAACCGTATAATTTTGCTATTTGAATACCTGCCATTCCAACTCCACTTGTTCCTCCCATCACAAGAACTGTTTGTCCTGGTCTTATCTTAGCTCTTCCCACAAGCATATGCCAAGCTGTCATTCCAACCATAGACACTGCCGCTGCCTGTTCAAATGACACAGACTCGGGTATCTTTGCAACATTTACCTCCGGCAAATGTGTATATTGGCAGAAACCGCCCCAGAGAGGACCGGTTTGAAAACCCCAAATGAGTCGTTC
>Ga0065706_1000136_pt1 | contig 9686 bp, 11 predicted proteins | sample SwibulcommuniRL3_FD_59093 | JGI IMG/M metagenome (GOLD analysis project Ga0065706, IMG submission 59093) | Bulk soil microbial communities from switchgrass field near Rose Lake, East Lansing, Michigan, USA - RL3 Bulk Soil v2 (version 2) | ecosystem: Environmental > Terrestrial > Soil >... | reverse complement strand
TATAGTTCTTTCCTTTGAGACAGCCAAGCTCCATTATTCTTCTAATATGTGCACCATGATCATACTTGAATCCACACAATCCTTGTGGGGCACAATCGGCATGTGTATCAATATGGATCATTCCGATATTTTTATACTTCTTCGCAAATGCACGAACATTTGCAAAAGTTATAGAATGATCTCCTCCCAGCATAATTGGAATGCCGTCTATATCTAGAACCTCTTTGACTTTATCTGTCATCCTTCTGTGGGATTCAACGACATCACCAGGAGACACGACTACATCGCCATAGTCTACAGTTCTAAAAACCCCAAATGGGTCAACTCCTGTTTCTATATTAAAATGTTCATAAGGGGGTGATGGCACAGTGGATGCAGCCCTGATTGCTCGTGGACCGTATCTTGCTCCAGGTCGAATTGTAGTACCAAAGTCAAAAGGTTCTCCAATTACGGCTACATCTGGATTGACGCTTTTTAGCTCTTCGTGACTTCTTAGCCAAGGTAGTTTCAAGAATGTAGGTATCCCAACAAAAATTGGNTCATCGTTACTTTTGTAGGAATTGCCATAAAATTCCATACCCATATTTTGTCTATTTTTTAATTGTATTATATTTTTTAAATATTGCTAAACAATGAGTGTAATGCTTGAATACTGCAATTCAAAAGCCAATTGCAGATACTCTATTAGATTTATCATTTTCTAGAAGGAATGATCATAAATCGTTTAATAATTGTAAATTTCTTAGTAAATTTTCTCTTTTGTATTAAACCTTATATATATATAAAAATAACATGGTTGGGATGGCATCACTTGACTGGTACGGAGTCGGTGTTATTGCTTTTTTGGCTGCATCTTTAGTTGTTGGCACATTAACCTCAAGNCTAGTAAAGAAGAGCAGTAGAAGATATATGGTTGCCGGGAAGAGTCTTCCGCTTTTTTTTGTGGGTACAATGCTGGCCGCTCAATCAATAGACGGAAATTCTTCTCTTGGTAATGTTTCTCTGGTATATCAATTTGGTTTTTGGGCTGGGGCTGTTATTCCTATAGGCCTTGCTGTGTGTTTGGTTCTTACAGGGGCATTTTATGCGAAAAAATTGAACAAGATGTCAATGCTTACTCTGCCTGACTTTTACTATAGAAGGTTTGGAGCAGGACCAGAAGGTATCTCGGCTATACTTATGATGATTAGCTTTATAGTTCTGGTAGCTGGTAACTTTGCTGCTAGTGGATTTATACTTTCTGCCGTATTACATATTGATTTCTTTTGGGCAATGCTCATAGCGGCACTGGTTGTACTAGTTTACACTTTTGCTGGTGGCCTCTTTTCTTCGGCATATACAGATATATTCCAAATTTATCTAGCAATTGGTGCATTTTGGGCTGCTTTCATATTTTTCGCCGGGGGATTTTCAGGAGTCGATTTTGGTGCCATCCTAGGTAATGCACCACCTTCTTACCTCGATCTTTCAGGACTAACTGATATGGGAAATGGAGCACTTGTTAATTGGGCAGGAATTTTAGCATTAGGTCTTGGTGACATAGTTGCGCTTGATTTTATGGAAAGAGTTTTTGCAGCCAAAGATGGTAAGACAGCACGAAGGGGAGCATTCATGGGAGGAGGATTGACTGCACTTACAATAATTCCCACAAGTATGATGGGAATAGTCGCCCTATATTTCCTTCCGAATTTAGCCGATCCGTTTACAGCATATCCTGACTTGGCTATAAATCATGTACCATTTGCAATAGGAGTTGCCCTATTAATGGGAGTATTGGGAGCATCTATGTCAACGGCAAATGGAGGACTCCTCGCAATATCAAGTGTCATGTCAAGAAACATTATACAACGAGACATATTGAGAAAATGGTTAAAGAAACCAGGTATGGAGGACAGAAAACTGTTGAGAACTACAAGGATATTTACTATTCCAATGATGGCTGCTGCATTTATTCTGGGCTATCTATTGCCCCAGCCTGGTGTCTATCTCATTTTAGCCTTTGATATTGTCTTTGCGGGAGCATGGGCTCCTCTTACTTTGGGTTTGTTTTGGAAGAAATCAAATTGGTATGCTGCCATCACATCTTTGATCTTGGGATCTGGTCTCAGATTGTTACTATTTTTCATTACTCCCCCAGAACTTGCTGGTCTTGATACAATGATACCACCAATAGTATCGTTTGTTGCGTTTATAATAGTAGCTCTTGTAACACAGAAGAAGGATCCTGGAATAGAAAAACACGGTGTTATAGAATACATTCCACCAGAACAAGATGTAATATTAGGTCAGGATCTTATTGGCTATACAAGTCCAAGTGGATTGAAATTTACTTGACAGAAAAGGCTCGTGACCGTAGTGTGTATTTGCGGTTACCGGTAGATTATTCAATATGGCTAAATCTCAGCAGCAAATCGTAAATGTATATGTAATATTGCAATAATCGTGTAACCTTATGTTGTTATCATACAACAAACAGATCAAAAATATTGAAGATGTCAAAGAGCAAATTTCAAAAATAATTTTAAATCAACGTAGACAAATTGAAGCAAATTTAAAAACGTCTGTGGTGGAGATCCAGAATCTTCTTTCTGAAATTTCAGAATTCAACGATAATTGGACCAAACTTCCCACTGTCTATAGAATCGCATGGATAAGTTCCCCTGAATATGAAACTACTAAAAATATCACTTTTAAAGAGAATATTGAATTACCTAATGTTGATCATGATTTAGAACTTGTCATCAAACTGTTAAATCACATGCGAGAGAGAAAAAATCTAAAGGTCTCCAAAATGCCTTTATTTATTCATCCTGATGAAATTTCAATTGCGCACAAGGAGGGTAGATTTCCATATGGAAGCACAAACATTATTTGTCAAATTGCGGTAGTATTTCAGAAACGAAAAATAAAATATGTCGGAATAGTTATTGATAGAAACTACGTTTTGCTCCAGAATAGACTAATAGACCTATTCAGATAATCGGCTAATTACATTATTTATGAGAATAGTTTTTGTATTTTAATAGATTCTTTTATCTAATAATGAAGGGCTAATGTAATCTGAGAAATTTTAATTGAAACAACTGTTAAAGACCTTCATTCGTATTATAAAGGCAAGATTAAAATTCAAAGGTTACTAGCTATGAATCATCATTGCCCTCAATAGTAATGGTTTCAAAAAAATTATCACATGAATTACTAAATTTGGACATTGATGAGGGAGTACGAATAGAGTCAACTAAGAATACGAAGAAGAAGATGTATATAAATAAGAGAACATCAGGATTTTTTGTTCTTGAAATATATTCAGATTTAACTGAAATGTCGGAAATTAAATTTTATAGAGATATCAAACATATTCATAAACTAATTGATGATATTTTTGGAAGAGAATATTCTGTTACCATTTATTGAATATAAATCATAGAATCAATTTCTAATTAACTGTATTGGTTTATTTACATGAATATCAGAAGACTATGATAATATATAATATAAGACCTGCTACTACTGCACTTGCTAAAATCGTAATTACCCAAGCATAAACTATTTGTTTTCCAAAGCGTCAACTAACAGCTGATAATCTAGTTGTGGGACCAATACCCATTATCGCTCCTGATACAGACTGAGTTGTACTTACTGGAATACCCAGCCATGCCATTGATGTCATTATTTTTTCCATTCTGAAATAGCCTTTACCAAATTCTCTGCTTGCTCCTCTAAAACGGTTAAGATTGCCTTGTCAATGCTCATAACCCACGACACCCATCCATTAACCATCAAATTTCCAAAAGAATATCAGTTATTAATTTTTGCTAATCGATAACATCTTACTGACATTCAAATTTTAAAAATTCGAGAAGTCTCAAATCAATATTGTTCTCAATTGATCCTTGACAAAATTACCTAAATTAAAGTCAAAACTTTACCTTGATATCTCTATTTCTATTGTTGAAACATTTCGCTCCTTACCGTCTTCAGATTGAAGTATTTCTGAATCTATTTTTACACGNCCAATTTTATATCCTATATTACCCATACGCTTAACAATAATTTGTGCTACGTCTACTGCACGAGTTATACTTCTACCTCTGGCTTTTACAAGAACTGTTGGTTCATTTGCTAATTGAACNAGTGTTGCAGTCACATATGTCATCAAAGGCTTCTTTCCTATCAAGATTTCATTACTTGCCCTTCTTGTTTCAGCCCTTGAAGTCATGTTATTAGAGCAAATCATAAAATCCTAATTAAAATGTATATATAGTTTAATTTAAAAATTTGAAACTGAGTTAATTTAATGGTGTATAAACTAACTAACTTGCCTTCTTTGGAAATTACAAAATATCTTTTTAGCAGGAATAAAAATGCTAAGGTTTATCATCGCTATCGCTTTCAGCCAGAGCATTTAGATAAGTGAGATCTCCATAAAATTTTGTAAATGCCCATTTTTCATAGTCATTTTCTGCATCTGCTAGCCATTCATCCAAGGAATAATTTTCAATAAGACGATAATGATATTTCTTCACATCTTCTAAAGTTGCTAGAAAAATTATTTCTGTTTCTTCATCCATACAATATCGTCTTCCTTTCATTTGTCTCCTTAACATAAAAAGACGTTCTTCTGTTAAAGGTCCATCATCTTTTTTCGTTATCTCACTCATTTACTGTCCAGCGGTGATAATGGAATCTTATTATCTATTGCGGTCATCTTGGTCTTAAGATATTAATTGAATGCTTCTACGATTGGTTTATCATGATCGTTCGTGTAGGGATGACAAGAGATTCCAAGCAAAGAGATCTATTTTTTATTAATTCTTAACTGGCAAGAGTTAATTTGGTTTTTTACTTCTTGACGCAAACCGTTCATACTAATTGGTTTTTGAATAATTCTGTCTATTATTCCCATCTTTATGTCGAAATGAAGTTCACGAGGTTCAATTTCATAACCACTGGTTATCATGGTTCTGGTTTTAGGACTAAGTTTTTTTATCTTCTTTACCAGATCCAATCCGTTTAGACCAGGCATCATTAGATCGCAAATAACTAGAATATATTTTTCTTTATTATTTGTAAAATGCTTTAGAGCCTCTAAAGAGTCATTAAAAGTGAAAATCGAAATTCCACCATCAATCTCACGCAAAGCGTCTGCAAATAGCATGCTAATGTCTGAGTCATCATCTACTATCCCTACCANCCATTCATTAGGAGANATTTGCCGAGACTCCAAGGACGCTACACTCACTTAGAACTTTATAAGAGTTCTACTTTATCAAATTTGCTTATAACTCGATCACTTATTATCTGATAACTAAAGGTTAAATACTTACCAATATACCAAAAATTCGTATAATCCTAAATATATTAGTTATTAATTTGTCATTCCTTTGAATGCTTTAGCAGAATGTCTTCCAATTTATCTGGATTATTGATTATTTCTTGAACTACAAGAGGATCATCGACTTCGTAACAGTGCATGAGATTTTCTTCATCTTTGTAAAAAATATAGACTTTGTTGTCGTAAATACAGTAATACATTTTATCAACGATCATATTTTCAGGTTTGATCTTTATACCGTCCTTTTCAACAATNACAGGATAGTCCAATAAATCTATTATTTANTAGATAAAATAAATTCTATACGGAATTCAACAAAGAAGTGTTAAAAAGAAGGACTCGGTGAACTAAATTTTCAGGTCATCAATGGATTTCATAGTTCAGTGTTTCCCAAAACTTTAAGATCTGATATCCATTCGATTGAATCGGTTATATCCAATTCAGTTATTTTAATAAATCGTGCATTAACAGGGCCTTCTTTTAGGTCATAAATTTCTGAAGGCGAGTTAGTGCCTGTTGTTGAGTAATATTCAGCTGGGGTATATTGTTTTCCATCATTTGAGAATTCTAGTGTGAAGAATTTTATCTCCTTGTCTACGTTTGCAAAAGTTANTTTAATNCCACATATATNTTGTTGTTGACCCAGATCCATTGCAGTCCACCTTGGTTTATGTGTCGAATTAGTAGAGTTCACGTCAGAGTTGTTAGTATTTCTATCAGTTTGTACATCCGCTATTGGGATTTCATTATATTCGCAAGTGTTTGTCGACTCTTGATCACTATTTAGCAGATCTAAGTTTGCATTTTGGTCATGTTGTTCAACATTGCCCAAACTTACCTTATTATCATATTGATTTAGTACGTGTTCCTCTGTTGGAGATATCTGATCAAAACCAGATGAATCAGGATCNTATGATTGAACATTTCCATATGAACCATCATTACTATTCATTATTCCATTATTGTCCGATGTTAGATTTACTTCTTTTACTTCAGGCTTCTTAACTTCTATCAAGCATGTATACGTCACATATTTCCCNTCAGGATATATTACCCTGAGCTCTAGAGTATTTGGTCCATATACATCATCAAAACTGAACTGATTTTTTCCTACTCTATGAAGAGGAGTCATTTCTGTTGTGTCTGCGTCATAGTCAACAAAAAAGGCATTCATTTCTCTCGGTTTTGTTAAAAAACTAAATGAAATAGTATCGTCTGATGATATCTGGGCTACGGGTTGGGAATCATCAGGTAATTGTGGAAAATTGAGTCTTTTCAAATCTTCATTTTCCACAACTATGAATGGTGACATTTCATAGGACTTATTCTTATAAACCATCTTGGCGGCCGGGACATCACTATCTCGTATGTTACTATTATCNGTATCTGATGCTTTAGTATCGGNAGANTCGCCTTTTGCTTGAGGTTCTGCACCAGCAGGCAAAAGTATAATGCTTCCAAGAGGAGTTACGAATATCAANAGTAAAAGCGATGAGAGTAAAACATATTTTTTATGCTGGTATATTGACCTTGTCAAAACTGAATCCAAGACTTATTGGTAATCTTTTATATTTACGGAATNTCGAAAAAATTACTGAAATCATCAACAAGAAAATTAATTCATTGACTATAAGATAATATCATAACATGTATCAAACANTATTACTACCATTGAAATANAAAAANTCCCACTTTCACATATGTTATAGCACANGCTGGAATAATTTTTTATTCCAAGAATTATTTAATGAATTAGTATTGAATGAGAATATTTCCTTAAATGAGATAGGAAAAAAAATAATATTTCATATTGATTTTGATTATTTCTATGCACAGTGTGAAGAAATAAGGAAGCCAGAATTAAGAAATATTCCAAGTGTTGTTTGCGTATATTCAGGACGAGAAGAGGATTCCGGGGTGGTCAGTACCTGCAATTATGAAGCACGAAAATACGGTGTTAAGGCGGCAATGCCAATTAGACTAGCAAAGTCAAAACTAAAGGACATAGAAGCAATATTTCTTCCTACTGATATGCCATACTATCATGAGATATCCAGAAACGCCATGAGGATAATTGAGAATTATGGAGAATTATTTGAACAAGTCAGTGTTGATGAGTGTTATGTGGATTTTACAAAGATCACCAATTCGGATTTTGATGATGCAAAAATTTTTGCTAACTCGCTGCAAAAAAATATCAAAGACCAGATCAATATGACCTGTTCNATTGGAGTGGGACCTAATAAGCTAATATCAAAAATAGCATCAGGTATCAATAAACCCAATGGAATAACGGTTGTTAGTCGACAGGATGCCAAGAACTTTATATCTAAATTGTAAGATTGAGGATATACCGGGAGTAGGTCCAAAAACTGCCAAGAAGCTGGAATCATTNGGAATTGACTCCNTTTCNGATATTTCAAATAAAAGTATTTTTGAATTGAGGGATGCCTTGGGCTACAAAACTGCAACTTTTCTGGTAAATGCATCAAATGCAATCGACTATTCTCAGATAAAAGTTCGGGGAACATCAAAACAAATAGGTAAAATAGTTACCCTAAAAAAAGATATAGCTGACTTTGAACAGATTAACTTGACAGCTGCCAGTCTTTGTACATCTGTATATGAAAATTTAAGGAATAAAGGACAGGCTTTCAGGATCCTTACTATAATTTTGATTTTAGAAAACCTCCAGCATGTTTCATTTTCGAAAAGTCTAAAACTATACTCAGCATCCTTTGACGAATTGCACAAGAATTCATTATTTATTATAAAGGAGATGATTAACAACAATTCCATATCTCTTGACAATATCAGGAGAATGGGTGTTGTAGTNTCTGATCTTAAGGATATATCTGGNCAAGACTCGTTGGTGAATTATTTTGAAAATTAATTGTTCAAATTGACACAATTGAAACTAGTAAAAATATACTTGCTTCTTATGATTTGGTCTAAACGAACAATGCATGACACTGTAATGGTCTGTTGCTATCAATAATTCACTAGCTTTCATTCAGGGGGTTGTTCTAGCANTTATGAGTTCTAAAACCAATTTAGGAGGATAGATACTTTAACGATTTACTGATTAGANCTTCTACAATTTGATCTGACATTGTTTTTGTTATTTTTGCATTAATGAAATTTGGCTTACCACCGCCCTTCCCTATTTTCTGATCCTTTCTAAGGTCTTCAAAAATTTTAGGGCAATCTAGGTTAACATCATCACTCCTTGCAAATACAAGATTTGCCATTTCATTGTCATCTGTATTAATTAGAATAACAATTGTTCTTGCTTCAAGTATTCTTTCTGCAACGAAGGTTTGAATACTTCGCCAATCCATATTGTCGAGGATTGTGGATACTACAGTTATATCCTGTTTATCAAAGTGCTGAATCGGTATATCAGCCAGTACTTTATTTGTTAATTTTTTTAACTGGTTGTGATAGTGTTCTCTTTCTCTGAAGAGCTTCTTAATAGTCGCTTCTACAGTATTATAATTTGATCCTACTTGTTTGCAAATAATATTAATTTTTTCTGTCATTTTGACTGCTTCATCTATTGCACTTTTACCGACCAGAAACCTTATCTCATAATCAGAACCATTAATTGACATGTTAGTTACCAAAAAAAATATACACTCAGATAGATTACTGACATGTTCCATAGAGCAGGCAGAAAGATCATGGTTTTCGATTTCAACTACAGTAATTTTATCGACATCGGTCAACCGTCGTTCATTGGCTCTCAAACCAGGGAATTCCTTCTTGGCTTCATTCAGTGAGGAGAATGAATGATGGAATATTTTTCGTCCTTCTATTATGAGTCGATTAACTTCCTTTTCAGCCAAAACTATCCTATCAAAATCCAGNTCTACTTCTGAGGCTTTTATAAATGCGACATTGTGTGAATCCTTGTGTTCTACTTTTCTCACACTCAAAGTCTTGTTTAATATTTTTTGTAGCGATCCTATGAAGGCATGTTCTGCAGTATGTGCAGCCCTGGTATTGATACTCATCNTCATCAGTTCACGTTATTGATATGCATGAGCATTAAGGCATTAATTATTGAAGAGGCTGCAGGACTTCCACCTTTTCTTCCAGTATTTGTTATAAATTCGATATTAGTCTTTGATAGTTCAAATTTCGATTCTGCAGCTGAAACAAAGCCTACAGGTATACCAATGACAAGTGATGGCCTTGCTACATCTTCCCTTATCATTTCAATTACCTCATATAAAGCAGTTGGCGCATTTCCTATCACAACAATTCCACCATCAATTTCCTTTGATGAGTATCTCATTGCCACTTTAGATCTAGTTTTATTCTCATTTTTGGATATGTTGAGTACGTC
>Ga0065706_1000141_pt1 | contig 9736 bp, 10 predicted proteins | sample SwibulcommuniRL3_FD_59093 | JGI IMG/M metagenome (GOLD analysis project Ga0065706, IMG submission 59093) | Bulk soil microbial communities from switchgrass field near Rose Lake, East Lansing, Michigan, USA - RL3 Bulk Soil v2 (version 2) | ecosystem: Environmental > Terrestrial > Soil >... | reverse complement strand
ATTCAATTTCTTTGCGAATCTATTACTATGATCATGGATTAGGCATTTAACGCATTTCATTTGATTTCCTTACTTTCTTTGTCACCAAAATCAAAATAAGTAATCCTATGTTCAAAGTGTCTGCACTTTATGATAATTACAGTATGCGGGATTGTACTAGAAATAGATTCCTTATCCTTGTTAATCATTTAGACTCAATCAATCAATATTAGTTAATACTAATTTCATATGTTCACACAACCTTAGCCATGCCCCNTTTGGTCCCTTCTACAAGATATGCTTTATCTGCATTGGGAAATTCAACAACTGCTATTACCTGCTTTTACCTCTAAGATACCACACTCCGGGGCATGTTACATATCCTTCAATCTGACTATTGTCTATTTTTTCACGACATTCATGACAAAAATCCTGTGTGGACCACACATCAATTACTTCGTTACAGCAAGAACAAAATCACTTGATAGTCATTTTTATTTCAGAAACACCGCATATGCGATCGTTGCCAGAGTTAGAGATACAGGTAATATTAACGATCTCATACCTATACCGATAAAGACTTCNGCCTTCTCCGAAGATGAAACATGGTGTTCAGAAGTTAAAATGGTTTGACAGAAACAAAATGATTTTTTCGTTGAATTCTTTTGTGTTTTTAGAAAATCAAACGCTATCTAACATCCAATTAGGAAATTATCACTAATATTACTTTTGATACAAGTATCTAATTATTGTTTACACTGATGAGAACGTTATTTTATNTTCATTTACATACTTGTACGGCAGTATTCTTATACGAAAGAGTATATTGAATAATATATTGAACAACCGAACGACTTTCGTAATACTGTCTATTGCAGCAATGTTAGGCTTCCTGGCAATTGTAGAGAGTAAGAATTGAAATCACTCATAATTNAAGTCCTCAAGTCNCCTNTTGTCCTATGCGAATTAATGAAAGAGGANATTAAAGGATGATAACACAAGAAGAATTAGAGGCTTATGAAGATAAGACGTGGACTGATATTCTAAGACCTTTTGCGGTTTCTTCTAACTCAAAGAATGGGAATAAATAACCAGTTCTGCTGCCGTTGTCATTTCTCTTTCTCTTTCTTATTCTTGTCCCTATACGACGCGCATAAAGAACAAATCCCTATTTCATCATTCAATTTCTTCACTGAAACTTGAAATGATTAATATCTACCGGTCGGATTTGGAAACAAGCGTGAGAATCCCACCGGTTAATGTCTATTTGTGCTAGAACAGTAAACATTACGGATTTTTCTGAAACTATTTTAAGTAGTGTAGCTCATGTTTTGGTCAATGTCTGCTAACAATAGGATTGTTAGTGTTGTAGATGATGATTTTTCTACCACTAGGCTCTTCCATGAAGCGTTGTCTGAAAATATAGATAGTGTTAATGTTGTTTCTTTCACTGATCCTGTAATGGCTCTAGAACACTTTACAGATAACAAGGATGCTTATGCTCTGGTAATTGCTGATTTAAGGATGCCTAATCTTAATGGGTTGGAGCTATTAAAGAAAGTAAAGACTTCAAATCCTAATGTGAGGACAATATTGATGAGTGCTTATAATTTTGAAGAAGATATATTATTCCTGAAATATATGGAAGAAGGTATTATAGATTCAACTATTGATAAACCTGTTACGATGAATAGACTCTACCAAAGAGTAAGAGATGAATTGCAGACTTATCAATTAACAACAAGTAAATAAATGGCTCTGCTTCAATAGTTACATTCTAAATACTTGCGTATTAGATTTCACTGAAGAACATAAATCACAAATTCCCAAATAGTCATTAAATTTCTTCCGTGCGGTAGGAATTTTTATATGATACTAGTAATTGGTGAAATAATAAAATGAAATGTCCTAAATGTGATCATGAGAATTCTACTGAAGATTCAGTTAAACAGATAGCAGAATGTCCTTGTGATTGTCATATAGAAACCCATTCATTCTAATATTTATGGTCTTGCTATGTTAGTTCCAATTTTTGTTAATTGCTTGTAGTGTCAAATATTCGTGCGTGATATAATAGATAGAGTCCTCGCCATAGATTCCTAAAATCTCCATCCTAGACAAACAGATTTAGATAAGTAATTACGGTGGTAACATTCCTTTGGAAAATTGACCTTCATAAATGAATTGCAAATATTCCGAAGGGCTTTTATCGTGCAATTTTGACTTATTTTAGTCACCACGATGCTCATAGACTAGTTTATCGTAAAATCTAACTGATTTTACATTCACAAATTCAAGCATACCATATCTTGATAGTTCTCTTCCAAACCCACTGTGCTTGATACCTCCAAAAGGAACTCTAGGATCAGAGGCAACCATATTGTTAACAGTAACTATACCACATTCCATTTCCATTGATAATTTCTGTGCCTTTTCTAAATCACGTGTCCAGATACTTCCGCCAAGTCCGAAATCAGAATTGTTTGCTGCACTTATAGCTTCAACTTCATCTTCAACTACCATTATTGGGGCAATAGGGCCAAAAGTTTCTTCCTTTGANACTCGCATGTTTGAATTAACATTTTTTATTACTGTAGGTTTGTAGAATGCACCGACACTGCCAATTTTTTCACCTCCCGTTAATAGCTCTCCACCAAGACTTATTGCATCCTTTACCATTGAATCGATATTGTCCAGACTCTTCATACTTGAAAGTGGTCCTATGTCGGTATTGTCAGACAGAGGATCTCCGACCCTTAATTTTTCTGCTTTTTGAACAAAGGATTCAATAAATTCATTTGCTATTTCCTTTGAAACAATGAATCTTTTTGAAGCAACACAACTTTGACCACAATTTAGAAACCTGCCTTTGATGGCTCCTGACGCNGCTTTTTCAANATCTGCATCATCCAGNACAATGAANGGNTCACTTCCTCCAAGTTCCAGGACGCATTTTTTNAGCCGTGAGGTAGCACGTTGGGCTACTTTAGCCCCTATTTCAATACTTCCAGTAAAAGTAACTCCATTTATGTTGGAGTCGATCAGCATCTCTGCAATTTTTGAATTACCAATAACAGTGTTAAACACACCATCTGGAGCNNNGCTTTTTAGTANTGTTTTTTCNATCTCTATACCACANTGCATNGTTGCNCTAGCAGGTTTCAAAACAATTGCATTTCCAGCCATTAACGAGGGTGCTGCGAAACGCAATGCCTGCCAGTACGGAAAATTCCATGGCATAATGCTTGCAATTACTCCTAAAGGTTGGAAGGTTATCATTGTCTTATTGGCGTCACTGTTTAGTGATTCATTATTGAGTAGTATATCGCCATTGTATGAGTAAAATTCAACCGCCCAGGCACATTTTTCTATCTCTAAACGAGATTCCTTGATGGGTTTTCCCATCTCTTGAGATGCAANNNTAGCGAGGTGTTCCTTATCTTTCCGTAATTGCTCAGCCAATTGAAGCAATGTTATAGATCTCTTACGAATCTCGCGCTTCCATTCTCTAAATGCTTCTTTTGATTTATTGACAATATCGGTAACTTCCTCATTTGTCATGTTTTTGTACTCAGATATTATCTGCTCATTTGCCGGATTGACAGTTACAACATTATTATTCATAGTCTTATAGATATTCAGAGGCAATTAATATTCATATACACTGCTGAATCAATTTAGATAGTTCTAATATTACAGTTGATTCGAAAATGGCAGGTCACTGTATTAGCAAAATAACATGTTCTTATCGCCATTTTTTGCAACTATGCGATAATTAACTTACACGTTACTAAGTGCGAGATCAATATGAACCAGTAATATTCTATTAGAATGAAATTCAAATAATTAGCCAGCTAATGGTGATCTATAACCTTCCTGAATATTGAAAAATTATAAATTTCTACTAATAAGATATTATTTTATGAACATCGGAATAATTGGAAACGGATTAATGGGATCTGCGATAGGTCATAGATTGTTAGAAAGAGGATTTCAAATTTATTTGTATAACAGAACCAAAGAAAGATCAAATGCACTGGTAAAAAAGGGCGCAATTAGAATGGAACAACCCTCAATGGTAGGAAAAGAATGTAATTTTGTAATTATCAGTGTCACGGATGGTCAGGCGGTAAAGGAAATTTTGTTTGGTGACAATGGATTGGTTAACTGCAATAACAAACGACTCACTGTTGTCGACACTAGTACCGTTTTGCCGGAAGATTCAATCTATTGTGCGAGCCTTATGAAAAGAAAGGGATATGCAATTATTCAGGCTCCAATAATGGGAGGTCCAGACGCAACAAAGAAGGGAGATGTAATAACTATCGTTTCTGGTAATAAGAAAATTTCTGAAAAATGTAGCAAGATTCTAACCAACTTCAGCAAGAAAATATTTTATGTAGGTAATCAAGATGGTGTTGCCAACTACATAAAGCTTGGACTCAATCTTAACATAGCTTTAATAGCGATCTCATTGTCAGAATCATTAGTATTTATAAAGAAATCAAAAACAGATCCATCAATCTTTTTGGAAATTTTAAATTCAACTTATTTTAAGACAGGTTTAAGTGAAATAAAAGGTCCAAAGATGATTAAAAATAATTTTGAACCAAAATTCTTTTTGAAAAATATGCTCAAGGATATACAATTACTTAATGAGTGCGCAAAGCATAATGGAGCTAGTCTTTCGTTTTCATCACTGGCCGAACAATATTATGAGATGGCAGCAAATAGGGGTTACTCGGAATTAGACTATACAGCAATATTGAAACTATTTAATGAATTTAACAATCTGTGTCCCTCACATTAAATAAATTAGTAAAGGGATCTGATTATTGTTAGAATGACAAGTATTAACAAAATGTGCTTAAGCAATACCATAAATTGTTATGATTTTATCAGAAAATGTTATATAAGCAACACAGTATTCANGAACTCTAAATAATAATAACCAACATTTTCAATAAATCTATTCGTACATGTAGAATCACTAGGTTTTTATTTTGCTTAGAAGGAATTTTAACAGAGGTTTTCAAATTAGGAAAGAGAAAAGTACTGAGTGAATCTGATCTAAAGGAGCTAGTAATGCCTCAACAGGGCGAACTGCTTGGGCGTGTTATAAAATTAGTTGGAGGAGATAACATTATTGTGAAATGCACAGATGGTAAAGTCAGAACATGTAGAATTAGAGGAAAGATAAAAAGACGTATGTGGATCAGAGAACACGATCTGGTTCTTATTGCACCATGGGATTTTCAAACTGAGAAAGCAGATATAGTCTGGAGATATATTTCTGCTCATGCTGAAAAGCTTCAGAAAGACGGTTTCCTCGAGGGCATATAGAAAAAGATCAGTTTTAGTTCATCCTACTGAGGAAATTCTCCTATTATCTTACCATTAAAATCAAGTAATATGATTTTTATCTGTAACTCAGATGGAGAATATTTACTTAGATGACTATAGACCTCTTCACATAGAACACCATAAAACATAGTCAATCCAAATTGATCAACTAATTCGCCCACATGTCTTGCTGTATTTGCTACCTTTATCTTTTTTACAAGTTCGTTATTGGCTCCACATCTAATTGCCAACTCTGCAAGAAAGTTCATATCAACATGCGAACCTTTTACATGCGTTTGTTTTATTCCCATCGCCATCTTTGTTAATTTACCAATAAACCCGATTACGTATGCCTTCTTTATTTTCTTAATTGCACATTGTTTAATGCTAAATCCAATAAAGTCTCCTATTTGAATATAGGCATGATCCGCAATTGAGTTTCCAAAAATATCACGTGCAAAATCTTCACTTCTTCCCCCAGTGGTCAGTATAACAGAATCAGAACCCATTGCTTTTGAAACATCAACACTTTGACGAATTGAAGCAGCAAATGATGCAGTTGAATATGGAATTACGATCCCAGTCGTTCCTAAAATTGATATACCTCCAATTATTCCCAATCTGGGATTATCAGTTTTCTTGGCAATTTCTTCTCCTTTGGGTACACTTATCAGTATCGATAATCCATATCTATTTTTTTGTTGTTGCCCTAAAATTTCATCAATAGCATGACTTATCATCTTGAGTGGAGTGGGATTGATGGCAGCGTTACCTATTTCTAGTCCCAATCCAGGTTTAGTAACTCTTCCAACACCTTTGCCACCATCAATAATGATCTTATTTGAAGTTTCTGACAAAGAAACCGTGGACCAAATTTCTGCACCATTAGTAACATCAGGATCATCGCCTCCATCCTTAATGACGGCAGCAGTAACAGATTTTTCATTTTCATATCTAATCCAGGCAATATCTATTACAATATGCTTATCCTTTGGAAGGGAAACATTTACTTTTGCTAATTTTTCTCCATTTACCAGTGTTGTTAGTGCAGCTTTAGTTGCCGCTGCTGCGCACGTACCAGTTGTATATCCAGTTCTAAGAGATTTTTTCTTACCTTCAGGGAGATCTGTTTCTTTGATGTCATCTATGCTTTGGGACATAAACCTTCGCTTTCTAAATAATTACTTTACCCCATCAAGAATAATAGTATTTCCAGTTGAGAAAGAAATATTTTCTCCGGATGAGGAAACAAATACTTTTAGTAGCTTCTTCCGGTTGACCCAATATCTTCATTTTATTTTCTTTTTTAGCCTCGACTAATTCATTTCTTGAAGGTGATCTACGCATTGTAACCGTATAGACATCTCCCAACGCAACTGAATACAACCTGATGTTATATTGTCCGTATTCTGAAGCTATATTTCTAGAAGTAATAATAACGGTTGTACCATTTCTTCCTAAATCTCTTGCAATCTCTAATCCAAGGCCTCCCGGACCATCTGTTACAACAGTTAAATTTCCATCAAGGTCCAACGATTCTAGATTCGTTGTTTGGATATTTTAATTATTATCTGTAAACACAATAAACTTTTAATTTAATATTGGCAGTAGTTGCTTTCAGTTGTCTTCTTTTTCAAAGGCGGGACATCTTGTTTCATTGTTGAATAAAAGTGACATCAAAATACTAAAGGTATTTGCTTCTTCTTTAAAAAATCGTCAATTCTTAACTCTTTCTACTCTGAGTCAATACTCAAATTTAAATCAAAGTTTGGTTGAACATCATTTAGAACGACTTATCAAATTTGGATTGATAGGTAAAAGCAATATAGGATATACATTATTGGTAACTGGTTTAGATACATATGTCCTAAAAATTCTTTCCAATAGGAACTTAATTACAGCTATTGGACCACAAATCGGTATCGGTAAAGAAGCTGAAATTTATATAGCTCGTGATTCACAAGGTGAAGACAAGATTTTAAAGATGTTCAGACTCGGAAGATCTAGTTTCAAACAGATAAAGAGGAAACGAGATATAAACACAGCTACTAGTAGTTGGCTACTCTTGAATATCGAAACAGCCAAAAAAGAATATGACATTTTAATGTATCTGAGAAACTCTAGTACTTCATTTCCAAACCCTCTGTGCAGATCTTTTCATTGCATTCTTATGGAACCCATTTATGGAACTAGGTTATCAGATGCTGAAAATCTTGACGATCCACAATTTGTATTAGAAAAAATAATTAACAATGTGGGGATTGCCTATCACAAAGGATACATTAACGGTGATCTTAATGAGTACAACATTTTAGGTAAATGATGACAATATTTTTATCCTCGATTGGCCTCAAGCCGTTAAAGTTGATACTATTAATGCAGACACGATCNCTCACGAGGGATGTAAAAAATATNCTTAAATTTTTTTCAAGGAAATTTGGAGTTGAAAGAGATATTCGGAATACAATTAACATTATTAAAGGTGTCTGAATCTCATAATTCAGGATCTACTGTCATAAAAAGTTACTACATCTTAAATAAATGCTGATTTGTCAACCTTCTCCCATGTAAAATCAGGTTCATTCCTACCAAAATGTCCATATGCCGCAGTTTTCTTATATATTGGTCTTTTCAGTCGTAACGTTTCTATTATTCCTATCGGTGTAGTATCAAAAATCTCTCTAACTTGTTTTTCAATTTTTTCTTCGTTAATTTTTCCTGTATGAAATGTATCAACCATGATTGAAACAGGATCGGGTACTCCTATGGCATATGCCAATTGTACTTCGCATTTTGAGGCTAATCCTGATGCAACAATATTTTTAGCTATATATCTTGCTACGTAACATGCAGATCTATCTACTTTAGAAGGATCCTTACCTGAAAATGCACCTCCACCATGCCTGCCCATACCACCGTAGGTGTCAGCTATTATCTTTCTTCCAGTTAATCCGGTGTCGCCTACAGGACCACCAATAACAAATCGGCCAGTTGGATTTACCAGAAATTTTGTAGAATTGTTAATCAAATCATCGCAAATAGGTTTTATAACCTTCGAGATAACCTCTTCCCTCACTTGAGATATTGAGACATCTTCGCTATGCTGAGTCGAGACAACAACGGTATCGATTTTCTTTGGAACGGAATCTTCATAAATAACAGATACCTGAGATTTTCCATCGGGTCCTATCCAGTCTAAAGTTTTTTCTTTTCTAACCTTAGCCAATTTCATAGTTAATTTGTGCGCTAAAGTTATGGGCAACGGCATAAGCTCAGCGGTTTCACTTGTTGCGTATCCAAACATTAATCCTTGATCACCNGCTCCCTGTACTCCGTTCTCATTTTTGGAAACTCCCATAGAAATATCAGGGCTTTGTTCATGAATTGAANTTAAAACAGAGCAGCTGTTTCCATCAAATCCATATTTTAACCCGTTGTACCCAATATCCTTCAATGTGCTTCTAACAACTTCCTGAGCATCAATTCTAGCCTTGGAAGATACCTCACCTGCTACAAATACAATTCCTGTAGTAGTCAGCGCTTCTACTGCTACTCTGGAATCTGGATCATTAGTAATCATTTCATCAAGTATTGAATCAGAAACCAGATCACATATCTTGTCTGGATGCCCTTCAGTTACACTTTCTGAAGTGAAAAGATAACGCCTTCCCATTTTTGCTTACGTCAAATCCCACGAATTTCTCTTTTTTTAGAGATCCTTTTCTATTTTGATGAATAACACATTGTTTCCTCGAATAACTACTTTCCCATAATTTGCAACGGGATTTGGTTTGCGCCATTAAATTCTTCCGCATCCAATAGTATTAAATTCATATATGAATCCACATTATTCATTCGACCTCTGTACTCCAGCTCATTTTTAAGTCTGACAGATACTTTCATATTTAGTGAGCGTTGTAGGATTGTTAACGGTCTTTTTGGTTGCTGTGGAGTTGATGACATATTAGGTTATCACTTTTATTTTCAAAAAATAAGATCGACAATAAAAAGTTTCTCCCAAGATTTCTGACATTGTATATAAATAATTATAGTTTAGTTTTATGCGNNTAATCACAACNGGNTCNCCTTCAATTGATAANNTACTTGGNGGTGGAATCAGAACAGGTTTAATTACAAATATTTTATCTGATTCGAGGGAAGCCAGATCTAGTCTTTGCTATTCATTATGCGTGAACGCTGCACAACACTATAAAGATTCATCTGTAATATTTGGTGACACACAAGGATTTTTCCGGCCAGAGAAAATTCTCTCTTACATCAAAAACAAACAGGATTCAGATCCTATACTTCATCAAATAAGAAGATTGAGGATAATGTCAACAAATGTCCAAATGGTCCTTGTCAATTATGCTCTACATTTACGTCCGATTCTAATTATTATTGATAATTTTAA
>Ga0065706_1000165_pt1 | contig 9763 bp, 12 predicted proteins | sample SwibulcommuniRL3_FD_59093 | JGI IMG/M metagenome (GOLD analysis project Ga0065706, IMG submission 59093) | Bulk soil microbial communities from switchgrass field near Rose Lake, East Lansing, Michigan, USA - RL3 Bulk Soil v2 (version 2) | ecosystem: Environmental > Terrestrial > Soil >... | reverse complement strand
TCCATTAAATGAATATCGATGATTTTTTAGAAAATTCAGGGTAAATTTACTATTGCAACTTCCAGCTGCATATATTCTATCAAATTTTTTAGAATCTTTTAAAGATACTAGAATGTGCTCAATTAATGGTTCATTATTAAGTTTGAGCATTGCTTTGTCCGAACAGAAATCCTTAATTCTTTCACCTTTACCACCACACATGATCAGCGCTAACATATCTTGTGTCATTTTCAGATTGTCAATGTGGATAATATCAGTAATGATGATAAACGACAAATTTCATTTGAAGCCCCGAAAGTATCACCGCTTACTCCTCCAAAATTCTTGTAAGATACAACATAAATGACAAGACCTATAACTATTACAATCCCTAAAGTTAGTAAACCCATCATACCTTCTATAACGAATACTAATAATACAGTGATAACAGCAGATATAATTATTTTGTGTACTTTTTTCATCTCAATGGTAAATGAGGAACTAAAACCAGACCAAGCAGAATGTCCCACAGATGCCTGCATTACCATGACATTTTTTGCTATTATCTCGGAAACAATAATGGAGTAGAGTAATTTAAGTGACGATTCAAAATTTAATAATGCAATAAATAGACCTATGAAATTAATAATTAATGCAGTAGCTCCTGCGGCTCCTACTATTGGATCAGACATTGCTTTTCGCTTAGATTCCCTATCCCCCTTAACCATTAGCCCATCGGCAAAATCGGCTAATCCATCTATGTGATGAACACCAGTAATTAGAACATATGTTACCAATACTATTAGACTCGTGACGTATTGCGGAAGGTATGTAGAGGACAACAGTGCTACGAAACCTACAATTATCCCGATTATCGCTCCACAAAGTGGAAAAAAATGCATGTTCTTTGCAATGATATCTAGATCAAAATTATACTCCTTTGGCATTGGAATGATTGTCAAAAAAGAGAGAACAGAGATAAATGACTTAAATACCATACAGAATGTCCCACCATCCCAGAAATGACAANAACAAAACCATNGGTAATGATACGATAACANAAAACAAGATGACNGATAATTTTACCATGNTCAGGGCATTTTTACATTTTTCAATAGATAGNGGCTCGATATTTNTACCCAATTCATAATACCCAACTTTTTCTAACCTCACTCTGAGGGCCCCTGCCAACGCAGACATTGGATATCCACCATTAAGACTAGGTGTATTATTGTGATCTTTGCGCATAATCAATATTGAATTTTTCCAATCTGCCCCCACTATCTTTGAAGAAATTACTAGCAATAACGCACATAATCGTGCCGGAACATAGTTTGAAATAGTATCTAGCTTTGCTGCCATCCACCCTATATCATAATGATACTTATCCGTATAACCTATCATTGAATCAAGCGTATTGATAATTCGATAAGCAATTGCGCCTGGAGGACCAAATAGTGAGTAGTAGAATAATACGGATCCTATTCCATCTACCAGACTTTCTCCAATCGATTCTATTGTAGCAGATATTATATGTTCTCTATCAAGAGTATCAGTCTTTCTTCCTACAATAAATGAAAGGTTCTTTCTTGCATCAATTAGATTTTTTTCTTCCAATGCATAAATTACCGCACTTATATGTTTCTCTAAAGTAAGCATTGCCATTGTGAATTTTAGTACCAAGAGTGAGAATATCAACAATGCAACTATTCCAAATAATTTGTAGAGGGTAATTGAAAAGTAATATGATACCACAGAAATCCCGAAGGTCAAAATCAAGGCAAAAATTATACCCTTTAGTTTTTCCTCTTTAGGACTAGATTTGTGCTTTAATTTTGGTATAAAGTAGCCTACAAGTTTTCCAAACCATGAGACAGGATGAATCCTGTTTGGAGGATCTACAAGTAANAAAGAAAGCGCAATGCCGCCAGCAAGCGTTAATAAAATAAATTCAGAGATCATGATTCATTTTTACAATATTTAAAAGATATTTCATATCAGTGTTTTTTTTAAAAGTGGATGCAACGTTGTCAATTTGCTCATCAAGGTAGCTCTTACTAAACGAGGATTTTGATCTCTTTTGATCCAATGAATCTTCATTTGGAATATTGAACTCTGCTTTCGGAATTACTCCTAGGACCTTCTTTTTTGTCATTTCTTCAACAGATATTATTGCTTTATTTAGTATAGATTTTTGTCCTAGAAACTTGTTAATTATTATACCTTTTACAAATTTTCTTTGTGGAGCTGGCAATAGTTTTATCGTTCCAACTATCGCCGCAAAGCATCCCCCACGTTCAATGTCTGCTACCAATAATACTTTAGATTTAATTTTTTCGGCAAGGATCATATTTGCTATATCATAGTTTGATAAATTNATTTCTGCAGGGGATCCTGCACCTTCTATTAAAATTAGATCATTTTCCTTCCTAAGACTCTCTAAATCTTGTAGAACCTTAGGAAATCCTTTTTGAAGAACAAAACTAGTGTAGTATTCTTCCGCACTCATGCACAAATTTTTTAATCCTCCCAAAATGATCTCACTTATATTATTTCCGAGAGGTTTCAAAAGAATTGGATTCATTCTAATGTCTGGTTGTACTCGAGCCGCAATGGCTTGAACAGCTTGTATTCTTGCCATTGCCTTTACTGAGTGGTTTTCTTTAAGAACATAAAAATTCGAAGTCATATTTTGGGCCTTAAATGGACATACTTTATATCCCATGTTGGAGAATATTCTGCATAGGGCTACTACCATAGTACTCTTTCCAGCCCCTGAAGAAGTTCCTTGTATCATCAGCAGATTTGCTTTCATTTATCGATGGCCTCCAATGAATTGAGTAGCTCCAAATTTTCATCGTGGGTCTTCACCGCAACTCTAATGTACTTATCGTTTATGCCCTTAAAATCACTACAATCTCTAACAAGGATGCCATTTTTTTTAAGTAGTAAATCCCTAATTTGCGTTGAGTTACCGTGATGCAAATGGATCAAATAATAATTTACATCTGATTCGTTTGCTGAAAACGAGCTTAATTTATTATTTATCTTAATATGCATAAACTCACGTTCAGATTTTATGATTTTTCTTGCCCTTCTTAAATGGGACAGATTTTCTAACGCAGTAACACCGGCTAGTTGGGCTAGTCCATTAACATTCCATGTTATTTTGTTAAGCGATATTTTCCTGGCGATACTTGGGTGGGAAACACAGTAACCCAATCTTAATCCTGCAAGCCCAAAAGATTTTGTCATTGAACGTAAGATAACTATATTTTTAAATTCATTAATTTTTTCAATGAAAGTTCTTGCATGCTTCTTCTCATCAACAAATTCAATAAAGCTCTCATCTATGAGAATCTTTATGGAATCGTCTATTTCTTCTANTAATCTTTCTATTAAANGGTATGAAAATAGTCCAGTTGGATTGTTCGGATTGCACAAGAAAATTGCCTCAGAATTTTTCGATGTTTCCAAAATACTATCAATATCTAGCTTCCAATTCTTAAGCGGGACATGCTTAATTTTAGCGCCTAATTTTCTTGATGCNATCTCATACTCACAAAATGTCGGGGACGGTATTACTACTTGTTTCCTGACAAATGTTCTTACAAAGTTATAAATTAATTCTGTTGCTCCATTTCCTATGTTAATTGAGTCCTGAGTTAAGGGACTACGCAAATACTCTATAATTTTTTTTTTTAGAATTGTATTTTCATTATCTGGATAAATTGATGAAAGCTTTGGTAGATTCTTTCTTAAGGCATTCAAAACCTTCTTTGAAATCCCTAACGGATTAATACTGGAACTGAAATCAACTTTTACTAGGTTGGGATTTACAGTATAAACCCCGCCATGAGAACAAGAATATTGGATCATTCAAATTCCATATGAGGTGTTATATAACATGAATGGATAAAGTCTTCCAATCTAAATTCTATAAGACTAGGACGAAATTTTTCAGTAAAATGGGCAAAGCTAAAAACAAAAATTAAATTAATTCTATTAATCATTGGTCTTATTTAATTCTACCAAGCGAGTAATAAAGAAATCTCGTCTCTATGTTCGGGTTAAGCCGAACATTTCATAAAGGTCTAATTTTTTCTGTTTTTGGACGACAAGTTTAATTTAATTGGCATTATTTGCCTGATATATAATACTTATCTCAAGCTTTGTGTATTATATTATTAAATCTATGGCCGACGCACTGATATCATACGCCATCGTGATCGGTGCCTTTATTGCGTTCGCTGCAATCTTGTTTGGATCGAGAGCTAAGAGAGTTGCTAAGAAGAAGGAAAGTCCCGTAGGAACTCCAGAGGAAATCAAACATTCACCTGCTTAAAAGATAAATTAACTTACGGCGCCCTAAACGGAATACATCTCTATCTTAGGATATGCGAGTATTGATCTTAAATGGAAAAAGAACTGAAATCTAATACCACTAAAGTTAATAGAAAGAAAAATTCTTTAATCATAGAATTGGAATGGTTCCAGGAAAACTGCCAAATATAATTGGAGTCACACTTATAGTGACTTTTGGACTGGCATTAATGCTTCCTTCCGTCAGTGCAAAGGGCGATTTTTCAATTGACGCTAAAATAAATCTACAAAAATTAAATGATGTTGGTAAACTGAAGGTTGTAGCCTCTGCTAACGGTGATACCCAAGTTAAAAATGTAACAGGTAATGAGCTAAAATCAAAAAGCACTACTGTTTCATTTCGATTTAATCAGAAGAATAACATCGTTACTGCTGGCGATCGCGATGAGTATTTTGTATGTGCCTATGCTCTTAATGCGATTACAAATGAAATGAAATCTTATTCTTGCGTCGAGGGTAATATTGAGCAACCAAATGGAAAAAATACAATAAACATAGGTTCGGGAAGTAGAAATACGTTGTCAACTGGGTCATTCCAAACTGTCAATGGTAAAGAAGTAAAGGATGTAACTCTTAGAATCGGCATACCACTTTCTGATAGAAAAGAAGACGTAAAGGATCTCAAAGTGGTTACCATGATTNAAGGGGAATTAAAGTCCAAGACAGTAGATGCAGAAAAGTTGCTCAAAAAATCTGATCACAATACATTATTCATTCCATTCCTTTTTGACAAGAATCCTGATATTGGCCCTATCCGAGTAGGAGATTTGTTTTTTGCTTGCGTCTCTGCCAACGAGTTAAATCCACCTGAAGGAACAGAATGTGAGCATAGAGAGATAACACACACAGGNCACATACATAACCTTCTGGCAAGATGAAAATCAGTTATAACATATCTTTTTTNTCGAATTATTTTGCATGACAAAATAATTAATGTTGCCTTGCTTATGCTTACTAATAACGGGTTAAGTAGTCATGTGCACTTACTTTTACCTGCAAGAAATTGTGCAATAAATCTTATAATAGTCCTCAGTTCGTAGTCGATATGGAAGCAGCAAAAACTATTACTACCAATAAAATTCCAAATACTCCCAGTCTCTTCGTTTCTTACCTATTACTTCATTAATAGCTGATAATATTTTTTCCTTCTTGGTCTTGCTGTATCTCTATAGCTTTCAGTCATTATTTTGGCGTAATAAATGTAGTATGCATTACAAAAATGGATAAGATTATGTTCTTTCTGAAAACGAATATTAGTTGCGTTCTGAATAACCGCACATTATGTTAAAAGTTGCGGTAATAGGTGCGACGGGCGCTGTAGGCCAAGAATTTGTTATTGGACTCAATAAACATCCATGGTTCGAATTGGTACAAATTGCATCGTCAGAGAGATCTGCGGGAAAAAGATACATTGATGCACTTAGAGATCCAAATACTTCGCTGCTCAAATGGCATAATAAGGAAAATATTCCCGAAAATGTAAGAGAAATGGTCCTAAATAGAGTTGAAGAAATAAACCCAAATAAAGTTGATCTCGTATTTACCGCTCTTGAATCAGAAGATGCGAAAGTGATTGAACCTAGAATGGCATCAGAAGTCCCTGTAATAAGTACGGCTGCCGCATTTAGATACGAAGACGACGTTCCCATATTAATTCCAGGACTTAATGACGAACACTGTGAATTGTTAAACATTCAGAGAAAGAATAGGAAATGGAATGGCTTTATTGCACCATTACCTAACTGTACAACGACGGGCATGGCCATAACGCTCAAGCCATTAATGGATGATATGGGATTGGAAAGGGTTTTTATGACTTCACTGCAGGCTCTTTCTGGAGCGGGTAGATCTCCGGGAGTAATTGCATTAGATATCATGGACAATGTAATCCCGTATATACCAAAAGAAGAGGAAAAGGTTCAAGTCGAAACAAAAAAGATCCTAGGAANGTTTGATGGTAATTCAATAATGAATGCTTCCATAAAGGTAAGCTGTACATGTACAAGAGTACCCGTAATGGACGGACATACTGAAACAGTTTTTGCTGAACTGAAGAAAACTGCCTTACCTGATCAGGTAAAACAATCAATGATTAACTTTTCCAAATCTGTATCAATAAGAGAATTGCCTTCTGCACCACAAGATTATATTATTGTTCANGACGATCCTACGAGACCTCAGCCAAGAATTGATAGGGAGATTAATGATGGAATGACGACGGTTGTTGGAAGATTGCGAAAGGATACTGTGTTTAAGAACGGTATAAAATATGTACTCTTAACTCACAATGAAAAAATGGGTTCTGCAAAGGGTGCTATATTGTTGGCTGAGCTGTTTAAATCGAAAAAAATTATTTAATCGTGCATTATTGATAAAAAAAATAAATAAAATTGAAATTAATACATTTATTAACCTCAAAATTTACGATATAATAAGTGATTTCTATGTATAAAATTGACGATTTAGATCTTAAAATTTTGGAGGAACTTTCAAATGATGCATCTATTTCGGTTCCCAGACTTTCAAGGAAAATCAACATCAANGCNTCGGTAGTTTATAGCAGGATTAAGAGATTAGTAAAAAGGGGCATTATTAGAAAATTCACGATATTGATGAATGATGAAGCCCTTGGCTTTAATGTGAAGGCGCTAACTGGTATAAACATGGATTCAAAGTTGAGAGACAATGTTTTGAGTGAATTATTCAGCATTCCGGGTGTTACGGAAGTTTCTGAAGTTACAGGGAGATTTGATATATTAGTAACAATGAATTCTCACTCTTTGGACGAAATGCACCAGTTGATATCGGAACGAGTCGGTCGTATCGAGGGAGTACAGAAGACGGAGACATTCATTGAAATGAGGAAAACAACGAGAGAAATTCCCATCCCGCCAAAAGAACAGGAATAGGTTTGAATATGTATTTGGTTCTAATTTTTTTTCCAATTGTGTGAACAACTACCTTTAAGACGATATTAGTTTCAGAGTCAATATGACGTAAAAGGTGATTCTGCCAAACATGTAAATTAATTCGTAAATTGAACAAAAGTGATATAAGCAGCTTCTGTCCAGAAATCATGTTCTCTAAATTAGAGATTAAAATGCTCACTTAGATTAGAGAATTATTCAAAGTGAAACAAAAATCATCAAGTGTTTGGCTTGGTACCCAAATTACTTGCCTGTCCTTGTCCCATTCGAATCATTTCATTTATCTTGTTCTCAACTTCCTTTAAATTCTCTTTTACTCTTGTCTCTTGCTTACCTAGAACTACCAAGCGAGTGTTTGAGAGATCTTTCTTTTCGTCTAGCTCCTTAAGAGTATCATCCTTTTTGGTTTTAATCAACAAAGGACCAACACTCTTGTAGATTGCTTCATCCTCTGCTGATTTCTTAAGTTCTTCGGTAGCCTTTTCTATTTCAACAGATTCTGCTTCAAGTTGTTGTTTTTGCATCATAATAGCTTGTAAATTTTGCTGCAGCTGCTGTAGCCTTGTAAGTTGCTCTCTTAACCATGGAGGAATTTCTTGTTCACTCATTTCTTATTACTTGACTTTACCGTCATAAATCTATAGCGTTTTATAAATTTAGAGACAAATATGACAAGCTCAATAATCTAATGTATGTGTTAACGATGGCACGGATTGATTGTAAATCATGTGTACTAATAGTAATAAAAATCACACCTTGTTTTGAAGTAATTCTTATTTTTTCAGAACAGGAGAGAAATCTAGTTTCCGGTTGTAGGGCATTAGTTATCGTGTTTACAATGTTAGAAGATAATTCTGATGGAAGGTTTTCTATAGTTATTTGAATTCTAATATTTACTCTTTGACTTTTCAAAGCTTACATCATATGAACCTGAAGCTACTTTATAGTTACATTTTGAACAGCACCAAATCCCCAGTNCNTTCCTATCAAATTTTATNGATCCACATTTAGGGCATCTTCTCTTTCTTTTCAGAACCCTGTAAATCATTCCATATCTCTTCCTGACAGTAGCTCCGTATTTTACGCCTAATCCCTTAAGGCGAGATATCTTGTGTTTACTCCTTTTTACCATGATGAATCAATCCCTTAAGTTTTGCCCTAATTTCTTCTCCCTTGCTAATTGCTTTATCTGCAATACTCTTCACTTCATCCACTGTAAAGTAACCTTTTAGTCCCTTTTGCATTGCAACAATTGAACCTTTTGAATTAGTAGTAATTGTGAGTCTTGCATCCATACTTGCTTCTTCCTCAGTATTTGGGTCCAAAAGCAGATAATCGCCAATCTTAACGGTAGTAACAGATACAGGAATAGTAGTTATGGGAGGTTCCTGAGTTCTCCCTGTATCTACTACTTTGTCATCTTTAATTTCAAAAACAGGTAGTTTGCAGCTTGTTAATGCAGCTACTACAGCATAAGAAGTTGCATCTAAAAGGTTACCATCTACGTTAATGATACTACAATCTACAAAAATGGTATACACAATTTTTCCGGGGACCAAGACCAATTTGCTTAATTCTAACATTTCTGACTCTCTTACACCCCTATCAACAACCCTGGCGAGTTCAATCGTTTCTTCATCAGGTGGACCTGGTTCTATATGAGGAGATGCAATCGGGAGTACTTCAGCAGTAATTATTAAAGCTCCACTATTTTCCAGTCCTTCAAAAGGTTCACCAGTCTCTACTTTTACTCCCGCAACAACTTCTGTCTTACCTAACTTTACCCAAGCCGATCCACTTGCCTTTTTTATTACGTCTAATTCAATCTCAATTGGTCTTGTTTCATCTAAACTTCTTTCATCTAGTCTTTTGCCTGCTGAAATTGATTCCATCATTTGTTTTTTGCGAAGATTTTCGACAATTATTGTAGATTTCTTTGATAGACTCATTATTCATTCAAACCCTTTTCATCGCCAAAGTACTTTTCTATTAAAGAGGAACGTTGTATTTCAAATACCTTCAAGCAACCACGTATGGCTTCTTCTAAACAAGTATTGAATTCATTTGAATTCAACTCCCCATCAAGTTGAAGAAGTGTTATTTTCTTAAGATTTGGCATATACGCTACAGGCATGTCAGCTCCTCCCTCTTTGTCTTCTGTGTCATTAATATCAATCACTATTTTGTCATCTACCTTTCCTGCTGCACACGCTGAAACCATATCACGCATATTTATTCCTGCGTCTGCTAGTGCTACTGAAGCAGCTGTAATTCCTGCACATCGTGAACCCCCATCTGCTTGCAATACTTCGATAAAGATATCAATCGCTGCACGAGGATAATCCTCAAGCATTAGTGCAGGTTCTAAGGACTCTCGAATAACCTTCGATATTTCTGTCTCTCTCCTAGACGGTGCAGGGCTTTTTCGAGTATCTGTTGAAAAAGGAGACATGTGATATCTGCATCTTACAACA
>Ga0065706_1000038_pt1 | contig 10003 bp, 10 predicted proteins | sample SwibulcommuniRL3_FD_59093 | JGI IMG/M metagenome (GOLD analysis project Ga0065706, IMG submission 59093) | Bulk soil microbial communities from switchgrass field near Rose Lake, East Lansing, Michigan, USA - RL3 Bulk Soil v2 (version 2) | ecosystem: Environmental > Terrestrial > Soil >... | reverse complement strand
ATAAGAGATGCGCACAATGAAGAAGGTAGTGCAATATTCGAAAATTTTACTGACAATCTGAATTTATTTCATCATACAAAATTTGTCTGCGAAATCGATCACTTGAAATTCATGACATACGAGGAATTAATTCTTCACATGAGACAAATTCACCATCATCATATTATAAAATGTCGAGAATGTGGCAAGGAGTTTATTCATGAGAAGGACAGGCTCCATCATGTTAGGGAAGAGCATGAGAGGAAGGCTGACTATAGAAAGCACAAGGGTTCTTAAATGGGGACTCTTTCCTAATGATAAATATGTAGATTTTCGGTAAAAATTAATTCTTACCTGAAATNGAAGAATAATGACCCTAAAATTAAATTTTGATATATTCTTAACAGANGAGTATAAATTTGAATACTTGCTATGCTAGTTTCAATATTATCAGATGCAACTATATTAAATCTAATTTATTTTGTGAACTATNCCTCTTCCATTAAAAAAGTTTACAATATTATTGGCTGCAACTTCAGCCATCTTCGATCGGGTCTTAAATGTAGCACTTCCAATATGTGGTAACAATACAGTTTGTGAAAATTGAGTTAATGGATTAGAACTGGAAATAGGTTCACTTTCATAGACATCTAAACCAGCACCTGTTATGACCTTATTTCTTAGGGCGTTAATCAAATCTTGTTCGTTTATGACTTGACCCCTTGAGGTATTAATAATAAATGCAGTTTTTTTCATTAATTTAATTTTTGATTCGTCTATCATATGAAAACTATCTTTGTTTAGTGATACGTGAATTGAAACAAAATCACTACGTCGTAACAATTCCTCTAGTGGAACAAAAGTAATATCAAGTTCTGATTCCATTTGACGTTTACGCGTTTTACTATAGTAAATTACTTGCATATCAAATCCTCTTGCACGTTTCGCTACCAGCATTCCAATTTCTCCAAGACCAATGATACCCAAAGTACTTCCATTTACATCATACCCAAGAAAGAGATCAGGCGACCATCCAGATTCCCAATTACCGATTCTTACATGTCTATCAGCATGGACAATATTTCTAGCAGCAGAAAGAATTAAGGAAAAAGTCAGATCTGCCGTGGTATTAGCTAATACATTTGGGGTGTTTGTTACTATTATTTTTCTTTTTGTGGCTTCATAAATATCAACGTGATCATATCCGACACTATAGCAGCTTATTATCTTAAGATTTGGACCTGCTGCATCCATGACATTTGAGTCTACATTATCCCCTAACATGCAAATTAATGCGTCGACATTCTTGACATTTTCTAATAAAGTGTCTCTGTCAAGTATATCTGCTTCAGGATTCATATTAACTTGAAAATACTTTTTTAATATCGATGGGCCTGGTTCTGGTATTTTTCTTGTAACATACACTTTATTTTTGGTAATTGGTTCCATAAAATAAGTGATCACTCTAGTTTGGGTTATTAATACGATATGAAAATTGGATGTACCAATATTCCGTTACTCATTATTTTTAGTCTTTAAAATTTTTNAATATAATATTTTTAAGAAAATAATTCCTATGTAGTATGGCATATTGTAAAANGCNGCNAGTGCNGCTACNTGNGANCCAAAGAATTGTTGTGCAAAAACAGTTACCAGTATATTATTTACATAACTGATTGCAATAAGACCTGAAATCTTGTATTTCATCGATGTACCTCTATTATTAAGATTCATAATCAGATAACCGGTAATAGCAAATACTGCAAATAATGCAAAAGCAATAAGAGTTGTAGTAGTTACAAAGGTAAATTCCAAATAGAAATAATCTGAAAATTTTGAAAATATTGCCAAGTTAATTAAAGCCATTAAAATAATTGATATAGACAGTGAGCTTTTGTTTATACTGGTAGCTATCGTGGGTAAATATTTTTTTATAATGCCACTCCCTATTAGAGGAACGATTAGGGATATCACGAGTAGTAAAATCATATCAAATATTGGAATTGAAAATTCNGTGTTATATAGAATATATACTAATGCTGGCAATATAAAGGGAACCACAAGTGATGTGACAATCACCATAGCGACTACAATAGAAAGTCTACCTCCTACATAGTTGGTAACAAATGGGGCGCCAAGTCCAGTAGAAATGCCAGATAATAATAGTACAGACAGTGCATATTTAGGGTAGATTTGATTAGTTACGAAATACATTGTTACCGGTATTACTAATACTTTCATTATACATAAAATAAACAGAAATTTTGGTTTCTTAAAGGTTGAGATGAGATCTTGGAAATTAAGCTGAATGAGATTCAAAAATAATAATAGTCCAAGAATTACCAGTATGTATGGGGAAAAAAATTCTCCTAGAGAGGGGAATATAATGCCAGATATTGTAGAGGCAAGAATTGAAAACGAAAGAACCAGTAAGATTTTAGTGTCATAATTGGTCAACTATAACTATCACTTAGTACATTTCCATAAATATTTATCAATAAATAAAGAAAAATTTGATAGAAATAGACACTCCTAATTATTGCTGTATTATCGCATATTTGAATCGCAGTACAATTAAAAGGTGAAACGGAAATGGATAACGGTAGCTTACTGAATAGTAAATATGATGAAATATTAAATATTACAGTATTTTAATAAATAGAGTGAGAAAGAAAGTTATTCTAATAATAAATCTTTTGTTACTAATTATGATTACATTGATCCATATGTCTACATTGAAAGAAACTTTAGGAAGTCAATCTGAAAGTAATACATCGCTTGCCTTGATTAATGGATCGGATATCAAATATGCCCTTGCTTCTGTTCAAAACGATACGATTCCAAAATATGTCGAATTGTCGGCTAGTCAGATAAAAGAAGCATTGACTGAACTGCCGGGTTGGACAATATTTAATGGTAAGTTGCATAAGACCTTTACGTTTAAAGATTTTTCCACTTTATTTGAATTTATGTACGAAATAGCTGATTCTTCTCAAAAATTGAATCATCATCCAAACATGACATCAACATGGAATACATTAACGATTGATTATGATACGTGGAGTTTAGGACATGTAATTTCCAATCTTGATGTCAAGGCAGCTGGAAATGTAGAGAGGTTTTATCGTGAACACAATTATAACGAGTTTAGTAAATAATACTTTAGCTATAGCATTTAGAAATTTATTGTTGTTACTAGGAAATAGGAATATTTATTATATCAAACTAGTTAACGAGTAAATTGAAGATATAACTTAATTTAATTTAAATTAATTTGTTCTCGAACACACTTTAGACCATAATGAGGTAATAATAATAATGAATATCGGTCAATTACTATGATTAGAATTTTAGAAGTGAAGTATAGAATTTGGAGGCGGAAAATTCAGGGTCATTTCTATAATGATAGATTGAACCATAAATCAATAGTAATAATAAACAAATTCATTCTATATAGTCTAGTAGCATCTACAAGATTACCTTCGTCAATTCTAATAAAGCAATCTTCTATCTTCTAAGAACATGTTTAATAAGGAATCTTGCAGAGGATGTGGCTTTTGTTTGATACCTTTTGCTACGTGCAATATTTGTCAAGAATACGTTTCATGGATTTGCTGCAGATGCGAGAGAATAGATGATTGTAATCATACCCACAACTATTGCAGAATAGTATTAAGGAAAAGAATAGAACCTAATTTATTTAAGATATTCTTGTATGAGGCAATAATCAAAAATTGAACTTAACTGAAATGGAGCAATTAAGAGAGATGAAATTAATGTCCAGTGATGTTAAATCAAGACAGTCATCATATTTTATTGAATACTTGAATCAACCCTTTTATAATGACTTGAGGGACATGATAGTAGTACAACTCGGATCATGCGAGCAACTTCTTGCTAAAACAAAGAGTATCGATCAAAGAAACGTTATTGAAAGAGAAGCAATGTATTTGAAATTAGTTCTAGAGCTGCTAGAATATTGATGAAAAAATAGAGCAAGAAATAGAAATTCAGAATATATACAAGGATGACATTATTATTTTATGAGTAGGAACCCTTGAAAAAGCATACCAAATTATTATTGATACTTCGTCACGCCAAATCAAGTTGGGAATTTGCAGAGTTATCTGATCATGATAGGCCTTTAAATAATAGAGGTAAGCGAGATGCACTTAGAATTGGTAAAAAGCTAATGGAAGAAGGGATTATCCCTCAACTCATTATAAGCTCTTCAGCAGTCAGAGCCTCCTCTACTGCAGTAAAAGTTGCCAAGGCATCTGGCTATCAAGGTGAAATTACAATTGAAAACTCTCTGTACGGATCAGGATATTCCGAATATCTCAATGCAGTAAGAAAAAAGGATGACAGTTATGATATAATTATGTTAGTTGGACACAATCCACATTCAGAACAATTATTAGAGATATTGACAGGAACGATGAATACAATGCCTACCTGTACAGTTGCATGCGTAAGGCTTCCAATAGCTTCCTGGAACGAGATAGATTCTCAAGTAAAAGGTAAATTGCTCAACTTATGGAGACCCAAGGAATTAAGTTCTAATGACCAATAACAATAAAAGCATTTACTTTTTGTGAACCCAACTGAAACATTCTATAAATCAGTATTGTTAACTGTAATCCATTATTGACATTAATTCTTATTCTTAAATTCGGTCTGACATGGACAACATAGCATTATGGATAATATCATTTGATATCCTTTTTGCGTATATTTTTTAATATTCTAGGAGTTAACAACCACCTGAGCTCACCTTTAGGTATGTTACTCTTTCTAAGTAGTCTTATTCGCACTACTCCCCCTTTTTTCAAGAGTAAATTACAAGCTTTGGATTTTTCGTTATGAATCATGTCATTGACCATTTGACCAAGCAGAGGTTGATGTCCAACAATTAGTACAGTATATTCCTCTCTTAAGTGTGATATTTTGCGATATACTTCGATTCTTTGTCCTTCAGGAGATAACTCATTCCATACCTGAATTTTATTACCAATGTTGAAGATATCAGAGACTATCATTGCCGTATCGTAGGCCCTTTTAAGTGGACTGGTAACGATCAGATCAAATTTTAATCCAATTATTTTTAGGGCTTTCACAATTTCATGAATCTCAGCTTTTCCAGCTGAAGTTAAGGGACGTATACGATCACTGGTCATTGATGATCTTTGGCCAGCCTCCCCATGTCTCAAAATAAATAATTCCATTGATTCTTATCGATCTACCTCCAAATAAATTACTTTCTAGTGAGCATTGTCCCAATCCGAACCTAAAGTTCAGTAATGCTAGCTTGGCAATGTCTGAGTTCTGAGTACCTGCTTGAACCTTTTCACTATCTCAACAAGAGGTATGGGCAGACTTGATAATATATTTTTGGAGAAGATTCATTATTCATGTTCATTTAGGTGGCAAATTTTTCCTTCTAAATTGGCTGTTATAATTCAAACTTTCAAACTTTGAAGATAATCATCAATCTTTCTTTGAAGATCCTCATTTATCTCGCTTACTGATCTATTACCATCTATAGATACTATGTTATAGCGTTTTTGCATTCGCTTAAATTCTTTACTTAATAACTTTTGATACATCACAAATGATTCCAGCATATTATCGGATAATCTAAGATCGGTGCCTGACTCATAATAGTCCAGATAAGAATTCTTTTTGAATACTCTGTGAACAAGCTCATTTGGATCAACGTCAAGATAAAATACTATATCTGGCCTAAGAGCAAAACCATATAGATTATGGGACCACGAGCTACTTATGCCACGCACTGCTTCTCTCGCCATCAGAGTATAAATGTACCTATCAGATAGAACTATGTAGCCTGATCTTAATCCAGGGATTATCTTGTTCTCTAATTGATCTGCAAAATCTGCTGCATAAAATAGGCTAATGGTCTTTCTTCCAAGCACAAAATTTCTCTTGGCTTCTAATATTCCCTGCCCTATTAATTCCGAGCGTCTTAACCCTGCATTAAGTACGGCATGACCATCTGCTTCAAGTTTTGAGGATAANANTTCAATTTGTGTACTTCTGCCAGAACCATCAGGACCTTCTATTATAATAAATCTTCCCTTAATTTCAATATCTTCCAGGTAGGGAATAGCATGCCCATAAAAAACTGCTTTCCTCATCTTCTTACCTTTTAGGGACTTTATTGATCTGATATTCATATTCTTGTAACTCTCTTAGTGTTTTTAGTAATATTCAAGGGTAAAAGCTTGCTGACTATTGATCTCAAAAAACTTTGTGATTCCTCAATCTCCATTGTACCATCTACAATAGTGAAGTTTTCTGATATGGATAAAGATTCATATTGATCAATAATTCTACTTTGAAAGATCCTGTAACTCTCGTAAGGATCATTACTTAAATTTAAGTCCATACCAGCTTCATAATACTTTAACCTTGGTCTCCCAGCAAGTATTCTATCCACGGCTATATCTATTGGTACTTTAAAATAGAACACAATTTCTGGTTTTATTGCAAATTCGTAAATTTTCTTGACCCAATTCGGATTGCAACCCCTAACTATGTCTCTTGCATAAGCAGTATAAACATAACGATCAGCCAAAACAATATAGCCAGCATGTAGGAGCGGCAGAATATTCCTTTCATATCTATCAGCAAAATCAGTAGCATGTAATAGTGAGAAGGTGATTGGGGTTAATCTGCCGCTTTTCTTTCCCTTTTTCGTGATTTGTTTGACGGTCTCAGACGAATTCCATTCTGTGAAAAATACCGGTATGTTCCTTGAAATGAGCCATTTCTCCAGTAATCTAAGTTGNGTAGATTTTCCNGATCCNTCTATACCCTCAACAACTATAAGCTTACCTTTTAGAGGAATGATTTTTTTGGNATTATTCTTCTTGTAACCCATGAATATCACAGCTGGGATTTTAAGGAGATAATGTTATTCATCGAATTTCTTAATCGGTTAGTTCTATCTGGTATATAATACTGTACAGGAATATCAAAAATCCTACCAGCTTTTTCAATAATTTGTTTTAGTAAAATACTAGGAAATGATTTTTGTGTAGGAATTACAGTAAAAATCACATTCTTGTTTTCCGTTAGTCTTATCTTGATCTGAGATCTGGTCTTAAGTATTATTCTAGTTAGGTTGAGAAGCAGTGCTATTTTTTGTAAAGACTTCAGATTCTGTGGTTTTAGCAGGTGACTGTACTTATAAAACAGTTCCTCTCCAATTCTTATTTTTTTAGAGTAGATTATTGATAACGCCAAAATAACCTGTTCTCTATAGGTAAGCTGAGGATAATCTTCGTCCAACAATCGGTAGAAAAGACTGTAGTACTTGTTTGTTGCAGGTATTGTAGACAATGTGTAAAGCCCGTACGAAAGTATCTCAACTTCTCTCTCCTTTAGTAATCCATAATAAATCATATTATGAACCATTTCATCAAGCCCAAAATTTGAAATATCTTGCTTATGACAATGGTAGGAGAGTAATTTTGCTACCTGTTTTTCTAAGCTCTCAATGTTGTGATTTTCAAGTGTACTAGGGCTATGAATAAATGAGGCCAAAATTCCTTCTCGTATCCCATAGCCGCTAATAATTATTTCATCAAAATCAAATTTTTTCATTATACTATGTATTACATAGATGCCTGCAACAATCGTTTCGACTCTAGTCGAATCAATAGGCCACCTACTAGAAATTTCACTGGGTTTCAAAGTGCTCAGATCCTTTCGAAGAGATTCAATGGTGCTTAGTTTTAACCTGTAATTATGAACTTTTTCAAATGGAAATCCTGCCCGCTTTTGATCAACTCTTCCCAGAGCCCTTAATGTTCCGCCTGCCCCAACCAATGAGGCATCAATCCCAATTCCGTACCCCTTTTTTGTGGGTAATGTATCCAGGATCTTTTGAGTCATGTTATCACAATCTTTCTTTGAGAAAGAACCATCTTGGCTAGCAAATGTTCTAGAAAGTCGTAACGCCCCTAATGGAAGTGCTTGTGCCTTTTTTACCTTAAAATCTTCACTGTAAACCAATTCTAAGCTCCCCCCACCTAGGTCAAAGAACAGGCCGTTTGGAATACAGGTCGCCATTGAAGCGCCCAAATAGGAATAGTAAGCTTCTTCTTCTCCACTAAGTACCCTTACTTTAAAACCAGTTTTCTTTAGAACTTGATCTATGAAGTATTTGCCATTTTTTGATTCTCTAACCGCGCTTGTTCCTACACAAACAACCTTATTTGCAGATTCAAGTCTAATAATATCACGATACAATAGGAGAACGTCTATACTCTTGAGGATCGATTGCTCACTAAGACTATCCGAAAATGCCAAAGATTCTCCAAGTCTAACCTTTGTGCTTTCTTGGTGAATGCCTATAAATGAATTATCCTCCCTGACATCATAGATTACTAACTTGATTGTGTTAGAACCAATGTCAATTATAGANATTTTCAATGATACTCCTTATACGTACGTTATGAATATGTATATATTTTTACTATGTGAGTATAGATTAAGTAGATCCTATAGATTCTTTAAAAATCACGTTTTCTTGCCCTGAACAAAAAATAAACTAGTATGAACGGTAGCGAAGCAAGGATAAATGATTCTATAGATCCCAATAAGGAGTGGATAGCTAATTCAAGACCAAGGTATAGAGTTACACCGGCAGGTATTAGCCCTAAGATGATAAATCTATGACTTCTAGTCTTGAATTTATTAAAACTTCCATATGGGTATTGTAAATGGTGATAAACTACCGGCATGACAAATAATGAAGCTGCTACGGTAGTGGAATATAGAGCTACAAGAAGAGTTATCTTATCAATTAATACAAAATTTTCGGGCACATTTATGGCCATATTCAATAAAAATCCAAAGAGGATCCCCGAAAAGGTACTGAGCAGTGCACTCTCTTTTAATATCGTATCATATCGTTGGACAAGCTTATCGTCGACTTCGTGTGAATTATCATCACTAGACAAAGTAAATCTATTCTATTTACAGTGGTACAAAGTTCATATAGATTACGATTGTTAGTTTGTCAAATTAGGGTAAGATTCACATTTGATTCTCTAAAAATCAATCACCATAAGTGTAGGCTATTTCTCAATATGATTATTTATGAATCCGCAGGATATTGAAAACACACTTTTAAATGTGACAATCGAGCAGTATATGTAAAACTAGATCAAAGAGTGAATATAGGAAGCTAATGAAATGTGAAATTTGTGATGTGAATGAAAGTATACCTTTTAGATGTAATTATTGTAATAAAGTATTCTGTAGTCTGCACAGAATACCAATAAACCACTCATGCGTTTCTATGAGAGAGTACATTGACAGAAAAAACATGGTGAATAGCTATACAAAGAATTCAAATATTAGAGTATTATTTAAAATAAAATTTTCTAAAATGGAGATACTTCACTTGTCTATTGCGACGATTTTAGTAACTGCTGTTGGTTTGTCATTCAATGGATATAGAAATATATCCTGGCAATTTTTGTTAATTTTTGTTAGTGCCTTTCTGGTGCATGAATTAGCACATAAATTGCTAGCTCAATTTTATGGAAGTTGGGCAGAGTTTCGGGCAAACTTGTATGGACTAATCGTAACAGCCATTTCAGCACTTCCATTTATTCCATTCAAATTTATAGCTCCAGGTGCTGTTATGATAGACTTATCGGATAGAAGTAAATTTGGAAGGGTTGCATTCATTGGACCGCTTACTAATCTTGTCATGGGATTAATGTTTTTAATATTATCTTACAAATTTGCAAGTGTAGGTTACTTCTATATAGGAGCATTATTTAATTCTTGGATCGCGTTGTTTAATTTATTTCCATTTGGAAACCTTGATGGTCAGAAAATTTTTAGTTGGAGTAAGATTGTATGGATTATTATGATTGCGAGTAGTATGGGATTGTTTGTTTTAAGTTATCAAATTAAATAAAAAGTATTGATGATACTGGTAACCAGTATCATCAGCTGTTTTCATTAGTTGTTGTTGTCGTTG
>Ga0065706_1000053_pt1 | contig 10010 bp, 11 predicted proteins | sample SwibulcommuniRL3_FD_59093 | JGI IMG/M metagenome (GOLD analysis project Ga0065706, IMG submission 59093) | Bulk soil microbial communities from switchgrass field near Rose Lake, East Lansing, Michigan, USA - RL3 Bulk Soil v2 (version 2) | ecosystem: Environmental > Terrestrial > Soil >... | reverse complement strand
TAAGAGAAATTGCGCCCCCCATCTAAATTTATCCTACTCCACCAACTCCTCATGTTTATCTCAATAACAAAATTAATAAGAAAAACAAACTCTATATGTAGTGAAGTATGTTAAATGAAATTATTATCTAGATTAAGATTTACTGTGGTTGGTGTCAATGAATGACTTTACAAGAACAAACTTCAAGATATTCAGAGGTTGAAAAAAGTAAATGGCTCGCAAGAGTACTGATGGTCATTGCTGTAGGATGTGTCCTAGCAGCTAAAATTTATTTCACAATTTCACTTGTGGATCCATTAGTAGGTATCTACAGTATTCTCACTAGCTTTGTTTTACTCTGCATTCTAATTCTTTCCTACTTTAAGTACGAAGATCCATACCTAAACGCTAGAAATATTGATGTGTCAAATGGTCCCTTAATGAGTATAGTAGTACCTGCNAAAAATGAAGAAAAAAATATACGAAATTGCGTTCAGTCCTGTCTGAATCAAACATATGAACAAAAGGAAATAATCGTTGTTAATGATGGTAGCACAGACAGAACTGGTGAAATTCTAGATGAAATGCGCAAGGAAAACAGAACAGATAGTTTTCGAATATTGCATTTATCAAAGAGTGTTGGGAAGAAAAAGGCTGTAGAAGCAGCAAGTGAGATCGCCCGCGGAGAAATATATGCCTTTATGGATAGTGATTGTGACATGGCTTCCGACGCAGTCGAAAAGGCTGCGAAAATTTTTATTAACGATAGAAAATTAGGCGCCTTAACTTGTCATGGTAGGGTAAGGGATGCACAACGTGGTAATACTATAGAAAAATTTCAACAGGTCTATATAGATATATCTTGTAGATCAATTAAAGCAGCCGAGAGTTCCTTTAGATCAGTAACATGCTGTTCTGGGTCACTCAGTTTTTACCGAAGAGTTGCAATTCAGGACTTTATTCACGAGTGGGCCAATGATAGATTTTTAGGAATAGATTTTAAGTTTTGTACTGATAGAAGAATGACGGCACATGTATTGGGTACACGTTCAAAACATGATATCTCTTTAGAAAAAAAGCAAAATGAACATATGCCAATCTTGCAAACCGGCGCTGATGACATCGAGACAATGAAAAACTCTTTTGACCCAGATACAGAAATTTCAAATAGCCCAATAAAATGGAATGTGGAATATTCCAACAGCATAGGGGTAAATGTTGGAGTGCCCAAGACGTTCAAATCACTAGCAATACAACAAATACGCTGGAAGAAGAGCTTTATTCGTAGTCTGTTTGCAACCGGTGGAGTATTTTGGAAAAGACCTTCTTTTATTGCACTTTTATACTACATTCAAATAGGAATGAAGCTTATTAGGCCATACGTTCTTTTTTACACAATTGCAATTTTACCAATAAAAGGCGACTTTATTTCAATCTTGTTTTGGATTCTCGGAGTAATGTTTACAGGGATGATTTATTCTGTAGAATACAGACTTAGAAATCCGCATGACGGTCTTTGGTTATACAGACCGCCCTTTACATTCATTACTACGTTTGTATATACCTGGCTCTTGATATATTCGGCAATAACCATAAGAAACAGGAGCTGGAGATAGCCACAAAATATGAGTTTTGCAGAGAGAGAAGTATTGTCTTGAGTGATCCCTAAATGCGATACATTAGCGTGATTTTTGTTACCTTCATGATGATAGTAGGGTTTTCGGTAATTATGATGAAATTCACAGGATATTGGCCGTGCAAAATTGGTGAAGCCTTTGAAATAAAAGATGTTAGTTGTAAAAAAAACATCCAAGAAAATGTGGATATCATACTGAATTCAAGTCATATTTCATTACCTTTCCATATTCCACTACTATCTCTTCAAAATATCTGACTACGGTAATTTCAGATATTAGTGGCGCTTTGAGTTTCTTACCATTCACCATGTCCAAAATCATTGCAGGAAAATTCGCACCAGCCAGGGCAGTAAAAATAGTACCACCACCCAAACGAGGATTAACCTCCACTACGTTGAGANTACCATCTTTTGTTTCTTTCATCTGAATACAACAAGGTCCTATTATCTTTAGATATTTTGCAATAGACTTGCATGTCTTTGAAATCGACTCATCCATAACAATTTTACCCATTGTGGAAATTCCAGCTCTTGTTTGTAGTCTGATTCGCGGAACNGCAATAATCGGTNCACCATCCAAATCCGACAGTACATCTATAGTGTATTCGGTGCCTGGCAAATATTCTTGAAAAATCAAGTTATCGTTTTTTGATTGGACGTATTTTAGATCATCCTCGTTGTCTATTTTTACTATTCCTTTGCTTCCTTTACCGTATCTTGGTTTTGCAATTAGTGGAAATTCTCTTATTTTATCAGGGTCAGCCGTTGTGAAAGGTAATGCAAACTTTTGAGAAAGAAAAGCAAAAGTCTCCATTTTGTCCCTGCATTTTTCCATGACCCCTTCATCGCTTACAACCGCTAATACTCCGCGCTCCAATAATTTTCCTTTATTTTTACTAAAATGATATATGTCATAGCCTGATGATGGCATCAGAATACCAATATTGTGCTTTGCAATTATTTCAAATAGTCTAGTCGTGTATGATTGGCTATCTATTTCTGGTAACACTTCATACGCATCAGACAAATAAAAACCTGCTGAAATAGGGTTTGTGTCTGAACTTATTATTGTTACAGGATATTTTACCATTTTTAGAGATTTTATTGTATTAATTGCAGCCGGTGCAGAAGCACCTGGAACTAACACAGTAGAATTTGAGGCGCCATTCAAGCAATATTCATATCCGAAATGAATTTTTATTCAACATCATATAAAAATTTTCAGACTATTTCTCTTAGCCGTCCTACCGAACGTTATTATTTCAAAATAAACTAAAATATGCAATCAAATAATTAAAATGCACTTGCTTGATCTAAAAAAGGATTATCATGTCCATAGCAACTACAATGACCATTCACCTCAAGATTTGTCGGTTGAAAGAGTAACAAGATATGCTGAAACAATTGACTTGGATACTTTAGCATTCACGGAACATGTAAGAAAAACCTCTGATTGGATACCTAAATACCTTGATGATATAGACCGAATTATATCATCTGGGACCAATATGACCATAATTGCCGGTTTTGAGGCAAAAATTTTGAAAGATGGCACAGTGGATGTACCTTCTGAATATGAAGGCCATTTTTTGATAGCAAGTTTCCATACAAAATATTACGACAAGCAAGATTGGCTTTTTTCTTTGGAATCGGCAATTTCCTTACCTTATGTAAACGTCATTGGTCATTTGGGTCCAGAAGAATCATTCGATTTGACCGATGAGGAGTTAATCGAAATATCACAATTATTGAAAAGCAATAACAAAACAATTGAAGTAAATGCAAAATATCGCAGACCACCAATGAAATGGTTGCAGATATTTAAAGAAAATAATATCAGACTACATTTGGGCAGTGATGCTCATAGCCTGACTGAAGTGGGTAATTTTAGCTCTATTACCAGTTTAATAGAATACATCAATAATTAATTTCTATTAAAAAATTATAGTGACAGGTTATTTCTCTGATCAGATTATTGCCCAGTGATCAAATACAGTATTACTAATGAGTATCAATATTTTAAAGCGATGACAAAAACAGGTACTAGGTTACCGAATACTGAATTCAAAAGATGAATTATACCTTTTGAAATGCTCGCTTATTTTGACCGCTGAATCATCTTTTCCATTCTCTATATTGGGAATCAATCAATACTAATTAAAATGGATATTGAACAATAATATTTAAATTATCTAAACAGCATATAGAAGAGAGATTTTTCATTTATATGTCTAAGATAGTGATTATTGACTCGCAAATTGCAGGAATTTCAGGCGACATGCTTTTAAGTAGTTTAGTAGACATAGGAGCAAATAAAAAAAAGTCGTTGATTCGATTTATGCGTGCCAAGACTATTTTGAAGGTTCCAAAATACGTAAGGTTGATTTCATAAAAACCACATCATATGGTATTTCTTGTACAAAGTTATTATTTGAATACAAGGATTCTACAAGATTCCGGTTGGGCAGTGCAGTATATAGATCAATTGCGTCTTGTTGTGACTCCATAAATTTATCCAATGTTGCAAAGTCATTCGTTCTTAATTCAATCAAAACAATAATCACGGCAGAATCAAAAATACACGGGAGCAAACATGACGACGTACGACTACATGAAGTCTCAACAGTGGATACTGCTGCAGATTTGATCGGAACAGCTGTAGCCTTGGATAATCTCGGACTTTTATCGCAAAAATTCTATGCTACTGATGTTGCAATTGGTAACGGCATGTTACAATTTTCTCATGGTATTGTTCCCAATCCAGGTAATGCGATACTGGAAATCTTAAGGAATTCACAAATACAACTGGTTCCAGGTAAAATTGATGGCGAGCTTACAACCCCTACTGGCGCAGCGATGCTAGTTAATTTGGCTTCTGAACATATTTCTCAGTATCCTCCATTCATTCCCGAACAAATAGGAAACGGCGCTGGTCAAAAAGACGGAAAGAATGTCGCAAACATACTCAGATTAGTTGTCGGCCATTCAAATTCTAACGTAGATCATACATCAGAAAGTGTATATGAGATTGAAACAAACGTCGACGACGCTACAGGAGAGACAATAGGTAATATGATTGAAACACTTTATGCAAATGGCGCAAAAGACGTTACCGTTCTTCAGGGCATCTCTAAAAAAAACAGGCCCTCCTTTATTATTAAAGTCCTGAGCGACATGGCATCTCGTGATTCCCTAGTTAAGTTACTATTAAATGAAACAGGTTCTCTAGGTTGCAGAGTTCATGAGATAAACAGGATAACAATTCCCAGATCTTTTATAACGGTTCCCATTACAATTGGGAATCAGAGATTTGTAGTAAAGGTAAAGCTTTCAAAGGATAAGGATGGAACAATAAGAATGATAAAGCCAGAATATGACGATATTAAAAAAATTGCAACAAGACTAAAAGTTCCATACAGAAAGGTATTTGACATCGTATACTACGAGGTATTCAAAAAATACAACAGATGATAAATTTGGAAGATATGCTTTATCAAAGGCTGGTTTCATGGTTTCAAGATAAAAACGAAAAGACCATGGTTGCCTTGTCAGGAGGTGTCGACAGTGCTGTTGTTGCTATGGCGGCAAAGAAAGCATTAAATGAAAATGCCATCGCTGTTACTGCAGATTATAATACACTTTCAGCTGACGAATTAACATCTGCGAAAAAAATTGCACAAGAAATAGACATTAATCATAAAATAATAAAATACAATGAATTAGACAATTCAGAGTTTGTCAAGAACGACTTGATGAGATGTTATCATTGCAGAACTGAACTTGCAGCTTACTTGTTAGGAGAGGCAGAACGAATGGACGTGAAATTGATTGTCGATGGTACAAATACCGATGACTTGATGGATTATCGACCTGGAATCGTGGCCCTGAGAGAAAACGGTGTAAAAAGTCCACTTGTAGAGCTTGGAATCAATAAACAGAATGTAAGAATTATCGCAAAGTCAAACAACTTGACAGTTTATGACAAACCTTCAAACTCCTGCTTGGCGTCAAGAATACCACTTGGAACGCCAGTAACATTTGAAAAACTTAGAAGAATAGAAAAGGCTGAATTATTAGTCAAGTCTATTTTCAATGTAAGACAGGTNAGAGTTCGGGATCATCAAAACATGGCAAGAATTGAAGTTGGCAAGGCAGAAATAAAAGAGATGTTTGATACCGACAAACTGTCAGTAATTGATTCAAAACTAAAGGAGCTCGGATTCAAGCACATTGTGTTAGATCTATCAGGCTACAAAAGTAATGAGAATATTAATGTCCATAATATCAACAAAAAGATAATCTAACCAAGGATTGATACTACATACATAGACATGCCTTGACCTGATAGAAAGATTAACATTGAACAGATTAGGATCAATTGTATGGCAAATCTAAAAGAAGGAGACGTTGCTCCAGATTTTGAGTTACCCGATATTGATATGAATTTGCGTAAACTTGGTGAGTTTAAAGGCAGGAATACATTATTGGCTTTTTTTCCGGCTGCAGAATCTCCTGTATGCACTACAGAGATGTGCGTCTTTAGAGATTCGCTGAATGAATTCGAAAACAGCAATACAGTAGTAGTAGGAATATCGGTAGATGGTCCATTCGCAAACAAGATATTCAAAATAAATAGACATCTGAATTTTCCTCTCTTAAGTGATTATAAAAGGGAAACAATTAGCGACTATGGAATAGTAATGAAGGATCTTGGTCCTTTGAAGGACTACAATGCAGCTAAAAGATCGATTTTTTTGTTGGATAAAAATGGCGTAATTAAGTACGTATGGATTTCAGATAATCCACTTGTTGAACCAAAATACGACGAAATTAGAGATAAACTAAAAGATATCAATAACTGATTTGCAACGTCTGCAAATTTAGTGTCAAATAATACTATCTGGTACTGTCTATTCTTTGTTCCGATATTATTATATTATGATGTTACTCAATTAAGGCAACTACATCGTTTCTTGAAACAGTATCTCCAATTTTTACCTTTAAATCTCTAATCTGACCGTCTTTATGGGCCTTTACAGCAACTTGCATTTTCATAGATTCCAATACAATTACTGAATCTCCTTTTTTTAATTGGTCTCCTGACTTTAACATAATGGACACCACTCGACCAGGAATTTGACTGAGGAGTTTTTTATCACCTGTTGACGATGTGTCCAGTGCCAATGATTTTTCCAGAATTTCAGTCAATTTTGAATGTTTCTTGAGAACAATATGCTCTCCGTTCATCAACATTTTAATGTACGAACTTCCAAATTCCAATATCTTGGCGGTTTCATAAGAGTTGTCTATAATAAACTCCAAAATACCGTTTTTGAGACCCAATATCTGGATATTATGTTTCTTACCATTTATAGTAGCGATAATTTTACCATCGCCGCTAGATTCAGATATTGAACCTGACAGAACGTTATCTAAATTATCTATCTTAAATTCCATTTTTCTGACTACCTGTTCTTACCCAATTAGATAATGAAAGATTATTCGATGAATTGATGGCACTTTGTCCTTTCAAGTATTCTGAGTATAGTAAAGCGGCTGCTATGGAAGAATCAGCTGACTTTAGTTGTTTTTCCTTTAACTGATCCTGCATTTGATTCAGCATATCATATTTTTCCAAGTAATCTGTAGAAATATTTCCTTGAATAAAGTTCTTCTCATTCATTATGGTCCGATATAGAGGAATAGTGGTGTTTATGCCTTCTATCATAAATTCATCCAAGGCATTGGACATCCTTACCCTTGCCTCATTAAAATCTTGTCCCCATGTTATCAACTTTGCGACCAGAGAATCATAATACCCCGATACACTACATCCTGGATATAGGTATGTATCTACTCTGACACCAGGCCCATAAGGAAGATTNCAGTCTGGTACCAGTCCAACTGAAGGAACAAAGTCATGAAATGGATCTTCAGCATTTATCCTACATTCGATTGCAGAACCATTAAGTTCAAGATCTGACTGCTTAAAGGGAATTTCTTCACCGCGTGCAATTTTTATCTGTAACTTGACAAGATCAATTCCAGTGACTAATTCTGTTACAGGATGCTCTACCTGGAGTCGAGAGTTAACTTCAATAAAATAAAAGCTGCCCTTTCCATCCCTTAAGAACTCGGCTGTGCCCGCATTGAGATAGTCGACCGATTCTGCTGCCCTGACAGCGATTTCGCCTATATTTGCTCTTGTTTTTTTGTCTAGTACTGAAGAGGGTGAAAATTCAATTAGCTTTTGATGACGTCTCTGTATCGAACATTCGCGTTCAAAAAGATGTCTGCCGTTTCCACTGGAATCTCTGGCAAGCTGAAATTCTATATGTCTTATCCCCTGAAGGAATTTTTCTACATATAACCCAGATTTGCCGAATGCTGCTCTGGATTCTGCAGCTGCNATTTCAAATTCTTCCCTAAGCTTCTTTTCATTGTCTGCGAACCGGATACCTCTTCCACCTCCACCGTATGCAGATTTAAGCAGTACAGGATACCCGGCCTCCTCAGCGATTTCTACTGCCTTGTCAACCTCTTCTAGAATATCGTCGCTTCCGGGTATCGTTGGCACTTGTGCCTTTTTNCATTATTTCTTTGCATTTCATTTTGTCACCTGTCAGTGCCATGGCCTCGCTGGAGGGTCCAATAAATATAATATCCTTTTCTTCACATTTTGCAGCAAAGGTTTCGTTTTCAGACAAAAATCCGTAACCAGGATGAATTGCTTCAGCTCCCGCGGTCTCTGCAATTTCAATTATCTTTTCAATGTTAAGGTAACTTTTGGTCGGCGCTGGAGGACCAAGGTAATATGCCTCATCAGCGCTCTTTACATGCTTTGATCTTAAATCCTCATCAGAGTAAAGTGCAATAGATTTTATCCTCAATTCCTTGCATGCTCTAATTACTCTGAGTGCTATTTCCCCTCTATTTGCAATTAAAATGCTAGAAATTAATTTTCCCATTTCACATCTCCCCTAAAGATTAATGTTACCATGTTTCCTAGCTGGTCTTGACTCTCTTTTATTCTGCAATACACTTAGAGCCTTTACTATCATTATCCTTGTTTCAATAGGGTCTATAACAAGATCAATTATTCCCTTTTCTGCTGCAATGTATGGGTTTGCAAATTTCTCACGGTATTCTTTTGCCAGTTTCTTTTTAATTTCAATTGGGTTTTTCGAGCTCTTGAGATCTTTTCTGTGTACTATTGTTATGGCAGCTTCAGGACCCAGAACAGCAATTTCTGCTGTGGGCCAGGCATAATTTATGTCAGCTCTAAGATTTTTACTCCCCATTGCAATGTAGGCCCCACCATACGCCTTGCCTATAATACAAGTTACCTTTGGAACTGTTGCATCACAGTAGGCATAGAGCAACTTACTGCCGTGTCGAATTATACCATTGTGNTCCTGATCTGCTCCTGGTAGATAACCAGGTGTATCAACTAGAGTAATAATTGGAATATTAAAACAATCACAAAAGCGAATAAACCGCGCTGCTTTGGTTGAAGAGTTGATGTCTAATGCACCGGCAAGGTACATTGGTTGATTAGCAACTATTCCTACGGCTTTCCCATCAATTCTAGCAAAGCCAACAATAATGTTCTCCGCAAAACGTTCATGTACTTCTAGAAAATCAGCTTTATCAACCAGTAATTTTATAATTTGCTTCATGTCGTACTGTTCGTAAGGATTTTCTGGCAGTATTTTTGAGAATTCTGGTTCAAGCCTATTCGGATCATCTTGTGATTCGACAGGTGTTGATATTTCCAGATTATTCTGTGGTATAAAGGAAATCAATTTCTTTATTTTATCCATACATTCGTATTCATTTTCAGCAACAAAATGAGCGACACCGGATTTTGTTGAATGAGTCCTTGCGCCACCCAAATCTTCAAAGGATACTTCTTGGCTGAGGACTTCTTTTACCACTTCTGGACCTGTAACAAACATTTGACCAATATTTTCAACCATGATAACAAAGTCAGTCATTGCTGGTGAATATACTGCTCCACCTGCGCATGGACCGATGCTTGCTGTTATTTGCGGAATAACTCCAGAAGCCATTGTATTTCTAAAGAATATGTCACCATAGCCATCCAGGCTCATTACACCTTCCTGAATTCTTGCTCCTCCAGAATCCAACATACCTATAAGGGGAGCGCCAACCTTAATTGCATGATCCATTAACTTTACGATTTTTCTCCCGGCCATTTCGCCCAGAGATCCACCTAATATTGTAAAATCATAGGCATAGACGAAAACCTGTCTGCCATTAATAGTCCCAAAGCCTGTAATGACGCCATCTCCATAGTATTTTGCCGTTTCGGGGTCTATTGACCTATGTACGACGTACTTGTCGATTTCGATAAAAGAATTACTATCTAGCA
>Ga0065706_1000041_pt1 | contig 10013 bp, 14 predicted proteins | sample SwibulcommuniRL3_FD_59093 | JGI IMG/M metagenome (GOLD analysis project Ga0065706, IMG submission 59093) | Bulk soil microbial communities from switchgrass field near Rose Lake, East Lansing, Michigan, USA - RL3 Bulk Soil v2 (version 2) | ecosystem: Environmental > Terrestrial > Soil >... | reverse complement strand
AATACTGATAATTTAATTTTAGGTCGTTAGGTCGAGAAAAATAGAGCTCAACATATACTGAACCGAATGGAAGACCCAGCGAACAAATTGCTAAAATTGTTGTAAATTCGTATCTTTATAAATCAGGTGTCCATAAAAAAATCGTCCGGCAGCCCGGTAGAGAATTTATAATTCGCTGAATGTAGTGGCCAAGCATAGAGGCCTTTGGAGCCTTTGACCCCAGTTCGAATCTGGGCCGGGCTAATTTAATTTTCTCGTATTTTAATAATCGTAGTAGTTGCAAGTAGTAACAATATACATTCAAAAACGCTCGTCGCACACCCCGGACATAGTATGCTCTTAAAATTATATTAATACACTAGTAAGATGTTATTCTTAATGTATGTCATTTATTGTATTGTCATTACTGTATGTCATCATACCTTCGGGCAGCTTTACACTATGTCATTCAAGTCGCATTATACTCTTTGGGATTGACGAAAAACACTTTACCTTTTATGAGATAATACCAACATTTAGGTATTATATTCTTTCGTAGTATCAATAAGTTCGTTAATATTAGTGAAAAGCTGCAAAAATCTTAAACCTTTTTCCGTAATCTTATACAAATGTTCATCCTCTTCAACCTTTATTAAATCATTTTCAAGCATTATGGAAAGATATTTTTTCAGCTGATAATGAGAGAGAAAGGATTTGTACATTATTGTTGTTATTCCGACTCCCTTTGGATTATTTGCGGATTGCAAAATTGAGGCAAAGATATCCGTGCGGCTTCTGTATTTCATGATTTATACTTTTTGAATACTCAATCAATTTTAATATATCTTGTGGATGTCAAGACACCTTTTTTGAGAATCCTAAAACTTACGAACAAAAGCAAAAAGGAAAAAATAAAAAGTAAAAAGTAAAAAGTAATAAGGAANTAAGATTACTTACGACAAGTTGGAAGAAACACAATTTAGATACAAAATAACACAGCTTTCCGATAATGGTACTAACATTACTTTGTCCTTAATTGAAGATATAGAATTAGAATCTATATCACAGCAGCAGTTAATGTTGGAGGCCATTGACAGATCGATATCTGATGAAGAGGTAAAGAAGCAAATAAAGCCAATCCTTGAAGCTATACTACGGTCCCAGCCACAAACTGTAATCAAGACATATCCAAAGACGCTAGTTCAGATTAATATGCCTAGGCAAAAATACGAAAAAATAGGAAGCCCTGGAGTGGGCAGTGGCATTATCATTGATATCAAGGCCGATACCAAGTAGAACTATTCTTATATAATATATGACCATTATAATTTCTTGACAAATCTCTAGTAGATTAGAAATGCAACTCAAAACAGGTCTACAAATGCAATAATGCAAAAATAAGTTAAGATACTAAACGGTATACATTATGCCACCAGATACTATGGGGACTGAGCCCACATTTGCAATTTCCTTTATCCTAGCGATTAGAGCATTGAACCAAAGACTATCAATTCCCTGGCTCCAGATGGTTATCTTCTTGTAATCTCTCTTGACTCCATCACTAAAAAAACCGTTACAATCTTCTACAGTGATATTGTTATATTTTTGACTAATTTCATCAATCAAATCTTTAGCCTGAGTCACTAGATATACGATTGTTAGTGTGGGAAAAGGTATNGTATTAGAAGCTGTTGAGGAGATATCTTCCGCCATATTATCTCATCTAATTATTTCATTTAGATAAATATCTTGTTTTTGTAATCACTATGATATTTTTTGTCTTTTTGTAAAATTTAATCTCAAGACTGATAGCATGAACAGTAATACATAAACACATAAAGACAGATATAGTTCTGGAGCATTAGATATTGTTCACATGAATGACCTTGAGTTCTTGAATGGTCTATTGGCAAGCAACCCATCTTTGAGGTTTTCGGGATTAGTCGAAAAATCAGGACACCTTTGCGCTAGTGTGTTCCGACAGGGGCTAAACGAGCACCTTAAGGGACGAAACCCAGAAATAAGCTATACTCAATCTGCGTACATCGTTGAACTCAGGAAAATATTTGAATCTGAATTGGGGAATCTGCACTCAGTTATTTACGTTTATGAAAAGGTAATTATGTTTAGCATTCCAATAAAAAATCACGTTGTCGTTATTTCCACAGAAAGGAATATCGACATTAATTCTGTTTTCGAACAAGTACAGTCCTTCATAAAGAATTCTGAAACAGAGCTAGACATACAGCTTGATGTAAAAAATATTAGTCTAGATAAAAAAGAAAGTGTCAGGAATTTATACGATTCTGGGATATCCGAAGAAATGATTGCAGAACAGGTTGACTTGAATTTGGCGACTGTTAAAAGCCTGGTAAAAATTATCGCTACAAAGACAGACTAGTGCAAATTATTTTGTTTTAACCATGAGATTTAGAAACCAAATCAACTGATTGACTGACTAACTGACTGAGTAACTCACTTGCAAGCTGGTCGACGTCTGATTTAGTCCTAACCATACGCATCCATCTCACTTTCTGTGCCCTGTGTTTTTATTTTGGTTATCTCTTTTTCAATCTTTTCAGCTTCCTGTAATAGTAACGGGATATTGCATGATACACCCGGAACAAGATTGCTTATTGTTGTGGATAACTCGGCTGCCGCTCTAAAATCTGGAATTCCTTCAATAATTTTTACCAACAAGACGATTACATCAATACCCAACACTGAGCTCTGATTTAATAATACTGCCGGAATTCCTCCTATAGTACCATTATTCAGTAACGCGATTTTTGAATCTTTTAACCTGTTCCTTGCTCGCACTGTATTGCCAATTGCTGTAATTGAATATTCATTTGGATTAGAAGCGTTAGTAGGTTGAGGATTTACACTGTTACTTGAGCTAATGATGAGGTCACATTCATTGTCCTTCGCCCAATTTAGCATGGTATTTCCAACGAGATAGTACAGTGATGGCTCAATACTTATTTCCGAGATAAAAATTGCTGTCTTTAATTCCTCATTTGCGTATATTCTTACTGGAAAATAGGGGATAGAGTTTCTAACTACAGATAACTGAGAAAAGTACGATGATTCTATTGTTGCTATCAATTGTGTGTTGATTGAATGAAGTATACATTCAGATGCAATAGTATTTGTAATCCCAGTCGTTGCGAAACCATCTATCACTGTTCCACCTTTTAGATTCATTTTCTTTAAAGTCTTGATGACCAATGTCTGCGAGTTTGACATTGATTTATCTTAAGGATACTGCTTTAAGAATCTTAATGCACGAATTTGGAAAATTACTATCAGGTTGGACTCAATATTTCTAAAACCGAATCTCTATGATTTTAACAAATTTAGTATTCGTTGAAATTTTTCACGGTTCATGTATTTTTTATATTCTTTGATACTTTTGATAATGTCAGTCCTTTCCTTATTGATTGCATCTCCTAATTTCGCATGTATCGGTCCATGTAGAAAAATTGATTGAGATACGCTAGTCACATTACTGCTCCTCCTTTTTGTACTTGATGTTTCAAAATCCAAAATTGTTGGTAAACCATCTGACGACACTACTATATGTCGGTCAAGCCTGCTCAGTTGACCGTGGTCAAGATTTAGGCAGTCAAGAAGGAAAGACTGTTGAAGTATTGCATTAGTACAACGTAGCATCTTTTTGTTTGATATTTGCGATTTGTACCAACTCTCAATGTTTGACCCTTTGATATACTCCATCAATATGAAATTTTCAGAAAAATTTACGAGGAACGGACCAATCCCGATTGAGTTTGCAAGTGATTGATACAGTACTTCATCATACATATTCACTCTATTAGCGTCAGTTCTTCTTATCTTCAACGCTAGAAGTTTATTTTTGTACTTTACCAGAGTTACCAAGCCAACAGATCCCTTACCTATTATGTGGGCCATTTTCAATTGTACATTGCCAAATGAGAATACCGAGTTAATATCCATAGATGACAATTCTCTCATTCTACTATCAAAAATCTTTTCATCAAATAAAGGATAAGTCAGTAAAAATTCTAGACTTTTCCTATTATCTGTGTCTAATAAATTCTCCATCACGGACCATGTGATTAATGGCGGTGGAAACAAAACTATTCAACACTCTTTCATTTGCCAAATAGATAGAATATCCTTTTGAAAGATCTAAAGCAATTCCAGTTTTGGCACCAGATTTGATGTCCTTTTCAATTATTGCAATTGTATGCTCCTTAATCGGTCTTTTCTCGGTTTCTTCAATGCTCATAATTCGCATACCTTCCGTGCACATAATAATTGATTTGCTCTTTCTCTTTTTGATAAATGCATCTGTTTCTGCTCCAAGAAATATTTCAGGGCCATCATTAACTATTAATTTTGGCAATTTTGCAACCTCTGCCATAAAGATAAATACTGCACGTTCCTGCTCATCAGTAAAGCAAAATGTCTTAATTATTTCAAATCTTGCATTTTCAAGCTGTTTTGAAATGCTAGCCAGTTTTCTTTTTAGCTGGCCCCATATTATGTCAGGACTCCTTCTTTGAATCTTAAATTCTACTACAAGCAAATTTGACTTAATTTGCCTTATAGTTTTTGCATTGGGCTTGTGTGATACTTTGAAAAATTCAAAAGAAGGATCTTTCAAAAAGTGTCTTGATGCCAGCACAAATTTTGCAACACAGTCAGCTGATATGGCAGCACCAAGGTTTCTATTTGCATCAATAGGATCAATTATTATAATGGGGCTCTTAAATTTGGAGATTATTTTTTCATCCGGTGTATCTATCGAAACGACGTAATTTGGCATAAGTTCAGCAAATGTTTGCAGAACATTCCTAAAAGAACCATATTTTAAAATGAGCACCTCAGTTACATAACCACTAAAACCTGAAATGGATATTTGCGAACCATATGTTCCTATTGACTTTAAGAATAGTTTGAGGACTCTTACCTGACTTTTCAAAAATTCATTTAACNTCNTNTNCATGAAAATNAGTGTGATACGGCGATCTATCCGCGGCACTTTTCCACCTGTTTTTTTCAACTTTGTAACAAGGTACTATGTTTACTCTTATTCCGTCAACTTTCCCCTCAACGTACGGATGTTCAGAGTATCGTAAATAAGGTTTGTATTTTTTTAAAGCATGATAACCAACTTTTTTGCCCAGTTCTTCGAATTCCTTTCGATCTACCGTTTGTTCTATCATTACAAAAAAGTCAATGTCAGTATCGTTATCAAGCCAGGTACCTTTCGCAAACGATCCACCTAAAGTGACTTTTAAAATTCTTCTATCTTTAAAATTCAAAATTTCATTTTTTATATCATTCGATATTTTTGCTAATTTCTTCTGTCCTGATTTTGACGGAGCTGAAGACTCTGATATTTTTTGTATCGCGTTTTCTGTAGAATTCATTTGCCCTTCACGGATATTATGTTCTGGTATGTAGGACCATGAGGCGTTATGAGGCTCTTTTTTACTGAAATTGCATCGATTACATCATCAATTTTATTATCTGATTGGACGTGTTGTAGGTTCAAACAAAGTGGCACCTTCCTTGTTCTAAATAGTGTTATGTGTGGTATTATCTCTTTTTCCATCTCATTTTCTAACTTTAGTTCCAGTTCCTTTAGTTTAGATATGACAATATCGTACATTTGAGAGAAGGTGTGTTTTGTTTCCTCATCCAATCCTATCCATATAACTTTAGCCCGTTTAATATCTGGAAAAGCGCCTATTGGGTCATAACTTATTCCAAATGACTGAAATTCTATTTCTGAAATTTTTGTAACTATCTTATCAAGTAATGAATCATTTATTTCGCCAAAAAATACTAGTGTAAAATGAAAATTTTCTGGCTTTACAAGTTTTAGATGTACATGTTCAAGCTTCAAACTAGATATCAGATTCTTTTGAATGTTTTCAAGTTCACCTTTTCTATGTATATCTGCGGCTACAAATACCCTTGGCATAGCAACAAAATATCTAGTTTACTAATATTAAAATTTGAACGGGCAGGTAAGAAACAAGGTACTATGGTGAGCTTCACTTCACTCAATAAAACAGGCAAGACTTTTATCGCAAGTATTAAAATATTTACTAAAACTCAATTTGAGTGAGGAAAAAGTATATTCTTGACCCGTTCAAATTGGTTAAATTGCAAGATTTTCGTTTAGGCAGAGGTGAAGAGGGTCTGGGAGTTTACAATATAAGGTTTCGACATGGGGATGTTGGCGATACAATTGATTGGGTTGATATTGCGTTGGCGTCTTGTATTAAAAGTTTGGAATATATTAATTACATTAACGAAAACGAACCTGGTTCCTTGCCGACTCCATTGGGTTCCGATTAATAATAGAGTGACTATGAAATCTATTTTTGATGGAAGTTACTCAATTTGATTTAAATATAATATATGATTTTAAAGCTCTCATGGAGGAGGGGAACTTACCTGTTTTGAGTATACTTTATCGTTACTCAAAACTCAATAAATTAAAAAATTATCTTTGACTTATTCAATGATCAGTATTCAAGAAATAAGCATTGTTTAAAAGTATTCATTCAGCATTGCTAGAAATGGAACAAAATAAATACGATGAGCTAGAATTCGAGTCAATTGAAGGAACAGAATTAAAGGTTTCTAAAGGAATTCAAACAGAAGAAGGTGACACTATAAGACTGGTGTTTACCCCTGGTGGCATATCCATGCTTTTGAGTGATAAAAAAACCAACATTCCTGATATTATTGTCGACGATCCAAAAGTTCTTGATGATGGTAACATGTATGCAAAAAAGAGCTTTTGGCAAAAAGTATGGAGTTGGATTAAAAAATTTTTTAGTGGTGGAGGTGCACCAGTAGGACCGAGTTGCAGAGCAAGAGGAGAAATAATATGGGCGAATGGGGTTCCAATAGGATTTGTGACTACACTGAAATGCAGCTTTTAGTTACGAGGTGCCCATATTTTTTATTTACTTGTAATTGGAAACGAGAATAGAAAAGGTAGTGAATGGTGAGTTCTAACTAATATATGTACTCCGCTTATTCAGATGCCATTTCTAAGGATATGACTATTAGGACTCTCGATTGGTATACCTATACCAATTCACCTAAGATTTATTGAGCTCGTAGCTCTATTGGAATGTTGCACAAAACTTATTCATCAATCACTTACCAAAAATGAGGAACTACTTAAAAGCAAGAAAATGGAACACATTCCTTCGTTTAAAGATTTGAAAGAAGGAAAAAATTTAGGTGATTAGTCACGTGATGCCCTTCTTTTTATAATGCTATCACATTTGGAATCTTCGGTCCATGCTCTTAATCTATCGCTCAAAGAAGTTGAAAAACCTATTAATCCATTTGCAAAATTTCCAAATAACAATGACATATTTTCTTAAGCTGGTGGGCATGGATCTAGGGAAGACCGAAATAGATGAAGCTTTAGAACGTGATTCTGATAAATTATCTGCCTCTAATTAACAAGTTAGTGGGTCAACTAATTCCCCTGAAGAATAATGAGCATAAATTAATATCTAATTAGAATTAAATATAGTCGTAACTTTACGAGATTATGGAGGGAGTTCAATAGTTTTGATATACTTTATCTTCACTCAAAACTCAAATTGATATGTTATTTGGAAAGCCCAAGATAAAGGAGGGAGATTACGTATTTCTTTCCCAGGATTACTCTGGAAAATTAAGACTGGTCATAGGACGAATTACTTCATTAGCTGATTCAATTGCAAGAGTAAGAGGTTCATATGTCATTCCTGAAGGGCTTATTGAAAAGGTAACTTCTGGAAGAGGTGAGGGCAGACCAAAATCTGTTCTTCAAGATCCTGATCCAAATAACTGTATATTCATGCTAATTGATTATGTTGAAACTGGCATTTTTGATGAAGACATCGATATTGTTTCGTCGAAAGCAAAATGGATAAATGAAGAGCGATTTCACGTACTGGATGGATGGTTAAAAGAAAATCTTGCTGAACTTTTTGCTAACGTGTTAAGGGCTAAGACTGAGGAGGATAGAATGGAAGCAAGAGCAATTCTGCTAGAAAAAATGAATTCGCTCTATGAAAGAGATCTGAGGGACCATATGTACGCTGTAGCAAGAAGTACGAAAATACTTTGATTTTGAAAGTTTTATATTATGGTCATGAATAGGCATTCTTTAAATGGAATACGTATATGCTGCATTATTACTACACAAATTAAACAAGGATATCACTGAAGATAATGTAAAAAATGTCATAAAAGCGACTGGTGCAAGTCCTGATGAAGTAAAGATAAAGGCTCTCGTAGCTGCCTTGAGCGAGGTAAACATTGAAGAATCTCTAAAGGCAACTCCTATGGCTATGGCCGTACCTGCAACAGCAGCTGCTGCTGGTGATGCTGGAGCGACACAAGCAAAGGATGAGAAGACCGAAGAGAAAAAGGATGAAAAGAAGGAAGAAGAAGCCTTGGAAGGATTATCTTCTTTATTCGGTTAGATTTCCTTTTTTACTTAGTTTTTTTTAGAATTAATTGCGTAATGCTATTTTTACTTATTCGTTGATTTGTTCATTAATGTAGAATTGATAGGACTTCATTCATTCTCTTATCTTTGTATCATAATCATAATGCTCAAGTAAGCAACATCATTTTTTAGGACTAAAATATGTAAAAAATTGGGAGCGATTACTTTTTGTCGAATCGCAATAATTGAGACTAACTTGGTGTATAACCTTTGCTTTTTAATTGGGCAGCTAAACTATTAGCTTTCATTGCTGATTTTGAAACTATTAGTCCTGCAGTCTCGTTTGTCATAATGTTTGATTCTATTGCAAGCGTTTGTGCATTTCTAGATCCCTTGGACAATAAGTATCCGATTGATTCCTTTGTAAAGTAACTTGATTCAATAGCAAGGGAAATAGATTCGTTGTGTGCTCTGCCTAATTCATTCTTAAATTCTTTCAAATCAATTCTTAGGTCATTTTCCTCAAATACTAATTTGTCTGAAAGCGCGTAGTTTACTACAATTCCTGCTTCAATAGGTTTTATGTTTAACTTTGAAAGTAGAGATGCAAGCTTTGTGGAAATCACATCTCCGGGCTTTGCGACGACAGTGTCTTTACTAACCCATATTGTACCTTGATCTATCTTTGTAGGCACACTTGCTTCTTTGAATTCTGACAATACAGGTCCCGGAGTTATTCCTGTGTCACCAGATGCAATCATTATTTCAGTTCTTGTAACATCTCCGCCCTTTGCCGGTAGGAATACCTTATTTTGATCAAAAATTAGGTTAAGCTTGAATGGACTTATGTTGGTAAACATCAGAGCACATTGTCCTTCTAGCTGGGAACTTAATTTCTCAATGCCATGTACATCTGACAGTTTTTCAAATGCCCTTTGTGTTACCCTATTTTTTATTACTTTGATGATGATGTCCTTGTGGAACTTTTTCCTTATCATCATTAACTGCGTAGCTCTAACCTTGTTTACCTTAGAGAGTGCTATGACATTATAAGACTTTGGAAGTTCGACCATTTTCTGATATAGCTCTTGCTTTTCTTTAGGATAAGTTGTTCTGGCGTGCTTGTTGTCAGTCATAATCACATCTCGCCTTACTTTTTGTTTTTCTCCGANGGTACTGCTGAAGCCTTGGAGGGTTTGCTCATTGTAAATTTTATAATAGCATTATGAATATTTTTGTCGCCCTGNGGCAATTTCTTTTCAACTGCTGAAATAATCGCCTGCGCGTTGCTCGCAAGTTGNTCGTCTTGCATTTTTTCGTCACCTATCTTGGCAGAAACATTGAGCTGATTCTTTGCTCTTGCCCTAACTGATCCCCTGAATCTATCTGCAATGTTCTCTATGGGTGCCCCGTATGGAAGCGGAGATGGCATTTTACCCTTAGGTCCCATGAATTGTCCTAACGAGCGACCTACGCTGGACATTAATGTAGTATCAGAAAGGAAGAAATCATAAGCCTTTACAACTTTTCTTGCGTCCTTCTTGTTAGTGCCAAGTCTGTCCAACTCATC
>Ga0065706_1000271_pt1 | contig 10067 bp, 10 predicted proteins | sample SwibulcommuniRL3_FD_59093 | JGI IMG/M metagenome (GOLD analysis project Ga0065706, IMG submission 59093) | Bulk soil microbial communities from switchgrass field near Rose Lake, East Lansing, Michigan, USA - RL3 Bulk Soil v2 (version 2) | ecosystem: Environmental > Terrestrial > Soil >... | reverse complement strand
ATTGATCACTTGCCATATATGAATCGACAAACCACATGGGTAAAACCGCTACTTGTTGCAGAAGTAAAGTTTAACGAATGGACCAAAGATGGGATAATGCGGGCACCAATCTTTTTGAGATTTAGGGAAGACAAGAGACCTATTGAATGCACAATAGAAGGTGATAATCCTACAGAAGGAAAATTAAAGTTTAAAAACAAGGAACAGTCACAAAATACAACACAAGCTAAAATCTCAAATCCCAACAAAATTTATTGGCCTAAAACAAGAGACCATACGGCATTCACAAAAATAGATCTAATCAAATACTATGAGTTGATAAGTCCACTGATTCTCCCTCATTTAAAGGACCGACCCCTTTCCCTTAGTCGGTACCCCGATGGAATTTATGGAAAATCATTTTTCCACAAGAATTGGAATCAGTCAAAACCAGACTTTGTAATGACTGCCCAAGTTCATTCCGAGCAAAGGAATGATAATATCAATTATTTAGTTTGTAACAATAGAGAAAGCCTACTTTGGATTGCGAACTTGGGTTGCATAGAGATGCATCCTTGGTATAGCAGGATAAATGAAATGGATAGCTGCAATAGTTCTTCATTATTGTATGAAGAAAAATGTGGTTTGAATTTTCCGGATTTCATAGTTTTTGATCTCGACCCATACATCTATTCTGGAAAGGAAAAAAAGGACAAGAACCTGAGTACAACCGAGTGGGATTTGATGCAGCGGTAGAACTTGCACTCAATCTGTATGACCTTTTAAGGGAATTAAAAATAAGTTCGTATGTAAAAACATCAGGAAAGTCAGGTTTACACGTTTACGTTCCTATTATTAATAACTATCCATACGAACAGACGAGAAATTTCTCCCAAATAATTGCAAAGATTATGATCTCGAAATTTCCTAAGAAAGTAACTACTGAATGGAGTACATCAAAAAGAAAAGGAAAAGTATTCTTCGATTATAATCAAAATTCTAGGGGAAAAACCTTAGCATCAGTTTACTCGTTGAGACCGACCGCAGAGGCAACTGTCTCAATGCCTATAGAGTGGAAAAAATTAGATTCGATCCTTCCTATTGACTTTACCATCTCAAGTGTACCACAGTTTGCATTAAAAAATAATGATATATGGGCTGGAGTTCTTACCAAAAAGCAAAATATTAGTGAAATAATATCAAAAGCAGAAGAAATTTAATTTCAGTTAATCCAATTTAATAATGAGGATAATTATAAACATCCAAGGATTTTACGACGGAAACTAGTAATAACAAGGCACTTCTGTGCATGCCTAATAGAAAGAATATTAGATTTTAATAATATAATACTAGCAAATTTTGAATTTTTGGAATAACAAGAACGATCATGATTTGTATGTGACACGCTGCCAAAATTTCTATAGTTTTATTTAGTATTTTTAACTGTGTATATCCCAATCGTGAGTATCTTTCTGGAATTCTTCTAGGCCCTTTTTGGTTACTGATACTTCGGTGTCGGTAATTTTGATGTAACGTTTTTCCTTGGCATATTGTTTGATGACAGAAATTTTATCATTCTCGGAAAATCCATTCTTCAGAATTCCGAAATTAAAAAAATCCATAAAATTGAACTTGGTTGGCAAGTTATTTTCTAATGCATTAAGATAATTTTCCCATAGTTCTTCCATAAAATTCCAAATGATAGTTTTTTTATCACTTTCCGAAATTTTAGCCAATGCCAAATCCAGCACTTATACTATTTGCACAATACAATATTACATTTAGTAGTTATTTGAACAATAAACAAAGCATTCAGATCATGATTGACACTGGAAAAGTAATCTTATATGGACCAAATTAGATGATGATTTTACTCTGACGTGTTAATGAATGCTATTCCACAGATTTTACAATGAGAAGCAGAACTCATTTTAGATTAGCCTGTGAACTTCACATAAACTGACATTGAACCTAAGAGACAAGCTCTTTGCTTATTTTCCCATTTATCGAGAAAATAGGGTAACACTCTCTTTGAAAATAATCTAATAAATTCTATTTCATCCGGACTAGTGCTATGTACGTAGATTTGTGTAAATCCTGCACGAAAATATTTTTCGATTGGAGATATTAGATCGTCTATAGAAGTAACTATTATTGTTGAACTCTTCTGCTCATCATCAGATACTTCATGTTGAGCTTTTTGTTCTAAAATTCTTGGATCGCTAATATTAGTATTAAATGCATCATCTATTTGCGTAGTACGCCAGAACTCGCATGCTTTAAAGGCTTTGTCATAATCCTCAGAATAAGAAACCTTTGGTTTTGCTATTTTTTGAAGTAAATCTACATCCTTGTTTACCTCCTTTGCCGCATTATCAAATATGCCAAATACTTCATTGGCCTCATCAGGTTTTGAAGTTGTAATCAAACCATCTGTATATTTAGCAGCAGCTTTAATTGCTTGTGCACCTGAGCCTGCCATATATAATGGGATATCAGTGGAAGGACTAGTGTATAATTTTGCATTTTTAATTTTAAAATATTTTCCTATAAATGTTACAAAGCCATCCTCATCAATACCATTATCTTCTTTAATATTATTATTTGATGATCTTTCCGGATCTATAGTACTCTTCTTATTTCTGTTCCATAATTTATTTATGATTTGAATAGCTTCAACTGTTCTTTCAACCCTAGTTTCTGCAGACGGCCAATCAAATCCCAAAGGTACTTCATTCATTGCTTCACCCGATCCCACACCAAGTCCAATGCGTCCTGGATACAGCACATCCAATGATGCAAACGCTTGTGCAATTATTCCAGGATTATAACGATATGCAGCTGCAGTAACGCCCGTTAAAAATTTCATTTTTTTTGTTCTTTCAGCGACAGCTGAAATCCAAACCCACGTAAAGTTTCCGTGTCCATTTGTATGAGACCAAGGATGAAAATGATCACTTGTAAGGGTCGTTCCAAATCCTCCTTTTTCCGCCTCTTTTACAAATTCAATCAATTGTTGCATTGAATATTGTTCTTGTGATGCCCAATATCCGATTTCTGTCATATTTTATCAAAGCCAATAATATTTATTAACTAGTTGCAAATTTACCCATCGAAATTGATATGCAAGAATATAACCGTATTAACATTACCGTACAAGGTAATTGAAACTAATTAAATTAAATTAATCTTATCGAATTATTGTCAAAAATTATTAAAATACTTGTTAATATGGTAGTTTAGCCAACTCCGGTCGGCTCTTCTTTATTCTGATGCTCCAATTTCATATGCTGTTCCTTCTCTTGTTGAGTTGCAAACGTTATGCCGCAAATATGACACTTTAAATCGGGATTCCCAGAGATTTCCTGTGACATTCAGCTACCGTCTCCATTATTCAAATNGCTACAGAACATATACTAATATGCTACTGCATCGCTTAAATTTGTTACTTAANGCTATTCCATTATTNTTTCCCAACGACAAACGATCTCTAATATTTTTCTTCCATCGTCTTCCACCGTCAGACCTGAATTATATCATATTAGTCACTTCGTAATCCTCATCTTTGACACTAGCGCTTTTATTCATTCAAAAGCGTGGACTTGAGAATTCAGATAATATTGGAAATCATTTTAAATTTTGTTGTGCACAATTAAGTAGTAAACACTTTCGGGTTTTGGCTCCGTTCACCGAAAGTACCGAAAACATCATCAACAATGGAAGGGATGCCAAACACGGGGCTGGCAACTCCCTTTCATATGATGTATTTTGCTTGAATCAAAAATAGGAATTACTTCCTAGACAATTGCAGCAATATCTAGTGTAGAGTTACCAATAATAGTATCAAGTTCAGTCTTTGCTTTGTTGGTTAGATTTTTTACCTCTGGAAGATTTCCAATTTTCTCTACACCNTTCTTNACNCCNCCAAAAAATGTNTNCCAGCCNANNCCTANNAGNGCNAGAATAACTANAANNNCNANTATNAGNACNANCCANCCTATCAATAAAAATTACTTCGGGTGATGTATGCTTTAAACTTTGAGTTTAGAATGTATTCTAATCTATCATAAATTTGTGAATAATAATTTAATTTCTCTTGAAATAAAAATTTGTTCATTTGATATGAGATGATATTGAGACAGTGATGGTAATGAATCTTGCAAGATGATAAAAAGAAATAATTTGACTTATCATANCAGTTATAACAATTGATTGGTTAAAGATTGATACTAAATATTAGATAAAAAATACCTGTCGAACGGTCCTTTTACAGGCTATAGTGGATTCCATTAATACAATTGCCCGACTCAACTGAATAACACACACAACTATCTCTTAGCATTACATTTTGAAATGATACTGGATAAGATATTCCAGANGCATCCTTGTTTGGTATCAATGAATTATGAGGAACAAAAGTAATTGATTCAGGATCGTCCTTATCTAAAAATCCAAACATAAGTTGAGATACTTCTACATTATATTTGATTGAGTAAGGAAAGTTACCCATCTTGTTCCACCACTCAATTCCTGTAAACTGATTTCCTCCAAAATAATCAAAATCCATCCCATCAAGAGAAAAATCAAAGGTCTCTGAATGTGTTGTGGCTTGATCTGTAAGAGCATATCTAATTTGTTTATTTCTTTTGTTCATCACGATTATTCTCCTGTACGAATGCCCTACAACTGGCAATACTTTCTTGAACCTATACCTATTAACACCTTGAAATATTGCTTCAAAATAATCTTGATTATCAAACTGACAAATCAGATTCAGTTCAATAGGCATATTGCGAGTATTAAATAATTCCAGCAGATAGAGCATCCATGATTTATCTGGTATTTGATTTCCAATATCGGCAGCTATCTTGATTATGTCAGATATAGCATTCACCCCTGCAGGAAATAATGGAGCGCCTTGTTTCTTATCCAATACACGACAAAAGGAGCCAACCCAATAATGCAATATGTTTAGAATTATATACCTTATCTAATTAAGATTTACTGTACTATTCATGACTATTCATGATAGAAACCAAATATATTCACATTAATTTAGTATTCTCAAAAGGAACTCTACAGAATATCAGATCAGCANTATGATAAATGATCAAAGAGCGAAATTATTACAATCTTATTCATTTGTATTATCAGTCCTGGTCCATGGAAACCATTTTCCAATAATCTTATTCCAATTNAATTTNACTAANAGGTACAATGTTACGATAATTCCAGTCACACTGAGAATTACGGCTATTATGATAGTGGATGGATTGTCCGTATTTGTAAATTCTGAAATAATGCGTTGAACAAATGGTCTCCCTAAAAGTACTCCTATCCAAACTATGAACTCATTATATAATAACTCTCCAGCAAATACAGCAACAGCAAACTTCCATGGATTGTATCTTGTAAGACCCAGTGTAATGTAGATGATATTTCCGGAAAATGGCATAATTGTGGCAACAAATGCTCCTATCCATCCATACTTACTCAGGAGCTTTTGAAGTGACATTGTTCTTCCCTTTGATTTTCTGACTATGAAATTATGCCCAGAATAAGCGAGATAAAATATGATCATTTTTGCTGCAACAGCACCAGCAGTGCCAGAAAGGGCTATGAGATTTGGATCCAAGTTTTTGTTAAATGCCGCTATGAGGGGAAGTGGAAAATAGGGTATCGGCAGAAAGAATAGTATACTTATAATAAAGCTTACCAATAAAATTCCGCCATATCCAAAGTAATCATACAACAAAACCAGCTCATCAAGAGTGACCAAGACAGGTAGACTAAGATCAAATAATATATTATTAAGTATTACAAAAGCCAGAATCATATTTCCAATGTATAATTCAGTAAAGAAGGGTTAGACAACTAGAGTTGAATCGACAAGTAGACACGTTTTCAGATTAAATCAGATTATCCTTTCAAGAACCATGAAAAATTGTATATAGAACGGATATGCAAAACTAACTACTGATTTGGAATTTGTTCTTTGACGGAATATCTGAACAATTATTTGATGAAATACCAAAATTACCGCTTGTCAGATCTCAAGTATTACTGAATATTGACAAGTTTGAAATTGGACAGAGTTATGTTACAGCTAAAATACAAAATAGATATGCTGAAAACGTTACGATTAACATACAGGGAGGTCGCCCTGGAATAGAACTTCAAGATAGTCTTTTTAAAATTAAAAATCCTGAAAATCAGGATTCTTTACACTATGCATACATAACTGCAAAATTGATTCAATCAGGTAAAATATTTGTGAGAAAGCTTCCTGTTGTTGGTATAAGAGATTGGCTATTAATCTATGAGGATACATTGGTTGAACTCTCAGTAAAAGACGCCTATGACGAATTGGAAATTGTTGTGGTTTAAAAAATTATTATGTCATAGAATAAAACCAAAACTAGGCCGCTGTTAGCGTAAACTTGGATGGAGCTTGGGATTAGCTAGTTTGCAAATTGAGAGTACAAAGTTGACACTGACTATTCTATTGAAAAGAGTGAAACTGAAAAATAGATAATTAAAAAATTTTGATACCTGAAAAAGACCAAGTATATAAGGTATGTTAAAAAAAGTAGTTAGTGACCACCACAGCCGCATCCATGTTCCTCTCCATGATGATGAGCATTAGAGTTTTCAGAACATGTTGGGCAAAGTGGATTGTTATTTTCAGACATGAATGTAATTCCACAGGAAGTACACTTTAACTTTTGAACACCTTCCATAATTTGTAAAGTCCGATGACCATAATTAATGTCTTTCTTGGACTATCTATCTTCACGTTATGGTTATCATTACCCATTAATATTGATCGTCAATTTGCGTGNTNAACAAATGAAAATTCTCAAAGCACGATGAAGCAAAAACAACGTAAGGTTATATTCCCTTTAAATTATTAAGAAGTGATTGACACAATTTGTCGTTATTCCTAGATTTAACGAGAATACTACAGAAATAATGTACTTTGAGCCAAGGATTGCTAAGATAGTCAAAGGTGAATCTATAACTTGGATTAATCGTGACACTAAAGTTCATAACTTGACCTCTGGAGATGGGAACTCTTCATTACCAAGTCCTTTCTTTCAGACTGGGGGTATGTTGCCAGGAGAATCTACGACCGTTAAGATCGATAGTAATCAGCAAAGCATTCCATATTATTGTACGATGCACCCNTCTGAAAGGGGTGTGATTGGAATATTTCCCACACCGGAAGACCAAATGACAGAATCTGAAAAATCCAAACTTTTGGATGATATCAATTTGTCCATATCTGACAACGCAAATCAAAAAATATTAACTCGCCTTCAGAGACAACTAGATCCAGCAATTATTGAATATCTGAATGACCCTTATNCGACACTAATNCAGAGCAGACTAATGACCATTGTATTCTGGGACATAAGTAATTTTTCAAAGTTAACAGAAGTCTTTAAAGATCATCCAGAGCTAATTGCCGTATTTCTTAATGAATATCTCGGTGTCGCAGTCCCGATTATACATGAATATGGCGGGATTGTTGATAAATTCATTGGAGATGGTATACTTGCATATTTTGGATTCAAGGAACGAGATGATGATGGTTCAGTTGGGGCATCCAATTCAATTCTTGCTGCTCTAGAATTGAAGAAGTCATTCCAGATTTTTAAGCAAAATTGGCTGGATCTATGGAAGACAGTTACTAATTTTGATATAAATATAGACGTAAAATGCGGTATTAATACTGGCTCAGTGCTAGTCGGACTCATGGGNAGCGAGGAAAGGGATCAGTTCACTGTAATAGGAACTCATGTGAACTTGGCGAGTAGGTTGGAAGGAATAGCCGAAGCTGATCAAATTGTTATATCACAATATACAAAAGAAAAGGTTCTAGAAAAATTCAATTTAGAAACTATTCAAATAAAAGAAAAAATAAAAGCTTTTGAAGATATTACAGAATATTACATTGTTCANAGTCAGAACTAAATTTTCTGATGGTTGAGTCGATATCTAGCCGTTTATTAGCATTAAGACAGTTTTACCAGTAAATAAGAACATAAATTGGATCCATTTAAGGTCGCGACTCTTTCCCTAATGCTTGCCAGAATTGTATATACAATTAATTGGTTTAACATTGCTTCTATTTTCTACCTTATAGCTTCGGACTTCGGAGAAAACATANCCATGTTAGGAATAGTTAGTGCTAGTTTTCTTATAGGAGTGGGTCTGTTTCAAGTACCTGCGGGCGTTATAGCTGCAAAACACGGCGCAAGAAAGATCGCTATTTATGGAATCNTGATTGCATCATCTGCAGCGTTAGTTACTGGATTGGCTAGTGATACGACACAAATCACTATATTGAGATTCTTAGTCGGNATNGGAATGGCATGTTTCTTTGGACCCAGTGTTATNCTNGTTTCAAGATATTTAGGAAAAGAATCTGAAGGTCTAGGAATAGGATTACTAAATTCAGCGCATGCCTTGGGTGGAATTTTGGGATTGTTTGGTTGGGTGATACTAGCGGGANCACTAGGCTGGAGAGCCACGCTAATNTTAAGTGGTGGGTTGGGAATAGCNACGGCCATCATGCTAGGTATTGCATTGATAAAGGATGAAGATGAAATACAGAAAAAATTTAGAATCAAGATATCTCACGTGCTTGACACTCTATTTAACAAGTCATTGATAATACTTGGATTCACATTACTTGGATTTCAAGCAGGATCGAGCATGATTTTAACATTTAGTGTATTCTACTTTGTGGATCATCTGAAGATAAATCCACTGGAGGCAGGGCTAATAGGAAGTCTGAGTTTAATAGTTGCTCTTCTTTCATCCCCACTATTTGGTAGAATCTATGATAAAATTGGAAATGCAAAGAAGTTGTTGCTCATATCAGGTATTCTGAGCGCAGTTAGTCTGATAGGCTTCGCTACCGACTCGCTATATGTAATAATAATTTCAGTTATCATAACAGGATTTTTCCTATCAGCAGGTTTCGTAATAGTGTACGCGAAGGCAAAGGAAATCAACAAATCCCAGCCCCATTATCAGACTCTTGCTGTAAGTTATGTTAATGGTATCTCACTATTTGGTGTATTCTGGATCCCAGTATTATTTTCAATTATCGTCAATCGATTGGGATATGAAATAGCCTGGTTGCTAGGAGGTCTAGCTGTGATTTTACTGGTTCTCCCANTACTCAAGCTCAAATGAACAATTTATTCTGGTATCAAAATCAATAATTATAAACTATTAGACAATTAGAATAAATTCTCTATTTCTATCGTTAATATATGTGTGCGGTTTGAGTTAAAAGTTCAAATCATATTCTATGATTAAAAAGATGAGTATCTGAATGAATTTGAATAAGAAAACAAGAGAATGTACAAGTATTGTTATATTTATCGTGATTAGTGTATTTATTCTTCCAAGTGTACAGCAATCAGTATTTGCAAATCATGGTAAGGAGATTGCTCTCAAGTTAAGCGATTCGCAGTTTATTTTACTTCCGGGCAAGAACGTCCAGCAAGTTAAATTAACTACTACATATTCGGTTTCTGATCCAGCTACAGTCGGTAAACAAATTAGTGGAACCATGAAAATATATACACCCAATGGGACTTTACTCAAAACAACTTCTATTCCAAACGGATTCAAAGTAGATAAAAGTGGTTTTCAGCAATTTGTTACCAGTTTACCAAATAGTACAATTCAATCAATTAACACCATTGTGTTGTTTACAGATTTGAACAAGACCGCTCCATTATCAAATTCCATAACTAACAAATTGGTTCTAAATAAAACACAATAATAGATTTGATTTTATTCTATCGTTCAGTAATAAAACAATAAAATAATTAAATCAAATATCAAGTAAGTACTTGTCTCAAATGATAAAATTCAATTCGGAGATAGATTTTTCTTTTCTATCGAATAGCAGTTGAAAATCAGTAGAACTTAAATAATTTCTTAGCGTGAATAGAGTTACACGATGATTACTGCAGAGATCAGTTTGGTTCCNGTCGGTACTNGTTCTGGAACAAGCATGAGTAAAGAAATAGCATTAGCTTTTGATGCAATTAGTGGAATCAAAG
>Ga0065706_1000125_pt1 | contig 10140 bp, 12 predicted proteins | sample SwibulcommuniRL3_FD_59093 | JGI IMG/M metagenome (GOLD analysis project Ga0065706, IMG submission 59093) | Bulk soil microbial communities from switchgrass field near Rose Lake, East Lansing, Michigan, USA - RL3 Bulk Soil v2 (version 2) | ecosystem: Environmental > Terrestrial > Soil >... | reverse complement strand
AGCAGTCAGATTGCTTTCTGGACTTAACCTAATTTATAATAAATTATCATATACAACAAATATAAAATAATTTAGATTTTACAGGAGCGAAGAATCGAAGACTGATAATGATTATGACAATCGAATTAAGATATTCTTAATGTTACCCGAAAAGTTTACGAGTATTTGGTAATAATTCACTCGATAAACAAAATATTTTTATAATTAAAAAATACATATGTTGCTTAAAATTAACAACTGATGGGAGGTAGTTAATTGATTGATGAACAAGAGATAACCAATTTCCCATCAGTTGGTGTTTAGAGTTAGTATTTTTGAAACTGCATATNNTANAANGGCTTTAGGTAGAAAGTTGTAAGAATTTATAAGTTTTCAAANTCTATTTTACCCAAACTCTTAACATCATNAGCGAATATNGGTATTCTCNAATTCGATTCNAGCCGATAGTAACAAATTCATTACTGTGCCGTCTCTGATTTTACCTCTTGGAAGGTTTTGAACATACGTGATATGGCCATACCAAAAAGGCCTATTGATGCTCCTATGATAATAAACATCAATACCGTGGTTGGTTCCATGCCATAATCTGTGATACAAGTTAAATAAAGGTTAGACCCCGCTGGTGGGTCCAGAATTTAGAAGCAATTAACCCANCAGCGGAACCTTGATGGTTGCGTTAGTTTTACAAGCACAATAAATTATAAAAAAGTTAAACCGATGGATTTGTACCAAAGTTCCAGTGTCTCCGGGCTAGTGAGAATTTTGTTCCTAAGACTAGTGATATAGAGTACAAAATAGAGACTGGAGGTCTTTATTCTTTTGTTACTTGCCACGTCGGATGAATTTCATGCCATCCTTTCGGCTCATCCGTCACCCACGCTCCCCAAATATGCACTTTATCTCCCGCTTCAGGAAGAACTACATTCTGTAGGTCTTGATCACCAGGAACAACTTCCACCACAAGTAAGCCGTCTGTTTTTTCATCGTTTTTATCATTTACGAGGAATTCGTATTTATCTTCTAATTTTAGTAAGAATTTGTAATCTCCATCATCCATCTTCTTGGTATGCATTACATCGCCGACAGCCTCCTGACATTCCGCTAATACTTTAAGATCTTCCGCATTGGAAGCGCCATCGAGCACATTTCCGTCCCTGCAATTATTACTTATCACTTGCTCATGCTCTTCGACGCTTTTCTGATCATCAGCATCAACTTTCTTCTTTTCTTCAAGCGGTATTGGCTCTTTTTCCTCCTCCTCTGAGATTGCTTTTTCCATTCTTTCCTTTAGTTTCTCTAGTCTATCTTTCAATACAGTATCTTTTTTCTCTATGTTCTTGCTCAATTTATTTACTAATTTTTCATCCAATTTATTATCATCGGCCAATTTGTTTTTCATGTTTTCTAATCCTGGATTACAAAGTGCGTCATCCTTTTGCAAGTCTTCCTTTTGTAAATGTCCAACTCCAGGATCACATTTTGATTTATCGCCCTTATCTTGACTTGTTTTGAGTTTAACGTACGTAAGGTAAGTATCTTTGACTAGGTTATTTGGAATTTGAATTGGGTTCGACGATGTCGCTTTTATCGAATTGTGGCCAATATTTGATAGCATCAGTCCTCCTGAAAATACCATAATTAACAAAAGCGTGGTAATTCGTCGCGAATCTCTTTTTATATCCATCAGGATGGATCGAATTCAGCGATTAATAAAGGTCTCTAATCGAAATTCAAGTAGATAATTAAAAATATTAAGAGAATAATCAGATTCGTTGACATAGGATTCGGGATTCTACTCATTACCTTCTCTTGGAGTTTTTAATATCNCTAGTTGCTTGAATGTTCAAATACAATAGATATAAGGATAGGATGAATCAACTGGATTCTGCCAGCATTACTACCGCAGAATTGTACAGTCTTAATAAAAGAACATCAAGATCCGGAAATTCAAGCCGAGATAAACAAAGGCAATACTGTTAGAATTATACAGGATTATTAGAAACTGATGGGCCCAAGTAGAGACTGAAACCAATATGTCGAGGACTCATCAGACGATTAGGATTTTGGATCTCTTTACGAGAGACTAAACTATAAAAAGTTACCTGATTTCTAACATAAGAAACTGATGGGCCCAAGTTTTGATTAAAGAGTACTTTGTAAATTAGATATTTTATTTTTACGCCTATGCCGTAAAACGACTAATAAGCCTGCTAGAAAGGTAACCTTTACTATGATTATAATTGCATACAGGATTCCTGCATCCATCAAATATTATGGTTAATTATTATAAAGAAAGGAAATAAAGTTTTCAAATACAGTTTTTGTGACTTTTTATCGAGAAAGAATTAGGTCCTTTTTGATAATTGTAAGTCTTCAATTTCTTCAGTTGCTTGTAGTGTTCGAATACGATAGACATTAGTATTGGCTGTATTAAGACAGGCTTGCAAGCCGTTACTCCAGCGGCATTATACAAGCGGGAATAAGACATCATTTCATCAAACATCTTTCTTTCGCTTTTGTCCAATTCTTGTCTAAATATTTTCCACTTTCTTCTTTCTCTTTCTGATGCAAGTCTATACGAAGGAATTGTTCGGCCCATAATTTATTATCATGAATTATTCAATTTAATATCTAAATCACTAAATAGGGGAGGAGAGCGTGGGATGATTCTAGCCGATAGAAACAAATTCAATACACATGATTTATCTTGACGTTTATAGTCTGATTTCCCAAAATGCGCCAGTTTTGCAGTGTCTGCAAGGTGGAAAAGTTTCTCCAGCGGTTATTGGTATTCTTTTTTCGTTTTCTGTGGGTTGACATGCGCTGTTTTCCATATGTCCCGCAAAATGGTACGTGCCTGTAGAAGGTGCGGATTGGCCCGTATGAAATTTTCCCATTACATCAAATATTATTTTGTTTGATATAAGGTTTAAAACTATAATTAGAACTGGTGGGCTTTAGAACAACAGCACACTGATGTAATAAGTACACTAGTGGGATAACATGAGATACTGATGGGTTGATCAATCTATCGTTCTTTTGATTTTATTAAAGCATTTTTATACGAGATTTAAGCAAAATTAAATCAAAATCAAAAAAACAAAATTCGCAATTAAAGAAATAATCATGGAAGATGCAATCATGGAAGATGCTCAATTATATCATCACTATATTTGTAAGTCTTTATCTTGGATTCTAACTGTAAGTCCCGGAGTATGCTGTCGAGGAATTCATCAGCCACGATTATCACATCATCAAAAGAATTGTTTGATAGGAATTTTTCCAATGAATTAACAAATGTTGGATATTCATTTGAATTGCCGAATTCATATTTTCTCTTGGATATCAAATTGTGAGCGGCCGGATAAATGTCTGAAATTTCAGCAGGAATGATTCCAATAAAAGGATTATAAGCGCAAATTTGATAATCCGAAAATCTCATTGACAATTTATGATATTCTTGAGAACAATAAAAGGGAGAAACTTGCGTATCAGGATATAGAACAAGCTTTTTTTTGTTGGTACTAAATGAATTGAAAATCTTTCTTAATCTAGAAGCTTCTGGTCGATACTGGTCGATAGAATCCATAAAAAAAATTGCTTTTTCTTGAACAAAGGAGTGCCATCTTCTAAATATTCATAGTTGATAAATAATTTGAAGGCCTCCATTAACTTAGGATGAGCCCGTGCCTTTTGTCCAACATATTCCCAGAGTCTACCATCCATGATAGCTTGTCTTACCGACAGAACTTCGGATCTTAAAACATACAGATTATGCTTTGCCAATTTATCTATCCTCTCATCACGTTCCAGATCAAGAAATTCTTTAACTTTCAAATTAATACAAATTGGACATTGGCATGAAAGATAGGTTAACTTGTCCAGTTTTGACGTTCCATTGGGATGCATGTACCTATTGTCTCTTGCATAAAGCATGTAAGATGCAGAATCGAACGTATCACATCCTAACGCTACCACCAAAGGTATCGTTAGTGGATGACCGGCTCCAAATAGATGAATGGGCTTGGACGTAACTACTGATTTCAAAGCAGCTATCATTTCGGATAAAATTCCAAATTCATAGGACTCTAGTAATTGCACAGGGCTCCCTAGGGCCATCATTTCATATCCCATTTCATCGAGTAACCCAGCAGACCTCTTGACCAAATCAAGATGTTCGGCGCCCTGCACCGGACCCACCCAAACGGAATTCCCGTTATTGTTACTCCTAATTAGATTTAGTGTTTCTTGAGAATTTTTGATAGTTTCATTAACGTACATTTCGGCTACCTCATGTCGCAACCCGTATCCTGTCGGTTTATCGAGCGGGACACAAATATCACTTTTAATATCCGACTCAAATTGGGCTATGAAGGAAGGCTCTGGTTCAATGGAACCGTATTCAAGAACTTGGTAACCACCGGAATCTGTCATTATCGGACCATCAAAGTTTATTATTTTATGAATTCCTTTTTCTCGAGCACTATCGCCGTATTGTTTCAACGTGATATACGCGTTTGTGATAACTGCTTCAAAACCTAATATTTTCAGAAAGTTTGTGTCTACAGATTGCGAAACAGGATGAATCACAGGTATGAATGCGGGAGTCTCAAAAGTCCCACTAGGAGTCTTGATTTTTCCTATTCTTCCTGCTAGGTCAGAATATCTGACCTCAAATAACAAATTTACTTCTTGAACTCCCTCATGAATTCTTCATAAATTGATTTAACCCTGTCAGCAGCCAAACCCGTACCTTCCTCTATCCCATGTTCTGTTACTTTGATCTTATCCATCACTATTATCGCATTCACATCCTCCCTGATTTTTACTAGCCCCGGAAAGACTCTTGACAGGCGATCTGCAAGACCCTTAAGATCAAAAGGTTTTTCCAAGAGCTTTATTTCTTTGACAAATGATCCATTTATGACAATTCTCAATATTCCTTGACCTTCTAAATTTTCAAGAACAGTGTCCAATCTTTCATCGATAGCACTTAATGTTCCATTATAGTTCTTGTCATAGGATGTCACTATAGAAACTTTTTTTCCTACGAATTGGAGTATTTCTTCATAAAACTTTCTTATAGTTAACGCAGACATTTTTTCAACTAGGAATGTTTCTTAAAGTTCTATATATGAGTTTCAATAATACGTTCAGGGTTTACAGACGCTAATATCATTTTAATTTCCTTATTATGATTTCAAACAGCCGACTACGATTATTATAAATCAACTTTTTTTAGGGAACGTACGTAATTCATTACTTTTACACCTTAAACAGAGCCTTTCTTCCAAATTTCCAAGATAACAAGTGTAATAGCATTTACCACATTGCAGGCGCAATATACCATCTCTTATTCTTACGAATTTATCTCTCCGTTCTAGGAATTTGCGTGATATTAGATTTTCCAGTACTACTTTTAAGATTGAAGCAATATGCCCTGGTTCTGCATTTCTATACCTGAGATAAGTTTTAACCATGTTGCCAGCGATATGTTCCATATCAAATTGCAATACTCCTGTATTATAATTTCTAAACATGAAATCTCTGAAGTACCACTCCGTTTCATTTATTTCAATATCCGTCATCTTGCCAATTGTATTATCGATAGAAGAATAAGATTGAATATGTTTACTCATTAGTATTTGAGAAACTATTTAAAAATAATTAATTGATTAAGTAAGTGAATAAGTATGCAATGGAATTTGAATAATTTTACGAAAATAGCTTTTACCAAGTTAATTCAACCATTTGGAGAAGACCTTAATGACGTTGTGAAGATTACGAAGGCTTTTGGTTTCGCTGCTAATGTGTATTCGGGACTATTCAGAAATGAAAGTCAGGAGCCCTACATCAATCACGCCATGAAGGTGGCATTAATATTATCTGATGAGCTAAAGGTTCGAGACGTAGATACAATTTGTGCAGCAATTCTACACGATGCCATTGACAAAGGTAAGGACGTCAATGAAATTGTTGAAGAGTTGAAATTGAATTTTGGAGAAAGTGTATACGACACCATCAGGAGCTTGACTGAACCGAAAACAAATGAAGAAAACAGAGAAAAATTACTTGTCAATTATTTTGATAACATTTCAAAAGGTCCAAAAATGCCTCGATTCATAAAACTTGCCGATCGTTTAGACAACGCCCGATTTTTGAAGAATGACAGGAAGAAGGAAAAGGCACTACGATATAAGGAAGAAACGCAGAAATACATATTGCCTCTCGCAGAAAAAACAGACGATACTATGGCATTGAAATTATCTATAGCATTGTACGAAATAAAATAATTCAAAATTCACTTTTCTTGACAACCTCCATCACTATTTTTTTTGTGATTTAGCCAATGTCTTCCACAACCAAATAGTTTGTGCTGTGTACAACCGCATATTGGACACTTTTTCATAATCTATTATCTGATATTGGTACTTATCAAATTTACTCAACTTTTCTTGTATCAATTGGTTTTGTTTTGTGCTAGAATTGCAATTATATGAGAGGTGGGGAGATGAAAAGAAAGATAAAAGTAACCAAGTTGGGTATTTCATTACATGACGGAAAACCCTGTGAGGCACATAGACACATTGAGGGAAATGGATTCGATGAAAAAAGAATATCAAATTAGATGTAGCCATTATGAGCTGGAATTAATGAAAAATGAAAATCGAATTACCTGCGTCATATGTGGTAAGAATTGGGATTTTCTGGAAGAAAGAGGTTATTCACATAAGAAACAAGCATATTCTGCTGAGAGGGATTGAATGGTTTTTTGTTATTAAGACTTGCGGTAGAAAGAGGTTTATAATATTCCTAAGGTGAACTGGTTGAAGAAAAAATTTAGAACTGCATTAGTTCAAATGAAATCGTCAGTTGATAAGAATAAAAATTTGTCTTATTCTTTAAAATTAATAAGTAGAGCCGCACAGGAAAAGGCCCAATTAATTTGCTTTCCAGAGTTTCAGATGGCTTATTCCCCAGGAGAACAAAAGCCAGAAACATTACATGAGATTGCCGAAAAAATAAATGGCGACTTCATATCAGCGCTGTCAAATTCCGCCAAAAAAAATAAGATAAATGTGGTTGCAACAATATATGAAATTATCAATACCAACAAACAGAATCAAAAGGTTTTTGATACAGCTGTAATCATCGACGAGCTCGGAAAAATACAATCCGTTTATAGGAAGATTCATCTTTACGATGCGCTAGGATTCAAAGAATCTAAGAAGCTATTAGCCGGCAATATTATTGAGAAACCAACTCGAACATCTGTAGGCAATCTTGGATTGCAAATATGTTATGATATGAGGTTTCCAGAAATTTCCAGAATACTCACTGTTAACGGCGCTAACATTCTCGTATCCCCCTCTGCTTGGGTAGCTGGATTTATGAAACANGAACACTGGGAAATTATGTTAAAATCAAGAGCGATAGAAAATGGCGTTTATGTGATTGCACCAAATCAACTTGGTAATATTTATTGCGGTCATAGTATGGTGATTGAACCATTTGGTGCTACCCTCATTGACATGGGAAATAGAGAAGGGATGGAAATTTTGGATATAGATAACTCTAGAATAGAAACCGTAAGGAGAACACTTCCACTCTTGAGGAATAGAAGAACGGATGTCTACAAAAATTATATCAAAGCGTTTGATTCCGAGTCATAATTATGAGCAATATTATACCTGTTTTTTGAACAAATTCTATTCATGCATGTTGTCCAGAACTTTTTTCTTGCAAACATAATGCGCAAGATCGGCCATCCACAATGGCAAGTGCTATCCTTTTTAATCAGACCCTTTTGGGGAACCGCCGCCATTGCATTACAACCAGTTACTCTATATTGAGAACAGGCTAAGAATCGTTTTTTGGTTTTAGATGACCTGATAAGGATCATTTCGCCTTTTTGACATTTCGGGCATTTTCCAACTGACATTTTATTTTCAAAACTAGTCAATACATTCTTTATTTCATCTCCAATCATAGATTCATTCAATTTAAACTCATTTATGGGATTCGACAATGCTTTTTCCAAGTAAACACGAACATCACCAATTTCAAGATCTCCTTCCTGTATTTTTTTAATGCTGGACTCGAGGGAGCTGGTCAATTTAGTCGAAATAATCTCAGAAACAAATTTTTTCATTGTATTGAGTATCGTAAACCCCAATTCCGTCGGTTCTATTCCGTTCTTGTCTTGAAAGATGTATTTACGTTTTATTAATAAATTTATTATTGCAGCTCGGGTAGATTTTGTTCCAATTCCTTCGGATTCCATTTTATCCAAAAGGCTTGCCTCGTTATATCTGGCAGGAGGTCTCGTATAATCTTCTGACCCTTTGATTTCATTAACTTTTATAGGCTCACTTATTTTAAGTTCCGGCAAATTCGATTCATTGATACTAAAATAAGGTTCATAAAGAGGAATCCAACCCTTATGCAAGATAGCATTAGCCTTAGCTAGAAAATAATACCCATTTACATTTATCGTCACTTCGCTGTATTTTGTTACAGCATTGTTTCCAAAGGTAGATAAGAATCTCTTAATAATGAGATCTAAGATTTTTAGTTGGAGGACGTTAAGTTTCTTTTGTTTTACACCAGTAGGATAAATAGCTGGATGGGCAGGATCTTCTTCCTTACCCTGATAGGGAGTCAAATATTCTCTTTTCAATATGTCATTTACAATATTTTCATTCGTCCGAAAATAATTCATTTTTAACCGTTCTAGTATCTGTTTGTATCCTATCGAAGGAGGAAGTTTTTGACTTGAAGTACGCGGGTATGAAATTAACGCAGCTAGGTAAAGTGATTCTGCTATCGAAAGGGTCATGGCTGGAGACATTTTGAAAATTCGATAAGCTTCCTTTTGTAGATTACTAACATTAAATGGCGTTGGGGGACTAATGATTTTATCAAATTTAACAATATTGTCAATAGTACCCCTCTGACTTTTGCAAGCAGATAGAATTTTCTCTGTATCAGATGAATTATGAATTACAGAAATCAAATTAGCTTTGAAGAAAGAATCATCTTTCTCAAATTTTCCTGTAATATACCACATAGGATCGGGCACATGCCCACTAATTTTTATCTCTCTATCTACTACAAATCTCAGGGTGGGCCCTTGGACTCTTCCAATGGTCAAGTTATAATACTTGTTATAGTGATTGGTAACGTTAAGGCTACTAGCAAGAGCCCTAGACAGATTGATTCCAAAAATAAAATCGACTAGATGTCTAGCTTTTCCTGCATTAGCATTTCTTATATTGGTAAGTTGTAAATTCCTAAATGATTTGGTTAATTCAGAATTAGTAAGAGATGAAAATTTGGCCCTTTTTGAAACTTCATACTTATTATCACAAGCAAATTGAAGAATATTGTACCCAATTAATTCTCCCTCAAGATCATAGTCACATGCATGAATAAATCCAGAAGCGCCATGGGAAATATTTGATATAATCTGCAAGGTTTGAGAAATCCTTTCCTTCTCTCTTACAATTTTTGAATATCGAGGGGACCATTTAACATCGTATATTGGATACTTTTTTCGATTTTTTTCTACTGGAAATATGCCATATAAATGTCCTAGTGCAGAGCAAACGACATAGCGTTGATCATCATCTGAAATAACGTCAAAAATAACTACACCAGGTGCGGGTTCTCTCTTTGTGAATTTTTTAGATCCTAGGACTTCAGATATTCTCTTTGCTGCAAGGGGTTTTTCGCAAATTACAACTTGATACTGTCCGGACCCCAATTGAAATTCTCCTGGCAATTCAAAAATACTTCGGAGTCATTATAATTTAGATTTTGGGTCCTCAGAAATACTAATAGATACGGGTTGTAGTACAATGTTGCTCATTCTGTTTTTCGGATCTTTGGATTTTCTCGAACATTTTTATATTCTCAAAGTAATATTTTTTATATAAATGGTAAATAGTGTATGCGTTCTTGGGGCTGGCAGTACGAAATATGGTAAACTAAGTCAAAGCGTTATTGAGTTGGGACTAGATGCGGCAAAAGGCGCGATTGATTCAGCTGGAATTACACCAAAAGATATCCAGGCAGGCTATATCTCTAATGTGTTTGGAGTCGCGGACAAACAAGTACATATGGCGCCTGTATTGATGA
>Ga0065706_1000282_pt1 | contig 10232 bp, 7 predicted proteins | sample SwibulcommuniRL3_FD_59093 | JGI IMG/M metagenome (GOLD analysis project Ga0065706, IMG submission 59093) | Bulk soil microbial communities from switchgrass field near Rose Lake, East Lansing, Michigan, USA - RL3 Bulk Soil v2 (version 2) | ecosystem: Environmental > Terrestrial > Soil >... | reverse complement strand
TTTGCTCGTGATTCCTCCGGATAAGTAACACCTATTGAATAATACGTGTCATTGAACGTAGCAAAAACATTAATTCCTCTTTCCTCTGCGCCATTATGTAAAAATGAGTATTCATATTGCCAACCTGGGTAATTTTTCCCGATAGTAGTTTGATTATCGTTTATAAAGGAAAAACCATTGAGAGAAGTAACCTGAGAGTTAAAAACATTTCTCACATGATCCATTAAGGACATACAATTACAACTTTCTGTAGAAAATTTTCGCAATAGAAAGCCAAATGTATAATTAGAATTAGTTCCATCCAAGCCTAAAACACAAGTTGGTTGCTTATGGCAACCCTCATCCAACTCAACTATCTTTCCCCAGTCAGATGGATGTGACAGTCTAATTCCTATGTCTGGATTTTTATATTGAGTGAACGAAGAGTTTTTACTGCCTGTTACTTGCGACAAGTTTTGACCAAATGATGATTGTAAAACAATCTCTAAAGAGAGAACTACTAATAACTGTACTATGGCAAGCGTCACAAATTTCATTGCTAAGCCCATATATTTGCAGCATTTACTATGAGTTAATTTGAATTTAAGGTTTCTCAAGTTTTAATTCAAATTGAATCAGAAATTTCCAAACGCGACATTGCTCACATTAAGGCTCTTGAAGGGAGAAGATTTACTTGGGATTCTAAGAACCACATTTACTGTCAAAAAAACAATAGAAGTAACTAAGAGTAAGGAGAACAAGACATCTAACAATTTACCTAAAATTTACACGAACCGTTTAGACATATACAAGCATATTGAATCAAAATACCATTTTGTGGGATATCGTAATAAAAATAGTCAACTAAACATCCTGAAAAAACCTCGGATGGAATAAGTCATGTAATTATTGAGAAATTCGAAAAATTGGTTGAGTAGTGACTAGTGTCTTATGAACTTGTTTCTTTACTTTATGTTATATTTCAGGTAATTGATCTAAAAAACCTAGAAAAACCTAATTCTCTACGCTTTATATTACTCAAAAAGATTTTTATCTTATAGACTTTAAATTGGAAGACTTCAGCGTATTATGTAATGATATTTTTGGTATTAATGAGAAGATACGATTCGTAGGGATAATCGATCAGATGGGAAATTTAGTTGCAGGGGATATGAAGAGTGGATTGCCGTCTTTAGAAAGGGACGATGGTTCAATTAGACTTTATCTTGGATATGCCATAAATAATGTTCTAAGACGTGATTTTGATAATGTCTTTGGTAAAGTACTTTATACATTTTCTGAACGGGAGAAAATTAAGCTCTTAACAGTACCAATCGATAATAATTTACTTCTCGTTTCAATGGATATCTCCGCAGACCATATTGAATTAATAAATAAGATACAGCATATTGTAAGCAAGCTAACCAAGGCGAAAGCTTCTAGAAGGTAACGTAATGCGCATCTAATGCTTAATTATTTTAAATAATGGCAAGAAAAAGATAAAGATCAAAATAACACCAACTTAATTACATTGTAAGTAATCCCCAGTGATAATACATCTTGAACTAAGTTTCAGAATCTATTTCTAACTCTATTATACCTCAGAAGTTATCATTTTCTTAATCATTAATTAATAATTATTTTGCACTGACAAGAATCTTTTTTACCCTTCTCTTTTCCCATGCTAACAGGTAAACTATTCCAATTACCAAGAATATTTCTACTGACTTTGCCAAAATACCTGCAGTATCAATATTCTCTGCCTTATTGTCAGGCGACAACGGGGGGGCTAGAATGACCGAATATGCATACAATCCTATGAGAACAGATGTTCCAATCAATCCGAAAAGATTTAATGCCACCCTTTTTTTGTATTGACTTAAGATATATTTTCTGTTGTTACCCGAATAGGAATCACCGGCAAAATTGATCAAAATATACAATATTCCGTATGCTACTTGAGCTCCAGCTGCTGCCATTAAGAAAACAGAATAATAAATTTGTAATGATCCATGTTCGGGAAAAATCGCCATGTGTACTAAGCCGCCAGCTATGGCAAGCAACATAATTATATATTTCAGATTTTCTTTTTCTGGTATCGCATCTGAAGTTTGGTTTCTCCTTTTATAATATATTCTTCCTAAGACTATCCCAAGAACTATGATTGGAGTTAAAATGGAAATGACCAAAAGAGAATTTCTAACCAGTCCCCACGAGTCTGAGATAGTTACATTGAATATTACTCGTTGACAATTACAATCAGTTATACTAGACAGAATGGATCTTGGGGGATCTAACTGGTTGTGATTCACCATCTTGTCATCGTTAGCTACACTAAGCACTATTTCATATGAGCCTGGATAAGGGAACACATAATATAGATTGAAATCTCCGATATCCCGTACTGTCCAAGGGAATCCCTTTACCCTTTCCCCCGTACTTTCTTGATAGATCTCAACCATTGTTTCNATATTGTATACATCNTTNCCATCAAAGTCTTGTACGCTAAATGTTATCTGTGTTGGCTTGTTAGGAGTGGCATATTCNGGATCTAAAGCCATATATGGATAGTACTTTCCCATTCCATCTCTATTGGATCCTCCATTGTAATGGGGCGTATGAGAAAGATGGGCAAATGAAATAAAATGAGGAATAAAAGTCGTAATTACTATGAGAAATAAGAATGATATCAGAACGAACTGGAATCTCATGTTATCTGACTATGAAACCTAACACTTTGGTTTCATATAAGTCGTACTTGCTTTTTAAGAAATTTACTTCAAATTTGGATCTCTTTATTATACTGTTTTCCATAATTATAGAGATAGCTTTCTAAGGGGCTTTGAAAACTATATGAATATTTGAAGACCAAATTAAACAAAATAGGAAAAATTTATTTCAGCAATTACTTATCTCCTTTCTCTATAATTGAAAAAAGTAGTAAGTGTAAATGATTACTTAAAGAATTTTCCTCACACTTCATTTAGAAGTAATCAAGAACAAGTCATTGAGCAGGTTTGTGATGCTTTTAATTCAGGTTATAAATACATTCTATTGGAAGCGCCAACTGGATTTGGCAAAAGTGCAATTGCGATAACGATTGCCCGAACGCTTGGGTCTAGTTACATATGTACTGCAACCAAGGATCTCCAAACTCAGTATACTCATGATTACAAGCTTCTAAAAGTCGCTAAAGGAAAAAGTAACTTTTTGTGTAGGGTAAAAGAAGACTTTATTGAGGAAGGAAAATATTTTTGCACATCATGTAACTCGGGATCTGAAAATGAGTGCAGACATACCTCTTGTGAATATGGGCCATGTTTATCTGATGAATCAATGGAAGGAACAGGGTGTAAATACAGAACTTTCATAAATGATTATAAAACTGATTACAAGGGAAAAGAAAATGAAGGAACTTTAATTAGTAGGGAAAAATTAGAATATTATAAAACTGAATATTCAAATTGGATTCATTTAAAAAATTTTGATACTCCTCGTGCATGGAATCCCTGTTACTACTTTGATCAATTATTTCAAGCATTAAAAGCAAGTCATTCAATTTTTAATTACTCAATTTTTTTATCATTACTAACAAACAAAAATATGATGCAACAACGGGAATTACTAATACTGGATGAAGCACATTTACTTGAAACTGAAATCGTAAAATTCAGAGGACTTTCGATATCAAAGAAAAGGTGGAGAAGATATATTCCTAACTTTAAGATGGTCGATTATGGATATGATATAGATGGTTGGTTAGATTTTTTGATTGACTTGGAGAAAACTATCCTCATGTTAATAGGATACGACTCTCTCGTTTATTCTTTGGTAAAGGAACGAAAAGTGAAATATGGTTATGACTCAAAAAGGAAGGCTAATGCAAGAAACAAAAGAATAGTAAGCGCGTCAGAGTTATTTGAAGATGATGCTAGTCTAGAAATAGATATCAAGTCGGAAAGTGGAAAAAACTTACAGATTCATAAAGAATTATTGATTGATATTGTACAGGATATCGAAAAGCTCACGAGAACCATAAATAACATTCTTTCAAGTCCTAAAAACTGGATAGTCTCAGAAGTGTATAAAGAAAATTACGATGTTGTGAGAGTAGAATTGAAACCTTTGGATCCCTCCAAGTATATTAGAACAATTGTTGAAAAATGTCCAAAAACACTAATTATGAGTGCGACAATTCTTAATCATAAAACGTTTGAGAAGAATCTCGGATTAGACTCCGAAGAGAATAAAACTAAATTCATACAAATCCAATCNGACTTTCCAGTTGAAAATAGACCCATTTTTCCTCTTAGTGTAGAATACCTTAATTTTAGTAATTTACAGCAGGTGGATATAAAGACAAAAATATCACGGGCAATTGATAATATAATGCACATACATAGTAACGATAAGGGTATAATACATACAACTTCTTATGAGCAACTAAATTTTATTAAGGAAAATCTTTCAAAATTGAATTCAAGGAGATTAATTTTGACAGATCCCGAAATCGAAAGGGANGAAGTAATAAAGGAACATGCNGAAAGTAAGAAACCAACTGTACTTATTTCCCCCTCTCTGCATACTGGACTTGATTTAAAAGATAGCTTGTCCAGGTTTCAAATAATTACAAAAGTGCCTTATCCTAACATAGCCGACAAATGGACTTCAGAGAAAAGGAAAATTAACAAAGAATGGTATTATTGGCAGACGGCGTTAAGATTAGTGCAAGCTTATGGTAGGTCCATAAGGTCTAAAGACGACTGGGCAAAAACATATGTGTTGGATTCGGCATTCAATTATTTTGTCAGAATGAATTATACCATACTTCCAAAGTGGTTCCTGTCTGCGATAAGGAAGTAATTTATTATATCGACGCATGTTAAATTCTGCAAATCAGCTGTGATCCTAAAGGGGGAACTTGACTTTACTTGTTTTGAACTCTTTCATTGAAAATTAATATCATAATCCGTTATTTATCATAGGACAATTAATTTGGTATGGATACCATTAATCCTTGCTTTTTATTACAGCAATGCGCAGGATTACTCATGGTTGTAGACTATAATAATAATTATTATTTTTAGTAGAAATCAGGTCAAGCAAAATTATCAAATTTTGACAAGGGGAAAATAAATGGATGCACATCTCTTTCATTGATATTTTATCCCCTTGATGAAAAACATGCCAAATTCATATATTGGCATGGATTTCGATTACATTATGGTCAATTTTCATACGGCAAAGAAGATCAATGCTCCTGTTTTCGAGGTCTGGAAAATTTTGTCCGACGTTGATAGAGAACCAGAATTCTGGCATGGAACAAAATCCATTAAAAACATAACCAAATCAGATAAAGTAGTGGAGAGAGAAGTTGTGATTGCATTCAAGAATTCAGTTTGTAAAGAAACCGTTACAATAGATCCAATGAAGTCTATTACAACAGAAATTACAGANGGGCCACTAAAGGGAAAAAAGGTAGTTGTCATTAATCCCGACGGAGACCAGGAAAGTATAGTTGACGTAGAATGGGATATTAGACTAGCGGGTTTCATGGGAATTTTTTCGAAGATGGTTAAAAAACATATTCTCGAGGGTACGAACGATGCGTTAGAAAGAATCTCAAAAGCGGCTGAAAAATAGTCTCCAAGCGTTACCAAAATGANACAATGATNGGATGAAAGTGAANATCTAAACTATGAAAAATATAGGGGTATAAGACTAACAGATAAAGGATTTAATTTGCTAAAAGTATACGTAATAGACACGAGATTTTGGCTGAATTCTTTAGAATCATAGGACTTAATGACGAAATTGCAAATATTGATGCAGGAGGAATAGAGCGTTAATTTTATCTTGAATTATCAATAGGACATACTACTTTAATTCTTTAAGTAAAGTATCTACTTTTAATGNATTGATAATATCCATTTTTTTTGCCCATCCTCTTCGAGCCTGACCTATTCCAAATATAAGGTAAGCAAAATGGACAGGGTGATGCGCATCAGAATTTATGGCCAGTTTTACTCCATTTTGTACTGCCAATCGTATATGTTCATCTCTTAAATCCAACCTATTATAACTGGAATTGATTTCAAGAACGGTTCTGGTCTCACATGCCGTATTAATTATTTTTTCTACGTCTATTGAATAACCTTCCCTTTTGTTTATTATTCTACCTGTAGGGTGAAACAATATGTCTATGTTTGGGTTTTTTGCTGCCTTGATAAGTCTCTCCGTTTGAATATCCTTGGACAATGAAAAATTTGAGTGTATTGAAGCTCCTACGATATCTAGCTTATCCAATACATTATTGACTATATCAAGAGTACCGTCTTTAAGAATGTTGACTTCGGCAGAACTCAAAATCCTAAACCTACTATCAGTTGAGTATTCGTTTATAACATCATTTAATTCTTGTATTTTATTTATTTGGTCTAGCAGTTGGTTTTCATTCAAACCATTTGCCAATCTAAGGCTCTTTGTATGATCAGTAATTGCGATATAATCTAATCCAAATTTTTTTCTTGCCTGTAAAGCCATATCTTTAATTGACATTGTACCATCGGTTTTTTCACTATGTGTGTGGAGNTCTCCTTTTAGATCNCCATANTCTATTAAATCTAATCTCTCCTTTCGATTATTAGAAAAATACTCAATTTCGCCACAATCTTCCCTTAGTTCAGGTGGGATATATTCAAGGTGGAGTTTTTCATAAATTTCTTGTTCGTCGTCTCCGGCAATTTGTTTCTTTTTTTTGGTAAATAGACCCCATTCATTAAGATGAAGTCCAATTGAAATAGCCAAGTTGCGTAACGAAATATTGTGATCCTTGTTTCCAGTAAAATANTGTGAAGCGGATCCAAAACTTTCTTCAGGAACCACCAACAAATCAACACCAATTCCATTGCTAAGTTCAACAAATGCTTTTGCTTTGCCTTTACCCTTAATTTCTTCGACCTCAGGCATATTGACAAAAAAGTTAACCACTTTTTCTGGTTCTTTTGTAGAGACTAAAATATCAATATCTCCAATAGTCTCTTTCATACGCCTGAAAGAACCTACAACTGCACAGCGAATCACACCGTCTTCGGCGGTCAATCTGCTCTCTATTTTTTTTATCAGAGGATAAACATCTCCCAGTAAGTATCTGGTTTTATTTTTTTTGATAGTTGAATCGTTCTCAGGATATTCTCTTCCTTCATCTTTGAAAAACCCTTTAACTTTGCGATTCTTCCTTCAGATGCTGCTTTTTCCTAANTCAGATATNCTGGTGATTTTCAATTTNTCATAAAGTATCTTNATTGTCTTGGGACCTATCCCTCTCATATTATAAAATTCAGATATCTTGAGGGGTATTTTCGTCGTTAACTCTTGATGATAATCGATTTTATGTGACTTGATAAATTCCTCTATCTTTAATGAAATAGCATTACCAATCGAAGGTATTCTTCGAAGACCCTGAATACCATTTTTAAGATATATTTCTTCAAGTCCCACAGTCAACTTCTCGATTACATCTGCAGCCNTTTCATATGCCCTAACCTTGTAGATGGTATTTGGATCATTTTCCGCTATCTGGATAAGGTATGCAATTTCACGAAATATTTTGACAATTTCAACATTTTTCATTTCATAATTTTATATATCCTGTATAAGTCACGTAATAATAAATTTGGTCTTTAAAACTGGCGCTAGGGTGAAATTCATATCATAATTAGGCGGATCCATTCAATATGACCTCTAGATTCGGAATAAATCAGTTACANAGATGTCTATTACCGCCGTGAACCTAATATTGAATTCAGTCTATGTATTACAATGAGTTCAATTTTTTTTCCACACAAGTTAAATGGTATAAGAATACTAATAGGTATCATGATTGAACTTGGATACGATTATCCGCTCTATAGGCCTCCTTCAGAAGCTAATTCGGTTATATTTCAGATTACTTTGGGATGTTCATTTAACAAGTGTTCATTTTGTAATATGTATAGAACTAAAGAATACTCTGAGAGACCGTGGGCAGAAATCAAAAGCGAAATCGATATTGTATCTAAATCATATCCTCANACCGAAAAGGTATTTCTAGCAGATGGCGATGCATTAAACCTCTCAACAGAGAAATTGATTCAAGTCTTGGATTATGTTAAGGATAAATTTCCAAATTTAAAGAGAATTTCTTGTTACGCAATGCCGAAAAATCTCCTTCANAAAAGNTCTGANGAGTTGACTTTACTCAACNAAAGGGGACTAAATATGTTATATGTGGGAATAGAAACAGGGCAAGATATACTCCTCAAAAAAATAACCAAAGGAGCCACTTCCAAGGGAATTATTGATGCATGCAACAGGGCAAAAAAAAGCGGNTTCATTATCTCCTGTATGATTATTTTGGGTATTGGTGGTAAGAAATATTCAATTGAACATATAAAAGAAACNGCTAAAGTAGTAAGTGAAGTTTCACCGAACTTTCTAGCTGCCCTGACGCTAATTCTTGAAGATGGTGTATACGATGAGTTTATGCAGAAATTTGGTNAACCATTTGAATTTTTGGATGATTCATTAATACTTGATGAGCTTGAAATTCTGATCGGTAGCATTACACCTTCTTCCTCTATTGTCTTTAGGGCTAATCATGCTTCAAATGTATATTCGATTGGTGGCAACTTGCCAGAAGACAGGGACAAAATGATTCAGTTAATAAGAAGCTTAAAAGAACATCCTGAATTATTAAAACCAAAGGTATTACGTAGATTTTAATATTATGAACATAACAATCTAGAAACACGGTTTGTTTTTTGAATTTAATTATTCTTACATGCGAATGATATTGACTAATTGATTGACTCGTCAAGACAGTTTGATTGAACAATTTTGAATTAAATGAATTGAAAATCACAGCTGGGGGCGGGACGAATTTAAGAATTGGAGTAACAACCAATAACCCACCACCAGTTGTAGTTGAAGCGTTACCGTTAATTGTAAAACAAACTATAAAACTATTATAACTCTTATCTCATACCTTCAAAATCTATAAACAATCTAATAGCTAGTTCATCATTGATTAAAAACAATATTTTTCCTAGTATGCTTATGAGAGAATTAAACCTGTACATAAATTAATCAACATCTGTGCACTTCTATTAGTAACTTATTTTATTTTTATTTCTTGNATCTCTCCCATGTATTTTCTTAATACATTCGGGACTATTACGGTGCGATTATTTGTTTGATAATTTTCAAGAATTGCAACCATTGTGCGCTCCGTGGCGACAAGTGTACTATTCAGTGTATGTACCAGCTGTGTTTCTTCAGTGACTTTTTCTCTATGACGTATACTTAATCTTCTCGACTGGAAATCAATACAATTAGAACATGATCCTATTTCTCTATACTGATTTTGTCCGGGCATCCATGCTTCTATATCATAGGTCTTTGAAGAGACTTTGCCTGTATCCGCACTACACAACAGTACTACTCTAAATGGGATTTCTAAATTTTGGTAAAATCTTTCTGTGATATTTAACATTCTTTCNTGTTCATCAAATGANTTNAAGGAATCTGAGATCACAAATTGTTCCACTTTTTCGAACTGATGAACCCTGAAAATTCCCTTCATGTCCTTACCATGTGCGCCAGCCTCCTTTCGAAAGCATGGACTGATACTCGCATATCTTAAGGGCAATTTTCTTGAGTCCAAAATTTCATCCATGTGCATTGATGCCATTGCATGCTCCGATGTACCAATCAAAAATAGATCCTCATTTTCAATTTTATAAATCACATCTTTAAAATCATCCATGATAATAGACCCCTTAATAGCATCGTTCCTTAGCATAAACGGCGGTTGAATCAATTGGTAGTTATGTTCAGNAAGAAAGTCCAAGGCATAGTTTATCAAAGCCTGGTTCATTTTAACAAGCTCACTTTTTAAGAAATAGAATCGTGCTCCNGATATTTTTGCAGCTCTTTCCATATCAATTAGTCCAAGTGAATTGGCCAGATTAACATGGTCGATCTTNAAGCCAGATTTAATGTAATCATCATGCATTCTGATAACAATATTATCCTTCTCACTATCTCCAGTTGGCACTGATTCATCTAAGATATTGGGAATCGAGTAAATTAATTCAGAGTATCTTTTTTCTACTCTGCTTTTCTCGCCCTCCAAACTGTGCATCATCTCGCCAACATTTTTCATTTCATCGAGTTCTTTATTTACACTTTCTTGATTCTTTTTCTTCTTCGCA
>Ga0065706_1000149_pt1 | contig 10284 bp, 8 predicted proteins | sample SwibulcommuniRL3_FD_59093 | JGI IMG/M metagenome (GOLD analysis project Ga0065706, IMG submission 59093) | Bulk soil microbial communities from switchgrass field near Rose Lake, East Lansing, Michigan, USA - RL3 Bulk Soil v2 (version 2) | ecosystem: Environmental > Terrestrial > Soil >... | reverse complement strand
AAAATATAGAATATAAACATGATAACACATGGCATGATGGGAATGGTCACTCACATGTCCGAGCATCACTAATAGGGCCAAGCCTAACTATTCCAATACTGCAGGGCAAATTGACATTGGGAACGTGGCAGCAAATAGTCATACTAGAAATGGATACGAGACCGAGGAACCGAAATGTCATTTTGCAGATTATGGGCGAGTAAAAGTAACAAGAAATACTATGTGAAAAATATTAGAAATCTTTTTTCATCAGATTGACCTTTTCATTTAGATGATCACCAAGGAATGTAATGCTCTGTATTGGGATGAGCTAACTCTACAACAAAATGTTACGACCTTTCTCTTTAATAACCTCTTAACGAATGAGTTTGCCATCCAATCCGTAGAAATTACTACTAANCACCGTGCCATTCGTATTATTTATCCTGATTTGTAGGTATCCGTATTGCTTGGTGTTCACAAATGGCCACTCTTCACTAGTAGCTCCTTCGTAATGACTTTTTCCTCCTGCTCCAGAAATGAACCACCGTCCATTACTTGATTCGGCCATGAAATGATTATGTGCAGCAATTTCATATACTTGAATACTCTTTGTTATATTGTTCTCAATACCAGATATCATCCTGATAGTTGAATTTCTTACTGGGTGATGCGATTCGGGTGGCGTGTGTGCAGGTTTATGAGATATTAACATAACATTTTTGACCCCTTTCATCAATGTTGAATTTGTTACCACTGATTGTCCCCATTTTGTCTGCAGTTTAGTGTCTCCATTTGTATTTAGTCCAATCAACATAGTCATATTACTTGCAATTTTGCGATACCAATGATCTCCACAATATTCACGTGTTTGATTTAGAATTTTTAGATTTCCATCTTCTTCTGAGTCATGGTTGCCTATTATACAAGCAAATTTGCCCTCTTTTTTCAAATCACCGTAAGTACCAGTAAAATTGCTAAGATCAGGTTTATAGCATAAATCTCCTAGNGCAATAAAGAGATCAGGATTATCTTTTTTGATTTGCTCATCTAAATTACTTGAACAATCTATATCGCCTACAGTATCGATTACTGTCATATCTATTGTTTTATTTATCTTATCAGCTATAATGGATGAATTAGAATTACTTTGATTAGTAAGATTTTGTGACGAAGCAAAAGAAACAAATAAAGTGGCTAGAATCAATATTGACGATGAGAATAGTATATACTGAATTCTAATCATATTTACTTCAATCTTTGAATTATAATAGTGAAATCGTAACACAAGTACGGAACCTCAGTCATATCTAATCTAATCTTTAAATTTTTAATAGTTAAAAGCTTGTGGTACAAATATTTAAATGAAAAAACAAAAGCTCGAAAACTCGATATAAGCATATATTCAANATAGTTCAATAGGATCAATAAGATCAATATTCATAATCCTAATAGGAATAATACTTATATTTCTTAATATGTTCAATAGAAATTCATGCAGAATGTGCGGTTCTAGTTTGACACTATCGGCAATTTGCAAATTTTGTAAAGAATCCGTTTCATGGACGTGTAAAAAATGCAATAGAATGGATGAGGTGATACATTCTGATTATTATTGCACAATATGGATGAGCAGAAGGCTAGAATTAGGATTAGAAGATTCAAATCGATTTGAGTTGATTATAAATAAATGAATCTAACAGATCATGAATACTTGATTCAAATCGATGCCAAGCTTTGTGGGTTAGGCCACAAGAGAAAGATAGCATATTCTACTATTGAGTTTTATCACTCACTTTATATAAACAAGAAGGATATGTTATTGGCACAGATTCGCGCATGCGAGCTACTTTATAAATATACTACTGATATTTTTGACATTAACGTTCTCAAAAAAGAAATATCAGATCTGAAATTAATGCTTGATCTAATGGAATAATTGTAAAAAAAATAACAATGTTATTACAATATTCTTTGTTACGTCGCATCCAATAACTAATGTTGTCATTACACATTCCTTTATTTTATTTTCTATTCGATTTTGTCATGGTTCAATCAGAACTTTTCAAGGGTAATCTTTTTATAAAAATAGCCAATACTACTGGAACCAATGACATTAAAGCTATTGTTAAAAATATTAGATTGTATGAATCTGGTGAGGGAAACGAACCAGCTAAATCTTTTATGAATACTTGATTTGTCTGCATGAAGATTCCTGCAATAGCCGGTCCGACCGAACCTCCAATAAGAGTAAAGAGAACAGTCATTCCAAGAGATATTCCACTGAACCTTCGGGGTGTAGATTGTAGTATGATATCAAAACCACCGACTTGCATTAATGACAAACCTCCCGCGATAATAGCCAAGTTTGTAGAAACGGCAATCCCATTTGAGTGAAAAAGGAAAAGGCTAAAAAATCCTATAAAACTCACTATGCTTCCAATAATAGTTGGTGTTACATTACCCAATTTGGAAATTATAAAGCCCGAAGACGGAGCGAATAATAAAAATACAATCATGAATGGTAGTTGAATGCTTGCAGTCGTTGTGACACTTTCTCCAAACCCCAATGGCTGAGGACTCCTTGCTAACACAGGTATAGTTTGAAAAACTGTGAACATAGACAGAAAGGCAATAACTAGAATGATGTTAGCCGAAAGAATCACTCTATTCGTCATCAATTGGAAATTAACCAACGGTGAATTTGATCGTTTTTCTATATACACGAAAAGAACCAACGATGTAATGCCGACCACCATGAACACATACAAATGAGAATTTTCGATGCCATTAGTCTGTGAATATGATAGAATCATTAAAAACGAAATAATCGTGACTGCTAGGGTTATTGTTCCTTTTATATCTATATTTCTAGTATTAGTAATTATGTTTACCTCCTGAGCAACTTTTATTTTCTTATCTTTTGAGGGAACAGGAATTTTCGGCTCCAGTGATTCAATGATATCTGCGGAACCTGCAGTATCCTGAATATATCTCCTAATAACAAACCATAAGCCAATCGCAACAAATACGATTGAAAAGAATGTAGTTCGCCAGCCAAAATGCTCAATTATATTTGCTCCCACAGCCAATCCAACCACCGAACCAGCTGCGAACATAGAGCTGAATACACCGACGCCTATTGCTAGCTTCTCTTTTGGAAACTGATCTCGTATAATACCAAAAGCAATTGGGAACATAGAGATGCCAATTCCTTGAATTACCCTGGCAANTACCAGAAATGTAATATTAGTTGAAAGTCCACCTAAACTAATACCAACGATATAAATGATCAAAATAATCATTACCATTTTTTTTCTGCCATAGACATCAGAAAGCTTGCCTGCGACTGGGGTAGACACAGCACCAGCTATGAGATATGCTGAAAGAATCCATGATGCTGTATTATAACTGATATTAAATTCCTTAATTATATCAGGTATCGCAGGTAGTAACATCGTTTCTCCATACATTGCTATCAAAAGCGCCGAACCTAATATTGCTAATGAAATCCACGCTTTTTTAGGCACTTTTTGATTCAAGTTAGCTGATGGATTTGGTTTATTGTTACCATTTTGAGGGTGCGTCATTTCAAATCAAGTCGTCTTATAACTTGAATTTATACTGCTTTTTAATGTATCGTGATATCATGATAATGGTAATGGTGATATTTATTAGTGTTACAAAGTCTTGAGAAAAGTACATATGTGCGATAGCTTGCGANAAATTGTTCCTTATAACGCGCTTCTGGTATGCTAACGACTTTGTATATCAATTTTGTGCACATTAATTCGTATTGTTCCCCAAATAATATTCAAATTTTGATGTTTTTATAATCAGAAGCAGATTTAGGATATTTTATTTTCATTTGTGTCAACGTATCTGTTATGATCTTTGCTACTGCCCAATTTCTAAACCATTTTTTATTAGCTGGAATTACATACCAGGGAGCCTGTTCCACGCTACAGTTGTTAATTGCGTTAGCATATGCGCGCATATACTCTCCCCATTTTTTTCGCTTTTTAATATCTTCTTTGTTGAATTTCCATCTTTTTTCGGGGTCTGACAACCTGTCAGCAAGTCTTTTCTTTTGCTCTTGTTTACTTATGTGTAAGAAGAACTTTAATATTCTTACCTTATTTTCTGTAAGCATTATTTCAAAGTGCTTAATNTGATTAAATCTTTTGAAACACGTAGATTCAGGTATCAAGTCATGGACACGAACCGCTACTACATCCTCATAATGAGAACGATTGAACACTCCTACAAAGCCGTTCCTAGGTACGACTTTATGGACTCGCCATAAAAAGTCGTGTGCTAATTCTTCTGGCGTGGGCACCTTGAAAGACTGGACAGTGCAGGAAACTGGATTAAAAGCAGTTATCACATGCCTTATTACTCCGTCCTTACCTGAAGTGTCCATGCCTTGAAGAATAACTAAAAGTGATTTTTCATTTTCGATATAAAGTTTGTATTGCATTTCTGCCATTATTGATCTTAGCTTCGGCAGCTCGCCATTAATATCCTCCTGACTCTTGCCAAATGTATTATCAGGATCAAAGTCAGAAAGAGTCAAATCGTCTCCAGGATGAATCAACAAGTCGCTGGTCCTTTTCAATATTTCTTTTCAGGGACCATCCACGTAATAAGAGTATCTCATGACCTCTTAGAATTTGTGTCATCAAACGTTTCAATCTTTGGTAGATAATACTAGCTAATTTAAGGTATACATGTTGCGGTCAGTCAAATCACCCATTATCGCGCATATGCTATGATGGGTTATTGGTAACGGTACTGTTCTTAATATGAGCGACTAAATTCATTCGATAAATTCCTTGCAGCCACAATTAGGCCAAGAGCAAGTTGAGTTCTGCTCTCCAAGGTCATTCNTGTGACCAATCCGTTGATGATGACAAAATGCACACAGATCGTCTGCACTACTCATTACTGCTCTTTGTTCATAATAGGTTATATCACTTAATGACTTAAGCCACAATCCTACTCCGAATCTCGTGCTGTCCTCAATATGAATCCTCAAAGCAGGTTACAGGATATTAAAAAATCATATAGATTTAATGTGCCTGAATAAAATACCAAGGATTTTAGGTAGACAACAATGCTCTATCAACGATTTACCTCAATAAGTAAACTGGTGGGTCTATTCGATAGGTGGTATAAATGTAAGACCCACCAGTCATGAAACGGTGTTCTCTTGGTGCTTGACCTATAATCAATTTGCACAACAAAAGATAAAAGAATTCTAACACGCAGAGGTGCGAGGGTTTGTCTGCATAAGATCAAACACAAAACAATATCCCTCCACCTGATTCATTTTACCCAAATCTTCAGATTGTAGAAATTACATTGAAAGATTGGGATTTCGACAGCATACTATAGTGCAATGAAATCTATCGTCCTAACACGATTTCAGTGGGTATAGTTATGTCCTTCTTATACCAAAATTTAGCTCAATGCCTCGTTTTTTTGAGTAGCTATAAGTGAACGAATCATTAGGCATTACCGGAAAACTGGACAGCTGGTCCTGATTGCAATTAGGGCATCGGTTATTTTTTGCCAAAATTTTCTGCACATAAACCTTGTTAAGACAGGTTACGGTCCAGAAGCATTTGTCACATAATAGAAATATCCTTTCATTACTCTTTGGATTTTGGGAGTTGCTCATAGTCGCTCAGTTAGATTCATTATTGGTAACTCTTTTTTGGTGATAATCAATCTTACTTTTTTGAATATTCCAATCAAAAGGTAGAATACTAAACTGTGTTACTCAATTTAGAGCTTTCGGTTATTTTTCTACTGGCACTAAAACATAGGCTAAAAGCAATATGAAGCCACAGTAGGTATAGTGGTAGTCATATTGAGATCATATAGAATAAGCGACGTGGTCTACTCTATTTATAAATAGATAAATTCGTTGGCCATATCGCTAACCTCGATTTTTCACAATGAATCAAGATCTAGGTTGTTTATTAGAAGGCTAGATTGGCACGGTAAAACTAAATGTTGCACCTCTGTTTGGATTATTTTCTGCCCATATATTTCCTCCATGTGTTTCAACAATTCCCTTTGAAATGAATAAACCCAGTCCTGTTCCCATGTCAGACTTGGAGGCAAATTTTGTAAATAATTTAGACAAGATTTCTGGATCTATACCTGGTCCCGTATCTTTCACTCTTATGAGAAGAAAGTTTTGTCCGTTTCGTTTCTCTTTTTTTGAGTACAACTTTTATTTTCCCTTCGTGACTAAAACTCACGGCATTATCAAGGATATTGCAAATCACCTGCGTTATCCTGACTTTGTCTAAATTTGCCTTTAAGTCTTTTACTCCATTTTGAATTATCATTAATTCCTCCAAATTCTTGCTTTTGTTAACTGCATTTTTTTCTCTCAGGTTTTCGTTATAACTGTCGACTGTATCTCTTACGACAATACCAATATCAACAGTTTCTTTTGTTAGGATTAACGAATTGTTCTCTATGCGAGTTACATCCAACATGACTCGAGCGAGCTTCTCAAGCCTTCTTGCGTTCAATATTACTTCGTCAAGAAGACGTCTATGTTCCTGATTTTCAATCTTTGAATAAAGTAATTCTGAAAAACCGATTATTGGTTGAACGGGATTTCGTAATTCATGGGCAGCAAAATTAATAAAGTCCTTCTCTAATATTTCCACCTCTTTCATTTTTTCAAAAAGTTCTGCCTGTCTCCAAAAGCTCTCAAAGACTGCCAAATAAGACGATATTATTGTAGGGCTAATTGAATATGTGGCTAAGCCAACCGCGTCGTGAGATGTATTTTGCTTGTCATCCTTTAATTCTAATATCAAACATTGCTTATTGTCTACTATGAGTATGGAGATCTTGGTCTCTAGGCTGCTACTTATAGTTCTAGTATCTATGTTAGGAACATTAGTCTTTGTTTCTTCTATAAGCTGATCCGACCTGTCAGAGGATGGAAGTAGCATTCTAATTCTTACTTTGTGTTTCTCAGAAGCATTTTTCAAGAGAGGTAATGCTCCCATTGCAATTTGTCGTTTAAGTGCATTTGTGGAGGAAAATAATATATTTATCTCTTTTCGCGCTGATCTTACCATATCCCAACCACGGGCTATGGAATCTATCGGATTGCGAATTATTTCTATCTCTGCAATTCCAACCTTTTCTTCGATATCCTTAATTCGGTATCGTGCATCAACGCCTTCTTTCCATAATTGCTCAAACATNGAAGTAAAGTGTTTTATATAGGATCCTTCATTACTAGTCAATAGATTCTGTATCATTCCTCCACCAGCCATCTCTTCTACAGTAGCAATAAGTCCATGTTTACTAACCGCAAAATTAATGGGAGCTAAATTTTTAACATGTCTTATTTTAACTCCAAGTTTTAGAAACTTTTTGACTAGATTAATGCTATCTTTTTCAATTCTCATAATCCATCTAATTCCATCCCCTTCTCCTCTCTTCTGTTTTTCTAATACGTTCNTANATAATTCCAAAAAGCTGTTGTAAGTTAATTGTATCCCTCCCTGGTTTGATACAACTGACAGACCGGAAGAAACCTCAGACAGATGAATGATATGTTTCATAATCTCATCCTCGCTGTCCACTATCTTAGTCTCTGGGGCAACTTCACCATTCATTAATTGCTTAATTCTTTCTTCGACTGGAATGGATTTACCCCATAGAGTATCAAATATACATTGTCCGTGTTCTACAATTTGAGCCGTGTCGCTGTAAATGTGTTCTGACGCTATAGCATCACTTTTGTCTTGAATCAAAGGAGCAAGATATTCTTTCTCGCTTATCATGAAATTGGTCTTGACCCCATCTAAATGTCTTAATTCATGAACGATNCCTAATAGCTGCTTACAGTCTTCAAAATTTTGATGATTGATCTCAGTGATATACCTAAGCTTTATACCTCTTCTCTTGGCAGCTAAAAATGCATCCTTGATTGGTTTCAAGGAAACGGCCAATGAAGGTCTAGTATAAGTCATACAAGTGTCAATACTAGTANCTGCGTTATGGAAAATGCCTACTTCAGTATTTATCGCATTGCCTTTTCCAAAGATAATTCGTGTTGTAAGGGCCAAATTTTATGTTCATCTCCCTCAATTTCGATAGCTTAGGCTATACTCCATCAATGTGTCTATTTGCCTGTTGTTTAACGCTATTAATTAGCACACTTGGGTTTACCGGCTTGATAATGAATTGGCTTAGCTTTACTTCAGGCAGTAACGTGGTTATTTCCTGAGCAATATCAAGCGCGGTTACAAATATTACTCGAAGGTTTGGATCAAAGGACTTTAATTGTTGGTATAGCTCAAATCCATTCAAACTAGACATCCTAATATCGGTAATGACCAAATCATAATGACGATATTCTGATTCTATAAAGTGCGTAAGAGCTTTTTCTGGATCAGTAAATGNTTCAACAACCATTCCTGCNGATTNNAGATATTGTGTAAACAGGAATGAGATGGATGGATCATCATCTATTAGCATTATTCTTAAGACCTTGGGCGCAGAACTTGTTTCAACTAGAGAATCAGTTCTTGCTGACAGTCCTAACTTTCTATTGATGGATATTTCAGTAGGTGGTTTGAGCAAGTATACTGGATATGAATATTTGTTCTCTTTCCAAGATAGTTCTTTTATTTCTTGAAAGTNGTAGCGCCTTGCAAGTNTTGGAAAAGAATTTATGATCCGCCACAAGTCAGCTCCTATGGCTATACCATTTGGTGGTGCCCTTCTATTCATTTTGGCGCAAAAGTTTATGGTAGGTCCAAACAGATCATAAGAGNTACTNANTTCACCAGACATTGCTACTTCTAATTTACCATAATCTGCACTGATTCTATATGAAATATCAGGAAGTGATTCTTTACGAAGCTTAGCGTTTATGACCTGACGAGATGATACCANTTCAAATAAGCATTCTAATGCCTGCTTGAATGGTTCAATATTCTCAACTGTTGATGTTTGAGGAAAGAAAAATATTACACCATCTCCTACAGTCTTTAATATTCTTCCGCCATAATGTTTGACAATATCTGCAATTTCGTTGATAAATACTGTATAGAATTTCTTAATTTTGCCAGAGTAATATAGCTTTGAAGTAATTTGCGTAGAACCAACTATGTCTATAATTGAAATACAGTAGCATTCTGACCTGTTTGAAAAAACGACTTCATTTCCCTTCAAATCAACTTCAGGGTTCTTTGATTGATAGTCTCCTTTTCCTATAACACAATGACGCAGTGGAGACATCCTAGTGACATATCCCTTACTCTCATTTATCCCGTCACTTATCTCCATGAGTAATACTTTGAATTTCAAGCCTATAGTTCATCGTAAAGAATCAAGCTTATTTCTATTCAAAATAGCTTATTANTTCAGTTCAGATACTTATTCCACAAAATCGAAAAATCAGATGTTATTATGATATGTTATTATGATTNAGTGTGAAATAAAAAATGATAGATTAATTTCAAATCTATCACGGTATTAACTTATTGTCGTGTGTGTCCTTGTACTTCTTCTCTGGCTGAAAAATCTCTTAAGCTGTCTTTTGCAACATTTTCAAATGACTTTGCGACATTAGTATTTAGTCGTGAAAATTCTTTNGCATTGTCTCTTGCGTGNTGTATTGANNTTTTCCATGCATCCATACTTGCAAATAGTACATTATTTGATAATCTGGTTGCGACTATTGTACTGTCTGTAATATTGCTCACTGTTCTTGCATAATTTTCTGTGACTCTTTGTGGAGAACCCCAATATGACAAATATGAATTTTGTACATTTTCAATGTACGGAACCCATAAGGATTGCAATGAATGGATAACCTCTTTTTGTGAATCTAGAAAACTATCTGCAATATCTTTTGTTGCTTGAATGGTCTCTTGTTGATATTCGTTAACGGCTTTTGTAAACCGTGGAATTTCCTTTATTGCCTCATCTGTTGTCTTTTTAACTGTTGATTTTGTTTCGTCGAGAGCGATATTGATTGTTTCGCTATTTTTTACTTCTTTATTTGATGCCATGTTATTATATTAGACACAATGGCATATATATGTTGGTATTAATTGGTATTTATTACCATTATATTCCCCCAGGCTTTAAATTATCCCTAAAGTCCGCGGCACTCACACTCATCACAGTACTTATCACCATCCTTGTCAGTAAAGTGGTGCGCCTTAAGATGATGACATAGAAGACAAATGTCGGATTTACTGCTCAATAATAAATTAATTTTATTTTATTTGATATTATAGCCTTTCAGAC
>Ga0065706_1000070_pt1 | contig 10364 bp, 10 predicted proteins | sample SwibulcommuniRL3_FD_59093 | JGI IMG/M metagenome (GOLD analysis project Ga0065706, IMG submission 59093) | Bulk soil microbial communities from switchgrass field near Rose Lake, East Lansing, Michigan, USA - RL3 Bulk Soil v2 (version 2) | ecosystem: Environmental > Terrestrial > Soil >... | reverse complement strand
TTCCTCCCATCAGTTTTGTGAATAGTGAATATATTTTAGTCAATAAAGAATAAAAAGTTAAAAGTGAATCTGACGGGAGGAATGAATAAAATACAACCATGCAAAGCGCAAGTTGTCCTCCCATCAGTGACCGTAATTATAATATCGTAAAAATATAATAAAAATTTACTACTGGATAGACTAATTTTTACTCGTCTATCACAATGTTGCGCTTATTCTCGTCTTGAACGTCTTTCGTATTCTCTTAAATTGTCTCTTGCCGTGTTTTCGTATGTATTTGCGACATTAGTACTCAGCCTTGAAAATTCTATTGCGTTGTCTCTTGCGTGCTGCATTGAATTTTTCCATGCATCCATAGATGCAAATAGTATGTTATTCCAAAATCTGGTTGCGGCTATTAGACTGTCTGTAATATTACTTACTGCTCTTGCATAATTTTCTGTAAAACTTTGTGGTGATACCCAATAGGACGCATATGAATTTTGTACATTTTGATTGTATGGTTCCCATAAGGTTCGCATTGAGCGGATAACTTCTTTTTGAGATTCTAGAAAATTCTCTGCAATATCTTTCATTGCTTGAATAGTCTCTTCTTGATATTCTTTAACGGCTTTAGTATACCGTGGAATTTCGTTTAGTGCTTCATTTGTTGTCTTTTTAACAGTTGATTTTGTTTCGTCGAGAGGGAGATTGAATGTTTCTGTATTCTTTTCATTTTTATTTGATGCCATATTGATATATGAGACACAATCGCATATATCCATTATATTCCGCCATTTTTAGATATTTGCCAAAAGAACACAAACAACGAACACCAACATTATCAAATTTCTTTTTTCATGTTTGTCTGTTTATTGACTGTATCATTCTGCAATTTTGTTGATTGCTTGTATTGTTCTAATATTATAGACATTAAGATAGGATGAATCAATTGAGGCCTGCATGCATTACTAGCCGCAGAATTATATAATCTTGCATAATAAAACATTTTATCAAATTCCTTTCTATCTTTTTGTCTAACCTTTCCCTGAATATTTTCCATTTGCTTCTTTCCATTTCAGTGGCAATGCGATAACTTGGGATTGTTCTACCCATATCGATTATCGTGAAGTATTGAATTTAAAACCTAGAACACTTACAAGGGAGGGGGCAATATTGACGAACTCGAAGCAAATTGTTATTTTATAATCATTATAACCTTTGCTGTCTACTAAATAATAGGGATAAGAAAACTTCTAAATGATAATAATATTGGAGAAGGACAAGATAACAGAACACGTAAAGCATAAGTTACTCCGGAAAGGATTATCATTAGTCGGCATGTCAGATAAAGAAATAATATTCAACAAGTTAAAACATCAATTTCACTGATGAAATCCTTAGCATTCTGGAAAACGGGTAAGATAGGATCTTAGATAGATAGAAACACTGTAAACATTATTATTTCAAATCGCGTTACCATTTCTTGATTCATTTATCTCACTCAAGTAAAATAAAGAAATAAGGTGTTTAGGTGAAGAAAATGATAGAATTATAGAAGATATTGTTGGACCTGATTAAAATTAAATAAAATAAAAAATGTTTGCTCTGATGCACAAATGCATACACTAATAAATAATTGATATCTGGGTAGAATAAGATGGAATGCATAAAGTGTGGCGCAAAAATGGATTCACTTCAAGTACCTTTATGTGAAGAATGTGAAAAGGCTGACATGACCGCAAAATCAAATGATGCTAAAGTAATCCTCGATCTTCATATTAAGTCTCAAAAGGAACTTAAACTGCTACCTGAAGATTTCAAAATATCGGATAGTGGTAGAGAGGTTGCTACGAAAATAATACGCGAACTAATAGCGCTTGGTGAATCCAGTGAAACAGTCGCTAGTACAGTATTTGGCTTTTGTTACGGCTATTTATGCCATCAGAGAGAGCAAGAGGCACATGTTTGAAAATAATAATAAAAAAATTTCATAATAGAAAAGGATCCATTAGACAGTGAATTAATGATTTTGGATTGGATATTATATCACGTTGCAGTAACAAAATAAAAGAATTGAAAAAATACATTTTTAATTGAATAATTTATTTTTCATGGTCTTAAGTGCATATCAAGTCTCCAGATTATAATACCGTGGTTGGTTTGACATAATCATTATAAACTTTGTACCGATTTTCTAAGTGTAAACTATTATTTTGTGTATGTTATTGACTTTACAATTTCCTCGAAAGTTTTGAGAGCAGAGTCATAGACAGAGGTATCTGAATTCAAGGTTATTTGAACTAATCAAATTCTCTTAATTTGGAAAGTTGTACAAACTAAAATTAAAACTTTAAATAAAATTCAACCATTCTTATTTTTACTTAGTCGGTTATTTGTTTGTGGCCATTATCTAATTTATTAGGTATATACGCCACAAATTGAGTAAGTTGACAAGTAGCCCCGGTAGAGAGTGCACTACGAGATGTACATTTGAGTGTACGGCTATCAATGACTAGTTGTGGGTCAGAAACGGGGTACATTTATCTTCCTACTAACTGATTGATAACCAAAATTTCTTGAATGAATCTAATCCAATNTATTCTAAATTTTCAGTTCATTAAAAAATTTCAAAACTAGAATTTTTGCATTATCTGATACATCATATTTCTCCANGGTTTTTTTAGGATTTTTGAAAAATTCTATTCTAAACTCAGGGTCTGAATGAGCCAAATGAACAATATCACTTAAGGCCCTTAAATCGTTAGCAGTATATTCCAAGTTATCTAACTCTATTATTTTCCGGTATTTCTAACTTTAGTAAAATTGATATTGATACCTAATATTCAAATCTCCTATGGAGCTTGAGCCAATATTGCTCAGAAGCCAGATGAAATTGAAAGGTAAAGTATCATCTAGAACAAAATCAGTACAGGAGACCCTAAGTACCATACTTCCAGTTTCTCGAGATATTGGAATAACACGCCTTGCAGATATAACGGATATGGATGTTCTAGGAATACCGAATTTTTCAGCTGTTTTGCCTGGTACCGAGGATTATATTTGGGTTTATAGTGGAAAGGGTCCTACTAAGTTGGATGCAAAGGCAAGCGCATTAATGGAAAGTATTGAAAGATATAGTTCCCTACCATCTAATAATCAAAAAAAGATGATTCAAGGATCTTTTAAAGACGTTTCAAAAATGTCAAACACGCTTTATCCTACTAATGTAGTTGAACCAACGTTATTTGAATACGATGAAGATATGATTATGGATTTTCTACCAGGCTACGATTTGATACAAAATGAGCAGATTCTAATCCCTGCGCCCCTCGCATTATTTAGGTACACTCCAAAACCCCCAGCAATAAATCCATTTGCATATCATCATACTAATGGTCTTGCATCAGGGAACGTGTTAGAGGAAGCGATTTGTCATTCACTATGTGAAGTTATTGAGAGAGATGCCACGAGTCTGGCGGAATTAAATTCAAGTGCATTACCATATAGTATTCTAAGATCAATAACAAAATATTTGTCAGACAGTGGAATACAAATAAATCCTGTAGATGGTAAAGAATTCGTAGATAATGATTTCAATTATCCCGATGTTGATATTTCAAATATTGATTTTAAACCTGTCGCAGACCTGGCAAGAAAATTTAATGATGCAAATATACCACTTATAATTAAGGACATAACGTCGCCTATTGGAATACCATCATTTAATGCAAGTAGTATTGANTGGATNNCNGAAGATTATGGATATCTTGCAGAAGGTCATGGAACCCATCCTGATGCAAGAATAGCTTTGTTGAGAGCAATCACCGAAGTTTCACAAACTCGTGCCGCAAATATTCAAGGGGCAAGAGATGATCTCCGAAAAATCTCCTATGGCAACAGCAATAGTGATGAAAAAAAGACGTGGCAATTCATGAAGTCAAAAAATACTGTTCAATTCTCAGAAATAAAATCTTATATTTATGATGACATTTTAGATGATATTAAATTTATTCTTTCAAGGTTAACCTCAAATGGCTTGAACCAGGTAATAATAGTTGATCTTACAAATCCTAAAATTATGATCCCTGTTGTAAGAACAATAGTACCTGGGCTTGAAACATTCAAGATAACCAAAGCTGTCATCGGAAAAAGAGGCAGAGAATCGTACAGGATATGAATCAACCAATAGTATTTCTCGGACCTACTCTTAGTAGAGAGGTGGCAATTAAGATATTAGATGCAGACTATCGAGATCCTGCAAAGAAAGGTGATTTTTTGAGATTATCGCAGGCAACTGATGAAAGAAAATCTATAGGATTTATAGACGGAGTATTTTTGCACGATTATCCNCCATCGCCTATTGAAGTATATCATCTAGCCACAAGAAAAAACATCGAACTAATTGGCGCGTCCAGTCTAGGTGCATTAAGGGCAGTGGAATTAGAAAAATTTGGAATGAAAGGAATCGGCAAGATTTTTCAAATGTACAAGAATGGTATCATAAATGCTGATGATGAAGTAGCAGTTACCTTTGTCCGAGACAAAAACATCCTCCAGTCGGAGGCCATGATCGACATCAGGTTCAATCTTTTTTTGGCGTATAAAAAGGGAATTATCAGCAGAGAGTCCAAAATAATGCTCGCAAAGGTCGCAAAGAATATCTACTTTCCATACCGAAACTATGAAGATATCATAAAGCTGACCCAACAGCGATTTCCATCAATTCATGACGAAGTTGAAAAGTTTAGATCTTATATTATGAAAAATAGAGACAGCCTAAAAGCTCGTGACGCCATAAAACTCTTGAAATATCTGAAAACTACAACGGAATAAATATGTGAAATAAGTTGGTTTGCAGAAAATAAATATGGTTACTCTGCTGAGAGATCCCAGAAATTCGCATCCTTAAATTCTTCGATAGGTTTCCCTAATTTTTTCCATTCTTTAAATGATCTTGAGTATAATCTAATTTTTTTAACTCCACCCATCCTCAGTGCATAGTATGCAAGTCCTGACAGAGTTCCAACACTTCCACAGTATGTGATAACCTCGTCATCTGCTGAAATCCCTCTGTTTTCCATAAATCTCTTGATTTCTTGAGGCTCCCTTAATATAGAATCAGCTGTTCCTAACATTGTATACGGTAAATTAGTAGCGCCTGGAATATGTTCGCTCAAAAAATTTAGGCGTTCTCTTGAATCTACTAAAATCTTATTTTGTTCACTTTTTGCCTTCTCTACCTCATCGTAATTAGCAAATATTTCGTCATTAACTTTGAGCAAATGCTTAGCGGGTGCAAATACATTAACTTTTTTTTCTGTTTCAAATCCATAACTTTTCCATTTGGTAAAAGTTGTTTCAAGTAAAGATGTGTTCGAATGCCCTACGTACTGAAATGTCCATGCAACTCTCGCAGCAAGGGCGCCAAAAGTATCATCATAAACTACAACCGGAGTCTTATCGGAAATTCCCAACTGTTCTAAAAGATGAACGATTCTTTCTGGAGAATCATTTTCAAGCACCTTTGCAAGTGGAAGAGACACTGCCGTTTTGATATGTTCTCTTCTGTATTCATCCTCTTTCCTGACATCTACGACTCTTACTGAATTTTTCCTAATCAAAGTTCTAAGAATATCTGAACTTGTTACAACATCATGTGCGTTGCTGAGCTCATGACCCCTTGATAAAATATTTTTAGTTTTTTTTTCCTTAGTATTGTATTTCAAGCTGCACATTCTCCTTTTGCTGTTTTTGCACTAAATTTTATATCGTTACCATAATCCATATAGNCTTCTGGATCCTCTTCGGCACTCGGTAATGAAATTGTCGACATCAAAACTGTTTTTATATCATCCAAATTCTTTATTTGACTTTTGACATTCACTGCACCATTAATCAGTTTACCTATCCACACCGAAAGCGATTCGTTTTCACTTCGTTCTTTTCTGTATATTTCAATTATTTTTGTCAAGGTAGGTATGACTCGTTTAGCTGGCACACGCATTACCGTTCTACCCAACAGCCCATCTTCCCCATCTCTTCCTCCAAACATCATCGTATATGTTGGAGTCATAGTTCCTCCTATTCTTGATGCTCCTCCATAGAATCCAATAGTTGCAATCTCATGCTGTCCACATGAATTTGGACATCCACTTATTTTGATTGATGAATCCCTTAGATCATCCGCTGTATCCAATCCGAGTTCAATGAATTTCGATTGTATTTCTTTTGCGAGTCTGTGAGAATTGGTGATTGCTAGATTACATGAAGTAGTACCAGAACATCCAACCGCTGACGACATTGTTAGTGCCCCGGGATTTGCAAGTCCAATTTTGGCAAGATTGTTGTAAAATTCTGGCAAGTCTTTGGCTTTAATGAACCGGATTGCAAAATTTTGATTCGGAGTATTTCTTGCACAACTTTCACCAGAGTAATCACGAATAGTCTTTGCAAGCGACCGAAGCTGACTAGCCGTTATATCACCCGCGCCCAAAGTAATAAAGACAACAAAGTAACCATTTTGCTTTTGCGAGACCACATTTGAATGAAGCCATCTTTTATACGGGTCACTATTAACGTCCACTTTTTCATTTAGTAGTGGTAATTTCTTACCATTAGGTAATTGCCTCATATTCTGCGGTTCCGTTTCCACTTTGTATCTACCTTGCGTTTCAAGTGAAACCGTCATCTCCACATTTGATCTTTCTTTAATCACCAATTTCTGGAATTTTTCCCAGCCCATTTCATTTACAAGGTATCTCATTCTATTTCTAGCCATATTTTCGCGATTCCCAAGTCTATCAAATAGCCTAATCACTGCCATACATGTAGATACTAGTCTAACTTCCGAAGTAAATTCTTCCAATTGGTGTCCTATAAACGACGCCGCTCCAAGACCTCCTCCCAAGTAAATCTTGAATCCATTGTTTCCATCTTTTTTTGAGGGAATCAAACCGATATCTGCAATCCTAACTAAACCGTGTTGAGAGCAACATGCAAAGTTGATTTTGAATTTTCTTGGCAAATTCTGGCATACTGGATTTCTGAGAAAGAATCGGGCGATTGCTTTTGCATAAGGAGTCGAATCAAATTCTTCGTCCGGACAGACACCTGCAAAATGGCTACACATAACATTCCTGACTGTGTTTCCACAGGCCTCTCTTGTCGTGAGTCCTACCTCAACGAGACCACGCATTACCTCGCTTACATCTTCAAGCTGTACCCAGTGAAGTTGAATGTTTTGACGAGTCGAAACATGAGCAGAGCCTATTGAAAATGCTTCTGACAGCGACGCAATCTTCTCTAATTGTTCCGGAGTCATTTCTCCACTAGGTACTTTGATTCTGACCATGCTATAATTCTGCTGAAGACGAGATCCATATGCTCCGTGTTGAAGTCGAAAACGGCGAAAATCATCTTCGCTTATCTTTCCCTTTCTAAAAAGTTTCACATTTTGACCAAAAATCTCAGTTTCTTCCTCTTTTCCCCACTTCGGGTCGGATTTTGGAGAAACTAGCTTTTTATCAGGATAATCTAGAGCTTCTCTTTTCAATACTATATTAATTCATTTTTCAAAACCATATATTTTTTATGGATATAACTATTTTTGGCATCTTAGACGCATTAAACGGTAATTTACTCCGTTTTAAATATGCTCAACCAAACGATAAATTCAGTGTCCAAAAAATAATTGCGCGATTGGAGAGAATGGATGGGGAGAGATTTGAACTCTCGACCACCTGTGTGTGAGACAGGTATCATAACCAGCCTAGACCACCCATCCCAAATTTTATTATTATTTTCCCAATTAATATCTTGATGAATATTTGATCGAGCTAAGTCACTTACCTGAATTGGTAATAAAGTAAAGTTAAGATAATTCAGAGATGCAGAAACCAAGATAGAATAGAATCAGATAAAATTTATGACCCTTAATAAGAAATTAAAAAAAGGAAATGTTGTTACAATAATGGCAGAGTCAGTAAATAAATTGTTAAAAACTGATGGGCCAAGTCTTGTCCAATCATAATGGCCCATCAGGTGGTGTCAATTTTTGCTATGAGTAGTCCATCACAGGACATTGACAAAGGAGGAGAATATGCACGATGTGAATCCTCCAATTTCAATATCCGTGTTGGTAATTTCCATATCTGAAATAGAATAATTAAGATTTCAGGATCTAATTTAAGCAATAGTTAAGAACAAGTGTGCCAAGATGGTAATGAATGACTGACCCACCAGAATTTGAAGCGCGGTTTACGTTATTCAGTAATGATCAATAAATTATACAAAAGTTAAAACCTTGTAGAAAACTTAACCTCGAGACCCTTATTTTGGTCTATATGGTATTCATACTTTTCATCTCAGTTTAAAGGGATAAATTCAACATTCTCACAATGGCAAATAGGACATTCATAAATTTTGGTAAAAATAGTTGCTGCCCAGTAACATGATTGGCAAAACGCAAATGAACGCGTGCCATAATCATAATTCCTTTCTAGAATTACTTGGTACATCTCAAGGATCAAGTTTACCAAATTATAAAAAAGTTAAAACCTGATGGGAGAAGGATGAACAGAGATTAGAGGCAACCCNCACCAAGGCAGAACTGAAGTACATTATTGTTGGACTCGGAGAATAAAATATTATACTACATTAAATCTCGTCATCTATAGTGATCATATTTTCTAAAACACGATTTATTAAATCAATTCTCTTCATTAAATATCGTTTGTATGTTGAATCATCATTTTTCTCTACTGCACCTAATTTTAGAATCTTTAATTTCTGTTTGTAATCTTCGTTCTATGCTCATAGTCCGAAATTAAAGTTGGAAGGATTTAATTTATCAAGTGGTTTCTCTAGAATGAGAATTTGTCTATACAATGTGTGAATTAGGCAAATAGGACGGAAGAGGGATATCTAACCGTCCCACAAGATAAGCGTATCCGGTGAAGAAGGCCTATCTCAAATCTGATTCGTAATTATAGAAGTTAAAGGATTGTGATACAAGCCTCTAAATGATGAAAAGATACCCATATATAATTTAGAGCAGAAAAGATTCTTTATGGGAAAATATGTCTTACTTTTAAGATGGACAGATCAAGGAATCAAAAACGTTATGGACACAATTAAGCGCGCTGAATCTTTTAAATCATATCTTGAGAAGAAAGGTGGAAAACTTGATGATATATTCTACACATTTGGAAAGTATGATGCAGTAATTACTGCAGAATTACCGAGTGACGAATTAGCAATGTCAGTGTCACTTTCAACTGGCGCCCTAGGAAATGTGCGTATTACGACTCTTAAAGCATTTAGTCTAGATGAGACTAGAAAAATAATTGATAGTATGAAATAAAAATCTTTTTTTTACTTGATTAGGAGAAATAAATAAAGAACTTAAGCGCAGTAAAGTGGATTGATAAAGTTCTATCATGTAACGCAAGTTTAATTAAAAAAATTCGCCTACGTCCCTTCGCTAAATCCGGTCAAATATGTGTGTTGTTCCTCAGTAAGGGTATCTATACTAATGTCCATTGATTCCAATTTTGCTTTTGCTATTTGTTGATCCTGACTCCTCTCGATATCATATACTGCAGGAGATAACGATCCTTTTACTTGGATCAGTTTAATAGCTGACAGAAGCTGGTTGGCAAAGCTCATATCCATTACCTCTGATGGATGTCCTTCAGCGGCGACAAGGTTGACCAATCTTCCTTCTCCTATGAGATATAGTTTGTTTCCTTTCTTAAGTTCATACTCTGTTGTATTCTGATTAATCTGTTTTACCTTAACCGAGCTTGATTTAAGAGTGTCAATTGAAATTTCCACATTGAAATGTCCTGCATTAGCTAGTATAGTTCCATTTTTCATTTTCAAGAAATGTTCCTCTCTTATTACATCCTTGCATCCTGTTGTAGTAATGAATAAGTCCCCAGTCATTGCCGCAGAAGCCATGGGTAAAACGGAGTATCCATCCAGTTTTGCTTTCAACGCTGCAATTGGGTCAATTTCAGTTATTATTACATTAGCTCCAAGTCCTGCAGCTCTTCTTGCAATGCCTTTGCCGACGTGTCCATATCCTGAGACAACCACATTTTTACCTGAAATCAGTATATTGGTAGCTCTGATTATACCATCTAGGGCTGACTGACCAGTTCCATAAACATTGTCAAAATCGTGTTTTGTTTCAGCATCGTTGACGGCCATTATCGGATATTTAAGTTTACCATTCTTTTCCATCGCTCGTAATCTAACAACNCCNGTTGTGGTTTCTTCTGTGCCGCCANANACNTCNGATAAATTTCCCGAGTTATGCATTTCCACAGTTAGATCNGCACCATCATCAATTGTAACATTTGGTTTAATCTTCATTGCTG
>Ga0065706_1000118_pt1 | contig 10422 bp, 9 predicted proteins | sample SwibulcommuniRL3_FD_59093 | JGI IMG/M metagenome (GOLD analysis project Ga0065706, IMG submission 59093) | Bulk soil microbial communities from switchgrass field near Rose Lake, East Lansing, Michigan, USA - RL3 Bulk Soil v2 (version 2) | ecosystem: Environmental > Terrestrial > Soil >... | reverse complement strand
TATGATGATACTTTTGCAAAAATATGTCTAATTGCATCAGTTATATCAGAATTTCAAAATCAAAATCATAATGACAATCACGGTAAGATAGCTTATTTGGACCTTGATGCGGCATTTACTTCTTACGTTAAGGCTGGATTGATTCCTTCCATAGAGATAGAAAAAATAGATGATCATATTTACCAGTCTAAATCTAGCGCTTTGAAAATATATCTCCCGTCTGAAGAGATCTTGGATAATATCATAGTTGATATAATAAAATCAATGAACGAATGTTGCCTAATTNTTTTTGATTCTATAAATTCATTTTACAATCTTTTTTATAATAATATAATACCGAGTTCGAACAATACACTAAAGATTGGAAGTATAAACCAATTACTTTATTTTATTCTTATGTTGATTTTAAAACATACATCACATTTTAATATCCCATTTCTGGTAACGAGTATGATTCGTTATAAGGGAAAGGAAGTGGTAACAAGTAATAGACTTCTTAGCAAGAAAAGTTCATTGAATTTTTATGTTAAAATTAGAAATCTTAATGATCTTTCAATTACAGTTCTCGGACATCCAAAAACAAATCAAAGAAATTTCGTAATAAAAGATAAGGTTCTAAGATGGGCTTAACCACCCATTTTAAGCTTAATTATGCTGAAGCCAACAATCAACGCGATAAGGAGAACTGCAAATCCTCCAATTAAAAAAGACCATTGACTCTTTGATGATGCTGCTTTCCCTGAACTATAAAGCAAATATGCCCCAAACATCCCCATAAATAGTATCATAACTATTACGGTAGTCTCTCCTATAGTCTGTACTGATCTTGATGGAATAATAATTCCCCTTGCTCGCCCGCCTTCTATTATAGAATTTACCAGCCCTGAAGCAAATGCAAAAAATGCAACCAGATAAAGTACAGTAGCAATGGTGATATATTTTGAAGTGCTAGTAAGCATCCAGTTACTTGTATTATGAAGAATAATTAAGTTTATCGACTATTTAGATGAGCATTAGTATTTAGTATTTGAAACTTGAATAACACGTGTGTTGGATGCATTACAAAAACAAGAGTTATTACTAACTGGAGAATCATACCGTATTTTTGTGTCTTCTGTAAAGTCTAAATTTACTGGCTACTAAGATAATGCTTGTTGGTTCATCGGTATAAGCGTCGGCAACATATCTCCTCAAACCATTCTATTGCACATTGGGTTGTGATTTATTGCTGTGTTTTCAATACTTTAACAATGGCGTAAATTGATTTACCGATGAATATCCATTCTATTCTACCAAAGGTGGTGTCAAATTTGGTTTCGTCCAGAAGTTACTTCTTTTTAGTTTCTATGCTGGCCTTCAGTGCTTGGAGCAAATCCTTGGTAGGACCCATTTCTTTTGGAGCCGATGATACAAACGTCTTTCCCTTGCTCTTTGCATCTATAAGCTTTCTAAGTTCTTGCACATACGTGTCCGAATAATCACCAATGTCAAATTCCTTTTTGCGATATTTTTCAACCAGTAATTTTCCAAGCGAGATTTCTTGTGCATCAAGTTTTACTTTTTTGCCTCCCATTTCTGGAATTTCATCAACTGGTTTGATTTCGTCTAAATAATTTAGGATATGCATGACCAGTCCTCTTTGATATGGTCTTAGGGCTACTAGGTTTTCTTTATCTTTAAGTATTACTTTGCCTATTGCAACCAGATTATTGTCATTTAAGATTTTCACTAAAAGCACATAAGGCTTTTCGTTTCCGCTTTTAGAATCGGCTGCTACATAATAACTATCGTCAATGAAAGTCGGGTCTAGTTCATCATATTCTATAAACTCCTTTATATCGATGGTTCTTGTAGTCTTTAATCTAATTTTCTCAAGTTCTTCCTTTTCAAAGACAATGTAGTTATTTTTGGTTACTTCATATCCCTTTTTTATCTCAGAATACGGAACTTCTCTTTCTTCTTCAGGGCACCATTTTTTATATCTTATCCTATGTCCATTTTGACATAATTGATTAAAGACAAATTCCCTTTTGTTAGTTGCAGTGTACAATTTGATGGGTATATTTACAAGACCGAATGAAATGCTACCTCGCCAAGAGCTTCTTGCAACCATATACTCTAGTCACCAACATAGATTATAACAGCTACGTTTAGACCAGCAATCAAAATTAATTGTCGCCCTAGTCTTCTGTAATTCAAGTTGTCTTCCAGTTACACTTGCAAGGATGAGTTTCATGAGAATAAAATTTTCAATTTGAGAATTTTAATATTTTACTATTTTATTGCAGTAATACTAGCAATGACGAAAGCTATTGCTACGTTTGTCATCGTTATGGCTTCAATAGTTTATTTGCCATTATTAGCAACATCGAATTCACTATCTGCACAAAATACGACAAATATGATGATGTCAGGCAATTCAAGCTTGACCAAGATGCATCTTGAGGAAGCGATAAAAGCTTTGGAAGTAGGAAATAAAGAAGCGGCTTCAATTCATCTGAATGCAGCTCATCAGGCTATATCCAGTATATCGATTCAAGCTAAACAACAATTTGAAGCCGGCATGAAGGCTCTATCTAATGGCGATTCAAACAGCGCTCTTATGCATTTAAAGGCTGCAGATATGAAGCTCTTGGCTGAAAGCTGACACCTCAAATTCACATCAAAATTTTTTTGTAGTAGCTTTAAGAGAATAAACTCTATACTATGTTACCAACCATAATACAAATAAGTTTTAGTAATGTCAACAATTCATGTTCTCAATTTTCATACCGATGTTCCATTTATAAAAATACCCGCGACATGTTATCTTCAAAGATAATGTATTTATAGTAGGCATTCTAAAAACAAATATAATTCAACTGGGACTTCTCAGAAGTGATGAACAAGAACACAACCATAAGTCCCAGTTGGTGTTTAGGTATATTATAATTGTCTAACTGAATATATACCTTTTAGATATTCTAGATTTTCCTGAAAGATTGTTATATATCTCCAAATTGTTTGTCACCTCAGCCAAGTCTGCTTCAATCTTTTATTAAGTTTATTATGTACATTCTTTCTATATTATTAGAGAAGAAATTGTTAGAAAAATCACTGAAAAGTATTGAGTCATTTACATCAAATTCAGAAAAGAATTCAAGGTTCTGTATAGGATGTGGAGAACCCGCGACAAAGTTAGTCAAATACAGTACTGAAGGAGCAATAATAATAGAGAAGTATTGTGATAAATGTGCCAAAGCAATTGAAGATAGTTCCCAAATCAATGCCAATTAAATTTTGTCACGGGTAGTTATGTCAGGAAGTACCTGACAAAGATTTGATAAAAAGATTGCCAGAATTACTCCCAAAGAACTTAGAGTACGGAAATTAACGACTATTTAGATAGACAGTAATTAAGTTTATCGAATAGTTTCCTAATTCACATTGATTTGTCTTTATTTTATATTTCTACTAGATTCCTTGAAATGTTATTTGTAATTCTCTAAAATATTATTTTTATATATTTATCCTCTTCTGTAATGGCTATTATTATACTGTCTACCATAATGGTATCGACCCCTATTAACCCCTCTAAAGCCGAATCTTCTACTTTGACCATTATAATTAAAGGACCTCTGTCTATTGACTCTGTTTCTGCTGACATACAATGTAGGAACTTCGATTCCTATTTCGTCGTTCAGTCTCTTGATTGGTAGTTCTGTACGTTTTAAAATCCTTGAAAAATCTTCATACCTACTACTTGATACTAACGAAATCGCTTTACCACTTCCACCTGCCCGTGCAGTTCTTCCTATTCTATGGAAATAGATCAATGGATCTTCAGGTATATCATAATTGATAATATTTCCCACAGCTGGTACATCTATACCTCTTGCAGCTATATCGGTGGCCACAAGTATATCTTCACTTCCATTCTTGAATCTATGCATTGAATAGTCTCTCTGTCTTTGAGACAAATCTCCATGAATTGTAATTACTCGAAATCCTTGTTTATTTAATTCATCGGCTATCCTCTGAGTTCTTTGTTTTGTAGCAACAAAAACAATTGTTTGTTGTCCTTTTTCTCTATTTTTAATAAAATTACAAAGATGCTTAAATTTCTCTCGCTCTTCCACAATTAGATAAGATTGATCAATTGTTTCTAAACTAATTTCAGCTTCATTGAGTCTAATTTGTTCAGGGTCTTTCATATATTCCCTAGATAGTCTTAAAATTTCAACAGGCATCGTTGCGGAAAATAGGCATGTCTGCCTTCTTTCATTTACATAAAAAAGAATGAACTTTATATCATCTATAAATCCCATATCAAGCATTCTGTCAGCTTCGTCTAAAATAACATAATTTACATCATCTAGTTGAATCGTACCTTGCTTTAAATGATCTATTAGTCTGCCAGGTGTTGCCACGATAATTTGTACTCCCCTTCTAAGGTGATCTTTTTGTATGTTAATTCCTTGTCCTCCATAGATAGCTAAACATCTTGTTCCCATATATTTTGAGAATTTTTTAATTTCAGTTGTGACTTGCATAGCCAATTCTCTTGTTGGAACAATAATTAGAGCTTGGATTGGTCCTTTTGATCTTATTCTATTTATTAGAGGAAGAGAGAATGCAGCAGTCTTTCCAGTACCTGTATGTGCTTGTCCTATCACATCTTTACCTTTTAAAATAAGTGGAATACAATATTCTTGGATCGGAAAAGGGCTATCCATTCCAATTTCTTTAACCGCCCTTACTAGAGACATATTTAGACCTAATTCTTCAAATGATACCATTTTTAATTCATATCTTGTTTTTGACAAAAGTTACGGAAGATCTGGAAAGGTCACGTATTTTTTCACTTAACTTACCTGCCGCACCTTTAGTTAAATTAGTGAGCTTTTAACGGAGATATAAGTGTGATGATATAAAATTCTGATCAAATAATATTGAAATTAATCATTCTCAATCGTCTATTTTTCCCTGCTACTACGGTTTGATTNATCTCGTCTGGACTTGATAATTTAAATTCTACACAAGCGATAATAAAAATATGATGGAGGATCAGGGTCAAAATCAAGAACTGAGGGAGAAAAAACTACGCGGTTCTGGTGGATATGTGCTTGCCCATATTACAGATGAAGAGCAGAAAAAAGGCAATCTAGGAGGGCCAGAGTTATTTTTGGCAGGTATAGGAAGGCTTCCTTCAGACAGATTTGTCAAGTACCATTGCAACAAATGTGATAAAGACTATGAGGGGTCACCGAATATCAGTTTTGAAAATCCCAATGAAGATCTTGGTGAGGGTGTGACACTGTATGAGAAAGGCGAATACAAATGTGATACTTGCAAGAGTATAATTGCACAGTATAGAAAATTTGATGCCCCAGAAGAATTACAGCAAGAACAAATATCTAAATCATCCAAATTATCAAACACTCAAGTATCGGATACAAAAGATACTGCTAAAAGTTCCAAAACCACTATCAATCCACCACAATCTCCTGTCATACAAAATGATTTTATTTCAATTGAATCTCTTGTCGGAATGCCTGCATATGACTGGGATGCTATGTTGATCGGTAATGTCCAGGAAATTGGTCTTAAAAGAACTTCTAAGGGCAAAATGGAGATAAATCTCAAGATCCCTAAAAAGAGCAACAATCAAAATATTGAAGTTGCTTGGAAGAATATTTCAAAAATTGGTGATATAATTTTGCTTGAAAATTCAGAATCTTCAGAATCCAATCAATTAGGTAAATGTTCTTATTGTAGCTATCAAAATGAAAGCGATGCAGAATTTTGTACTGAATGTGGTAAAAAGATTACTAATGAATAGTTAGAGTTAGAATAGAAATCTAAAAATAAAATAATTTTGTTTTAGGTATTTACGCNAGGCCGATTCTTACATCAACTGCGCAGGCTCCTTTTCCCTCTTCCAATATCAATAATGGATTCATATCAAATTCTGTAATTTCAGGAAAATCTGTAACCAGTTGAGATAGTCGCAAGAGGCACTCAACTAATACTTTTAAATCTGATGGTGGTTGTCCCCTTATACCTTTCAATATCTTGTATGTTTTAATTGACTCCACCATTTTCATTGCCTCTTGTTCATAAATAGGGGCCAATCTGAATACCACATCCTTGAGAGCTTCAACATAAATTCCTCCTAACCCAAACATGATTAAAGGACCGAAGAGCTTGTCGTGTTTTGCACCAAGAATTGTTTCTCTAGCAGATTCTATCATCTGCTGCACAAGTACTCCTTTAATTTTTGCATCTTTCTTGTAATTCTTTGCATTGGCAATTATTTCATTGAAAGAAAATGAAACTTGTTGCTTATTTTTAAGACCTACTTTTACTCCTCCAGCATCTGATTTGTGGATTATGTCTTGCGAGACAATTTTCATAACTACAGGATAGCCAATTTCTTCGGCCCTCTTTACACATTCTTCTTCGTTTGTACAAAGATAGCTTTTTGGTCTTGGAAAGCCATATGCGTTCAACACATCGTAACCTTCTTCTTCCAAAAGATGCTTCCTTCCATCATTCCTTACTTTATCAAAAATTTGTTTGACTTTTTCCTTATCAATATTAAATTTCTTAACTTCTGTTTCTTTTCCTATACTCCAATTAGAAAAATCGTACATTGCTTTCAGTGTCCTTATTGCTGGCTCAGAATATGGAAAGTGGGGAATACCTCCATCGGAAAGGATTTGTTTATTTTCTGTTCCTTCTGCAAGACCCATAAGCGCTGCAAGAGAGGTTTTTCCAGAGTTAGCAGTAGTCTTGACTATAGTTCTTGCAAGATCATTATAGTCCAGAGTAGCTGACGGAGTACACATTGTAACAATCGATCCCACATTAGGATTTGATACTACTTCATTCAGGACTTTTTCAAATCGATTAAAATCTGCATCTCCCACAATATCTACTGGATTCCTTGCGGATCCGTGAGCAGGTATAACTTTAGCTATTGCTTCTCTTGATGTGGCTATGTCTGCTAGTTTCATTCCATATTTTGAACATGCATCTGTGGATATTATGGCAGGTCCTCCTGCGTTTGATACAATTACCGTACCTTTGTCATTTTTAGGAATTGGTTGCTTTGAAAATGCAGTAGCCAGATCAAAAAGTTCCTGCATTGTATCAACTCTGATTACACCACTCTGCAAAAATAGTGCATCATATACTTCATCAGCTCCCATCAAAGCGCCTGTGTGAGACATTGCTGCCTTTGCACCTTCTGGTGTTCTTCCAGACTTTATGACAACTATAGGTTTCTCGTATTGCTTGGTTGTTTTCCTGCCAATTTCCATAAATCTTCTGCCATCATGAATATCTTCAAGGTACATTATGATCACTGNAGTCTCAGGATCATNACACAATAATTCTAATACATCATTTTCGTCAACATCTATTTTGTTACCCATACTAATTACTTTTGAGAAACCTATTCCCTGTGCCATAGCATCTTCGACAGTAGCAGCACAAATAGCTCCACTTTGTGACACAAGAGCAATGTTCCCATATTTTGGTGTAATTTTCAGAAATGTACAATTCATCATGTTTTGTTTTGATAAACTCATTATACCCAAACAATTTGGACCGATCACCCTAGTACCATATTTCTTACAAATGGCGGCGACTTCCCTTTCAAGAATGGCGCCTTGCTCATCAACTTCTTTGAATCCTGCTGAAACAATAATGGAACCTTGAATTTTTTTCATTCCTACTTCTTCCATTACCTTGGGGACAATCCTGTTTGGAGTGGCTACAACCGCAAGATCTATATCATCTGGTATGTCAAGGACACTNTTGTATGCCTTCATTCCAGATACATACTCATTAGTAGGGCTAACTGGATAGATTTTTCCTTTATAGCCATTTTTAATGTTGCTAAAAATCGCCCTNCCTATTCCTGGTTTTTCGGAGGCACCTATTACTGCAATTGACCTAGGTGAAAGGAATACGCTNTTATTGTATGTGTCACTTTGCGAATTCATACAAAAATAATTTTGTCCACATAGTTATAAATGCAGTGATAACATTTAATCCCAATATAATCTCTTCTTGACTTGCCATTAATTACTACAGCAATTTTTAGTACTTACATCATGTGAATTACATTAAAGTTGTAAGATTTCTTTTGTTTATTTCTATTATTTTCTTTTCTATACATTAGTAAGAAAAGCAGNGGTTGAAAAATGCTATAGGTTAAGTTACTAATCCAATATTACACTAATCATGAATAATTCCTTATCAATAATTCATTATGTCCTACACGTTTAGAGCCAACTGCATTGATAGATCTGTTTACAACAGCTACTTCAGTAAGGTGAGAAAAGTCTGAGTAAAGCCTTCTTATTTCCTGCGTATTTGAGTTACTAAGTAATAGCTTACATCCTCTTCTTGTCAGTTCTTTGAATATTAATGCAAGCTCTTTTTGATCATCAAGAGTAAAACCATTATTGGTGTAACTAGTAAAATTTGCGGTATTACTGATCGGATGGAAAGGTGGATCGAGGTATACAAAATCATCTTTAACTGCCTTTTCAATTAATATTTTCTTATAGTCAATTACTCCCAAATATATTGCACATTGTCTTAAAACTATATTCATTTTCCTCAAGTTAATAGTATCGCAAATTAGCGGGTTTTTGTATCTTCCAATTGGAACATTAAATAAACCGTTCCTATTCACACGATACAGTCCATTGTAGCATGTTTTGTTTAGTGTTATAAATCGAGCAGCATTCTCTATTTTATTGAGCACTTCTGTTGTATCTCGTAATTGATAGTAGTATCTTTTTGGACATTTATTGTATTCAGATTGATGGTATTTTAGAGCCGTAATAAGTTCTTCTACATGGTTTCGTATAACCTTATAAGCGTTAATTAAATCCATATTGATGTCAGAAAGGAATGCGTTCTTATTATAGGAAGCGATATGAAAGAATACAGCACCTCCACCAAGGAATGGTTCAAAATATCTTGCAAATTTTGATGGCATGAGTCTAATTATTTGAGGTATTAATTGGTTCTTACCTCCCGCCCATTTTACAAAAGGATGACAACCGGGTGTTTGATAGAGAATTCCACACTTCTCCCTTTCTTCAGATTTCATAATCTGACTCCCGACCTTTAAGTGCTAAGTACTTTACTTATAAGTATTCTAAAATTCAAATCTTCAATTAACTCAATTGTTTAAGTAATTTTTTAGGAGCCTTAGTTGTTTTGCTTATCTTGACCTTATTTCGTGCTTTGGTCGTTTGAATGTCGCATTTTGTGCATATTTTTCCTATTCTTGTATTTATCATTCTATCAGTCAGNGACAGCTGATGACACATTGCACANGGTGTTAATGAATTATACAGATTCAATTCAANATGACTTAATTTTGTAATACAACTTATGCTATTTATCTGTAAAAAATAATTGTTCTCTATAATATTTAAGCAACTTTATAGCCAGTTCAGACATTTAGTATAAAACATGTAATTACAGTAGTACTAAATCATCTTGTTTCTAATATTTCCATTCAGTCGATATACCGTTCCACCACGACCGATATGGTTTGGCTTCCTTGCCAATTTCTTCTTTTACTCTAAATTCAATTGAATAAAACATGTTCTCAATAGCGTCCATGCCTCCATCGGCATAAAGCTCTTTACCAATCGTAGATACTCTTTATTTTTTGGCTTCGAAATCTGAAGCATCAGGATTCTGTAAACTGTAGATTAGAATGTCATATAGCTCTACTTCCAGATATGCATCCATCTTTGCTATTCGCTTGTCATTNAACTTCTTATGATCTTGATATAAATTCTTCTTATTTCGACCAATTCACGTCTACAATCTTTAGACTAAAAACGTATTGCCCCCTTGCAATATATCAGGAATAATGTGTCAACCAAAGATTTATGATAATACTTTGATAATATCTTAAGGTACGATTTGATTTGATGAACTATTGAATGAACCACAATTCCTATATTTGACAACGGTGGGCTGGAAAACGGGCAAAGAGCATAGAATAGAAATATGGTATGTAAAGCGTAACAGAAAATATTACGTAATGTCAGAACTCGGANCAAGTGCACATTGGGTTCGAAACATTAGCCATAATCCGAATATTTCATTCAGCGTTAACGGTTTGAATTTTGTTGGTCTCGCACGGATAGTCAATCCAATGAAGGAAGCTCGATTAGCTGCAGAGATTTCAGAGTTAATGAAAGTGAAATATAAATGGGACCAAGGACTGATTGTGGAACTCAAATCATTAGATTTTGATGAGCGACAGCTTCGTTCATGAAGCAATATATGATGTCAGTGAACTTATAATATTATGTAATAGTATATTTAAAAAAGCGGTTATGTTACTTGTTCTAATATCCATTCCTTAAACTTTCTAATTGCAAATTCTTCGGATTGTTT
>Ga0065706_1000034_pt1 | contig 10575 bp, 10 predicted proteins | sample SwibulcommuniRL3_FD_59093 | JGI IMG/M metagenome (GOLD analysis project Ga0065706, IMG submission 59093) | Bulk soil microbial communities from switchgrass field near Rose Lake, East Lansing, Michigan, USA - RL3 Bulk Soil v2 (version 2) | ecosystem: Environmental > Terrestrial > Soil >... | reverse complement strand
GCGTCCATCGCCAGTGTATCGAGTCCACGTTATACTGAAAAGTTGACGGGAAAATTAAGGTAGGGATAATTATTATCACTAGTTACTGCTGATTAAGAGCTTTCCAACGGGAATTCAGATTCCGCTTCATATTCTCTTTTTGACTTCCATTTAGCTGCAGCGATGTTACCATACGTACGGATATCCTCTATTAGTTGCTCAATTCCGCTCTGTGGATAATCATTCTTGAGTACATTTACTACCATAAAAATATCTTCAACTTTAAGTCCATCTTTTATTAGACGAGTAAAGATTTCAAAGGAATTGCCACGGTCTTTCCATCTAGCTTTTTCTTCATCTAACTTATGTTTATAATGCCGCAACATCCGCTCTGCCTCCAGATTTTTTTCTTTAAATTTTGATTGGCTTTTGCCAAGCTTTCAAATTCTTCATATTTAGAAACAATAATCTTCGGATCGTATACCATCTTCTTGATATCAATAAATGTATGAGCTACTGCGCTATATTTGGTGGAAATTTCAGGATACTCAGACATTTCAAGAAGCTGACTCATTTGGCGAAATTGATCTAGATCTTTTTGTTTAATTTTAAGTATCTTCTGTTCTTCTTCTACTGCAGCCTTTGATTCTTCTAGTAACTTGTTATTAGTTTCGATCTGATTGTCAATTTCCCGCAGTTCGCTAATCTTAGTCCTTAATTCTTCTTCCAATTTGTGAGGCTCTTTATTTTCCCTTAACATTGTTACAATTATAGAATAGAATTGATTTGCCGCAGCAGGGGGTGATAAGTTATATTTGTTGAACAAGGCATCCATTACATCAAGGAATTTTTCTACTTTCCTGTCGTCCAAACTACTTTGTTTTATCAGATTCTTCCATCTCAAATTAGCCGCAATATGCTTAATTTTCACCCCATCTTTCTTGACTACAATAGCAATTTGGCGCTGTAAGTCAATGGTGTCATCTGACTTCATAATTTCATTTACAAGGCTATTTACAGTACCTACACTTATCTTGAGTTCGTTAGCAATAGCTTCTTGGGAATCTCCAGATAACCACAGCCTTAGAACTTCATTCTTTATCCAGCTTTTATTAATTAACGTCATTTTCTGACGTTTATACTAATGCTAACTTTGAATTATTATACATATTGGTAAGGGCCTAAAGGTAATTGTCCGAGCTCTAAATTTTCCTGAAGATTTTTTGAGTATCAAATGAATGAAAAATGAATTTTACTCGAAGGTTTTTTGAATGATTTCTGAACCTGTTTTGAATAATCCAAATTAACTCATTTTAAATGAAGTATTACTTGCCGTAATGCGACAGGCCTACCTATTTTTAAAATTCAATCATCTCATTTCGAATGAGTATAACATCTTCTCGTAAATGGTTCTAAAACCTAACTTTTTGTAGAATTCGTCATATTTTTCTTCAGTCAAAGTCTGCACAACCAGTGTATTGTAGTCATTATCCTTTGCTATTTTTATTGCATTTCCTATCAATTGCCTTGCCACTCCTTTATTCCTAAAATCTCGAACAGTTCCCAAACAGTAAAGACCTATGTTATTATTTTTTTCAAATAGTAAGCAACAACCCGCAGGATATGTTCCCTGATTCAAATTGTAATGCGCAACTAATAATGTTAGTTTTCTGTAGTGTTTAGAAATAATACTTGTTACTTCATCTTTGATTCCTAGTGAATCAAAAGACATACAAAAAATATCAATCCACTCATCTAAATCATGGTTGTAAACTTGGTCTATCTCAATTTTTTTGCTAGTATTCAGTACATAATTATTATTGACATCAAAACCCAATATTTTCATAGTGCCGAATTTCGGCAGATTCAGATTGATAGAATTCTTTGTATCGCATATCAAATGTATGTAATAATTATTAATATCACTGGTACGTTTACTCTTTATGGAATTAAGAATTTCAACAACATCGTTACATGGATATCTAATGTTTAATCTATTAAAAAAATAATCATCTCCTAGTTTATCATTTGAAAATAATTCTACGCAATCTATTTTTTGATGTGCTCTACTCCAAAGATAACAAAATGATGACTCATTGTCGTCGATATATTCAATATTCAAGTCCAAAAATTTTCATCATCTTTCTAGCTTCATTCATCTTATTAGGATCCATTACTGTTTGTAGGAATAACGCNAGCGCATTGGGCGTNTCCAGNTCATTATCAATATAATTTTTGAATTTTTTAAGCGTATCTGTTTCTAGCTCTTTTGATTCATCAACATAATAGTTCTTGCTATCATAATTTTTGTTCTCATGAGCTGAGTTAGAGACTATGTTTCTAATCATGGTGTTTATTTCTTCGAACTTCATTAATTCTGAAATTTTAAAGTTTATTAATTTCTTATAATGAAGCGAGTAAAAATAGAGTTTTAGAGTATTTGCATCAAATTTTTTCAATAAATCCCTGACATAAATTGCATTACCAGAAGACTTTGACATCTTTGTACTCTCAATGTCTAAAATGCCGACATGCATCCAGCACTTTACAGGATTCTTTTTGCGTGAAAGTGCCATCAGAATCGCACGCAGTACTTCGTGATGTGGGTAACATAAATCAAGACCCCCGACATGTACATCATAATTACCATTAAAATGAAACATGGCCACAGCTGTATCTTGGATGTGCCACCAAGGGCTACCGTTTCCAAAGACCTTATCATTGTACTGGATTCCGTAGTTGTTGCTCGTATTCCACAAAAAAATATCCGTAACATTTCGTTTATTAATATCAATATCATATCTTTGATTCCATAGTTCCTTTTTGGATAAATGTGAAAGAGCTCCGTATGATTTGAATTTAGAGGTGTCTAAGTATACGTTACCATTTACAGAATAAGCTAATCCGGCCTTGACTAGTTTTTCAATCAAATACTTTGATTCATGTANATGATCGGTAGCTCTTGCATAATTTAAATCACCAATATCAAGTCTATTCAGATCATCAATTAGGTTTTTAAATATAAAATCAATATTGATGTTATTCTCGTATAACTTTGGATCTATATCAGTAATATTTACTATCACATGTGGAATATAGTTTCGTGATTGTAGTAATCTGCTTATGAGGTTAACCAATACAAAAATTCTTGCATGACCTATATGGCAATTGTCATCAAGAGTAGGACCACATACAAAAATTCTAACAATCTTATTAGTAGGCGCTATCGAAGTTTTAGTTCGAGTTAGTCTATCAAAAATTATCAATCAGCTAATCGTTGAGACAACAAAATATTAATTATTATGCATGATTTGAAGATTTAAAAGAAGAGTTATAACATAGCTGCAAAATTTAGCCTTATTAATACGTCAATGAGTAATACAATAGAACCAACCGCTACACTGACTATCATGAAAGGAAACCCTACTTTAAGAAATTGATTAAAGGTAATTTTGTGGCCATTTATTTCGGCCAAGCCTGTGGCAACAATCCCTGCACTTGAACCAATCATTGTACCGTTTCCTCCCAAACCAACTCCAAGTGACAATGCCCACCATAATGGACTGATATCCAGATTTCCAAAGACTGCAGCTAATGATTCGTTATTGTAGATGGTAAATATGAGAGGGATCATAGTAGCGGCAAAGGGGATGTTGTCTATGAATGCACTTGCTATTGCAGATACCCAAATAATCATAAAGAATAATATCCATGGATTTCCTCCACTAATATGCAGTACGGTGCTTGACAATAGATCTATTAGTCCTGCTTTTTCTGCACCGCCAATAATAATGAAAAGGCCTGCGAGAAAGATTAAGGTTGACCAATCGACAGATTTTAATATCTGCTCAGGTCTCGACTTTGCCAGAAGCATCAATATACCCGCACCACTCAGTGCTATGATTGAAGGTTCTATATTGAGACTCCCGTGTATTACGAAAAGAACAATAACTGCACCTAACACTACTAATGATTTTTTTAAAACTGATCTATCCTTGAGGAGGACTTTCTCATCCTGCGACAACAGCTCTTCAAAATTGTGGGGCTTTTGCGAAAGTTCTTTTCTAAACAGAAATTTTAGAATAAATAATGATACCAACAGAGAAACCGCAATTGTAGGACCCATATTAATAATAAATGAAGTAAAGTCTATATTCGCAGCAGAACCGATTAATATATTGGGTGGATCTCCAATCAGTGTAGCCGTTCCCCCTACATTTGACGCAAGTACTTGAGCAATAATGAATGGAACTGGAGATATCCTGAGCGTCCTAAATACTGAGATAGTAATTGGAACTATCAACAGAACAGTGGTAACGTTATCTATAAACATGGAAATAATTGCAGTGAATAAGCAAAACATTACCAACAACTTCCACATATTTCCCTTCGATGCTTTGCTCATCCTTATACCAAGGTACTCGAAAATTCCAGTCTGACCCAATATTGCTACGATTAACATCATTCCTAGCAANAGCCCAATTGTATTGAAATCGATGGCGGCGATAGCAAATTCGAAACTCACAGATGCATCAAATAGCCCGGTTGTGATACCCATCAGTATAACAAAAGCTGCTCCTACCATCGCTACAGTAGTCCTGTGAACGATTTCAAAAGAGAGTAGAACATATACTGCTAAAAGCACTAATGAAGTAAGCCTCAGAGATATTGAAATCTCCATTCCAATTAGATCTGGAATCACTAAAAATAGTACTGTTACAATTGCNAGAACAAAAAGTCCCACTCTTTGTTTATTTTTTATTAATATCAGGGTTTGGGATTTCATTTTGAATGTTTATTAGATAAGCTTGAGTAATAAGATGGCATTAGGTCAGTTTTGTTTTTAACTGACTCAAAGTATGCCATCGGGGTATATTGGCTAAATTCAGGATAAAATTTCAGTATTGTTTGACTTGATATTATAATGGAACCATTGTGTCTATCAGCCTTGCATTTGTAATTTGTCCATCTTTTTCATTTATCAACAGGTCTACTGTATATTGTAGACCATCAAGCAAGAAAGTTACCTGAGCGTCCCAGGCTTCTCTATTCTGTTCATTTGGATATGGAAGAAGAGTTCTAACCTTCAAATTCTCAACATTGCTACCATATAGCACCTCTGTTGCTCTTTTCGCTACTGATTCGACTTCTTTTTCGTTGCGAACCGGATTCATGAATCAATTTGTATTTACAAAATATATAAGCATTATTATTCCGATGATTTTCAATGACAGTAAACTAAAACAAGTTGTACAATCGCGACAATGAAAGCTCTTTTGCGGCCTCGACAGTCGCCAACTTTCCGTCTACTTTAACAACATAAGTCTCCGGATCGATTTCTATTTTAGGTATCAAATTATTGTACACCATACTTTTCTTGGATATATTGCGACAGTTTTTCACTGGTAAGAGTTTTTTCTTGAGATCTAATTTCTTTTGAAGACCATTTCTTATTGCCGNTTTTGAGGTAAATGTTACTGATGTAGAATATCTAGCTTTACCCTTGGCGCCGAACATAGGTCTGTAGTAGACAGGCTCTGGGGTTGGAATAGAAGCATTTGCATCTCCCATTAGAGAATATGCAATAAAACCACCTTTAATAATGAGTTTTGGTTTTATCCCAAAAAATTGTGGTGTCCAAATTACTATATCGGCTATTTTCCCCGGTTGCAGTGATCCTACATAGTCTGAAATTCCATGTGTTATTGCGGGATTAATGGTGAGTTTTGCTAGATATCTTTTGACGCGCAGGTTATCGTTATTTCCTTTTTCTAGCTTTAGTCTTCCTGACATCTTTTTCATTTTGTCTGCAGTTTGCCAGGCTCTTGTTGTCACTTCTCCCACTCTACCCATAGCCTGACTATCAGAAGAATACATGCTTAAAGCTCCTATATCGTGTAATACATCTTCTGCAGCTATTGTTTCGGCCCTTATCCTTGATTCAGCAAATGCAACATCTTCTGATATAGATGGATTAAGATGATGACAGACCATCATCATATCAAGGTGCTCTTCAAGAGTGTTTACAGTAAATGGTCTTGTTGGATTCGTTGATGAAGGTAAAACATTGATTTCGCCGGCAATTTTTAGTATATCTGGTGCATGTCCTCCACCAGCTCCCTCCGTATGATATGTATGTATAGTTCTACCTGATATCGCGTCTATTGTATCATTCACATATCCACATTCATTAAGTGTGTCAGTATGTATTGCTACCTGTGTATCTGTTTTGTCTGCAACTCTTAGTGCCGCGTCTATCGTTGCGGGAGTAGTACCCCAGTCCTCGTGGAGCTTTAGGCCGCATGCTCCTTCATTTATTTGCTCTAACAGAGCTGGTTCTAATGAATCATTTCCCTTTGCCAATAATCCGAAATTTAATGGATATTCATCTAATGACTCTAGCATTCTATGAATATTCCAGGGTCCNGGACTGCAAGTTGTGGCTTTAGTACCTTCAGAAGGACCGGTACCACCGCCTATCATGGTAGTGGTGCCACTACATATTGCTTCAACTATTTGCTGAGGTGAAATAAAATGTATATGAGTATCAATCGTTCCTGGAGTACAGATTGTGTGTTCTCCTGAAATAACTTCTGTATTTGCCGATACAATAAGATTATCATGTACGCCATCCATCACATTTGGATTTCCAGCCTTGCCAACGGCCAAAATCANNCCATCTTTGATNCCTATGTCTGTTTTGATAATACCCAACAAAGGATCGATAAGTATGGTGTTGGTAATAACAAGATCTAGTGAAGATTTGCTCGTTACTCCACTCGCCTGTCCCATTCCGTCTCGAATACTTTTGCCACCTCCAAAAACTAGTTCATCTCCGTACACTAATAGATCTTTTTCGATCTCTACTATAAGATCAGTATCTCCTAATCTAATTCTGTCTCCCTTTGTCGGTCCATATAGCTCCACATATTGTTTCCTAGGAATCTTTAGAACCATGGCTATTTTTCCTCCTTAAACCCTTTTTTCTTAATCTTCAAAAGAGATATTTCTTTTTGTTTTTTTGTTAGTTTACCATTAACAAGACTATTAAAACCGAAAACGGTTTTTTTGCCTCCAAATTCTGTTACTTGTACAATTCTTGAATCTCCAGGTTCGAACCTCAGCGAGGTTCCCGATGGAATGTTTAGATGAAATCCAAATGTCTTGCTTCTCTGGAACGATAAGGCTTTATTAGTTTCAAAGAAATGTGTATGCGAGCCTACCTGAATCGGTCTGTCTCCTGTNTTTGTTANCTTAATTTCGATTGTTTTTCTCCCTACATTAGCCAGTATTGGATCCTTGGACAAAAAATATTCACCAGGAATCATTTCTCACCACACCTCATACAATAGGATTATGAACGGTCACCAGTTTGGTACCATCGTCAAACGTGGCCTCCACTTGAACGCTCTGTACTAGATCTGGAACTCCGGGCAATACGTCGTCTTTATTTAACACATGTCTTCCTGATTTCATGAGTTCAGAAACCGATTTTCCATCTCGCGCTCCTTCTAAAATGTAATCTGCGATTAGAGCCACCGATTCAGGATAATTGAGTTTTAAACCCCTTGTTTTTCTTTTTCGCGCGACCTCTGCACTCATAGAAATATATAATTTATCAATTTCTCTGGGTGATAGAAACATCAAAGATCAAATTTTATTATAAAGTCAGATATTTATAATTGATCTCAAATTATCAATTAAAGATTAGTTTTTCATGAATCATAAAAATACGCAGTTATTTGGTAATGGTCTTAAAAGAACGTATGGAACTGAAGCAAGGAGATACAATCTTTTAGCTGCAAGGTTGATTGCTGACCTTGTTAAAGGCTTTCTGGGTCCCAGAGGACTTGAAAAAATGTTTATTGACATTCTTGGCGAGATGACTGTTACTAAGGATGGTGCAACATTTCTAAGAAAGATTGATGTTGAACATCCTGCCGCTAAGGTTATTATTGAAGCCTCCAATGCGGTGGATAATGCCGTCGGTGATGGAACTACATCAGTTGTTGTGTTTGCAGGAGCCCTAGTTGAAAAAGCAGAAGGTCTATTAGAAATTGGTGTATCGCCAAGCAGAATTTCAGATGGTTATCATAATGCATTGCACATGGCACTTGAAATTGTCAGGAAAGTTTCCATTGAANCAACTAATCATGATAAANAGATAATGAGNTATCTTGTTGAGACTTGTTTGAGATCAAAGGCTGTATCTCACTTTACAGAAGAAATAGTAATTCCCAGTCTTGTTGTTGACGGAATTTGTNAAATCGCTGATTTTTCAAGGCGCCATCTTGAAGTGGATGATATTAAGATCGAGGAAAAAATAGGGAATAGCTCTGATACCGAGCTTGTTCATGGAACTGTAATAGACAAAACAATAGATGATTCGTCAATGCCCCGAATTATCGAAAACGCAAAGATTTTGCTTCTTGACAGCGATGTCCAGGATGAACGCACAAAGACTGATGCCGAAATTAGAATTTCGGATCCTAGCCAGATGACCGCGTTCATAAAGAAAAAAAACAGTAACTTGCTTCAAAAGATTCAGTATGTAATTGAATCTGGTGCAAATGTTGTTTTTTCGCGTGGTGGGATAGATTCCCTTGCACTAAATCATTTTGCCAAGAACAAAATGTTAACTGTTAGAAGAGTTAAAGAAAACGATTTGTTATGGCTGGCAAAGGCTACCGGAGCCAAGGTCGTCAGAGATCTTGATAGCATANANGGCANTGATCTGGGGTANGCTGCNAAGGTGTATGAAAAAACAGTTGGTGATGATAAAATGGTCTTCGTTGATGGTTGCAGGAATCCAAAGTCAATAACATTTCTTTTGCGTGCCAATTCAAAAAAAATCCTTGATGAATTTCACCGTACTATACTAGATTCCATCTACGTTTTGAGAAATTTTATTACGGATCCAAAAATAGTTCCTGGAGGAGGTGCCATAGAAGCATTTATTGCCATGCTAATAAAAGAGAAATCATATCAATTACCTGGAAAGGAACAGATTGTGGTTCAAAAGTTTGCAGAAGCCCTTGAAGAGATCCCGCTAACAATTGCCAGAAACGCGGGGTTGAACACTGTTGATATAAGAGCCCATCTCAGGCAAAGAGTTTACTCTCAATCACAGCCAAAGGATAATAAAAAAAGTAAGAAAGACAATTTCAATAATGATCGCGTATGGTATGGAATAAACGCATTGGAAAGAAAAATAGACAACATGATGGAATTGCATATTATAGAATCTTTAATGGTAAAGGAACAGATTCTTATAACTGCGACCGAAGTCATTATTTTGCTTATGAGAGTCGATGACGTACTGATGAAAAAACCAATTGAAACGCATGGACACAGTCATACGCATATGGATGGCACTACACATTCACATAAAGGAGGAAGTAAACCTCATGATCATTTTGATAAACTAGGAAAACAGCAAAGACCAATGCATCATTATTACTAAGCCATATTGGTGCAGATTTGTAACCTTATGTAGCCTTCTAATTAGAATAAGAGGTTTATATTATCACTTTTTGTGATAAGATTATTTTTATGGTTACCTATCAGTGGTATTTCTAATACATCACGTTGGGTCTTTCAAGGAGCTAGAATGTAGCCTGAAGTCGATATAGGTTCTTTTATTATGATTTTTAGCCGTTGTGAATTTGGCATTAGTATATTGAAACTAATCTTTCGGAGGCTCTCTGGTACTCCGATCATTACCTTATCTGGTGTTAGGAGCGTTGAAGCATTTGTTATCATTTGGTTTGCATTCCCGTGCAAACGCAATTCTTTGATTATGTAATTGAGATAAATGTACAATGTTTCATTGAGGTTTATCCTCATCTCTTTTGATAATTTATCATTTATAGATTTTATTAATTTTGACAGGATGATATAGTCAGCCTTATTGTAAAACCGAAAAATTCTTGTGAAAGGTACCGTATCAGGTTCTCCTTGCACAGTAACTGTAACGTCTATCAAAGTAGTAACCTAACCATGACTTATTTTTTGGCAGCTTTTCCATAGTCTAGGGGAGGCCTTTTTGGAACTTTGGCCTTTGGTCCGTTACCAAAGTCATATGTGTTACCATGTCCTCTATAGAATTTCGGTCGCACAGGATTTCCTTCAGTCTTGCCCTTTTTAGTTAATGATAATCCGGCCAATAGTTCTACTATTAGTCTGTTTGCCAGTCCTGAGGTAATACCGCCATTATACGAATTACCATCACTTACGTCATAGTTGGGAGCAACTTCAACTAGATCAAACGCAAATCTATCCGGATCAAACGATGTTGAAAGAAGCCTCATCAGTCTCATACCTTCCCTCGATGTTAAACCATTTGGCTCAGGCTCACCTGTACCAGGAGCAAACGCAGGATCGAATGTATCGATATCCCAGCTTATATAGACTGCATCGACGTTATCGTTAGCTCTATCGGCTGCCTCTTTTGCTATCTTGTCTATCCCAAGTTCTTCAACATCCAGCATTGTGAACCATTGAAAATCCTGATCTGCCATCCATTTATACAAATCAGGTCCGGGCCAATATCCACGTGGTCCTATCAGAGTATAGTTCTTTCCTTTGAGACAGCCA
>Ga0065706_1000205_pt1 | contig 10956 bp, 9 predicted proteins | sample SwibulcommuniRL3_FD_59093 | JGI IMG/M metagenome (GOLD analysis project Ga0065706, IMG submission 59093) | Bulk soil microbial communities from switchgrass field near Rose Lake, East Lansing, Michigan, USA - RL3 Bulk Soil v2 (version 2) | ecosystem: Environmental > Terrestrial > Soil >... | reverse complement strand
TTCCTTAACATAAATGCAATATTGCAATTTTTTCTATAAAGCAAACTTGAGTATAATGATCTATTTATCAGTAGCTACCTATCATTCCAAAATCCTCTTGTTGTAACATACTGTCTTTCTGCATCATAAATATTCTTGTACAAGTTTTCATCATCGACATAATTACGGAGAATGCGAGCCGCTGTTTCAACACCTATGCCATAACCAGAAAGTACNGTCAATGGCTTTTTTTCCAAAGTTGTTAATCAATGATGCTGTTTTCCATGCTCTTTCAAATTTGTGATTTTGCTCAGTATTGATTTCTGATCCCTTCAATTTATTCAAAATTATTTTTGAAAGTTCATAATCAGAGGAAAACGTGGTTGTAATTAGCCTCGAGCCACATCGTTTACAAGATATAGATTCGATTACCTCTCTTGTTTCCACCAATCTTTCCCATTTGCCACATCGTATACATATGAGTCGATGTTTAGTTTTATCAAGTCTCTCCTTAATGAGGTCTAATACTCCCTTCTCGATACTTAACGGATAAGACGACATTTTGGAGTGGTGTTCTATAATGCTCTGAGCCAAGGGAGAAAAGAGTGATAAATCAAGCCAGTGTATTGATATTTCTTTGTTTCTTATCCTCCAGAGAACTTCTTGCGTAGATTTTACATCGAATTTATCATGCATTAACTCTCTTATTGATTCCTTGCTTATTGGAGATTTAGAATATCTGTCATATATCAAACGAGCCAATCGTTTGTCATAAATTGCATTCTTATCAAGAAGACCAAATTTCTTTGATACCGTCCAGACTCTCCAATTCAGATTATACGTATTACTTAATGATGTGATTAGGATTGCCTCAACATCATATTCATCATAGAATATTTTTTCAATATTNGCTCTCGATAATCTAACTGACGAACTTAGCAGAATTCGATAGGGATCTGACTTTGTTTCTACTAAATGTCCTACATATGATGCGAGAAAGGTTGAAAAAAGTGATGACAGAGTATTGTTGATCTTTGTACCGAACGTCGAATGGATCACGACCGCATTTTTGCTAACAACAATTTCTATTACAATATTTTTAGAATCAGGAATTATAGGAATTTTTTGNAAGGTGTTTNTNATGTCGGATTCAAATTTAAAATTACTCTCGTGGAGAACTTTATTTCTGAGCTTACCTACTTCTACCGCAGTTTCATAATCCACTGGGATCATTTCACCAACCCAATGAGGGATATTTATTGGAGACCCAAAGACTTGCTCTACATTTACCTGCAGTTTATTATCATCCACACTAACTATTCTCCATTGAGTCCCTTTTANGACAAATACATTACCCCGCTCTCCAAATTCTCCAATAAATTGCTGGTCTAGTGTACCTATTCTCTTCTTTCTTATTACATCGATAACTTCAAACTTTACCATGTTTGGTATTGTTGATATATTTTCAAAATAATACTTATATGATTTTATTCTTCGTGTATAGGTTTGATTCATGGGATCATATTTAATAATTTTAAAACTATCAAGTAAGACTACACATTGTTTCAAGTCAGAGAAAGGTAAGTCTCTAAAGGGATACGCTCTTGTTATAATTTGATAAACTTCCTCTAATCTTTTTGGTTCTGATGTTGATATTACAAATCCGACTAGATGATGCGAAACCACATCTAATGAATTATAGTGAGGATTTTGTATTTCGATTGATCTCCTCTTCATTCTATTAATTATAGATAANGACTCGAGCTCATCGTCACCACTATTTGCTATTATCAATCCTTTGGCGGATTTAAAATTAACATGTCTGCTCCTTCCNATCCTTTGTACAAGTTTTGAAACCTGCTTTGACGATCCATAATGAATTACTAATTCTACAGATCCAATGTCCAGCCCCAACTCTAGCGAAGANGTGCAGACTACAATACCCGTCAGGCCTTTTCTCAGTTTAGTTTCTGTTTCTTCACGTGTTTCTCTTGAAAGGGANCCATGGTGAACTTCTATTGGGATATCATTTTGATTTCTTATTGTAGTCCCTATGTATTCAGCTTCATCTCTAGTGTTCGTGAATAATAGTATAGATCCACATATCTTGTTGTCATTCAAATACTTTAATACAAATTTGGCTACGTTGCTTATGGAGCCCTTTAGATGCTTCACATCAATGTCATATTTTCTAATTGTATTATCNACAAGAATNGAACACTTTCTACCGGTTCCACTAATAAAATTTGCAGCNTCTTTCAAATTTCCAATAGTAGCAGAGAGTCCTATTCTAACTACATTATGGGAGCTTATGTTTTGCAGACGTTCAAGACTGATGGTTAAGTGCGTTCCTCTTTCATTACCAATTAATTCGTGCACTTCATCTACTATGACCCATCTGAGATGTTTTAGATATGATTTGAATTTTTCATGCGTAAGTATTATTCCAAGAGATTCAGGTGTAGTTATGAGGATGTGAGGTGGTTTTTTTACTAACTTCTCTCGGGCTGTTCTTGTTGTATCTCCATGTCTTATTTGAGCATCAAGGTTTCTCTTTTTTGCATAATTGATTATTCTTCTAAGTACATCATTGTTCAGGGCTCTTAAAGGCGTAATATATAATACAATAATTGCATACTCATCTATGAAGTTAGGCTTCTTGGCCCGCTCGTTTTCAAGAAGGGAAAATATTGGAATTATTGAAGCCTCCGTCTTCCCAGAACCAGTNGGAGCAACGAGCAGACAGTTTTGCATTCGAGAAATTACTGGAATAGAAATACTTTGTATCTTTGTCAATTTTTGAAATCCTTCATCTCTGAAGGATTCTATGATCTGTTCATCAATAACACTCATTCAGCTTCTCGATTTTTCTGTATCTAGATCTTGATTTGTCTTAACGTTCAATTTTTCATATAAAATAGTTGCAAAGAGCCCCACAACAAATAGCCCAACTGCAATTTGAACCAAAATATCAAAATTCATTGATAACTAATCNAAACATACAATTCTCATTTATAAATCGATTGAAATGGGGAATTGTATCCAATTATGAATTGTNTTTNTCTAAAAACTNTATTTCTCTAAAAACTATANNNCNNNTAATGATAACCTTTTAAGCGCCGTCATGAAGGCGCCATAGCAAATTTACTGTCAATTTTGATATCTTGCTAGAGGATACTAGACAGCTCCTTGGGATATAATTTAGATGTTCCATATATGATATTTAACATTGATAAACAAGTCTTGCATATATCCCCCATTACATTATGGACATCGTCCACAATAGTTGCTAGAACGGATGAAAAAACTTGCATCCACTATATCNAAAATTCTAATTGAAGAACATGGCACTNGTGAACTTTTGAAGAGAATAGCACACTAATTGTGGTTTCAATCGTTTGGTTGTGTGCTAGGATTTGACTAGCATTCATCCGGACTAACGATGGTAGTAACTGGTGTACTGACTGAATTCAGAATGTTTAACATGTTAAAATTCAATGCCATTTCTTTCACTTAGAGCATTCAATATTTAAGTCCGAATTTCTGTTTATTCAATATATAACTTGACTTTTTATGAACCATTTCAAAAGATAAAGAAGATAGTTTTTCTTTGGTCTAGAGCAATTAGAATAAAGTTTTTGCTTGCTTCAGTTGTAGCGGTAACAAATGGTATTGCGATTAGTTATTGGAAGACTGGTTACATTGATTTTGGTTACGCGTTNCTAACCTTTTTTGGAGTATTGTGTTTGCATATCAGTGTTGATTTATTAAATGATTATTCAGACTTTAAAAGGGGAATTGATACTAATACAAAAAGAACAAAATATAGTGGTGGAACAGGCGTTATTCCAGAAAATCTAATTGATTCAAGGTTAATTTATTGCGCTGGNATAATTTTTCTNATCATGGGAGGTTTGACAGGNTTTTATTTTGTTACTACCAAAGGTATTATAATCTTAATACTATTGATCTTTGCAATTATTTCAATTTATTTCTATTCTACTAATATAGTAAATGCGGGTCTAGGAGAGCTTTTTGTAGCGATTAAGGGTTGCATGATAGTATTAGGATCGTATTATATTCAAAGTGATACTATTGAATTAACTTCTGTCTATGTAGGTGTGATTATTGGGCTTCTTTCTGCTCTTGTACTTTTAGTTACATCTTTCCCAGATTATGAAGCAGACAAAAAAAGTGGAAGACGAACTTTGATTATAGTCATTGGCAAAGAAAACTCTGTTAAGCTTTTTATTATGATTATTGGAATAACATATGCAATGATTATTGGCGGTTCTATTTTTAAAGTATTGCCCATTTTTTCAACTATTGCACTTTTGTCCATACCATTCGCAGTTAAAGCAATCCACAAGTTGAGGAGATTTAATGATTCCGGTGAATTAGTTTCAAGTATGGCCAATTCAATAATATATTCGAGAGTTTGTGGAATACTATTAGCAATAAGCTTCATCATATAAAAACAAAAGATAATTTTGAAATCATATTGTTTAATTAATGGTTGCTACAAAAGGAGAATCTTCAATAATTTGACAGGTTGCGACTTATGAGAAAACCAAAGCCAAATGAATCAATCTTTAAAACCAGACTCTCAAAATTGCTGAGGACAAAAAAACTGGGAAAATCCATTTATGTTTTTAATGAATTGGATTCAACTCAGGATTATGCTAACTCTTTACCAAATAATGAATCACTTCATGGGACAACAGTAATAGCTAGGAAGCAAAATATGGGTAAAGGCAGAATAGGGAGAACTTGGATTTCACCGGAGGGTGGTTTGTGGATGTCAATAATCATTATACCTGACTTTAGTTTAGCTGATATTATATTTACTCAATTCATTGGATCACTAGCTGTGGTGGATGCCGTATTCGAAAATACGAAAATTAACTGTAAATTAATGTGGCCCAACGACATATTAATAAATGGAAAAAAAGTATGTGGTATTTTGACAGATGTTAACGCTGAAAATGAAATTAAAAAAATAGTAGTGGGTATAGGATTAAATGCAAATATTGAGAGTTCTTCGATCAATAATTATCTGACAGATGTTAATTTAAAAGCCACTACCCTCAGGGAAGAATATGGTAACGATATTGATTTAATAATTTTAATAAAATCAATCCTCGAAAGAATGGAATATTATTACGATGATTTTCTCAGTTCTGGAAATACTTTAGAAATTGTAGATAGATGGAAGGAAAAATCTGATATGTTCGGAAAAAAAGCAATTGTTTACGACGGAAATCAGCAGGTAATGGGTGAAATTATTGATCTAGACCAAAATGGAGCTCTGCTGATGAAACTAAGTGACACTTCAATAAGGAAAATAATCTATTATGATAATGTTTCCCTACATTAAAGGTAGTTTATACTTCATGACTTTATTGAGTTGATGAAATATTCTAATTCTCTTCNTTTAATGTCATTTCACTCTCCTCTTCTTCATCTTTAATGTATTTTTGACAATGGCAGGCATCCAACTCTGTAATATGATAGACACATCTTCCCTTACAGCGCATATCCATCCAGTGACAACTCACGTCGTGACCGCAAATACAGTTTGTCATCATATAAGAATTTTAAATAACTATCTTATCCAACTTGGTCAACTTTGTTAGTCTTCTTGGGCTAATATTATTATCATGCATTCAGGACCTCAAGTGCAGCCAGTCTTAATTTAGATTTGCTTTGTTCCACTCTATCCATGCAAGAAAGTAAATCTTCCTTTCTTAGTTTTTCTCTTATTCAAATATTTTACTAAATAAATGTAGTATAGACTCTGCTAGAATAATCTTTAGCGCTAATTTATCTATTAGAACTTTTTAATATCTATTGTACTTTATTGTTAGGCGCGACTTTTTCTAGAAACAATGTCATTATTCTTCTCATAATAGCGATAATTGGTATCGGCCTTTCAGTACTTTCTTATCAATATTCTTCCTTCACGGCAAATGAAATTGCAAATATTTCATCTCATGATGTAAGGTCCAATGCAAAAATTGAGGTATACCAACTTTCACGTATTCTGGTAAGGAGNATGGAATCTATTTCCAACAATTTACAGGGTTTGAGTAATTCAATATCTCTATTAGATATTAAAAACGATAATNTTCANAGGTTATTTGATTCAGCACAGACATCAACAAGGGACTTGACTAACGGATATTATATGTTTGATATGAACGGAAACCTTATTTCTAAAACAAGCAATAAGACTATTGCGGCCAATTATAATGGTATCAAAGCAAATTCATCAAATCTCTTCTTATCTCCCAAGACAAGCAATACTACTTATTATAGCAGCATCATTGATGTCAATAACCAATTTCCTGTGCTTTTCATATCATACCCAGTAATAAAAAGTAACGTTACCCTACGTAATAACAATACTCAATCCAATATGTCAAATTTTGAAGGGATAGTATTCACAACAATTGATCTATCAAAATTGGGCGAATTTTTACAGAAGGAACTTTCTCCAGAATTTGCAAGTAATGTTGGATTAATAGATAAGAATGGGGTAATTCTATATTCAAAAAATAGAAATGTAGTTGGAAAAAATTACCTGACATCTGAATTTCAAGATCTTATTCCNCCAGAAATCAAAAATGTCTACAATAACATATTGGCCAGCTCATTAACCGGAGGGTCTGGATTAAGAGATATCTCGTTTAATGATAACATGACTACAATCGCATATCAACCAATTACGTTGGATGGAGAGTTTTTATGGTCCTTATATATTAGCACTCCTCATAGTTTGGCGTCTAATGTTGGTTACTTGATAAATCAACAAAAGAACTTTAGTACTATTGTAATTATTGTTGTTGGTTCTATGGCCTTTGGAATTGCTATTTTGATACTATCTTGGAATAAGAGATTAGAAGGAGCAGTAAAATCCAGGACGACGCAATTAAAGACAACAAATGAATCACTAATTGAATCAAATAGTCTGCTTGCCTCAGCAAACAAACAACTAGAGATACACGATAACATGCAAAAGGAGTTTATTAATGTAGCAGCACATGAATTGAGAACTCCTATAATGCCAATATTGGGCGAGGCAGAATTAATAGAAAGTGACATAAGCGACAATGAATCTGCAAGAATAAGTAGAGAACAGATTTCATCCATAATCCGTAACGCAAAAAGATTAGACAGACTAGCCGCAGATATATTGGATGTCACAAATATAGAAGGAAAATCACTAAAACTGAATAAAACCACTTTTGATATCAATGAAATTTTATCACAATTAGTTACGGAATATTCCAGGCAGATTGAAAAAGATGTTGCAAAAAATAAAAAAATCAAGATTTCTTATGAACCACTTCGTGTAATGATATTTGCGGATAATTATAGAATTACCCAAGTCATCTCGAATATAATTAATAATGCGATCAAATTCACGGATCAAGGTATTATAACTATCATAGGAAACGCAGATAGTGCNGAGTTAACTATAAAAATCAGCGATACTGGGAAGGGTATAGATAATGAGATTATAAATCGCTTATTTGATAAATTTGTGTCAAGATCAGAGCAAGGAACTGGCTTGGGTCTATTCATCTCTAAGAATATAATTGAGGCCCATGGAGGAAGGATTATGGGCTTTAATAATGAAAATGGAATTGGAGCCACATTTGTTATTGTTTTACCTTTAGACCTGAAATAGGCAACGTCATTAGTTGCTTTTAGGTTTCAGCTTTTACCTTAATCTACATACGATTGATACGTCATTTACATTTGTGCCAGTGATTTTTGTATATAATGCAGCGTCCACCNTATCAAANAAGCTGTTACTGTCATGGTTNCTGAGATAGTTTGATATTTTTAATTTCTTTTGTCTTACTCTTAAAAGTATCCGCGGATTTACTACGGCTCCTGCGGCCAGAGAATTTCCATCAATACCATCAGTTCCAAAACTTGCGATGGANAAATCCATATCATTATCTAAATGCTCAAAATGTGCANCGGCTGATAGTACAGCTTCTTGATTTCTTCCACCGATTCCTTTAATTTTATTTTTCAAATCAACTGTTGTTTCACCACCAAGTACAAACGCGTATGGAGTTGATATGGAGGGGAAATCATCGACAAGTCTGAAGAGAAAGTCTCCAAGAGCGCCGGATTTTCCAGTAAATCTTGAGCCCAAATACATTGTCTTGATACCATTTTTTTCTAAAAATGATTTGATATTTTTGCATGCAATGTTGTTATTACCGATAATAACGTTATGTATATTAGTAAAGACAGGATCGCCAGGCTTTGGTGTATCTCTTATTTTTCCTGACACACCATCACTAATTAGGTCCCTNATTTTTTTAGAAACAAGTTTTTGATTCCTCCATAGCTTGTATTTTACCAGTATCTTTTTTGCGTCCTTGAAAGTGGTCGGATCCGGAACAGTTGGACCTGAAGCAATTACATCAATTTTATCTTCAACCACATCTGACAGAATCAGTGTCAGTACTGGAAATTTTTTATTAATTATACTTGCGAGTTTACCACCCTTAACTTTAGAAAGATGTTTTCTAACAATATTCATTTCATCAATTGTTGCTCCTGATGAGAGGAGCTTCATAGTTATGTTCTGCTTTTCGTGTAAGGTTAAGATATCTAAGGGTAAAGGCATAAGAGCTGAAGCTCCTCCTGATAGGAACATTACAAGCAAATCATTTTTTTTAACCTTTTCCAGTAATTTCATTATTTTTTTCGTACCGAGAACTCCATTGGAATTTGGTATTGGGTGAGCNGCATTTGTTAATGAACACATTTTATTTTTCATTTTGATTCCATAAGGAACCGTAATGCAACCTTCTTTGATTTTCCTATTGCTCACTATCTTTATGAAGGCATCAGCCATTGATGCCGTTGCCTTACCTGCTCCAATCAAGTAAATCGATTTAAAAGATCCAAAATNAAAGTCAATTTTCCTGCCATTNTNATCAATTATACTCAATCGATTTCGTCTCAATTTAACTGAATTTTTCATCAAGGACACAGGGTTAACCGCTCTTAANCCAACCTCTACGGCGTCCAGAGTTAAACTTAATGAATCAGAATAATTATTTTTTAATATCTTTGATTTATTTTGTAATTTCAAGTTCGTCATAAAATCACAATTTACCTCGCGTTTTAAAAGAGTATTACNATGACTGTCAGACTTCACAAGTAAATAAATATTTTGAGTACTTGTGCTATTCCAGAAATATTGTAATTTTCTTACTATTGAAAGACTTTCTTAATAATATCTCTAAGAATCTATTGTAATAAGTCATATTATTATTGAGATATTTAATAAGTGTAAATCAGAAAAATCTTGTAAACATTAATGAATATTATGAGAGTACAGATAAAAGATGGTTGCGGATCTTCGTTTGCGTGGGATGATCGGTAGAAGAGGTTTGATGTTCGTATCTTACTACGGCAAGTCTCGGGCTTTTATATCTAATTATCGGTCTTGGAGGGAATATGATTCGGTGGGGAAGACGGCTGAGGTAGCGTCCTCCATTATAAGCCATGAATCAATTCATCTTGCATTAAATAAATTCTCTGTTAACGCCTCGGATAAATTAGACAATCTGTTTGGAAGATCAAATTCATGGGAAGTTTACCCGCATGGACTGGGTGATTTAAATAAAATCAGAAAGGGCAAACACAAAATATAGGTATGAAAGCATTTTAGAGATATCAGACAGCCATTGTGAATAATAAGTACAGAGAAATAATAATGATTAAATTGTCTTGTGTAATTTTTGGAGTGTATGTCGGTTTACTTCACTCCGCAAGATGCTAATAGAATTTTGCCAGAAGTAAAAAAATTATTTTCAAGTATTACTATTCAAAAAAATAAGGTGATTAAACTTCAGGAAGAATTACAAAGAATGGTTAATGATGGGACAAAATTCACTCCTTTCATAAATAAAAAACAGGAGCTAAATAACGCTGTTTTTAAACTGTATCAAACAATAGCAGAATTGGAAAATAAAGGAGTCATGATCAAAAGTGTTGACGAAGGACTCTTAGATTTTCCATCCTTGAGGTTTGATGAAGAAGTATGGCTTTGTTGGAAAGAAGGTGAAAATGAAATAAAATTTTGGCATAGAAAGGATGAAGGCTTTATGGGCAGAAAGCCATTGGCAACTGCTAACATAATTGATCGATAACGAAAGTGATTAACTCTGAATTAAAATGCGAAGTGTTACCAGTTAATTACTCCAGAAAGCTAAATACCTCCGCCAAATCAACAGGAAAATAACATGATATTTTTTATCATATCGCTAAGTGAAGGTGGTGGACGTAGTGGAGATATTTACAGAAACTTATGGTGACCAAGCATCAAAGTACAATTTTAGAAAGTTAAGCACCATTAATACATTTGAGACATTTATTCTATCCATTTTCAAAATTGATCTACCCCTTGTAAAATTTGACTACCCATTGACTACCCATTTCATGAAAATGACTACCCATCATGCAAAATCAGTTAAAAATGGGTAGTTAACAGCCATAAATGGGTAGATAATGTTTCTGTACATTGTACACAGTGAGCGTGAAATGCAAGTACATTTTGACTACCCATTATCACCAAAACGTTGATTTGCTGCCACATAATACTTTGTGAAATTATTTAATCCCGACCGGTCCGTTCCGATATTAGTGCTTTTATTGGGTTTCGGAAATATTATGATTAAGAAGAGAAAAACTGAAAGTAAAACAGGAATTCCAACCTAACCCGTGGACATTATTTCTAAATGTGATGAGAGCACCAATGACAAGGGATAGAAATCAGACTAAACTAGTAAAATTTTTTGATTTCATTGGAATATCTAGAAAAACATTAGAACAAAGGCCAGAACTTTTGCAAACAAAGGAAAAAATGATACGAATTGGGCCTTAAGTAATATTTTGAAGTTTATTTACTTCCAAAGAGAACGAGTTGATAAAAAAGAAATA
>Ga0065706_1000173_pt1 | contig 11106 bp, 12 predicted proteins | sample SwibulcommuniRL3_FD_59093 | JGI IMG/M metagenome (GOLD analysis project Ga0065706, IMG submission 59093) | Bulk soil microbial communities from switchgrass field near Rose Lake, East Lansing, Michigan, USA - RL3 Bulk Soil v2 (version 2) | ecosystem: Environmental > Terrestrial > Soil >... | reverse complement strand
TTAATTGATTATAATCGCTCGAATAAAAATAATACTTTTGTTACTCTAACAGAATACCAAACAAAAATGGATAGATTAGTTCTATTAATCTATCGCAGTGTTGTGCTTATTGTCGTGAGTGTGTTAGTACTTCTTCTCTTGCTGAAAAATCTCTTAAACTGTCTTTTGCAACATTTTCAAAGGTCTTTGCGACGTTTGCATTAAGACGTGAAAATTCNTTTGCATTGTCTCTTGCGTGTTGTATTGATGTTTTCCATGTTTCCATACTTGCAAATAAGACATTGTTTGCTAATCTCGTTGAAGCTATTGTACTATCGGTAATATTGCTNACTGCTCTTGCATAATTTTCTGTAGCCCTTTTTGGTGACGTCCAATATGACCAGTAAGAATTTTGTATGTTTTCNACNTATGGTACCCATAAGGATTGCACCGAATGGATAACCTCTTTTTGTGATTCCAGAAAATTATCTGCAATATCTTTTGTGGCTTGAATGCTCTCTTCTTGATATTCATTTACGGCTTTTGTAAAGCGTGGAATCTCCTTTATTGCCTCATCTGTTGTCTTTTTAACTGTAGATTTTGTCTCGTCAAGAGTGATGTTGATGATTTCTCGATTTTTTTCCTTGTTTGTAGACATGTAATAGATTATTGGACAAAATACTATATATACTTTGGTATTCATTGGTATTTAAAGCCATATAAAACCAGATTCGTATAAAAGATTGCCGATTCAAAGAAGACGAGTCATGTAAATATTGACCCGTNATNCTAATTTTGGTCAATCAGGCAAAAATACATTCTATTTTGTCATAGAATTTAGCNACCCATANTTGTTTTTAATTAGGATAGACNAGTNCTGTTAACAATAGNGATCGAAACAGAAANAGTAGGATTGATATGTCAGATTATCGTTCGTGATCGGTTCTCACAATACATGATACCATCTTGCTACTTGTTAATATAGACAAAGAAGGGGTTTAATACCATTANCTATACTACTAGCGGACGTCCACAAGTNTGGCATCTCAGATGTGATTTCATAAATAGGAGTTCAGAACGTTCTGATACCTCTACACACTCCTGTCCCCCTTCCTTGCAGATATGGCAATAGAGTTTTGTCATTGGAATATTTCGTGAAAGTTAGATATTAAGTTGATGTTCTATACACAATTTGGCAACAAGAGCTAGTTCAGCAAACAAAACCACGCGTTCTAATAAGTTTGTTATTAGATAGGGATTGATTGACATTATGAGATTTGAAATATTGATGTTCTATTAAGGGCTGAATTGGGTATTATTCTTCTTTTCAACTCTTTTTAGCATTGATATGATCGAGAAAGAAAAGGCTGCCATGTAAAAGGAAGAGAAAAAAAGTTGACCATAAGGATCCTGAAATTCAGAAAGAATTAGTACTTGGCAAAATAGTAGTTATATTGTACGATTCCTCTCATTAGGACGGATATTTTTTTTGCACCTCGTAAGAATCCAACTGGGTATTTACCTCTTTAACTAGATCGTGTAAACCTATTGGTTTTTGAAGGAACCCATTTATGATTCGCTTTTTAGTATGTTGTTGAAATATATTATCATCTATAGTAAATGCAGTCATTAGTATCGTTCTTACAAAGCGATTTTGATCCTTTATCTTTTTTAAGAACTCCATTCCATTCAAGCCAGGCATTTTATAGTCAGATATTACCAGTACATACGCATAACCATACATTTCAAAATGTTCGAGTGCCAAAACAGGATCTGTAAAGGTAAATATCGTAATTCCTGGAATAGTTCGTAAAGCCTCATGAAAGAACATAGTGATACCTGGGTCGTCGTCTACGATACTAACAATTCTATTATTTGAAGACATTCGATGCTTATCACTCCTATATCATCCTAAAGACCATTTTACCTGAGGGGATGCAGACTAGTATTTTTCTGTACTACATACTATAAAACCGCTTGCGTAGAATCTTTTAAGAATTTTTGAAGCAGCAAAGTTCTTTTTTATCCAAACTCTAAACTGTATCATCAAATATCTTTATTCTCTTAATTCACACCTTGTTTTCAAATTCAATTTATTGCCAAGGGCGATCAGAAAAATGAAGACTCCTACTGACGGTTCCAGACANAATCAGACGTTACAATATTTCGCTGCGGATATAGCTCTTGACGAATGCGTTAAATACGTAGGTACGTTTCTGTGTGATNTGCTTTACAACACAACAAGTGTTTTTGAATTTTGCAGGCAATGTGGAGAAATAAGTAACTAATTTTAATCTCTTTTTATGTCTGTTATTGTTACTGAAAAATTGTGTGATGACATCCAGAACACTCAAATCATTTACACATCCATTAAAGTTAATAGANCTGCTTGAAACAGGAACTTGATGCGAAAAGGTCTAATGACTGTGCTTTATTGCACTCCTTATGATTTGGTAAGCAAACCGATCGGTCTTCCGGAAACGCCGATATATAACACCAATCGTTTGAGGTGCCTGATTTAGTCGCTTCGGCTCGTAGTGGGCTATATGAAATCATGATGGTCACTGCAAGGGTTGCGATTGACAATGTCGTGAGTATTGCACGCGCTCCTTTATAGTTCAATAAGTGATCTTGTAAAGGGGAAAATAATTAAGTCTTCAGTGAAAAATGATATGTAAAATAATTCGGAATTTTGNTACNATTNTNNGGTTCCTAGAATTTTGTCGCCAATGAAGTTACCTATCGCCAATGAAGTTACCATTTGACATTACCATTATGATTCTTCACATTGTAACAGTTAATCAAAATTCATGACAGTTATAGCTTTTTTATTTCATTACTACAAACATGATAATATATCCTTCCGCCTCTTGAAAATATTTCCCATACCTAAACAAGGCCACTCCAAAGAGACATTGATACAGCTATGACAATGAATATCAATAGTGTTGATGGAGATTCCATTAAATTCAATTGGGCTACAAATAAAATATATGTTAAACACCGGTGGGTTCTACAGAAAGCCTAAACCGACAGAGAATCCCACCAGCGGATCTTGGCCAACGTATGTTAATTATTCACTACAAAATATAAAATAATTTAATTCAAACTACCAGACGAAACGATATTTGAATCATCGGGCAAATTAAGATGTTCTTAATGTTACCTTCTAAGAATACAGATATTTTACAATAACCTTATAAGAAATACAAATATTTTTATAGTTATCAAATGCATAAGAAGGTTAAATTAACAACTGATGGGAGGAGTTAATTTGATTGCATGAACAAGAACAACAACCAATTTCCCACCAGTTGTGTGTTAGGCTTTGTTTTTTTCTGCACTACATATTATATAAGGTCATTCGTAGAAAGTTCACGTAGAAAGTTGTAAGATTTACGAGCAGGTAGTATTGTTTTCTGACCAAACTCTTATTTCTTTTGGTTGAATATCTTTATTCCCTTAATTCACTCCGTTATTCCAGTTGCTTAAATTGTCAGCAGATAAGAAAGAAATAATTCAGTCAAACTGGCGGGATAAATCACGTTGGAGGCATGATAATGAGACTGCTTCCCACCAGCGTAACTTGTCGGAACCTACGAAAGTAAAGCACAACAAATTATAATCTGAATCATTGCGTAAATTTAATAAAAGTTGAACACCAGTGGGATTAGAGCCGTACGCCATGACGGACGAAAATAATCGCGCCGGCTAACCTAACGCCGAAATTTTAAGTTGGAAATAATACTGGTCAACCAAATACAAAATAATTTTAGTAAGTACCGGTGGGAGTAGAAGCAAACGCAGACAGAATCCCACCGGCAAATGGCGATGTTAAAAGCCTAAATCCATTTATGCTACTAATTATAAGAATTTGCCCTACCTAATTTACACTTCCAAAATATAAGAGAATTAGTTATCAAAGTTTATTCAATAGTCTATTGGCAATAATTTTGAGAATCTGTCAGTCAGCCCTCACTAAATGGGGCTGAGCTTTTTTTTATTTTAANTCACAGTAGGACAACGCTAACCTGAAATCATCGGGGCTTTTGTAAAGTCCCATTTGCTCAAATCCTATTATTTTGTCTCTACACATAGAATATTGCTCCAGCCATGCTTCTGTATTTGATATCTCAAACGGCAACAAAACAATTGCAATGGATATCGCTACCGATATTAGTAGTATAATAGAGGTCTTTGGTTCTCCATGTTTTGGCTTTGAAACTTTCTTTGTCCTTAAGATCGGAGTATCTAATATGATACTCATTTTGAATTCTCCTTTTTCGTTTTTTCCAAAATCATAACTTATTTACGGCTATTCAAGCACATTAAGCCTAGTATAATCTCATTCCTATAAATACACAGCAATTGATATTTTTAATGTTCGAATTTTAATAAATATTAGGATTCAAATTCATTTAACTCACGATACTTTTAAACAAAGGATGAACGATAGTTAACAAATTTTAAATTACATATATGAGATCGTCGGCAATGATATTGTTAAAAATTCGGATTCAACCAGAAGAATGAAGACAAAATTGTCCCTGAAAATGGATTGGGATTTATCCATACACAAAGTGAATTCCGTTGCGATGAGACCATTCGTTTGTGATCAAGTCCATTCACATCTTTAACTAAAATGTTATGACCTGCGGTGCCGGATCAGTTCCAAGATATGGACAATTATAGGCTGTTGACAAATGCTTAATACTTATCAAATGATCTGAGAATTGAAATTCAATGGCAAAGATCATTAAAAAGAATCTTAATAACGCGCCGGACGAGACAAGAGCATTCGAGAAGGGTAAAGTAGAGATCGCAAGTTTGAACGATGTTACGATAGGAAGAGCCGAGCTTGAGCCTGGATGGAGTTGGGAAAAATGCGTCAAACCAATAGCAAAAACAAATAGTTGTGAAGCACCACACACCCAATATGTGATCTCTGGAAGAATGAAAGTTGTCATGGACGATGGTACAGAAGAAGAATTTGGTCCAGGTGATGTTGGAGTCGTTCCACCGGGCCACAATGCGTGGGTGGTTGGAGATGAGAAATGCATTGCAATTGATTTCACAGGTATGACGAAGTATGCAAAAAATCAATAAGTAAACATCCAATTACATAATAAATTCCACTATTTTTTTCAATTCTTTGAAATATCAAGTCTAGAATTTTTTTATTTGCGTCTATTCGAATTTCAATTTTTCATCTGAGAACGTTTATAGATCGTTTACTCTAGAATTGTCCATCAGGAATCGAATTGTTAACATTTTGGATCCATTTATTATTAGAATTTAGAACTATTATAAATAATGGCAAAAGCCGACTCATGAATCCAGAAGGACTTCTGGTTATCACCAACCATTACTATGTTAAGTTACATTCACAATAGCGCTACACGAAATAATTACACTACGGAAAAAGGGGAAGTTGTTGAAATTGAATTAACTAAGTTTCCTGAAGTTTTTATATTTACTACACCTGAATTATTTCACTCTTCATACAACTGGTGGGATCCTTATCTTCCAAACACCTTAAACTTCTGAACTCTCCCACCAGTCGACTTAAAACATAGGCAATTCCATCTACAAAGTATCGCTTCACAATATTGGTTCCAAATCTATTTATCNTNCTCTACATTCTAGAANGTAGGNTTGGAAAGAAGACGTCCTACGGGTGTTACGATAATCGCTGTGCTTGCAATAATTGCTGGGGCCCTCCTTCTATTTGGAGGGATGGGTCTTATCGCATTAGCGCCTTTTATAGGTCAGATTAAGGTAAATGATGATACNAATACTTCAAATACTTCTCTTTCACTTAATGTTAACGGTACTGTAGTTACCATTCCAAATAACCCGTTGTTTGTACTGGGGGGATTTATAGGAATACTTGGAGCTATGTTAATAATCCTTGGAATTGCAAACTTTGTAGTTGCGTGGGGTCTATTGAAGGGTAAGGGATGGGCGTGGATAGTTACTATTATAATTAACATCATATCTTCAGTTTTAAATATAGTATCTATAGTAGCAGGGAGTATCGGAAGCATAGGGGGTCTAATAATAAATGGAATTATAATTTATTACCTCTATAGACCAAATGTGAAATCCTATTTTGGCAGGATAAAAGCAACCACAGTATAACCTCCTTTCAACATGACATTTTTCAGTTTTTAATTATTATTATTATATGATAAACATAATTTTCTATGCCAATAGAGATAGATTATATCGTGTATCTAATCGAGNCTTATTGGCTAAGATAGAAATGTAGANTTTTCTTATAACGCAAAAAAACCAGGCACATATCATTATATATGCGTTGTACATCCATGGATGAATGGCGCTGTTACTGTCAATTAGGCAAGATCTTTCTATTGTGAACGAATGAAGGAATGACAGACATGTGGAGAATTAAGTCCTCAACAGTTCCCCCGAAATCTTATCCACAAGATTCTAACAATTAGCATTGGCAACAGAACAGTCGAAAATCGTAATCAATACTAAGAATAGAAGTTCTGACAGCATCTTACTTGAATGATGCGGTTTCACAATTCTCCTGAACACACTTTCCAGATCTAAATCGGTTAGAATAGNCCATCTGTATTTCTTATNCATCTTTGAANTTTATGTTTTTATGCGTTCCATCACAGAAGGGTTTATTCTCCGAAGCACCGCAACGACAAAGCGTATAATGTTCTTTTGATGCCCCTTCTCCAAACTCGATATTTTCACTNATTAATTCTACTCCTCCTGTTATATGATAAGGTCCATTTTTTAATACCGTAACTGTCGGATTTCTTTGTTCCTCTGGATCTCTATATTCAACTCCATCAATGGAGTAACTTAGAGCACCGGAGGGACATTTTCGTACAGTGTTAATTATNTCTTGCATTTTAGATCCATCGGCATTAATCCAAGGCCTAGATCCTAATTTAAATACAGAGGGAAGATTATTAACACATTCTGCTGCATGAGAACAAATCTTCCTATTATCATGTATTGTAATTTCCTTACCGGNATAATCACGTCTCTTGTCCTTGNNAGATATTTTGCTGGTATCATTTTCCTTTAAAGTCATGTTCTTACTTGAAAATCGAATTACGCTATGTGTACCGTCACAGAATGGCTTGTTCTTTGATGCNCCACAACGACATAATGCAATGCCTAGTGTTGTTGATAGAGGTTCTCCCTTGAAATTTTTAAGATTATCAACTACTTTAGGTTGCATGTCATTTATCAAGTAATATGGACCATTTGGTAGTGGCAGAATCTTTGGCTTCACTTGATTATTAATATCAGTACTATTATTGGAACTCATACAATCATATCTTCTTTTGTTTACTAGGAATAGTATTACTATCCCTATCTAATGAAAACTTCATCGACATAACACCATTTCCATTTTTCACCAGGCTCAAAGGATCTTATGATTGGATGACCCGTAGATTTAAAATGCTTTGTTCCATGTTTATTTACAGAAGAATCACAACATCCTACATGACCACAACTTAAGCAAAGGCGCAAATGTACCCAATCAGATCCGATTTTTTCACATTCCTCACACCCTTTTGTATTTCCATTTATACTTTGATTAACTTTATTCATGTGATCACATGAATCAGAAACCCTATTATTCACTTTACATCANATTATGATCTTCAAAACAATATTTAATAGTTTTNAAGGAATCCTGCCAAAGATAGTTAATTGACAAATTGGTTATAAAGTTAAGAAATATTTCATGTATGATTTTGCTGGCAAGGGGTCAAACCCAACTGATTTCTTATTCAGAAGGATAAAATCGCAAGATGTGTGAGATGTGGAAATGAAAAAACTATTAGATCACTCATCGTTATACTATACCAAGAAAGAACCCATCAACAGATTCTATTTTTTCAATCCANTATGTAGTTCCAGTGGAAGGGATAACTTNTCCCCCGTTGTANATTNTTGTATTTCTCATAAATATATAATTAAATTCGAACTCTCCATGCTCTAGTTCCTTCTGATTTAATTGCTCTATTTTCTCAAAGAGCATCGTTAACACTTCTTTAGAAGGAGACTTATTTTCTGGAGATGTATCTGTTATTGCATCAATGAATACTTTCCCTATTTCTTCGTAATATCGTTTCATGCCAATCATCTTTCCAGATACGACTGTTCCATGGACGCTGAGGGTTATGTCTATTTCATTCTTTTCGCTGGGATTTATAATACCAGCAAATATTTTTAACAGTCCTATACGTCCATCAAATTTACTTTTATGTCTAGAGTCAGAAGACATAACTGTAAAGTTTTTGCTGTCCCTGCTTTAAGAAGATTCTCATATTCTATACTATAACATTTATTCTATACTATAACATTTTTACGATAGCCTTAATGCATCCAATAAATAATTATAACTTGTCTATCCTAAATAATTGAACATGTTTAAAATTTAGAGGGGTTAACTGTGAAGTAGTTTCCAATTTTTCTGNATAATTCAAGTTGTTTCCTATACNAAGGGNNTCCTTTANAATAATGTTAATATCTCGNAACTGATCTGTAATATATATGCAAAATGATGATAATTACGCCAAGAATAAGATTCCGACATCTGTAGAGATAGTAGATGTTCCTCCTCGCAATACTGATAAGGAGAGTGTTTCAATAACTAAGTTATCTGCTGGAGTGACTGAATTGAGTAAAGACGAGCTATATCGTCTATTCCAATTCAGAAATTTAGCATATTTGGGAACATTATCAAGAGATGGTTCACCTCATATCACTCCAGTTTGGGCAGAGTTGGTTGATGATTTTATTTTAATTAACACGTTCGAAGAAGCAGCAAAGATCAGACACATATCGAAAGACAACAGGATAGCATTGTCTATAGTGGAACAAAATAATCCTTTCAATATGGTATCTATAAAAGGAAAGGTTGTGGAACGGATGGGTGAAGGAGCTGATGAACATTTAAAAAAGCTTGCCAAGCGATATCTTGGAATTGGAAAGTATTACTACCGCAAACCGGATCATAAAAGGGTAATTCTAAAAATAAAACCAGAAAAAATCATGGGTCTTTCTATTCACCCTGCATTTTATTTTCTAGCATATTCACCATGGATGAAATAACTGGATTGAAATTTATACCTGGACCAACAAATAAAGATATCTAGCCAATAAACCTCATAAGCTCAGCATTNACTTTTTCTTTCTCCTCGTAGTAANATCCATGTCCCGCCTTCTCAACGGGAACCAACTCTGAATCTTTGATACTGTCGTNCATAGTTTTGGCTAGGTCAAATATCCATCGTCATAGAATTTTCAATTTTCGCATACTTAACGCCTGAANCCCTTCACCCTATTATTATATCTCTATCTTCAACTATTAATTCTACCTTTGCAAATCCTTTTTAAAGAATGTTTTATTGTTAGACTGTAAAAANACTACAGCATTTGTTAAACCTTAATTTTANGTAGGAAAGATAAAATCTGNGTCTACCATAAAGACAAGTACAATGCCGAAAATTAATTCTTATTTTCTCATAGCGTTTTATATCTCAATTATAAGCCTGNCTCTTGCAGCATTAAGTAGTNCAATTCTGCAATATGCGTATGCACAACTTCAAGCAAATGTGACTACTAGTTGTGAAAATGGAAATTGCACTACCACAATTTGTGTTAATNATCAACCCTGCAAAACTACNAATTCAAATTCCACAAATATTACGTCGTTNGGTGGTTTGATAGANAATAGAACGGTTCCAAAACCCACGATTCCTGGTGAAATAGTATAACAAATAAATCTAGAAAAAGGCTTCTATTTATGAATTTGTTTTCCTAAATTGATGTTTTGATTTTTTTATATTATTGAAAACGAAAACTTAAAAATATCAATATGTTGGTCTTGGGCCGTCGAAACCATTTTGTTACATCAGGATTTTTGAAAGAAGGAAATTATAAATGTAGTACTTTGTCAAATGTCAAATATCATTTTATGGATTCAACATCAAACGGTTCCCGTAATGAATTCAACATGAATAGCATCTTTTTTATATACCTCTCCTTTGAGGGAACCATGACTAGTTGTCTTTGATAGAATTCAATTAAATGCCCAATCAAACAATTAGATTCTTGCTTGTTTGCCCCGGCTGATAAATTAGTAAGTATCATGGCATACCAGTACTCTACTAANGCATCCTCCCCGTATTTTGATACTAGATCTAGTATATACGAAAAATTAGAATGACATTTTCTACATAGTCCATTATGTACATCTATGTATTTTTTTTCAACTATATGACCACATTTTGCTTTTATCAAAGTATTTGTTAGATACTATTGTAAAGAGGGCATATTAATGCTCTGGTAAATTAATGTCTCTAACAATTGAAGAGGGTATTATGAGTGTCTTTTTATGATTTTCATCTAATTTAATTTGGGTCTTCGAACAACGTTGTTAATAAATGGGCATTCTAAAGCAGGATATAAGGTGAATAATCCTCATGACAAGACTATAATTAAAAATAAGTGGATATTAATAGTGTCATTCGTTATAGATAATTCTAAACCTTAACAGATTTAAAAGATTTAAAACGGTTAAGTAATTCAAGATCATCNATTAAAAGGAGCAATTCAAATTTGATACAAACATTTACTCTAAGGGGCAAATTTCTAGTTCTACTCTTGTTTTGTTTTAGCTTGATGGTTTTCAACACAGATAATTTTTATAATGTAAAAGTATATGCTCATCAATTTACTCCAAATGAAACTGCAAATTTTGTAGGGATTATAGGCCAGATGCAAGCAGAATTGGGGCTCGTTCCGGTAAACCTGGCAAATAATAACGTGTCACTGGCTCAAAATCATGCAAATAAGGCAGCTTCCCTTCTGACTCCAAGGATATTGGTAGAAATTGCAGAAGACAACCCTCGATTAGCCGGTGATCTTAGAAGCGCAATGATTCANCTGCAAAGTTTANCATCATCTTCAGAGAGCCAAGTAAAAAGTGTTAGTCAGCTTGTAAGTGATCTTAATGAAAGGCTGGGTGAAGATGCAAGTGTCAGAATGGCACAAGTGCAACCAACCTCCTCAAACTTTTTGGAGGGAGTTACAAAGTTTCTAGGGAACATATTTAGTGGTAGC
>Ga0065706_1000026_pt1 | contig 11117 bp, 14 predicted proteins | sample SwibulcommuniRL3_FD_59093 | JGI IMG/M metagenome (GOLD analysis project Ga0065706, IMG submission 59093) | Bulk soil microbial communities from switchgrass field near Rose Lake, East Lansing, Michigan, USA - RL3 Bulk Soil v2 (version 2) | ecosystem: Environmental > Terrestrial > Soil >... | reverse complement strand
AAATGGAAGTTGATAGAAAAAAAGAAAGATCTTGCACTGAAAAAAAAACTAAAATGAGCGTTATTCAATGAATTCTTCGAAACAAAATATCAATCAATCTCTTTAAAAGTGCAGTAACCCATATTGTTAGTGTGGACGCTAAGGTAACCAAGGATAGTGAAGTCCAAGCAGGAAACAAGGATTCGCGATGTAATTCCTGCGATGAGAAAAAAGAAATTGTGTTTGAGAAAGAAGGTTTTAGACTTTGCAATGAGTGTCTAGACGAGTTTATGAAGCAACATAGATTTACGAAATAGTGTTATTTGCAAAACTGAGTGAATTACTAAATCTAAATTCTATTCTCGAAAATCTGAGAAATTAAATTCATACCTTCAGGCGCTCCATATTGTCGGCACGATTTTCATTACTTGATTACTTACTGGGACGCATGGTTTGATACACATTATAATATGATTTGGATGCTCTCATCAAGAACAAGGCCACAAGCATTAACCAAACACCACCTATCAGATATAGCTTCAAGCTGACCGCTGCCCCTATTATAAGAATACTAAAAGAAAGAATCCAACCAATTTTTATGGCGTTCATGGTAGCCCTGAANTGATCGTGAGTGCGGTAGNACAAAAACGACCTCAATATTCTTCCCCCATCACTTGGAAATACGGGTAAAAGGTTGAAAAGTCCAATGACGAGATTAATCATTGCNCTATAGAAAACGATACTCGAAATAGGAANACCTTGTATAATTAGCATATTGCTCTGATGCAATTCAAACCAAATTAGGAAGGAAAGACCAAAAATAATGAAACTTATTAGAGGACCAGCAAATGCCGTATGCATTTCTCTTTTAGGATCAATTAATTCAATAGGCTGCAATGCAATTCCTCCAAAGGCAAAAAGCACAATCCTTTGAAATTTGACTCCGTACTTTTTTGCTATGATTGAATGTGCAACTTCGTGAAATAAAATGGAAAAAAGTGATATAAATGCACATACTAATCCTGCAATTACGTAGTTTGATTGTACTAAACCAGGATTAAAGTTTGGTAAAATCGTAATNGAGAGTGACAATGTAATGAGAATGAATACAAAAGCGAAACTAAAATTTATGTAAACAGGCACTTCAGCAATCCTGCCGACGAATATTGAATATCTAAATATCCAATACTCCTTTTCAAAATCAGAATCTAACTTTTTAGTTTTGTTACCACTCAATATCTTTGACCTAATTATTAGTGAAATTAGCTTGTTTTATTATTACAGTATTTACTTATCAGAATCTATATCTCTGTATATCTTTAGTCGATAGGTCCAGCATAAATTCGTTACCAATTCTACGTTCAATATGAGATTTTGGGATATTGTATTTTACACCTGAAGGCGAGGCAACCAATATGAAGCTATCCGAAATCGCTTCTATTGAACCTACTAATGTTTTTTTTGCTCTAACCTTCTTTTCAAGCATATTATCTAGATTCAAGTTTTTCTGTAACATTGTACCAATATCTTCTGTGAAGAAGAATATATATTCTGATTAACCATGTTAACTTATCCCTAGCCGAATTTCTATATAGCACGGTTCTGAGAAGTATTTGAAGGAGTTATAACCCCTTGAATTTCCCCTTTCTCATGGGCTGTCGTGCGAACTACCACATATGCTGAATTATTTTTCATTAAAGTAGCTAGATCAGTAACGTTCTTGCCACTTAATGGGCCACTAAGATCACTTTCTGTAATTATTCCTTTGGATAGTTGGCCATTCACTTGACCTGTTGGAATTTCAGATCTGCCATTTACCTGCACATAAGGATTAAATACTTGAGCAAGGTCGGTTCCGTTCTGAAGACTAATATGAGCACCTATCACTCCTTTAAGGTTTGTAACGTCTATATTGTAAGCCATATTCCCATTTGAGTCTAAATTAAATTTGGCTGTTCCTGTAGCGACAGTATTGACCAAAGGAGATAAAGTGGCACCTGACAAGTTGGNATTAAAACTCATTTGTTGCGCAAATGCGGGCATTGATATTAACGATACGACCAAGATACTGAGCGATATTAATGGAGTGTATCTTTTAATAGGAAACTTCGTCAATCCTCTTNTTTTTGCAATCATTGTAAGTTAATATTATGCCTGAAATCTATAAGTCTCTTGCTTACAATTGTTAAGTTATCTTAATTAACCATTAATTAGTAACTAGAATGTAAATAAATAACGTAGTAGGGCATTGGTTTCTATTGCAGGCACTGGTTATCGTTGATACAATCTGAAATAATAATTATGGAACTGAACCCAAGAATTGGATACGATATGGTTTACCAATCTCCAATATATCTATCTAATATTACATAGAAACTACTTGGAATACCAAATCTAAACTGAAAGAGGCTAACACTTAGTTTTAAAGAACGCTAATCTAGTTAGTAAGGTCTAAGAAGTATAAGGATACTGGCCTTCATGTGGTAACATTGGTTAANTTGATGTGATTATTCTGAAACTACAATCTCTTTAGCTTCTGCCTTGAATCCAATTTTTGCATGAGAGCCATCGCAATAAGGTTTTGTATTAGCTGCACCACATCTGCACATAGCAGCAAACACAGTTCCATCTAGTTCTATTAAATTAGGACCATTTGCAGCACATTTGATTACAACTCTTGCCATAACTCAAGTAAAGCATCGAGTTATATAAATAAAATGCTTTGGAGTTATTTTGACAGCGGACGAACACTTTAGACATTCAATACCAGGTTTTTATTCTTTTCAGTAGATGTGCTGGCTAAGTTAGACCATCGGCCAATTAGGTGATAGGCATTGGCATATTGTGAAGTAAGTCTAAAACGTTACCTGCATCAAGCCGCAATTGTCATTAACTGGCAGTAACTCATAATCGTAATTCAATAGAAATACCAAGCTATATGGCAAGAAAGTGGCAACAATCAACTTTTTTTTCTGACACAACTGAAGTGTTTACGATGTTAGCTATTATCTAATGTCGATTGTCTTGAATCTTGAAAAATGAAATTCCGAGCATGGTTAAGGACATCTTTTCCTTGACAGATAAAATTGTGCCGGACATTTCTTTGAATTCGATTGCATTCACTACAGCTCGAGCTCCATAATGGTTGTTAAAATAACCTCTCACCACTGCTGTTTCAGAGGTAATCATTTTGACCTTATCAACCCAGGGTTTTAATTCTTCCTTTGAGTAAAGATAATTGTATCTAGGTTTTATGCGTTTACCATGCCATCTAATAAAAGAATGATTTGCTGTTATAATAGACTCTGACAAAAATTGCAGATTATCTTGTGTAGGAGAATCTGTCATGACTGCGGCTATATTGTAATGTTTCAACAGCTCCCATGGGCCTTCAGTATTCCAAGAAGGATTTCTAAATTCAATGGCATAATCGTATCCGCGAGGAAGTCTATCAAGGAATTGTTCAGTATTTCTGAATTCCTTAACTGTAAAACTCGGGGGCAATTGGATAAGCAATGCTCCAAGTTTATCAGAAGTTTTTAGAGGCGATATCTTTGCGAGAAACTCCTCGAGATCTGTTACTGCCCCATTTTTTACATCTAAACGTTTTTCATGTGTTACTATTTCAGGAACTTTAATTGAAAATTGAAAATTATCCGGAGTTACTTTAGTCATTGTTCTAAANGTGTCCTTAGTCATGTATTTGTAGAATTTTTCATAAAAAGTTGCATCCAATTCTGCCGTATNGAAAAATTGAGCATAGTACTCTAGCTTTTTAGTTTGGCTGCTGGGATAAAATACCTTGAGCCATCCTCCCTTTTCAAATGAATCAGAATAACTCCAGCCCGAACAACCTATGAGTAACTTCAATACAAATTAATGTGAAACGAATAGAAATATAGTTTGTCCACTCTTTTCTAAAGATAGCAAGTATTCATCAAAGAAGGGCAAATATGAGAAAGCAAATCCAGGTGCTTTTGCAAGTTAACTTATTTATTTTGGACTGACCGTCTTTTGCTTTATAGGTTTGGATTAATCTGTTCCACCCAAATAGGGTCTTATTTTTGAGGAGGATATACCTTGCGCGCAAAGTTTGTTCTTCAATTATAATCCAANTATTGAATTTCGTTGTNGCATNGCAACTAATTTGAAATTAATTGTAACCTTCATTTAACCCGCAATCCATGATTTCATAACCAACCAAGCCATCCTGTCCGTTACCATTTTTATGTGCAATATCCAGACATTTCTGTTGACCCTCTGAAGTCAATTTATACGCGGGTGAATCCTGGAATTTATTCCAGTTAACTTCATCGTGATTTGTGCATTCCTCGTGGTCTATGCACTTTGTAAGTTCGCATAGTGAACCCTGATAGGCCAGTAAATCAAATTCTTTAGAGGATGGATCATTGACATCATGATTTTTTGGATCCCATTTCATTTCAGTATAGGCGTCTTGACATTTGACCTGTTTAGCAAAGGAGTACTGAGCTGATAAAAATGCTGTTACTGTAAGTATTGCGAGAAACAAAATTGAAAATAGTCGAAGCACAAGAATTCTAGAAAACTAGACTTAATAAATCTTGTCTTATTACCAATTCGCCTGGATTAAGCCATCCAAATCAAAGTTTGTAAGTTCCAACGAATTGGCTAAATAAAAAATATTATTGCTTTTGGGCCATTGAATCGTTACTTTGTTTTTCTGTATTGTCCAAAGGAATTGAAATTCCGTTGGATTGAAGATTGTCCTGCTCTGAGGAAACTGCGTAATACATGAAAANTATTAGAATTTACAACACGATCAGTTACGCAATTTAGAAAATCGAATGTAAAACTAATTCAAAAAACAGATGCACACGTATGATGTAAGATTATNGACTATTGATTAACTCGGGCTTCCAATAAGATTTTCGTGTTTATTATAATTCACAATCGGCTTTGGTACAGTGTCTATTAATTACTTATCAGATATCAGACACTGAGGCCCTTCTTCCAGTAATAGATAGGTCTTTGGGTGAGATTACGTATAAATAATCACCTTTTTCTTGATATCCTAGAACTCTCATAGTTATTACTTGAAAATTATTATTGTAAAGGTATCTCATTTCTCTTTCAAAAAGATCTACCTCTGTATTATAATTAGGAACGTAGTTATCATCTGTTCTATGGTAGATTACTATGGGTATTTATTCACAACTTGTATGTATCGCTTCAGTAAATCGTAATCTGTATATGAGTTTGTTATTCTTGACATGTCAACTCCACGTTCTAATTGAATATCTGGTGGTAAAAGTAAGATCTTCATTGTTAGTAAAAGTCATACTGTCCTTCTGATTAGACTGATCATTCCATCCATCACAATGCAAATATGTTATTGGACTGCCTGCAGTCCGTGNTATCTTGTAATATTTTGAAACAAAAATTAATTATTTCCTTTTATTTGAACTTCATTAAACTGGAAGGTGCAACTTGTAACTTTGAATATATTTTTACTTGAGGCCACTTACGACTAGGCACATAGGGGTACGCATCAGTGCGACCAATAGTTCACGTTGATTAGAAATATTAGATAATTGAAGAGGTCAACTTTAAATTAAAATACTGTTAACTCAATAGATAATTACAAAAAATAGCGCATAGGAACGATTCTTACGTAAGAATCTTACTAAAAATTGGAACCCCTTCGTTTCCACTCTACGATCGGATCTCTCATGTGGAAATATGGAAATATAATGATGTATAGGATTAGTCTGTATGCGAGAGGTAATGTGGAAATCTCTCTTGCTGAGAAAGTCAATTATTCGCTTCGTAAATTTCTGTAACTATTTGGTTACCCGGCGTAAATGTAGGTTTAAATCTGAAGACAATGGGATTCACCATAAAACTGAATCTCTACTTAAGACACAGANTGAGAGACAATTGAGACATAAATTGAAACAATATTGATGTTGGTTCACTCGCTAATTTTTACAGGGATTTCCGACTTTCAATTTAGGACTTTCTGGCGATGGATAATAAAATCAGACATGTGCGGTAGAGTTTGGCTTAAATAATGCAGCTGTTACACACTAACGATGGTTAGCGTTCCAACTATTGTAATCGTCTCAACGCTTATTCTGTTAACAATTATGCAGTTGAATATTATATTGGTTCATGCTGATTCNTCGGATCTTTCGTACTGTGCAAATGGNGAAGGTAAGGACGGAATTAAGGTCAAAATTTGTAGTGTAGATAAGGAAAAATGTGAAAAGCATGCTAATGAAAATGACATTTCAGCATCTTGTAAGAAGATGCATTAAACTAAAACTAACGAATTCAACAATGCAATACTCGGATTAGCGTAGCTAATACTGTCTTTGTGAAATTTAATTTACCTTTTCGTAGAATTAATAAGATGACAGTTTGTGCTGCATTCGTCTTTTTCGCAGGTATTTTCGACACGATATCCATCGGGGTTTGGAACCGTTTCACACTTTCCCTTGATGCATACCTGCATCGTTGGCTCTCAGTAAGTATAGACCTGACTACTAAAGATTATTGAAGTCACCATCATGAACGCGATAATAGAGCAATAAATAATTAGGGTGCTTCTCACATTTCTTTAACTTCAAAATATTTAAGATTCGACAAAATCAAAAGTAACAACAGCAATGAATGTTTTCATATAATTGTTTAATTGGTAGCTAAATTGATCAAATATGAAGTCAGGATTGGAAAAAGGAGATAATTCATGGTAAAACAGAAAAAAATTCTCGGAATAGTGGGAGCAATTCTTGCGATAGGAGGAGGTATCACCTGGTTTCTCCATCAGAATCTTGTCTCCGTGTTGCTATGGGGTGCTGCGGGACTAATACTACTAAAACTAAACAAGGCCAAAAGAAAAGGCAATTCAAAAAGAAGATAGTATATTTGTGGGGCGCGCAATTTACTAGCACAAATGTTTCAGTAATATAACATCATGGTAGAATTAATAATTTCCACAAATCAAATTGCAATATGCGAGTTTATTATTTCACACTACGATACTTTTGATAGTTTTTTAAAAGAAATTTTTCCTATGGTTTTTTCTAAATGATATTATCTAATTTCTTAATAGAAATCAAAATCTTATGATATAGATCAATGAATGCAAATAGAAATAGACGAATGTGTCTATTGGATACTTCATACTGTTGTATCAAATGATCTTCTAAAATATAATCACGTTACGGTAAGAGAAGAAAACTTGGAATTCATAGTTGTTGAAGCAAAAAACTATTTTATCGACTTGACAGGATTAACAAAAATAGAAAAAATTACNGGTATGAAGCTGCTACAGATGAAGTCCTACAATGGCGTCTCGTACCTGTGGTTTGGTAGGAAAATGAAGTTAATCCCATCTACAATCCCANATTAGGATTTTATCTTATCTGAGAAATCGATGATCCCCTTTATGAGAGAAAATTGTTACCATGCTTTTGGAGGCTAAGGAAAAATGTTTTTCAGCTTGAATTTTTTTCTATTTCATATTACTTTTAAGGCCAAAATAACATGAATGACATTGAGATTTAGCATATATTACTCCCTTGTTACCGCACGTGATGCATTTTTTGTCGTANTCAATTGTAGAATCTGAGGATTTTATCTTTTGCATACATTTACCGCATACAGGGGCTTCAAGAGCATAGCTTGATAGAAAGCCTTTTCCACATTGATTGCATCTAAAACTGTACATCTTCCCTTTAGGTCTCCATTTCTTAAATACGTCGATAAGTCCCATATTGAATAATAGCATCAAAAGACTTTATTAATCTACATTTGTGCTAGTTGGATTCCAAAAAGCACTTGAAATTTGATTGATAAGATGTCTACACGAAATATAACACTACAAAGAACAGCTCCCCATCACATTAATGGGTATCTTATTCAAAGCTAGGTGGAAGTGGAGATTATTTAGTGCAATTTTTATTTAAAGTAAATATACTGAACACTCAAGATATTAAATAGGTACTAGGAAATTGAAAGATGAAAATAATACTTTGAACGATTTCAACGAATATGATATTTTTGAGAAATGGAAGAAATTACAGAGTTTTCCTACCCTTGGGATGTTTAGTGTTCTAAATAAAGATTACAATGAATACATGGAAGATTTGATAACATTGAACAAGACCCTAAAGGATCTTCAGAAATATTTTTCCAATTACTGGTTGCAAATGTCCAAAACTCAATTCCAAGCCATTGGAAACCTTGTTCTGAGATTAAAATCGGATCCGAATGTGAGTGATCCGAATTCTGAAAAATTCAGGCTTCTTGTAATTGACGCATTTGAGGAAGCCTATAGTTCCCTTTTTTCCTCAAAAGATTTTGCAATATTATACAACGAAGTNTACTCAAAGCAGCTTGACTTTGTAAATCATGTTAATAAAATAATGGAAAAAAATCTTAATTTATTAAATATACCTACTCGGTCGGAATTAGATACGGTTCTAAAGGACCTACAAGAAATTAAAAAAACTCTAAGAACTCTAAAAAATGGATACGAAAGACTGGAAAAAAAGTAAATTATTGATTTGATTTAAAAATGACTAGCCAAGAACGGAAAACCCCAGAATGGAGCGGATTTGATCTTTCAAAAGTAGCCAAAACAGTTGAGCTACTNTCCAGGGGAAATCATATTTCTGTGGGTGATACTCCAAACGATATTGTATCTGAGACAAGGCTATACAGACTCTTGCATTATCACAGCCTTGTGAAAAGGGTTTCTTCTACTCCAATATTGGTCGTATATGCATTAGTTAACAGGTCATATGTACTTGATCTTCAGCCTAACAAAAGTTGGATTCGCCATCTTTTGATGCAAGGATTTGATGTATACCTACTTGATTGGAAGTCTCCTGCTAGAATCGACAAGTATGTCTCATTTGATGATTATGTAAATTCTTATATTGATGATTGCGTGGAAATAGTTCAAAATAATAATTCTTCGGACAAAATTACTCTTCATGGATACTGTATGGGATCTTCTATGTCGGCCATGTATACATCCTTACATCAAGAAAAGATCAAGAATTTGGTTACAATTGCACCAGTGNTTGATACAAGTAAAGATACAACAGTAATTGCAAATATTTCTAAGCAGATGGATATTGATAAGCTGGTATCCTACATAGGTTACCTGCCACCAGAAAAGCTCTACGAATGTTACTCTATTTTGAAACCGTTCAAGCAGGGAGTTAACAAATACTTTAATCTTATTGAAAATATTGACAATGAAACATTTGTGCAGAATTTCTTACGTATCGAAAAGTGGTTATATGATACACCACCGATAGCCGGTGAGACTATCAAACAATGGATAAACGATATTTACAAAAAAATCTCCTCGTTAAAAACCAATTTAAATTAGGAACTACTATCGTCGACCTGAAGAAGATTAACGTTCCTCTTCTAAATATCGTTGCAGAGGAGGATCATCTAGTCTCTCCTGAATGTAGCGTTCCCTTAAACGAAGTAGTATCGAGTGAAGATAAACGACTAATACGATTCCACACAGGTCATGTGGGATTAATTGCAAGTAGCTATTCTCAGAACAACGTTTTACCAAAAGTAGGACAATGGATCAAATCACGGTCAAACTAAGTAAATCCAATTAACTATAATAGTTAAGGATTAATTTACGGTTTTATTAAATCAATCATTTGTCGGAACTATTCTTATGTTTTCTTTCGATCGGGATTACTATGACTTGGACAAGATCTCCATCATCAATTTTCAATGCCTGCCTCTCAGCCTCCGGTATTGAGATTCTGCCGCCGCTCTGTATAGTAGTCTTGAACATTGCATGATGAAATGTCAGGCCTTGTAGCATTGAAAAGAAATTTTGCATGGCGTCCAATTGAATATTTGAAAATTTCTTAAAGAAATCTTGTTGTGCCTGTGTCGTGTTATCTATTGCCTTCTTGTATGATTCCATGTCTTCATTAACTTCAGGCTTATCTTCACCCATACTCCTAATCTCAAGGATACGTTTATTTAATACTATTGAATCCTTTCAAGAAATCGATTGATAATTTGGAAAATATTTCTGGTTTTTCAGTAAAGGGTGTATGACCACATTTTGGTATTACTAGCAAATTAGATTTAGGAATTTTCTTATAATCGTCTGCATATTTGACCGGTATCATTTCGTCCTGTTCTCCCCATACTATTATCGTAGGTGAAAGTATCTTGTCGAGTCGAGAAGACAAGTTTGGAGTATTCCTGATTCCAAGCATGGTAGACATAAATGCGTATTTTGCATTCGGAAGTTTCATTCTATCGATAAAATCCTCTATAGTTTGTTCCGTAACTGTTCGGGGGTCAAATGCCATATTGATGAAGGCTCTCCAAACATTATCATGTGTTGGATAAAGAGACGCGAGAATATACTCCTCCAGTGNTCTCGTCGAACCTTTCATGGTCCCAGCTGGAGAAATTAAAACTAGTTTGTTTACCATTTGGCTATTCTTAACTGCAAACTCTGCTGCAACTAATCCCCCAAAAGATGAGCCTGCAATGCTTGTTTTCTTGATTCCCAAACTGTTTAGGAAATCTTCTAGAAATTTTACAAAGAAGGGTATGTTATACTCAACTGTTGGTTTGTCGCTATAACCAAAGCCAACTATATCTGGGACAATTACCCTAAAATGATCAGTAAAAAATGGAATCACTTTAGACCACCTTTCGGCAGATGCGCCTATACCGTGCAACAATACTAAGGTATCTTTTTTCTTCGTNTCAACATTATCATAATCAAGATAGCGAATCNTGTTTCCATGAACCCGAATATTTCTCACTGGAATTTGAATGGACAATAATCTGCAGTCTGATAAATATCTCTAGGTCCACTTNATTACTTTTATCATATTCGACTTTTTTATGATATGTTAACCTAGCTCAANCGCGCCTTCATTAGAACTCACAATCTGGGTCAAAACTTTCTGTTCTTTAAATGAAATTTTCTCTTGGTTCATGATAATCCATNCATTTTTTGATGTTTATCGATTAGGCAATTTGGTAAAAATCGAATATCAATCTAAGCGCAATTCCAATAAAAGTAATGCCAAGAAGTAATCTTAGTTTTTGCTCACTCAATTTGGTTGATAATCTTGATCCTA
>Ga0065706_1000029_pt1 | contig 11269 bp, 10 predicted proteins | sample SwibulcommuniRL3_FD_59093 | JGI IMG/M metagenome (GOLD analysis project Ga0065706, IMG submission 59093) | Bulk soil microbial communities from switchgrass field near Rose Lake, East Lansing, Michigan, USA - RL3 Bulk Soil v2 (version 2) | ecosystem: Environmental > Terrestrial > Soil >... | reverse complement strand
ATATTCCGTAGTCTATTAAATTAATGGAGTTTAAAATTCTTATGATTTAGGTTTTTGGAATAAACTCAAAAAAAGCCAAGTCGTAGAAAATAACTAGTAATTTATCGAATGCGAGTCATATCCTATTCGTATAACCAACAACGAATGAATCCATTCTTGTGATTTATGACTGGTGGATCAATTCGACATTTCTGTTTTGCATAAGGACAACTATCAAAGAATTTGCATCCTGTTTCTTTCTCCGACAGATCTGATTTTTCGCCGAAATACTCAAACTTATTTCCCTTCTTTTTTATACTTGGGATTGAAGAAACAAGTTTTTCGGTATAGGGATGTTTTGGGTTTTTATATATTTCATATGCATTTCCCAATTCCACTATCTGGCCTCTGTACATAATCGCAATTATTTCTGATACTTCTGAGATGACTCCTAAATCATGGGAAATGAATATTATTGACATATNTCGATCTNTCTTTAGCTTTTTTAAAAGGTTAATNATTTGAGACTGAACCATGACATCCAGAGAAGTGGTGGGTTCATCGGCAACCAATATCTTTGGATTCAGTAACAATGATATTGCAATTGAAACTCTTTGCTTCATACCACCACTCAATTCGTGAGGATATTTTTTCATAATACTTGGCTCCAAGAGAACACTACTCAAAGAATCTGTGATTATTTCAATGTGATCATTGGAATAACCATGTTGCTGAAGAACTTCCTTCATTTGGGACCCTATAGTAAAAACTGGATCTAAAGAATTGAGGGCTCCCTGAAAGATCATTGAAATTTTTTTCCATCTGACTTTGTGATTAAATTCATCGTCTGACATTTTTGTAATATCTTGCCCATCAAGGATAATTTTACCACTAACTATTCTGCCAGGATAAGGAACTGATAGTAGAAGCGCTGTTCCTAAAGTACTTTTTCCACATCCAGACTCACCAACAATCCCTATTGATTCATTTTTTTTAATACTAAAACTAACATCATCAACGGCCTTAACTATCCCAAATTGGGAAAAATAGTAAACTCTTAAGCTATCTACAATAAGAGCATTATCCAAACATATCTTTATCGATCTTAACGGTATAAGTATCTATTTCAATAGATCTTATTTTCTCTACCCATGCCTATTGCACATATATATGGTAAAAATATTAGACAGTCTGATGATTAGTTGAGATTACCCATTTGCATATTTGACGCCAAGACGGGTGTTTTATGTCCAAAATGTGAAATTAGGTTGAAAAATGGGGAGTTATCTAAAATTGATGTGGAGTGTTCGATCAAACTCATCAAACTTTCCAATAAGAATCAAGATATAGATAAATTGAATTTAATAGGATCTCAAAAGATAGACGAGGATTATGTACTTATTTTAAAGGATTCAAACGTAAGTCACATAAACTCGAATGATAAACTAATAAGTTTGATTGAAAAGGAATTTAACGGAAAAGTATGGTTTGTTGAAGCTAATAGCTCGGTAAGAAAGACTCTCGAAAATCTCTTCTTTCCTATAAGAATATTGAAAACTAATATGATTTGGCTACCAGATGGGAATCAGGTAACACAGGTTACAATAGAAAGTAAAGATTATGAAAAATCCTTTAGCATAATTGAAAAAATAAAGAAGATTGTCAACGTGGTAAGAAACATAGAACTTGTTGTTGAGATCTCTGGAAAGTGATACGATGATAAAGGAAAATATTATGAACAGAATATTTGCTTCATCAGTAAACAAAGACCATATTGGCCAAAATTTAACATTAGTTGGATGGCTTGAAGATTTCAGAGATATGGGAAAAATTGGTTTCATTAGCGCTAGAGATATGACTGGAAATTTTCAGGGAGTACTAAGTGGAGGATTGTTAGCTGCCTTCAGAGAAGTACCAAGGCAAAGCGTTATCATGGTGAAAGGAACTGTTCAAGAGACTAGAGCGCAGAATTTTCAGGTTGAAGTTAAAGTTGAAAAAGTAGAAGTTATGTCAAGAGCAATAAACCCCCTTCCAATTGATCCTACCGGAAGGGTCAAATCGTCAATGGACAAAAGACTAGATTCAAGAGCTCTAGATTTGAGGAACTCTAAGATTTCTAATATTTTTAGAATAAGATCATATGTACTTAATTTNGTTCGCAATTTCCTGTATTCGAGAATGTTTGTAGAGGTTAATACCCCAAAGATAATAGGAAGCGCCACTGAGGGAGGTGCGGATCTTTTTGGTTTTGAATATTTTTCAAAGAAGGCATATTTGGCTCAGAGTCCGCAGTTATACAAGGAACAGCTCACATTGGGACTGGAAAGGGTATTTGAAATTTCACCTTATTTTAGAGCTGAACCCTCGCATACAGTAAGACATCTTTCCGAATTTGTAAGCGTTGATTTAGAAGCAGCATTCCTTGATTATGGCAGTATCATGGATATCGTACAAGACTTAGTTATATCAACCATAAATGATCTATTTGTTCATCATAATAAAGAGATGACACACTTTGAAAATAAACAAGAAATTATGGTTGATAGGATTCCAAGAATTACGTATCAAAAATGTTTGGAGGATTTAAGAAGTTTAGGAGAAAAGATAGAATTTGGGATCGATCTTTCTGATCCTGCATTAAAAAAGCTGGGAGAGATTTANCCAAGATTTTATTTTATAATTGATTGGCCATCCAAACTAAAGCCATTCTACATACTTGAACATGAAAAGAAACCTGAACTTTCAAAATCTTTCGACTTACAGTATGGATATTTAGAAATTGTTTCTGGTGGAACCAGAGAGCACAATTCTGAGAGATTACGAAATAAATTACTAGAAAAGGGACTTGACCCAAATAGTTTTTTGGATCATTTGCAGACATTTGAATGGGGAATGCCTCCGCATTCCGGGTGTGGCATTGGATTTGACAGGTTCATGATGATCCTCACTAATTCTACGAATATTAGGGAAGTTGTCCTTTATCCTAGAGATACTGAAAGGCTTAGCCCTTAGATATTTTAATCTTCACTTCTTTCAGGTTATCCTTCACTAGCATAAATGCCTTAAACCTTGAACCAGATAATTCGTATATGAGCCAGATTACAGGATTAATTCGCATAAAACTCAAGTCGGTCGCCGATGGTCTTGCACCATCTAAATGCGAATGATAAACTCCAATAACGTCCAGTTCTTTACTAGATGCCCATTGATAAACTTTGATAAGTTCGTCGGGCTCCATGTTAAATGAATTTTCTGAGTGAGCTATGTTATTCATTCTTTTTAATACTTTTACACGGTATTCGCAGTCGACTATATTTCCTAAAAGAAGAGAACATGACTCGTTAGGAAGATCCTCCTTAGTGGAACTTATTAAGGAATTGATTTGGTTCTCAGTAATTAGTAANGTTATTTCAGACATTTATTTATCAATTTTCAATACATATATTTGACATTGATATTCATGGATATGACTTAGTCCTAAAAATGTTTGGCAACATATCTTTTCTAGCTCTGATTTAGATCCAGTTTAGCCTACTGTAAATTTTCCCTTCATATATGGATGCAAAGTACAGAAATAGTCATATTGTCTCTGCTTAAGGGTCATGGCATCAAGAATGAATGTGGCATTAGGTTTAATGGGCTTTGAATCAAACGTTTTACCATCATCAATTAAACTTGTAACGGTGTGAGGTACATTATCCTTGTTAGTCCATTCTACTCCTCCATCTTTTGGAACTTTTATATTGGCCGGATCATAGCTGGGATTTCCCTGTGCAGACGCACCGGGAGGAATAGTGGCTTTAATGGGATTTGTAATGTTTCTAATTGGAGCGGTTTCGTTCTGTTTTACTTCGCTCTTAATGTTTTCTTGTGGGGCCTTTGGTGTAACCAATCCAAATACATAAAATGTAGATCCACCAACTATTGCTGCGATTACGAATATTACTGTTANAGCCTTAAGGTAAGGNGTCCTTTTATACGACGCAACAGTAAGTACAGTAGCGGGTATTGAAATTATCAACATAAGTCCAATATAAGAAAAGATGCTGGGTATAGTAGTTCCAATAGTAATAGCGGCTGCAANNCCNAAGGTAACAAGGAAACCTAATGTAATGAATGTAGCAGATTTGGCTCTTCCTGACGTTGGGAATCCATCTTTAAAGATACCAGCAGTCAGAAATATTAATCCAATGAACATTGTAAGAAGACTAACGGCATGCATTCCCTCTACAAATGTATGTGCGATCCCAGCAAGAGAAATACCAACCCCGACAATACCGATAACCGTAAGTCCTATCCCTGGAGTTAAAAGGTCCCAATCAGACATTCTTTAGTACGTGAACTCAAGCTCACATAATTAATCTTTTCTTGCAATTATGTTCAAATATTTCATAACTTTTTTTGACATGATTTTTTAACAATCCAAACTATTCTCAACGAATACTAGGTCCATTGGAGTTTATAATTTAACTTCGATCAAAATTTTTATTTGAAACACAAGTAGAGCGAAATAATTCTAAACACTTTCGATTCTGATTTAAAGAAAAAAATCTTATGAAGATTTATCAGAACGTGTCAAAGCACTTATATTCAAGCAAGATAAGCTTACCATCGTATTTACAAATATGAGGGTTTGAAAATGCCTAATACTGGTATAGTAAAATATCATGTTAAACTTAAATTTGAAGTTGATGGGATAGTAGAAAAGGCCGATATAATTGGCGCAATATTCGGCCAGACAGAGGGATTACTAGGCCCTGAGATGAACCTAAACGAGTTGCAGAAANTGTCAAAGGTTGGAAGAATTGAAGTAAATGTNGATACCAAATCTAATACAACTAAGGGCGACGCTTTGCTCCCTATGAGCACTGATATATCTACTGCTGCATTGATATCTGCCGCAATTGAAAGCATAGATAAAGTTGGACCCTTTCAGGGTAAGTTTCTCTTAGTCGGTATAGATGACATACGAGCTATCAAGAAAAAAGTTATTGTGGATAGAGCCAAAAAAATAATTCAAGAATGGGCGACAAAGACAATAAGTGAAGGAGAAGAAATGCTACGCGATGTATATGACGCAAGCAAACCAGGAAAACTAACCACATTCGGAAAGGCTCAGTTAGCGTGCGGTACTGGAGTATTTGATTCGCCGTACATTATTCTTGTTGAAGGTAGGGCCGACGTGATTAACCTTTTACGTGCAGGTTTTGATAACTCTATTGCTATTGAAGGAGCCAAAATTGATGAAACTATAACCAACCTCACATCAGGAAAGCAAGTTGTAGCATTTTTAGACGGTGATAGGGCTGCTGACCTGATCTTAAAGGAATTGCAAGGTTTGGTTAAAATCGATAAAGTTTTGAGAGCACCAGCTGGCAAAGAAGTTGAGGAGTGCACTCCGTTGGAAATATCTGAGATACTAAAAGACTTAATTGAACCTACAGGCGAGCAATACGAGGTTCCAGTTCGACATCAAAAGAACGTAAAGAAATCAAAAAATTATGAAAATAACAATACAGCGTATGAGGACTCCTCAACTTTTAATAATGATGGTACTGCGGTAGATGATCCCCAAATCGCCTCAGTAATCAAAGAAGTATATCCACAAATCAATGAAACTTTGGAGGCAATGATATTGGATAATTCGATGCAGGTATTGTTGAAGATCCCAGTATCAGAAATAATCAAAAGATTGGACTCCTTAGAAGGCGCTAGATTTCTGGTTCTGGATGGAATTATTACACAACGACTTATTGATGCCGCATACAAGGCAGGAATTGAGTTTGTAGTAGGGCATAGAATGGCAGAATTAAAAAAATCACCAGAAATTACAGTAAGAACTTTTGATCAGATAGGTATTGGCAACTAAAGAACGATGCAAGATATAAAGTATGATTACGTCATGACGCTAGCTAAACTATTGCTTAAAGGTGCGAAGGATAATTTCATTGAATTTACTAGTACTGACGTTGGAATAGAAATAAACAAGTCACAACAAGCGGCCTCAAAAATAATTTTGGAATTGCAAGAAATGAAATATGTAGAACGAGTCAAGAAAGGACACGGTTATATGATCAGGGTAACAGAAGAAGGTCTTTCATTCGTTAAGAAAATGTCTGACTATCTTAATATGGCAGTATATTCCTCGCCTGGAAATATTCATTTTAATGGTATTTTGGTCTCTGGGATGGGAGAAGGAAAGTACTACATGAGCCTTGAAGGCTATCGTAAGCAGTTTGAAAAAAAGATTGGGTATATCCCTTACCCAGGCACTCTGAATATTAAAATAATTGATTCTCTGTCGTTAGAAAATAGAGAAAAAATTGAATGTTTTCGTTATCAATTTATAGATGGTTTCAGTGATTCCGAACGAACTTATGGTTGGGTCAAGTGTTACCCTGTATCATTAAATGGTAATGGAAATATTCAATCAGACTTGTTGATTCTTGAACGAACACACCACGATAAGAACATGTTGGAGATTATAGCTCCTGTTAATATCAAACAAGTACTGCATCTAAAGAACGGTGACAATGTTAAGGTTACCTTGCAGAATTCAAAAAGAAGAACAGAATCATATATCATAAATTGAATGGCCCAATTCTTCTTTGATTTGGGCACTTTTAGAGCCGGGNATTGGGGTGTTTAAGCGAATTATTCTGGTATTTATTCCTCTTTTCGAACAATTCACAGCAATTTCTTTTTCAGTGTGTATTTGATCATATCCTAATGCAATTATATCTGGCTTGACAAANTCTACAGTATCGTATAACGTACCTTCCCTTCCAATGATTGCGTAATCAACGTATCTAATGGACGCAACCAGCTCTCTTCTAAGAAACTCGTCATGGTATATTTTTCTATTTTTGTTTATTTTAAGTGCAGTTGAACTCCTTGCCACCACAACAATCAATATGTCACCTTGGCTTTTTGCATCCTTTAATGTATGAATGTGACCTGGATGAACAATATCAAACACTCCGCCAATCAATACAATTTTTAGTAAACCTCTGCCAAGGAAAGTTAATCTGAGAGGATTAGATCTTTCTACAAAACCATTTTCAATCATTTCGTCAATTTTTAAGTTAAACATATCTTCAGAAATTGCAGTTCTATTCTTCAGATATTCTAATGGCAAAATATCCGAATCGAGTGAAGCAACATAGATAGCTGTCAGAATAGCTTTATCCAAAGGTTCTATCATAAATTCGACATTATTTAAGTAGCAATGTATATTTAGTTCTATTCTCCAATTGCAATGTTCTTTAAACAAGAAACCTTTTGCCTNAGCCGACCAAAGGTTGGTTTTATGCGTTAGAATATCGTTAATATATCAATTACAGAAGGAATTAGGATCGGTGAGGCATGAAGGAGTAGAAATAGGAGACTCCATTCTAAACACAGGGCCTTTTTTTTGCAGCAAGACTAATACCTAAATAATGCAAATTAGAAAAAAATAGTAGATGACAATATCGCAAGCGGGTGCCTATCCACTATCCAAGGGTATTAAAATAACAACCATTGATAGAAAAGTAATTTCAAGCGGGACAGTCTTGATAAAGCGTGGCTTTGCACACATGCANAAGCATGGTGTAATAATGGACGTAACCAATGTAGAACAAGCTCAGATAGCCGAAGATGCCGGAGCAGTTGCGGTCATGGTCTTGGATAAACTTCCTTATGATGTAAGACATGCGGGTGGAGTAGCTAGAACGGCAGGCGTTAAAGTAATTCAAGCAATATTGGATTCTGTGAGTATACCAATAATGGCAAAGTGNAGAATAGGACACTTATCTGAGGCTAGTATTCTTGAAGAAATGGGAGTTGATATGATCGATGAGAGTGAAGTACTTAGTCCTGCTGATGAAAGTAGGCATATTTGGAAGTGGAATTATACAACACCCTTTGTGAACGGAGCTAAGAATTTGGGGGAAGCACTACGCAGGATAGAGGAAGGTGCTTCAATGATTAGAACAAAAGGTGAGCCAGGGACAGGGGATGTTTCACATGCAGTAACCCATATAAGAATGGTAAATAACGAAATTAAAAAGATAAAGGGAATTTGCGATAATAACGATGATCAAGAACTAATTAAGATTTCAAGAGAGTTACAATCTTCCTTTGAGATAGTTAGAGAAACAGGGAAGCTTGGAAGATTGCCCGTTGTAAATTTTGCTGCGGGAGGAATATCTACACCAGCGGACGCTGCCCTGCTAATGAAGCTAGGTTGTGATGGAATTTTTGTAGGTTCAGGAATATTTAAAGCAGAAGATCCACTTGAAAGAGCGAAAGCTGTNGTTATAGCGACTACTTATTTTGACGATCCCAAGACAGTTCTAGAGGCACAGAAAATGATTGATGAAAAGAAATCAATGCTTGGTCTTGATACTAAAAACTTGAATTTAAGAATGCAAGAAAGAGGACCTACAGTTTGAATGAGTTATTAATTGGAGTATTGGNTCTTCAAGGNGATATTGAAGAGAATATCAAAGCAACAACAGATGCATTTAAAGAAATGAAAATTAAAGGCGAAGTCATTCCTGTTCGTTACCCTGAAGAGATTATGAAAGTTGATGGTTTGATTATACCAGGCGGTGAGAGTACCGTAATGGGTTTACTTATTGCTATAAAGAATGGATTATTAGACGCAATTTCAAGAATACTACAAGAAGGATTGCCTGTAATGGGAACATGTGCCGGTATGATTGTTTTGGCTAAAAAATCTTATGATAAGGTTGTTGGAAACAAGAAACAATTATTGCTAGGCGCTTTAGATATTGAAATTGAGAGGAATTCTTTTGGAAGACAGTATGATTCATTTGAATCAAACTTAGATATATCGGGTATAGGAAACGATTATAAGGGAATCTTTATACGTGCACCTACTGTAATTTCGATAGGTCCACATGTGCAAATTTTGAGTAAGTTTGATGGGAAAAATAGTAGCTGTAAAGCAAGAAAATATAATTGGGACTTCTTTCCATCCNGAATTATCAGGTGATTACAGGATNCACAGATTTTTTATCGAATCGGTAACAAATTGGAAGAAGACAAANAATTGAAAATAAAAATTTGAGTACGATAATCATTTAGTACGCATTAAATTAAGCGCTGATCCAGCTTTGAACCATTCTATCTGCGACGAGTTGTATGAATGCTTTAACAAGATTTCATCATCAGTTGCGTTACTATGGTGGATAATGCATGTAAGATGTTTACCTTCCTGGAGATTTTTAAGACCTAATATGCTTAACCTATCATCCTCTAAAATCTTATCATAGTCATTTGGGTTTACAAAACTAAGAGCAAGTACCCCTTGTTTTTTCAGGTTTGTTTCGTGTATCCTTGCAAAGCTTTTTGAAATAACTGCACAACAGCCCAGATAGCGTGGAGTCATTGCGGCGTGTTCTCGACTACTTCCTTCACCATAGTTACTATCGCCAATTATTATCCATTTTATTTTTCTTGATTTGTATTCACGTGCTATATGGGCTAGTAATTCCATCTCATGATTTAGGATACTCTTACCCTTTCCAACTTGATCTTCATGAAACGCATTAACCGCACCAAGAAGAAGATTATCGCTAATTTTGTCTAGATGACCTCGATACATCAACCAGGGGCCAGCAGGTGAAATATGATCAGTGGTACACTTACCTTTGATCTTAACCAGAATTGGTAACTTTTCAAAATCGTTCCCATCCCATTGAGGGAATGGTTCCAGCTTTTGTAGTCTGGAACTGTCTGGATCGATTAGTACATCCATATTTTGAACTTCTTTGGTAGGTGGGAGGTAAACATCCTGACTGTATACAAAACCATTTGAAGGGATCTCTGGAGCCACCTTGGGGGGAATTAGCTTGAATTTAGTACCATCATTTGCGGTCAATTCGTCAATTAAAGGATTAAACGAAAGCCTACCGCCTAAAGCTAATGCTATCACCAATTCCGGGCTGCCAATGAAGTTCATTGTTTCCCTACTCCCATCATTTCGACCCGGAAAATTTCTATTATAAGACGTTACTATAGTATTAGGTTCACCTTTCTTNAGCTCGGGTCTATTCCACTGTCCAATACAAGGACCACAAGCATTTGCTAGTACATTTGCTCCGATATCCTTTAGTGCACTCATCTGTCCGTCCCTTTCGATTGTGCCGCGAATCATTTCAGATCCTGGGGTAATTTGGAGAGGAATCTTTACTTTCACTCCTTTTGACTTGGCTTGTTCAGCAATATCAGAAGCCCTTGACATATCCTCGTATGATGAATTAGTACAGCTTCCGATTAGTGCGACAGAAATTGTATCAAGATAATTATTCTTATTGACTTCACTTGCCATTTTCGATATGGGTCTTGCTAAATCAGGTGTATGCGGACCAACTATATAGGGTTCAAGACTAGAAAGGTCTATCTCAATCAATTGATCAAAATANTGTNGAGCTTTTTCTCTTTCTTTTGTAATCTCCTGTTCTATTTCNTTATCCAGTGTAAATAAATCTCTGTACTTATTCGCTAGATCAGCAATCCCTTCACGTTTTGTCGCTCGAAGATAAGTCTCCATCTTATTATCATACGAAAATATAGAACAGGTCGCACCAATTTCTGCCCCCATGTTTGTAATAGTTGCCTTNCCTGTACAGCTAATGGTCCTTGATCCAGGACCAAAGTATTCTATTATTGCATTTGTTCCTCCGTAAACTGTAAGTTTGGAAGCTACANATAGTATAATGTCCTTTGGTGATGTCCATCCATTAAGTTTGCCAGTCAAAAACACACCAATGCGTTTTGGATATAAAAGTTCCCAGGACATTCCTGCCATTACTTCTGCAGCATCAAGACCACCAACTCCTATTGCAATCATTCCAAGACCGCCTGCATTAGGTGTATGTGAATCAGTGCCTATGATCAAACCACCAGGAAAGGCATAATTTTCAAGAACTACTTGGTGAATTATCCCAGAACCTGGTTTCCAGAATCCAATACCATATTTTCTAGAAGCTGATTCGAGGAACTTGTATACTTCATTATTTTCATAAAGAGCCAATTTTGTATCGGCCTCGCCACCTGTCCTTGCCTGAATTAGATGATCACAATGAACTGTAGTTGGAACTACTACACTTTCCAGACCTGACTGCATGAATTGTAAGAGTGTCATTTGACCTGTTACATCCTGCAATGCAACTCTATCTGGATCTAGAAAGATATAGTCTGATCCGGGTTTTATTTCTCCATTTATATTTGAATCACGAATATGACCTACAAGAATTTTTTCTGATGCAGAAAGAGGTCT
>Ga0065706_1000040_pt1 | contig 11348 bp, 18 predicted proteins | sample SwibulcommuniRL3_FD_59093 | JGI IMG/M metagenome (GOLD analysis project Ga0065706, IMG submission 59093) | Bulk soil microbial communities from switchgrass field near Rose Lake, East Lansing, Michigan, USA - RL3 Bulk Soil v2 (version 2) | ecosystem: Environmental > Terrestrial > Soil >... | reverse complement strand
TTTATAAAATAATTTTACACCATGTCAATATTCATGTTATCGATCAAGAATTGCACTATTATTTTTTAATAATGATGTTGTTGTATTGACTGTTGGTCTACAATAAAGTTCTAGTCGCTGGCTCCCTCATCATCAGATTCATCATTTGATGTNGATTCTGAAGGAGGCGGTGGTGGTACTGGCTCTTCTTCTGTTTGATTAGTTTCAGCAAGAGATCTACTGAGAGAAGCAAATGAAGTCTCATTCTCAAATNCTGGAGTTTCATCATCAGATTCATCCGATGATGTAACATTAGCTATCGAATTGTTTACTTGTGAACTATTTGATATTGAGTTATTTGGCTGGGAAGACGAATTTGTCGCAAACGTTGGAAATACCACCAATGCGAATGCAACTAACATGATAAAAAAACTTATTCTAACATAAATCATAAAGTTATCAATATTCATATGAAGTACTATAAATATAAAGTAGACTATTTCCCCCTCTATTTGACTTATATAAGCATAATAAAAGAGCAAAAGTGGTTGTTCTCAAATCTTTCATAGAATAGTCAAGAATCAACGGAGCCTTTTATCCAATGATTTAATTCAGATATTTTAGATCATTCACACATAAATAAAATAAGATAACATATGTTTAACAATAAAGAAAAATCCAGTTGCAAAGCAATTCTCACGCAATGTTCATGAGGAAGATATATCAGTATTACGATGGATAATCCAAAAGGTATGGAGCGAAATAAAGTTACTTGAAAGGTAACAACATATTATTAACTGGAATCTCTCCCGGCTAAGTTTGGATGTTTGTATTTTAACATTAGACTTCATCTTTCAATGTTTTAAGCACTTTAGAGTTAGGATCAACCGGATCCATTTGTTCATTTAAATAATCGATAAAGTTTGTGGCAGTCACTATCCCTACTGTTTTGTTTCCATCCACAACAATAAGATGTCTTACCTTTTTTTGTAACATCAAGTTTGCTGCTATTTCAATAGATGAATTAGGGTTAATTGTTAATAATGGGGATGTCATAAGATGAAGTATCTTGAATTCTTTACTCAAGACATCATGAATGCATACTCCTCTAGTTATATCCCGTTCAGTAACGATACCCATGGATTTTCCTTCTTCGTCGACTACAAGCAGTGAACTTACATTTTTGTCTAACATCTTCCTTGCAGCTTCTTTGGCACTTTGCGATGTTTGAATAATCTCTATTTTGCTTGTCATTATATCGCTTACTTGCTTTGACACAGCAGTTTGTAACGCTAGAGTTTTATATATTTTAATTCTGCACCGGTNTCCTACTTTAGCTAGATCCTATTTTGGCGAAATCAAAAAGGAATTTGTTTACACTTTATCTATCACAATTTCGATTCAAATCCAATTGCGATGCTTTTAGGTTGCAAATTTACCTGAATGGGCGAGACGAGTCTAATTATAATATACCATGTATTTTATATGCGTTCTTAGCTCAATATATATGAGTTTTGCAACTTTGTAGTCATAATTATCAATTTTTTATTGGCTGACAATATTTAATAATGATTGATACGTCATTTAGTTAACTTAGTCAATTTGGATAACAGTAATACAGAAGAAACAGATAGTTCCAGTTCTGCGGATTCAGATCCGCCTAGTTCAAAAGAAAACAAGTCATTTTCTGGTCTAGTGAATGAAGGTTTTGTAGCCGGGCAACGAATAGCCAAGATTTCTGTAATAACATTAGTCGGAATAGGGATTGTAGAACTAATTATGGGTCACATTAGCGGGAGTGTAGTGGCCACAGCCGATGGAGTAGATTCCATGTCTGATGCTATGATATCTCTTATTGTATTGATAGGTTTAAGAGTTGCCCGCAGACCTGCAGATAGGAAGTTCCATTTTGGGTATCATAAGGTAGAAAGCTTTGCCGCACTTATCGCTGCAATGGGAATGGTTGCTATAGGAGCTTTCATAGTTTATCACTCTTACGAAGGACTCATTAATCCTAAAGAAATCCAGCAGCCTATACTTACTATGATTGTGCTTGCAATTGCCGGTGCCATTTCATTGCACAGAGCTTTTCAGATGCGTGTCATAGCCAACAAGTATAATTTGCTTTCTTTGAAGACTGACGCAAAGAATTCTATCAAAGATGGTTCTGCATCTGTTTTAGGTTTCTTAAGCGTGCTTATAGCAACACAATTTGGATTTCTACAGGCCGATGCTATAGGAGGGCTGATAATTGCTGGATTTATATTCTCTGTAGCATATGTTTCATTAAAACAGTCGTCACTAATACTCGTTGATGCTTGGCAAAATCCAGTNAGTACANAATATATGAAAAAACTAGTCGAGCAAAAATTCAATGGTGATGTGAATGTAAGGTCTATCAAACTCCGTCAGACAGGTGCGATTTCACGNGCTGAGATCCATCTCGAAATAGATGGCAGCAAACCACTGAATGAAGTAGAAATGTTGTTACTAAATACAGAGATGACAGTGAAATCAAGTATTCCTGGTATGGGTGCGGTTGTAGTCATTCCTCATTCCAAACGCAGAAAATTCTGATTTTAGCGAGTATCTTACGAATTTCCTGATGCCTGGATTATCCCCACTTTTCATAAATTTGATGAATTCATTTTCTCCGAATTACTCGGTAACGAATAGCAATGTTATAATTTCTTTCAACTAATGCATTAAATTTCCTTTTACGACCATCTATTGGTTACCTTTGTTTAGTAAGTTATTTATGTTGAAATATTTCTAATTAAAGTTTATTTAAGTCGTGAATAAAACTGATTAAATAATTAGATCTTTATGCAAGGTTTCTAGTGTACAGGGTATGCAAGTGTTGAATCAAGCATACTCTAACTGTAAACTGTTCAATAGAAGAGTTAAAAGACATGCATGAAAAGTCTGGTGTTAGTAAAGGAGCCAGTTACTACAGGGATAAAGATGCCAATTTGAGGACCAAAGACGGTACGTTAGTACCAAGAGGTGACGNAGGAGCATATCAATAGGGAAGAACAAGATAAACATATTAGAAATGCAACAAAAATTATCAAATGCAAAGATCCCACACTAGATATGGTGTTTGGCACCTGAGGAGGTAATAGTAATCAACCAATGACAATAAACTTTGCAAATGTTACTAAAATAAACAGTACCGACATAATAAATGATAGAGAATTCTCTAAAAAGGTAAAACTAGAAATAGGTAAGAATATGGATAAGNATGGTTGAATAACTAAATTGAGTTCACATTCCCGAAAACACACAAAGCCAAAAGTAAAGATAGAATCGATCGATCTGACAGAAGACCAAATAAACAAATTAAATCGTATAAAGAACTCTACAAAAATGATTACTCATAAGGGAAGGTATAGAGAGATGATCAAAATCATAGGTGGTTTTTGTGTACTATGCGCCGGAATACCAACAAAGAAGGTTACTCACGATATGGATGGTGCTTCTCTAATTGAAAGATATTGCGATAAGTGTTTTGAAAAGGTGCGTATAAATGAAACCATATAAAGAAACTAGTTATTCAACACTTCAAGATGGTAATGAGGATGGCATTGATGTAGAGGTTACCGACTATAAAACAGTAAATGATAAACCTGGACTTTAACACTAGATATACTACTGTGCTAAAAGAGAGGGTAACTGGCAGAATGGTAGCCATAGTAGACTTTAACGGTGATGAAGGCGAAATCCGGTATTGTGAACACTGTTTTAAGTATGGTTTTAAGAATAAGCTAGGATCCAAGATACTTAAGCCAGGTGAGCAAAAAGCAGCCAGATTACGAAGATTGGCTTCAATGCCATACTTGCGGAAATATCTATCCTGTTTATGAGGCCAAATTTGANAGTAAAATAAAAGACTTTGCTGAAATAACAGATAAATCCATTTGATGAAGGAAAAGAATAAGTTTTAGGCGTGGATAACAGAGTAACAGAAAGAAGAAAAGGTAAAAAGCGCAAAAGTAGATTTTCATATAAACAAAATCATGAAGATCCAGAAATTCAAGCCGAGATAAATAAAGGAAATACAGTTTCAATTATGCAAGATTATTAGACACTGATGGGCCGCTTTACCCAATCTTGGCCCATCAGGATGATATTTTGCATAACGGTAATATATATTCGTCAACAAATTATAAAAAAGTTAAAACAGATAAGGCCGGTGGGAATAGCCTCATTGTATGACAATCCTTTTCCCCCACCTANATTAAAGNGTTAACGTACCAAGTATATAGTTTCTAAAGTATAATAACAAGTTTAGCGCCGGTGGGATGAGCGATTGGTACCAGAAAAACCCACCGGCTATCGTATGATGGTTGCGTTAAATTCACTTGGCCAACATATTATAAAATAGTTAAACGGGTAGGATTGACGTAGATGATATACGAAGGAATAGTTCGATCCATGATTTATTATCATGAATTATTCAATTTAAAACCTAAAACACTAAGAGAGGAAGGGGACAATTTTCAGAAACTGATATTATTTATCAACATAATAACAAGAATTGATATGTTAAGTTTGCCTACTTTCGGTGGCATTTGCCCTAAAATTAAAACTCTTAACCATCAATTCAAATGCTGGTAAATTTCTTTCAAAATCGTCCATGCTAGCAATATATCTAATAACATACGGTTCATCATTATGTAAAAAGAGGTATTCCAATAGTCTGGTGTTACTAGCATTATTATTTTCATTACCGTCAATTCTTACGGCCTTATCTTTACCTATGGTAGTATCCTTCTGGGATATAACATTAAGAGAGTCGTCCTCATTCATTCTATATTTTACATACAGATCCAGCGGAGCATTCTTTACAGAGTAGTCGGAAGCCTTTGCAAAAACTACTGCCGCACTACCGTTACCGATTTCAATATCACCTTTCTCCTCAATAAGTAATTCGGCAAACTGAACAGGTACCAGCACGACTGAAGTATAAGAACTAACGCCTAATACGCGTTCGATAGGTGGTTCGGGAGTCTCTGTAAAAGCCCAGGTGTCAGGTACTTCGATAGAAAAAGAAAGACCTTTGAACGTTTCCGCGCTGTATGCACCTTGTAAGTAAAATAATGAAAACAATAACGATATTGTAGTTGTTGTGGTGAGAAGTAAATACATGCTCTAACTTAGCAATTAAAACTTTTAACCGTTTCTTGAACTAACGATAATTAACATACAAACGTCGTTCATCACTCTAATATCTCCTCAATCGCAAAATACAGCGGATTTTTTTAATTTACTAATTGCAGCATGATGCGCTTTACTATAAAAAAGAGTGGATAGATTATAAATATTAATTTATTATTCCGTAAGTCTCCGGCAGTCACACTCATTACAGTAATTATCACCATCCTTGTCAGTAAAGTGGTTCGCCTTAAGATGATGACATAGAAGACATATGTCGGACGTACTCAATAATAAATTAATTTTATTCGACATTATAACTTTTTAGAAGATTTCTCTATAAAACCTGTAGTTTATCTCCTGCAAGTTTTAATTAAGATGTAAATCATCGGTAAATTCTTTCAGTTTGTACAAAAAAGATTGAAAGATATAAGCAGCATCAAGTCAATATTCTATTATGTCTGAAGAAAGAATCGGTGATAAGTTTCTTCGGAAACTCTATGAAAAGACCGTAAATAATGGGATTGAAAGTATCGACAGAGATGAGATTGGAAAAGAAATTGGAATAATAGATGTGCAAATGGATAATCTAGTAGACGAATTGACTTCTGAAGGTTTTATAAAGAAAACAGGTCGAACTAAAATTTTCTTAACCGATGATGGAAGAAAGAGAGCAGAATTCTAGACAGTTTCATGATATATCCAAACTCATTAATTAATAAATTTTCTAGATATCTATTTTAATTATATATACCTACGATTTAAGTTTATTTTAATAAGATATTGAAAAAGTATGTGCCTAATACTATTAATTTCTAGAATAAATGAAGGAAATTTTAGTGTTTAGAAGTTCTTGAAATTAGGTCAAAGTTTATAAAAAGTGTACACGATTAATCCTAAAATTAGAGCTGTTAACCTTGACACATACTTCTGATGTTTTAAATAAAAACAATATAGTTAGCGTTGTAGATGATGGGACAGAGACAGAACTCTTGCTTATAGAGACCTTGCACACTATTCGTGGTATTGATATCTTCAAGTTTACGGATCCCTCGATGGCATTAGAGCACTTCAAAACTAACAAGGAAGACTACGCTCTTATGATTTCAAATCTGATATTGCCTGTTATTAATGGGGTGCAGTTGCTAAAGACTGTAAAAGATTTGAATCCTTCAGTGAGAACAGCTCTAATAACAGAATATGAAACTAATGATAAAATACTTCAAGAATATAACAAAAATGAGATAATAAACAGTTTTATGAAAAACCATTTAAACATGATGAAATAATTTCAGAGGTTAATGATCAAGTATCATATATGAAGAGTATCAACAAACAATAGAAAAATAATTTTGTACTGCTTAATTTTGGAATTGTAAAAACTAGTAATTTTTACCTATATTCCAATCTTTATCTATTATTACTATATCAACAAAATAATCATACCTGATTTTCGTGAGTAGTCTAATCGAAGTTGGCCTTTACAACTGTGAAAGCCAACCCTTCTTCGTATAGGCCTTTTGATACTGCCTTGACAATTCCTTGCTCTACAGCTTTTAATCTATCTTTATCTGAAANAATATCTTCAGGGATTTCTATCTTTATCTCCATTTTAAGTAATAATTCTCTGCTTTTTACCAATAGTCAAATATGTCAATTAAACTTTAATAGTAAAGCCGATCTTGAGTATCACTTTATTGTGAACGTTATCTCTAGGCCTTTGTTTTTTGAATATCTATACCTAAATGTGTCGTTAGATGTTATTGGAAAGCTGCTCAATTGATCTTGATTGCAAATGGGACAACTGTATTCTACCTCGGATATTTCTGACAGCTCTTCCAGATATTTCTTATTGATACAAGTCACGGCCCACAAACACTGGTCACATAATAGAAATATTCTTTCGCCAATTTTATGACTTAAAGTATTGATAAGAGGTTCAGTCTCAACCATCAGATTTACGTGACTATCTTGCGTATTATTTAGCTTTCTCTTGAAATTTTTGCGATTGCTCCTGATACCGAATCCCAAGTCGATTTCCAGCCTTGATTTAAAGGTATTCGTTCATCTCCTACTTTTTCATGGAATAAATATCCAAAATACGGAGTAGCATCTCATATAACGAAATTAAATATCAACTAAAAATGACGGAGATTTTTATCAAACCTTTTTGAATGACAACAACGCCGCAGTAAAAAGCCCTGCGAGGTTTTTAAGTAATGTTGTCATAATATCAACATGGGAGACGAAAAAAAGAAGGAGACAAAAATTGAGAAAAAAGACGAATTTGGCAATGTGATTGAAAAACAAGAAATAGAAGAAAAGGAAGAAGATTAGTAACCCCTGACATTGCTCATGTCGCCAAATTTCAGCTCTATTTTTTTATTTACATTGAGAAATCTCTGATTTTCCCTTAAGGCCCCGAAAAGAGATTATTTGCCTTTCTCATCTAGCGCTTCATTCTTCTATTTTCTTAACAAAATTACCAAGTCTTAATTCCTCAATTTTTTATTCCTATACTTTCAAACAGACCTTACTATCTTCGTATCTATTAGGACATTATTTTAACTTGCCAAGCTAATCCTCAAATTTTCATTTGAATTAACCNGGACTGCAACATTAAAGTTAGCAAACACCGGGGTTATGGGAATGAAATTTATTCCTTCCAGCTCCGCAGATATCTTATAGATACCGGTTTCATTAAATTGATAGGATGCCAAGAAAGTTCCGCTTATTGCGTGATAGACTGATTCTCCATACTTACTAGATAACTTGAATGATTCAATGTTGTCTTTTTCTATAATTAGGTCACAATCGACATGCCGAAGCCTAGTTTGATTGTTCATAAGATTATCAAACTAGTCGATTCTAAGAAAGGTAACTTGTCCTTTTTTTGCCTGCTCTGGACTATATTCAAGCTCTATTAGAAATTTTCCATCAGATGTAGTACCTTTAACATTTTTTATCTTTGCGTTACTCATAGCAAATGGGTTGTTGGCAATTAAGGAATAGCCAACATGACAATTACCTAGAACGATTATGAATTGTAAAAAAAATACAATTACATAATAATTCAAGATTTTCACATAATTTGTTAGATAAAACTTCTATTTCACTCTTTGGAAGTTAATTTTTGCATTACTTGTATTCTGGATTTAGTGTAAAGATCTTTTTACTAGGTTTTACTGCTAGATTGTCAATTGAAATGAAAATGAAGTTAGTGCGACCTTTTAATCCTCTGCTGATATTAGACCAACAATTCACTTGCCTGATTAAAGGTTGTTACTTGCGGGAAGTATATATCTTCTATTGCTTCCGTGCAGTCAAATCGCTGAACTGTCCTGCACTAGTAACCATACTTATGTCCTAATCTTGAATTCCAGAATTCTGTATTTGTCTCTACGATAATGTCCTTTATCAATGAACGCTTCATTTAAGGGACGCTAGTCTATGTGTACCCGCATCATTTAGACTTGATGCAGAGAAGAAATTTAATTCTGCACCGTAGACTAATCTCCTCATTTTTCTAGATTATTGCCAATAGACTCATACATCATTCGATTGGTGTACCACAATACTATTATTATGTTTACTACTAAAAATTCAAAATGAAAGGAATTTTACATTTTTCGATACCGCTAATGTTATTGCTAGTTGGATCTATATTGAATGCAAACAATGTATTAGGCCATACTTTTTCTGGAGATGAAAGTGCATCTTTCCTGGCCGGTGTTGAAATGACAAAAATAGAATTAAAATTGGCAGCAGAACAAGCTGTCTCTAATGCTACCAATGCCAAAGAACATGCTGACCATTTAACTGAGCACATTACAGCAAACGATACAAAAGAAATTAAGGAAAGAAATTCGCGAGTGGCTGACGAACTTAATAAAACTTTGACTGATTTTGTTAATACGATCGAATCTAGTTCTCCCGCACAATCTGATGTTAATACCAAGGCTAGTAGTATCAATGATATATTGTCTGAAGTAGTGAGCGCCAGAATAGATAAAGAACAACTCGATAATGTTACTGTTAAGGCTCTAGTTGTAAATGATTTGGTAGGGGAAAGTCTGGAGCATTACGGTAGTGCACTCGGTATGGCGGAAGAGGGTCATGATGAGAACGAAAGTAATTCCACTTCCTCAGAGCATAAAGAAAACCAGAATAATGAAACAGCGAGTATTGTTGATGTGGCCGACTATCAAACTGCGCAAGCAGCTGTCTCTCGAGCAATAGATCTATACAATGAAATTAAACCAGCGGGTGACTCGAACTCCAGTCAATTGGCAGACTCTTTGAATACACTAAAAAGCAAGATAGATAACAAGAGTGCCTTTGATGAAATTGACAAAGTAGTCGATGAAAAAATTACGCCTTTACTTAGTGACATGTTCAAGTTAAACTTGGCAGAGGAAGAAGAGCATTCTGAAGGTGAAGATCATGCTCAAGAAGATGACCATGGCGAGGAAGAACATGGTACGTCCCAAAATGAAACTCACGACGCAAATACCGACTGATGAACGCACTCCGTCTCTTCCACATTATTTTGTTGTTTGGTTTTGTTGTGATCTTAAAGGTTCCTTTGAGTGCAAGTGGCTTGATGTTTGAAAATAATCCTTTTTACGGGTTAAGCAATGATCCAATTAGATCTGTAGAATCCATAACAGATGACAATTTGATAAGGGTCAAACTAGAATATGCCCCTTCAGCAATTCAAATTAGTTCTCCAGAATTTTTTAGAGCAACTTTATTTCATAATGAAAAAAATGAAATAGTATTGCATGCGGACACAGATATAGCAATATCTAAAAATGGTAAGGAACTTTATAAAGCATCAAGTGAATTTTCTCAGCCCTTCGTTCACACTCCAAATGGAATAGTACTTTCATCTTACAAATTTCCAGATTCAGGACAATATATTATTACAGCGAAAATACTGGGAATAAACTTCATGCCGGTTAATCCAAAACATGTTGATTTTATAGTTAACGTTACTGAATCAAATGACAAANATAACATAGAGATAGGCAAATGACTATGTCACTGTCAAAGACATATGACATTGATGCAACCATTTTTATAGCGCTGGAGCCTTTTTCTCATTATCTATTACCTGCTCATCATTATGGGAGTATAGTTAAATGAAGAGAAATTTAGTTGGAACTCAAAAAAATTTAATTCCTTTTTTAGCTATTTGCTTTGGCCTTCTTTTTTCNAATATCGTGTATAATTCTCATNATGCAAAAGTATATGGACATCTTTTCACTAGAGATCAAACAGGAACATTCGTTTCTATTATAGATCAAGTGCAGACAGAATTAGAGCTAGTCGCAGCAAACTTGGTAANGAATAACGTCACACTTGCTGAAAATCATGCAACAAAGGCTTCTTCACTATTNCCAAGAGTAATTGGAGAAATAGGAGAAGACAATCCGCAACTGGTAGGCGAACTGATGAGATCTGTGTTTGGCATGGAAAACATATCATCAACTTCTTACAATAAATCGCAAGATATCAGTACACTTGTCAATAATCTGAATGAAAAGCTAGATAATGCAAAAATTATTAGAATAGCACAGGTCCAACCAACTTCTAACTTTTTAGACAAAGCTACAAACCTTCTAGGAGGTTTATTTGGAGGTAACACCGAAGAGCCGTCAAGCGAACAAGTTCAGAATTCAAGGATAGAAGCATTAGCTTTTGCAGAGCTTATGGACGCAGTGTTAGTAAATTATGGTAAAGCGTACAATGTAGGATATGATATGACAAATTTGTCAAATATGATAATCACACCCAGCAACAAGACCACAGGTTCTATAATCATGAGCAATACTGTGAGAAGTAATAATTCTGATACAGGGAACACGAATTTGAACATGAACATGAACATGGATTCGACGAATAATTCGTCCAGTCCTATGCCGGAACACTTGGGCGAAATGGACAACGGTAATCAATTGATTCACATTGCGGACTATCAGACTGCCCAAGCACTGGCAAAAAAGGGGCTAGATTTCTTTAATTCTGATCTTAGACACATGGCAAATAACAACAAAGCAATTTTTGTCAATAACTTGGAAAAAGGTTTGAAGCACCTAAACAATTCACTTGAAAACAAAGGCCCTCTACAGAAATTATGATGATAGTGCATACTGAAATTCATCCAAACTGTTGGAGGCCTTTAATTTGGAATTGCGTAAATAAAATGG
>Ga0065706_1000174_pt1 | contig 11752 bp, 11 predicted proteins | sample SwibulcommuniRL3_FD_59093 | JGI IMG/M metagenome (GOLD analysis project Ga0065706, IMG submission 59093) | Bulk soil microbial communities from switchgrass field near Rose Lake, East Lansing, Michigan, USA - RL3 Bulk Soil v2 (version 2) | ecosystem: Environmental > Terrestrial > Soil >... | reverse complement strand
GGGATTCCATGGGGTATCCTTGAGGCCAAACATGAATTTGAGGGTTTATCAAATACCGATAAATTATTTGATTTAGCAATACTCCTGATATTTTGTTTACCAATTCCCAGTTCTACAAGTGGACTCTTGACACCGTTTTCTCTCATGGCCTTGATTCCTGGACGATAATCCTTCAAATCATCAACATTTGTACCATCGACTATCAATGACACATGCATTTTTTTTGCCTCCAGCAATAAATATGATGCCAATTCAGTCCTACAATGATAACACCTCAATGAATCATTTTTAACAAATTCTTCATTGTCCAATTCATTGTATCTTACTATCCTATGATCAATGTCTANTTCCTTTGCAATTTTTCTTGCAGACTTTAACTCGTCACCAGAAAGAGTATTATAGTCTGCAGTAACAGCAACTGCCTTTTTGTCTAATGCTTTCTTTGCGGCAAGTGCGACAACAGCACTATCCACACCTCCGGATAATGCAACTATTGCTTTTTGATTTTTATTCTNAAACCATGAAATTAATCTTTGAAAAACTTTATCTTCCAAATTAATCATCAACTGTATTTCTTCATTAACTCATAATATGAAATGTCAAAAACTTTCTTGTATGGGATATTGAGTTTCCTCGAAATATTTTTGAGGTCATCGTACTCTGGCTTTATCGTTTTAATTACTCCGTCACTATCCCTAGAAATCTTCACCTTAATATTATATTTTTGACGCTCTATTGTTATCGGCAGAGTTATGAAAGATCTAGAAGTTGTTACCCTGTTAACCTCATTAATTCTGCATCCCAACGAGCCTGTTTCATTTAAGAGAATTTGAATCAGTGAATCTCTAGATATTTTATCTGTCAAGACTTTAACNACAAATGAAGGCCTATTTTTTTTAGATAAACCATGTAATACAGTAACATCTTTTGCATTATTTGCATAAAGGACGTCTATCATGTTTCCTATCATCTCTCCAGTTGCATCATCTACATTAGTTTCAAGCTCATAGATACTTTCAAAAGTATAGTCCAATTTTAATTTTGATTCTGCGATGACTACTCTAAGTATATTGGCAACATTTATTCCCTCCTTTTGACCGCCACCATATCCTATTTTTTCAGGTATGATTGGAGGGTACTGATGGATATGTTCAGAGGCTAAATTGACCAACATAGCTGCACCAGTAGGCGTAGTAAGCTCACCATCAAGGTTTCCTGGTACCAGNAGTATTTGTCTATTCCTTAAAATTTCCAAAATTGCATTGCTAGGATTGGGAACAATTCCATGAGAAAATTTCANTAGTCCGTTACCAACGGCTACATCAGTAGTATAGAATTTTTTTGAAAGAAGATCTAGATCTTCTAATGCAACAGCGGTGCCAATCAAGTCTGCGGCAGTGTCTATGGTAGAGACCTCATGCAATCGGACATNGCTGAAGGATCTTCGATGTATTTTTGATTCTGCTAAAATAATCCTTTTGAGTGAATTAAGAGCAAATGATTTTGCAATAGTGGATAGATTTAGTGAATCACAACATGCAGCGACTGCTCTATATACCACAATTCCTAATCGTGAATTTGACGAATCGGTGTAATCAAATTGTAATTTAGTACACGANATCCCGTAAGAACTAGTCTTTACAAAATTAACATCTTGTATTTTGGATCCTTTAAAATAATCTTGGCAAGCGTAAATGGAATTAATAACTTTTTTTTTATTTGCGCCAAGGTCAATTAGACTGCTTAACAGCATGTCGCCNGAAATTCCAGCAACTTGTGCGTCAATAATCACTATCTTTGTCATATAAATGAAAAATCTCTCTTCTATATCATATTTATATAATTTAAAGATTGTTGTTAATTTTTAATTTNGAAAAGAAGTGGATCGAAATATAATTGAGTGACAGCAATCAAATCACAATACTATTTCATTCCTAGATTTTTGCTAATTACTATCAATCGTATTGTCAAAAATTTTGATACTTATTTGGGCACGATTATTGATAATTGTTGTGTATCAAGTTATTAATTAATGAAAACCGTATGTCGGGTTTGATATCTTTTGTTGAACGAATTTTAATTATTAATAAATTCTATTAAATTGGTGATAGAGTTAAAGTTNCCTATTTCAGTTAACCTGTGAGCATCACTTCCTAAATGAAGATCTACATCACTTTCTTTAAATATTCGTAACCATTTCATTGGAGGTCGGCGATATTTTGCATTGATCTCCACAGTCTTTTCATTTTCTTTCAACAACGTTGATAACTCAATTAATTCATCGTCTGTTAACTCAAAGGATTCTTCTGGAGCCAAATGACCAATTACTTTTACATGTTGCAATGAAATTGCAGATTTCAAAGCTGAGAGCCAATTCTGTTTATTATAAAACTTTGTATGAAAACTTGCAATCAAAAAATAGCCTTCATACTCGGGTGGAAAATCAACTGTGCCATCGGTTAAGATTTTTGCTTCAAAGCCAGAAATTATAGTCATCCTGGTACCAGATGACACAATTCTGTCTATTTCCTCGAGATATTTTGGTATCCAATGAGAAGTCTTTCTAACATGTTCTGTAAAGGCCAATGTATTCAAGTTAATTTTTTCTGCATGTCTTGTTACATTTTCAATTGATAATTCCTGAGACGAATGGTCATTATAGTTGCTATGAACATGGTAATCTTTTTTCAGATCGAGCAATCGCATATTAATTATTTAATTACATATTTAATATGTATTGAAATCATAGACAAAAATGCGAATTGAATAGTTCTGAAAATTTTTATATGATGCTAAATAAAATTTTATTTCGGATAAGGAATACCACTTGAAACGAGGCTCAACTTCAACCATCTTAGTTCCAAGCGCTTCTGCACCGGCAGGAATTAATACCATAAAATCTCTGAAAATGGTAAAATATCCCGTAAGAATAGTTGCTTCTGACTCAAATCCGATTTCTGCAGGCTTTTTTATGTCAGATGCGCATGAAGTGTTACCAGAAATAGATAGCAAATTATACATTACCCGGCTCTTTGAAATTGTTGAAAAACATAAAATCGAAATTCTCATGCCATCTTCAGGATATGATATTTATCAATATAGTGAGAATAAAGAAAAATTATTGAAGTTAGGNGCTTTGCCGGTTGTNAGTGATAAAAAGACTATGGAAAGATGTAGAGACAAAATGCAGACTTTTANTTATCTTTCAAAAAAATTTGATCTTCCTTTCACCACATTAGACTACAAAAGGACAAGCAGGTTCCCGATAATCGCAAAACCAAGATATGGTAAAGGTAGTAAGGGGATTGTAANAATAGATAATGAAAAAGAATTAAAATACGTCCAAATAAAAAAGATAATTTGATTTTTCAAGAATATTTACCAGGTACTGAGTATACGATAGACGTACTATCCGATTTGGATTGTGAACCTATAATTGCAGTCCCTAGGATCAGACTCGAAACAAAAGCGGGAATTTCAACTATGGGTAAAATTGTTAAGGACGAAAATATTTCTGACACATGCAAATCAATTGCTAAGTATCTGAAAATAAGAGGACCGTGTTGCATTCAGATGAAAGAATCAAAAGAAGGTATTCTCAAAATCGTTGAAGTTAACCCNCGNNTGGGNGGAGGTACTTTNTTTACTACATTGGCTGGTGCAAATTTTCCGGCGATGATTTTGGATATGGTAAACGGGAAGAAACTTAAGATACCAAAAATCTCTGAGATTACTATTGTCCGATATTTTGAAGAGATAGTAGTGGAAAATGGAAGGGTAATGAAATATGACTTGAATTTACTATGACATTGAGATTTTCTTGAAAATTTTTTTTGCAGGTAATATCTTTCATCTCAAGTACTTCGCCAATCTTACACGGCCAGTACCCGGTGAATTTCATCATGATTATTGAAAATCCTACAATCATCATGAAGGTAACAAGTATTGCACTAATATAGGCCAATATTAAAAACTCACTCCTATGAGTTTGTATCTGAGTTATCAATAAACAGAATCATTTTGTATAATTATCTCCAGGTCTTGTTTCTAATAGTTATAGCAGAATATATTAAAAGCCAAGTGTATACAAATGTAGTAATAAATGTATAAGGAGGTCTATACAACCATAGCCCATCATCCGGATTTCTTAACCTGTATTCTACCGCCCAAATCATTCCTGTAAACATTAAACCTGAAATCCAAAATAGCACTGTAACAAAATCACCTTTTAGGGGCAAAATTATTATTGTATAGAACAAGATGTATGGTCTGATAAGCTTCATTGCAGTTTGAATGTAGTATAAAAGTGCAATAAAAGAAGGTCTTTTCCAAAATACTCCACCAGTTGCGAACAGACTTCGAATAAAGCTCTTTTTCCATCGTATTTGTTGCCTTACTAATGATCCAAATGTTTTAGGTACACCAACATTGACTTTAATGCTGTTTGAATATTCCACATTCCACGTGATAGGGTGATTAGAAATTTCAGCATCNGGATCNAGGGATTTTTTCATTGTCTCAATATCGTCATCACCTGTTTGCAAGATAGGCATGTGCTCCTGTGGATTCTTGTCTAGAGAACTATCCGACTTAGGACGATTGCCCAAAATATGCGCTGTCATTCTCCTATCAGTACAGAATTTAAAATCTATCCCCAAAAATCTATCATTTGCCCATTCGTGTATAAAATCCTGGATTGCAACTCTTCTGTAAAAACTGAGCGACCCNGAACAACATGTTACTGAGTNATAGGAGCTCTCAGCAGCTTTGATAGCTCTGCATGATATNTCTATGTATACCTGTTGAAACTTTTCTATTGTATTTCCACGCCGCGCATCTCTAACTCTCCCATGGCAGGTCAAGGCGCCTAATTTTCTATCATTTTGAAATATTTTTGCGGCTTTCTCTACAGCATCATGTGCCATATCACAATCACTATCCATGCAAGCATAAATCTCACCNCGAGCTATCTCNCTTGCTGCCTCTACTGCCTTTTTCTTTCCAACGCTCTTTGATAAATGCAATATGTGAAAATTTTCTGTTCTATTTTCTTTACGTATTTCATCAAGAATTTCTCCAGTACTGTCTGTACTACCATCATTTACAACAATAATTTCCTTATTTCTATACGTTTGATTTAGACAAGATTGAACGCAATTTCGTATATTTTTTTCTTCATTTTTTGCCGGTACTATTATACTAATTAAAGAACCATTTTTGATATCAATATTTTTAGCATTNAGATATGGATCCTTATATTTAAAATAGGAAAATACTAGTATACAAAGTAAAACAAAAGTAGTGAGAATACTATAGATACCTACCCACGGATCCACCAGTGAAAACGTAAAATANATCTTCGCTACTAAAACACACCCTACAGCGATAACCATTAGTACTCTTACAAGCCATTTCCTTCTTTGAACCTCCGAATACCTTGATGTTTGCTCTTGTAAACTCATTCATAGACACCAATCTTAATAAATTTTAAACTAGATGATAATGGTACTTCATTACATATAGACTTTATTTTTCTTATTAATTTTGTTATTACAATAAACACGATAATCTTGCCAAAAAGGATTAACCTATAGCTGTGGCACAATTTCTCTTACACTAAATTTCTTGATATCCACGTCTGTAGCACCATCCCATCTAAATGCGGCAATTGGTCCACCCCATGTTATTATCTGGTCGGGTTTGCCTCCACATTCCCCTCCATTATTTCCCCATCCTCCTTTGTCGATTTTTTCACTCGCCTTTATCCAATTATTGTTGTTACTCTTATCGACCCAAAGTTCTAGTTTTACAGCAGTCTTGTCGTTCTGAACAATGTTGTACATTATTACCTTCAATCCTACCCACTTACCTTTAATAGGCCCAATGTTTTTTCCAAATTCCGCAAAAACATAGCCTCCCGTATGCCATTGTTCCTTTTCCCATCTGGTAGCACCACTATAAAATAAGCCTCCCTTGTATGCCACACCTTCACATCCTTGTGGAGACCCATATCCCGTATGTCTTCCTCCTCGTGCATACCACACAAAATTGTCATTATTACCACTATTAAGCTTGACATATCCTGTTATCTCTACGTCCCTCCAATCATTTGGGGATTGCATGTACCCTGCCTGGGCAATTTTGTTGTGATTTAATGTATTGATCTTTTCAGGATGAAAACCTGAAGAAGTAAATACTCCCATTCTCACTTTGGTCGATTTTACTTTAAAAGAACCATCAGAATTTTTTGTCAGCGTTGTTTGTGGTGAATATCGAGGGTCATCATTCGGATTAGAGTTGAGATACCATTGTTCCCCATCTTGCTTTGTTGGATATATTTTCAATACTCCAAACTTGTCAAAGTTTTTTTTTTCATCACTTGATTGGCTATTATCTTGTGGAATATTGCTTACATTACAATTTTCATCAATTTGTCCGTTTCCATCATTGTCCTGCCCGTCTCCACATATCTCNTGTCCAGGTNCCACTTGAGGAGATTGNTTATCATCTTGTGGATTATTGCTTACATTACAACTTTGTACTTTTCCATTATTGTCCTTCCAGTTTCTACATATCTCCTGCCCAGGTTCCACTTGAGGAGATTGCTTATCATCTTGTGGAATATTGCCTACATTACAATTTTCATCAATTTGTCCGTTTCCATCATTGTCCTGCCCGTCTCCACATATCTCCTGCTCAGGTTCCACTTGAGGAGATTGCTTATCATCTTGTGGATTATTGCTTACATTACAATATTCATCAANNTGTCCGTTTCCATCATTAGTCCTGCCCGTCTCCACATATCTCAGGCCTTGCAACCTTTTCTTGAACCAAACTATTCATCAACTGATTCACCATTTCGTTCATATTCAAATCCGATGCTTTCTTCTCACTACTGGGAAAATAATCGTATATGAGTTGGTTGGCTTCCCCTGTTTTGTAAAATGGATTATTCTTAGCCGCAATTTCTGACACATAGACAGAGGGATATGCTTCAGAACGTTGGACTAATTGTGGTATGGAAAGATTAAATGAGAATAATACCGTGAGTATAAATGTTACAAGTAAAACCCTATTATGCGAAACTATCTTCATTTAAAAAAAGTCACCGCTAGGATATCATAAGTTATCATAAAAACTAACAAGACTATTAATGGCTTGGAAATTCGATAAGATTTTAACTTATGACTAGTAATTAGTCTTTTTCACAAAATACACGTTTTGATACTTGAAAACAAGATATTAATACAAAAGCATAATTTCTACTTAAATTAGGTTTTTAAAGTATTGAACATAAAACTCTTTTTTAGCATANGATCATAACTATTTTTCTTAATAATAATCAATTTTTCTATAACAATCATCTTCTAAGATTCAAACAAATTAAAAAGAAAGGTACGAAAACACAGGGAAAATTTAAGTTACTTTACTCTCGTTTGAGTTCAATGCTTATTTATACTATTTTTGAATTTGTTAATAGGCGATAGCTATATCGATAATTTTTAATTCCTTATGTCATTAATATCTACAATCTTTAATCTACTTTCACTCAATAATTGAAATAATTCATCTTTTTCTAAGCGCTCGGAAGTACTTATTCCAGTTTCAGATATATGCACTATTTGCTCATATTTATCACAGTCTTTGCAATAAAGGATTGATCCTACTTCAGCCTTGGTTTCTGAATGTTGATGTCCACAATTGAGGCATCCGTATACCTTATCTCTTTTCGAATATCTCAACTTAATCCTCTTAATGCATATCTTGCTTTCCCATAAGTAAGTTAAGGAACTAGGTTCACTTATTCTGCTTTAGGATTTATATTATCGGTTATTGATCGCGGCGGACTCGGCATAATATTTCTGAGCTCTAATCTTCTCAGAATTTGAACTTAAAATCGAGCTTCCTCCCAGTAGTTTNGTTTGAGCTTAGGATTTAATTTGAGTGATCGCATTTTCCAATAGATTATTTAGTAAAATGTTTCAACAATCGAAAGATCTAGAGTCAATAGATGGGATAATGCAGAGCCGAACCCTTCCATTTATCATCTTGCCAAATTCTAACAAAATTTTTGAAATCTTTGAAGGGATATAATATCAAATAAAATAAGGAGAAATAAAAATAATTTTTTATTTTAGGGCTCCCGGCTGCGTCGAAGCCTTCNAAACGTCCCTTCGTTGTGAAATATTCCTTTTTGCCTTTACCGTCTGACCCTGGTTATTACTGTGACGATATAGCAAGCTCCAGTCCATTTATTGGTAAAGCCAGCTTCATCTTTTTTGGTATAGCACTCACCGGTCTCCTGGTTGACAACCTTTGATAGCAAGTTTTCATATGCTATCTGGTCAACGGGTTTTAAACGGGCTCAGTCTCGCTCCACTATCTTTTTTGTCGTAATGTCTCTTACAACGCCTTTTTNGAATCACTCTTCATCCTTGCCCTTTTGGGCATAAAGTCATGAATTTGTATGTTTAACTTCGCCTATAACTTGTCTTCTGCATCCGTTTTTATCTCTTCTTTAACGTCGTCATTCTCTCTTTCCTTTGATTTTGCAGTCATCTTTGGAATACAGTTACCAATGAACCATGGCTAAAAAAAACTTATTTACTTATGTTTGGAATACCAGACTCGTCGACGTCAAGATATACCCAAGAGTCTAAACATTGTTCACAATATTTTTCCTTTAACTTAGCTCCATCTATCTGAAAATAAACCAAGTATGAAGCAGTCTTACCACAAATAATACATGTTCTTTTTCTCTCGCTGTTTTTTTCTTTCCTAATATACCAAAAGGCGCTGGTATCGTTCATGTATGATCCGATTTTAACCTGTCTTTGTTCATCTGGGATAGGAGCTGGCAATCGTTCTATTCTCATGGCCTTTCTCTTTTTTATTTCGTATTTGTAATTGCGTTTAAATCTCAATTACCATTTAATTACTTCTTTACTTAACTTAACTTAACTTAACTTAGTTCTGTTACTTGCCATGTCATGTTGGATAGAGCTTTTTATTATTTCATATCTTATGGCGTTTAAAATTAAGAACCGTCATTTACTTTGTCCCAACTCTCTGCAAACCGTCCTTCCAATGGTTTGTGCTTTGATTTAAAATATAGCTTGTCTATCAGGTCCAAGTCTGTCAGTTCATCTGCGAATAAAAACAAGAGGAGATTTGGTAGATTCAGGGACTGAGACTTCTATATCTTGATCTTGATAATGACTTTGATCTTCTTCTCCAGCTGATTGTGTGACTTTGTTCTTGTTCATATTACGAGTAATGATGTCGGCTAGCTCATCAGACTTGGTCATCGCTCAGCTTTAAAAGAGCAGTGACAGCTAGAAATATTGTCATTTATCATTCAATTGAATTGAATTGAATTGAATCCATTGATGCCTTAATATCTCTCAATACAGAATCAAAATGCTCTATTGGACTCAGAAATATTATTGCATACAAGTCACCTTGTTTCTGCGTTAAAATCAACATCCCTTTATANGGAACATCATAACCCTGAGGTATCGTTGTTAAAAAACTGCCTATCTGTGGCAGCCCTGAGAAAGAATTCAGGAGTTTTGATGGAGAAGAAAGATTCAGGATATACCTATAGCCATAATTGCTATGACCAAACGATATTTGATCTGCGGNTTCTAATACTCCCTTGTCTGTAAGAAATTGGGCCACAAAAGGACCTGCAAGGAATAATGGAAAACTGAGAATGTCAGGAGCCTTATTTATTCCAAAGATGCTTTTTGTAGAATTTTGATACCATATCATTGAAGTCGAATTATTATTAGGACTTGGTTGCCAATTCAATGGGGGCGTCACCTTAATCTCGGCGTTGGCAAGTGTTGGACAAGATACTAATGAAACTATCGCTACTAAAATCATTAGAACTAGAAGTTTATTCAATCTGTTTCTCTTTCTTAATTAAGTTGATTCCTATTAAATCTATTCTAGGTTTAATAAACATACCATATGCTACATAAGTTAATGAACGTAGCTCCCGAACACAATATTGAACCGTATCAGATTCGCTCTACTTGATTTTTTTTAGTTGATTTGGCAGATAATATTATGTTAAATTATTCTATTTACTACCTAGTATAACTTTAATATAGTGTTCGAAATTGATATATCTATTTAAATTCAGTTGTACTACTATAATATTCATGACATAATAAAGGTTCAATCGGATGTAATTCTGTATGAGCTGGAATACTTCAAGTCAAAAGAATTTAAGGATTCAGATCTATCTATAAAAACTTTGGAGTCGTTAGCAGGAGGATTGAGATTAACTAGAAAAATAATTCAAGATAGATCTACAAGTTCAGACAAGATACTCTATACGGAACATTTAGGTTCGGCAGGTGCACAGTTCAGCATTGGCTTTGGTCAGAGAATTGAGGTGACTATTAATAAATTAATATCGAAATCCAAACATGTGCTTTATGTTAACCTAGTCGAACCATTGCTACGATTCCTTTTCATTTCAAGAGGATTTATACTATTGCATTCTGCTTGTCTAGACAAAAATGAATCTGGATTACTCTTATCTGCACCCCCGGATACCGGAAAAACTACTACTGTTTTAAANTGCGTGAATAATGGATTTTCATTTCTATCTGATGATATGACAATAATAAAGTTGCCTAATCAGGCTTTGTGTTTTCCGAAACCAATGACTATTAGNTCCCATACTTTTAAAACTGCAATTAGCGTTTCCAATACCCATCACAATGATCGCAGTATGAGAGTGCGAAGCCTGGTTCATTCTAAAACAGGAAGAGCTTTTATGCACAAATTAGCCAAGTTAAACGTGCCAATCTTTACGATAAATACCATTGGTCAATCCATAGTTAGACCTCCAAAATATAGTATCAATTCAATTTTGCAAGAGGCAAAAATAAAAAACGATACCAAAGTAGATAACTTNTATTTCCTTAANAGAGAAGGTAANGACATTATTCCACTGGATACTACTAGTGCCCTTGATCTTGCCGTTGAAAATAGTGACGACGCTTTTATTTTTCCTCCATATGCAGAGCTGCTAAAGTATATTGCTATTAATGGAAGAACAGCATTCGAACTATTAGAAGAAGAAAAAAAACTGCTGCATACATTTCTATCAGTAATCAGCTGTTTTGTGATTAAAAGCGAAACAAGAGCTTGGTTTAATATGATTTCAAAAACCACTAAAAATAAAGCTTAGAGTGAGTATGGGAAGGAAATTGATCGTATTCTACAATGATTCAAATAATACCCTTAAATAATTCACTTATTGGAGATGAAACAAGATATTCAAATCCGTTCGTCACCATGAAGGATTAATCTATATAACATTAGGTAATTTTGTTGGTGCAGCACTTACAGGAATATTTTGGTTATTGTTAGCTACGTTACAGGATGTACATGAATATGGCCAGATAAATTATGTAATAGCAATTGCTTCCTTGTCTTCCAGCATCTCGTTACTTGGTCTTAATACTGCTGTAACGACATTAGTACCACAAGGACACAAACAAATAGATATTCAGGCAAATCAAGTGATCCTAATTTCTGCCACAGTTTGTGCCATAATTGTTTCCCTCTTTAATTGGTTACTCGGACTATTCGTGATGGGAATGGCTTTTTGGATGATGTCTTCTTATGAACTTTTGAGTAGAAAGCTTTATTCAAAATATGCTATCAACATTATTGGTGCAAGGGCATCACAGCTTGTTTTGTCAATTATATTATACAGTTTTTTTGGAAT
>Ga0065706_1000110_pt1 | contig 11815 bp, 9 predicted proteins | sample SwibulcommuniRL3_FD_59093 | JGI IMG/M metagenome (GOLD analysis project Ga0065706, IMG submission 59093) | Bulk soil microbial communities from switchgrass field near Rose Lake, East Lansing, Michigan, USA - RL3 Bulk Soil v2 (version 2) | ecosystem: Environmental > Terrestrial > Soil >... | reverse complement strand
AACTCAGAATAAATTTGTTCGTATTCAAATGCACGTGAAAAGAGTTTGTTCGAAATTTCATCCTCTGTTATGTTTCCGGATAAAAGATATTCTCTAAAATGTCTGTAACTATCTGTTTCAAAGCTCAATGAATTAACTAAAGCCTCATGGACGTATTTGTAATCTTCGGGATAAGTCATAATCCGTGCAATATTAGTAAGGTTCTCAAATTTGGGAATAAATGTATCGGTGATATAGGCAAGGGTATAATTATCATATTGATGCATTCTCCACTTTCCAATTTCATCGTGATATGACTTGGTCAAATGTTGGGATTGATGCACTAAGTTATTAAGAGAATCCTTAAAATCTTCAATCGAAGTTTGAGGAAAATCACTTAGGTTTGCAAACTTATTGATACCTTCAGTAGTATGGATCAAATAATAGGAAATTACTGGAACCAATAATAATAATAATATCACTAATTGTCTACTTGATTTGATTCTAAATTGCCCCAACATACTAATGGAATCCTGATTCCACCAAATTTGAAACATTCTTTTCTATTATTGCTTGAATTCTGCCAGCGTACTTTGTTTTATAGTCTGATTTGCAAGAAGTGCAACAAAAGAATCGCTCATAGTTTGCAAATTTGAATATCTGCGGAACGCCAGCTATGACACCGTGGCAATAATCACAATTTAGCATTATCTGCATCCCTTTCTTTATATTCTTGAATTGATTCTTACTATTATTCTCGGTTTGTAATTCTAAAAGACTACTAGCATTTTGAACTTTTCTTAAATCAATGAGAGGGATTATCTTTTTAACAAAACCCACGTTCACCAATCGTTCATATCTTGCCTTGACAGTGGGCGTAGTGATTCCAGTCTCACGCGAAATCTGACGAAATGACTTTCGTCCATCATCAAATAACGACTTTAATATAGAGATATCATATTCGTCCAGTTCTACGGGCAATCTAAATAGAATTCGCCAATCGTAATAATAAATTTTACTCAAAAAAGCGAAATTATAAGTAACATCCTATCGNATAATTTCTATCTATGTTTCACATTCTTCCCTTAAACTGGAGAAAGGTTTTAAATCTGATTCTGGTTCTCAGTCTAGGAATACTCGCCTTCTTGATTCTGCGGATAGTAATGGATCGTTAAACCGATCCATTTCCCTTTAATCACTTTTACCAATAGAACGATAAGTCTCGTCACTAAAGTACCCGAACTAGAGCAAAGCAAATATCATTGTGTTTTTTTGGAATGCATAACAAACAGTTATATCCATTTATTACTGCAACTTGCACAAATCATAAAACCTAATACATTCATTTTACTCGTTCTTCTCCAGGTTATTGTGTCATTACCATATTTAGGACATGTTTCAACTCCTTTTTCCTTATATTCTGTCATTTGTTTACTTCACCCCACTCCCCACAAACAGAACCGTTTTCTTACCATTCTAAATAAGCAAACAATATCCCTTAGCAAAAGAACAAAATTAGTATGAGATTTTGCTAGATGCTTTTATTTAAAACTAATCAATAATTTGTCAACATATTCTTTTATCAAAGCAGTTAATTTTTTTCTTACGAATTCGTCTGTTATTTCTTCTTTAGTGTAACTAAGTTCCACTGGATGATCATCACCTAGCGTACCCTCCTCAAAAATGTGAACTCTGTCTTTGATTGGGAAGAAGGTAATCCTTCTTACGGCGTCGTGTTTTGATATCGGTATAGAGTCCTTTAATTGAAATGTTATACCTTCATGTAATTGATATGATTTTTCTATGGTACAAATCAAAGAGACACTCTCCCTTTTACTTTCCATGAATTTTTTATACGTAGTCATTATCGGTAGAATTATTTTTTCCCTTGTATCACTGAACCATTCATCAGAATCTAACTTCACACTTTTTCTTTTTTTGTTTTCTAGACTTTGTAGTTTTAGTTTTTTCTCTAATCTATGAATCAGTGGACCTAGTTCATCTTCTAAACCTTTCAATTCTAAGGAATATCAGATTATCTAATATTATAGTATTTCAAAGTTCTAAGATTGAAGCAATGGTTAGAAGGTAATCCAGTTCGTGGAGGCTTAGGTCTAACATTTTCTGGAGTTTTAAATTATTTTATATTTTGTTGTGTTTGTAAATCTAACGTAACACCGTCAACGTTCGCTGGTGGGAATTCTCGCTTCCAAATACCACAACCACCGGCGATTTTCTAACCTTTATTTAACTTGTATCACTAGGTAACTTTAAGGAACTCTTAATTTGATTCATCTTGCCACCAGGTTATGTATATGTCCTGTGTGTACTGTCACCCTATGCTCACACTCTGTTCCTTCAGGTGGATTTAATTCGTCAGCAGATACACAAGCAAAAAACATATCTCCTAGTTGTATCGGCCCAATCTCAGGTTCATTGTCAAAAACTAAAGGAACGATTATTGTATTATGATCGGATTGTTTGAGCAATTTTTGTGCATCTATTGTCCGGGATTCAAATTCTCCTCTAATCATGGTAACGACTTTAAGATTTTTTACATCCTTTCTGTCTGAAAGTGGTATTGAGACCCTAATAGTTGGATCCTTTATAATGCCACCACTTACAGTTTGGAACGAACCAGTGGATAAGGTTCCCGAATGCCCAGAACCCAGGTCTACTGTGTTTTTTCCACCGGTATTTTCAATATTACCCTCGACGCAAGAATACGATTTCATTGCATTTGTTACCGCATTAACGTCATAGGCACATGCAAAAAACTCATCACGCTTGCCGACACTAACAATGTCGTTCTTCTGATCAAATGGAAATGAAACGGTAGTGCTTTTTGATTTTAGGTCCTCGCCTTGTACTATTTTGGTTTTGTTGTCGCCATTGGCTGAGACTACAACTTTCAGTTTATCAGCTCCACTAAATTTCTCTAGATTTATTTTAGTATCAATAGTAAATTCATCCGCAGCTGCTGCCTGACTGGCAGAGTTTAAAATTGCAAACGACAAAAATGCGATGAGTAAGGAAAAACCAAAAACTAGCATCCCGTTATTTATATTCACGTTCATTATTTTCGTAGATTTATTTACTATTATTTAATCATTTAGGAAGAACATTACATACAGTTTGAGATATACGTTTTCTGAATATAGGTATCACCACTAATGGATGAGCTTCAGGTGGAACGTTTTATGAAGAAAGATGAATTACAAGGATCATTTTAGTATAATAAAAGCACAATTAATGAAATAAGTTTGTGTCAACTTTGTCCCTCGACGATTTATTCGCGTAAATCGTTCAATCTTATTTCAGGTTGGGGACTATTCTGTATATTGCACCGGCATCTGTTCCTCGATTTCCTGATACCATATACAAGTAGTCATCAGGTCCGACCTCCATGTCTGTTATAATCCCAAAATTTTCACCGAATGTTATTTGGCCGGCATCATCTTTTCTATTCAATACAGAATCTGAAAGGTCGCCTGTTAACGACAATGATTTCCTATCATTATTGAGGTCAAAATGGTAAATAACTCCGTTCTTTACTGAGCCTACAAATATATCATTTTCATATTCTGACCCTAATTTATCAGATGCCAAAAATAACAGAGCGGTGGGACCTACAGGTTTGTCCCATACAAATTCCGGACTGCTATATTTTCCTTTTCCATTAAAATTTACTAACTTTATATCATCGCTGGATTCATCATATACTCCATTTTTGGATTTTGTCTGATTAAGTTTCCAAATACCTTGTACCTTTTCCCATCCACTGTTAAAGCCTGGTTCAACCAAATTAATTTCGTCTCCAAATTGTGGTCCGTTTTCCGTGTCCCATAAGGCTCCTTTAATAGGATCGGTGGCTATGCCAAAACTATTCTTTACTCCATAAGCATAGTACAGGTTACGAGGGTATTTATCTCCAAGAAGTCCGTTACCAATTGGTTTCCCGTCTTGAGTAAGTCTAAGTATTCCTGCCCGACCATCGGGTGGAGTTCCGTTTACAATGTTTTGTGCTGTAGTGTCATAACCTGTTTGGTTTTTATTAAAACGAGTTGATTGCAGATCTCCAATAGTAACGTAAAGATTCTCATCTTTATCTAACTGCAATACGCCTCCATTGTGACTCGGTCCTGGCAAAGCAGGTAGTGTCAGAATTAACTTAGGCTCTATCAGTTTACTATTCTCAGTATCAAATTTATAACTATAAACGTAATTCCCGCAACCTTGAGAAGTATTATTAACGCCAGCCTTTATTTTAGAACAATAAGTATAGTAAAGGAAAACAAGTCTGTCATCTTGTTTCGATTCACCTTTAGCTGTTACTGCGATTCCCAATAGACCACGTTCGTCTTTCTGTGATACATTAAGTTGGGTCACAAGATTAGTGATATTGCCATTAACTATTCTGTACACTTTTCCGGTGTTTTTTTCGAGTAGTAAGATATCATTATTCCCCAAAAAAGCAATGCCTGTCGGAAAATCGAAGCCAGTGGCCACAGACTCTATCTTCAGGTTCGGATCTGATAATAAAGGTTTGATTACGATATTGGTTATATTAGCAGATCCAGTTTGATTCAGGTTTTGGCCCATTACCTGCTGAATTTGATTTGGTAGAAATGAACTAGAGAAATAAAAAATCGAAACTATCAATATAATAAAAACCCAATCTTTGAACTGATTGTAAGTTGGTTTTTCAAACTTAGATAAGGTAATGATCTTGCTCCTGTTCCCCTTCGTCCCAATTGTGAGAAGATAGCTCTGATACATTGATATCTACAATTTCAGGACATTTTTGAAGAGAATTATACCTTTCCCTTCAGCATAGATTCTTAAATCTTTTTTTTGTAATGATAGTCTAATCTGGTCTAATCAACGAATGTAGATGAACAAACAGAGTTTGAGGGAATTCAATCAATTATTTCTATTCTTAGTATGACAGAAGCATTTGTTCTAAACGTCTTTTTATTGTGACCAATGTGAAAAATTAAATCCGAGAAGCCTATGAACCGCATACACCCCTAAGTTACCACCGACATGTTAGCAAGCGTTAAGTTACTAGAGCTAAAAGCGGAAAAAATTAATATATATCGCTAGTGATACCGCACTTTGAACCCTTCAAAGGACAGATTAGTGTTTTAATCTTCAAAACTTAAAAAAAGCATTTGTCTTTAAATTTCTGGACTTCTATTTTATACCGCGCATAAGAGAAATTAAGTAAAAGTATAAGCAACACTATTTTTACATTTGTAAAGTTCTATTGTTATATTTGATACGGTGTTACCATTATTGCATGGCAAAAGACCCGGTATGTGGTATGTTTGTGGAAGAAAAACCCGATTCAATCAGGCATACGATGGATGGTAAGAAATATTTCTTTTGCAGCAGCCAATGCCTAAACGAATTTAGAGAACCAGAAAAAGAACTGAAAAAATTGAATATTCAAGTAGCTTCAAGTGTGGCACTGACGATTCCCATTATTCTTTTAAGTCTGCCTCACATGCTGCCAGCACAATTCGGTCATTTCCTTCCCATGGACTTGATGCGTAACTCGAGCTACATTATGCTCGTATTAGCCACTCCCTTACAATTTTGGATTGGTTGGAGATTTTATAAAGGATTTTGGGACGGTATTAAAGCAAAAGCATCAAATATGGATACACTCATAGCAATTGGAACTTCTGCAGCTTATTTATACAGTGCAACAGTAACGATTGCTCCGGATTACTTCCCATTTAATTCCGTTTATTTTGAAACAGCTGCTGTAATTATTACATTGATACTTATAGGGAAATTACTTGAAACACGAACAAAGGAAAAGGCTTCTCACGCCGTAAGAAGACTGCTTGATTTGCAACCTCGCAAAGCAAGAGTGTTGCGAGTAATAAAGATTCCAACCGGACAAGTCCTAGAGGAAGAAGTAAAGATACCTATTGAAGAGATAAAAGAGAACGATATGTTGATAGTTAGACCTGGAGAGAGCATTCCCACAGATGGAATAATAATAGAAGGAGCTTCAACATTAGATGAATCAACAGTAACAGGTGAGAGCATCCCNGTTGACAAANTAAAAGACGATGAAGTCATAGGCGCGACTATAAACAAGACAGGTCTGCTGAAAATCAGAGCTACAAAAGTNGGACAGGACACTGTGCTCTCACAGATAATAAATCTAGTCGAAGAAGCTCGAACTGGAAAAGCANAGGTGCAGAGAATGGTTGACCAAGTTGCAAAATATTTCGTTCCTGCAATAGTACTCACTGCGATAGGTGTTGGATTAGGGTGGTACTTTTTAGGTGGTATAGGGTTTACTTATAGCCTTCTGGCTTTTGTTTCAGTGATTATTATAGCGTGCCCTTGTGCACTTGGAATTGCCACACCCGCAGCATTAATGATGGGTTCCGGAAAAGCCGCTGAGCATGGCATATTATTCAAGGGTGGAGAGTACCTTGAGATTGCAAGCAAAATTCAGACAATAGTATTTGACAAGACTGGAACATTAACTGAAGGAAAGCCATCTGTTACTGATATCTATACCATTCCTGAATCTGGTANCGCAGAAAAGGAGATCCTTAGATTAGCGGCAATTGCTGAGGTAGGCTCAGAACATCCCTTAGGGCAGGCTATTGTTAGAAAAGGCAGACAAGATAATGCGATTCCAATTCCAGANATATCCCAGGCAATTTCGGGTAAAGGATTAAAGGCCGTATACCAAGGGCTTGTCATCTTNGTTGGAACTAGAAAACTCATGATTGAAAACGGTATTCTAATTGGTGAGAGTGTCGAATCAAAACTAACAGAGCTGGAAAATTTAGGAAAGACTGCTGTCTTGTTGGCAGCAGATTCAAAACTGTATGGAATTTTGGCTCTTGCTGATACGACAAAGGAAAGTGCAAAAATTGCAATTGATGATTTAAAGTCAAAGGGCAAGGAAGTTATAATGCTCACTGGAGACAATGAAAGAACAGCCAAGTCAATTGCGTCTCAACTTGGAATCGATAGAGTCGTAGCTCAGGTTCTACCTCAACAAAAAGAAAAAGTAATTTCAGGATTAAAGTCCGAAGGCAAGACAGTAGCTATGGTAGGAGATGGTATCAATGATGCACCGGCATTAGCTGNAGCAGACCTGGGAATTGCTATAGGTTCGGGTACAGATGTTGCGAAGGAAACTGGAGGAATTATTCTAATAAAAGGTGATGTCAGAGATGTATCTATCGCACTGGAACTAGGGAAGAAGACAGTTACAAAGATAANGCAAAATTTATTCTGGGCATTTGCGTATAATACAGGATTGATACCTATAGCCGGTGGGGCTTTAGTCCCGCTGCTAGGCGTAGGAATATTTGGATGGTTACCAATGTTGGCTGCACTTGCAATGGCAATGAGTTCGGTGACAGTAGTAGGGAATTCCATACTACTAGATAGATACAAACCAAAATCTCTACTTACCGCAACAGAGCTCCAAAAAAACCTTAACAAAGAATCCAAGGAGAAGACAGTTGATAATCAGAATCTTCCTTGTGGTGTTTGTACAAGTCTTATTTATCGGCGTTTGAATTTATGGATATGACAAAAATTCCAGGCCCGAAGGCTGCAAGAATAGTAAAGGAATTTAAGAAATTATCGTACGACTCTACTTTCACCTACCCACTTGTGATTAAGACAGGATTGGGTTGTCGGATTGAAGATGTGGATGGCAACAAGTTTTTAGATTTTACATCCAATATTGGATCCTGTCCATTGGGATATTCCAATCCTGAAATTTTAGAGATTATCAAAGATTATTGTGGTACGAAAACTGGAGTGCATAAGATGGCCGGTCAAGATTTTTATTGCGAAGAGCACATTAAAATTGGTAAAAGACTCCTTTCAATAAGCAAAAAAAATTCTAAAGTATTTTTCATAAATAGTGGAGCAGAAGCGGTGGAAAACGCCATAAAGTTAGCTTACAAGAAAATGGGTCCTTTGCCAGGAGTGTCTTGTAAGGGTGATTTTCATGGCAGAACACTTGGGGCATTGAGCTTTACAATGAGTAAAAAAGTACAAAAGACAAACTTTCCAGAGTTACCAGTAAAGAGAATTAAATTTTGTACTGCTGATTCTGATCCTCAAATTAATCAATTGGAAAGCTTGCTAAGAGAACACAAGGTAGCTTTTATTTTGACTGAAACAATACAGGGAGAAGGAGGACTAAATGTGGCAAGTAAATTATTTATCCAGAATTTAAGAAAGTTGGCAAATAAATTTAAAATTCCGCTGATCTTTGACGAGGTCCAAAGTGGAATGGGAAGGACTGGAAAATGGTGGGCCTATCAACATTATGGAGTGGAACCCGACATAATGACTGTTGCAAAAGCCTTGCAAGTAGGAGCCACGGTATACGATAAAGAATATGAACCTGATGAATCTGGAGTTCTTTCAAGTACATGGGGAGGCGGAGATAGAATTGACATGGCAGTTGGTACAAAGATAATAGAGATTATTGTCAAGGATGGTTTATTATCCAATTCCCAAAGGATTGGCAATATGATGCTAAAGAATTTTGTTGATATTAGTGGTATCAAAGGACTCATTGATGTAAGAGGGATTGGCTTAATGATTGGGCTCGAATTTGACACAAAAACGGTAAGAGATAACGTCGTAAACCGATTGTTTAAGAAAGGACTCCTCGTACTTCCAGCCGGAATAAAATCAATTAGAATAATGCCACCACTAATCATAAATGAGGAGGAAGCTGCGAAAGGTGTTTCTTTAATATGCGATACCATAAACAGGTATCATAAATAGAAAGGATATAAATAAATCCCAGGCATTCGGCTTACTAGTATGCCTTGAAACTATCTCCCAATACCTCAGACGCAATTTTGAGTTCTAATACTTCGTTGGCTCCTTCATAGATCATTGTTGCACGAGAATCAAGGAAGTGTTTTGCGACACGTGAGGTTTTCTGGTAACCAAATGATCCAAATACTTGTAGTGATCTAGATGCACAATCAAATGCCATGTTTGTAGCATGAAATTTGGCAATAGTAGTTAACCTGTCAGCTTCCATTCTTAATTGTGAGTAAATACTGTTACTCCGATTTAGTTCTGATTGCCAGCTTTCTTGTTCCAATTTGAATTGTTCAACGTAATCATGCAATTTCTGTCTAGCAAATGCGGCTCTATAAGTAAGCCATTTCGAGCTTTCCATACCTATGACAATCTTTGAGATATGTTGTTGAATTAATTGTTTCTTTGCTAGGAGAGATCCATGTTGTGTTCTTAACATAGCATGTCTTAAGGTTTCATTGAGACAGTCTTTCATCACTCCGATTGAACCTGCTGCAACACTTAACCTCCCATCTATCAGGGCGCTGAAGGCAATGTTTAGTCCTTGTCCGACATTCGCCAACAAATTCTGCTTTGGTATGCGGCAACCCTCGAAATTAATCTCAGCATTCTCAATGGTAAGTAAACCCATTTTGTTTTTCATTTCTTTTTTTCTGATCCCAGATGAATCCATGTCTACAATAAATGCAGATATCTTACCTGTTGTCTTATNTCGAGCATATGTTGTAATAATTTTTGCTATCGTCCCATTTCCAATCCAGTGCTTCTTTCCAGTTAGTAAATAGCAGTCANCTACATCTTCGTATTCACTGATCATTGCTGAAGGATCACTTCCCGCTTGAGGTTCGGTTAAAGCAAAGGCCATGATACTTTTACCATTAGTTGTTGCAGGCAAGAATTCCTTTTTTTGCTCTTGATTCGCCCAGCCTTGTAGTAACATCTGTCCTATAGAAGTGTGTACAGAAAAAAATGTTCTCATAGAATTACCTTCTTCACCGATTCTTTCCAAGGCCTTGCAATAAGTTAGAATATCATACCCCAGCCCTCCATATTCCTTTGAAATAGGACAACCAAGCATTCCAATTTTACTAAATTCAGGAACCAACTTTTCATTTAACTTTTCTTCAATATAGCATGCTTCTTCAAAACTCCTAAGTGTTTTACATACAGTGTCCACCTTTGAAATAAACCCGTCCTGATCATTGGTGGTATTAAAATTCATGCACGACAAATTTGAATATTGAGACACGTTATTCAATGACTATTTTCATATAAAAGGATAGGCATCAATTCTGTAAAATAGACGTCTAATCTAATTCTTTACGGAATTACAAAATCATTCTGTAGTTAATAGATTAAATTCCCTTTTAATTTTTGATTGCAAGCGTGGCGATGGTAGTGATTTGATTCAGGGTGGTAGAGGCAAATACAACATATTTGGTCAAGAATGAGACACTATGTCTACGCTGATTCGAGTTCTATTGGCATTTACCTTCGGTGAACAGTACAGCTAAATATTACAGCTAAAATGACCTGTTGATGCCGGTTAGTTAAAAGGCCACCACACTTTAACCTGAATGATTAAGTGTTCTTATCAAGCGAACCAGTTCTTCAAGCTCTTTACTATCCAATCTTTCTATAGAGTCTATTTTCTCTTTTATCATATCTTTTGTATCTTGGATTATGCCGGTTCCTGCATGCTTCAACCTTCGTTCTACAAGTTTGGATGAAATTAACGCGACTACTGTCCAAAGTATACCAATAGCAGCAAACATCAAGACTCCGGCAATAATCCTTCCCAAGAAGGTGACAGGGTAATATTCGCCATAAGCAACGGTTGTTATGGTCTCAACAGCCCACCAAAACGCATCGTAAAGATTATGAATACTTGCATCAGGGTTTGGAGATTCAGCTAGATAGATACCAAAAGCTCCAAAAATAATAGTTACTACCGCTGCTGCTGAGAGCAGAATTATTTCACTACCTTTTATCATAAGTATTAGGTTGTACAGTCTTACGAGCCTGAAAAGAGCAAGATACCTCATGCTCCCAACCGTACTTTGAATGACTGATGAACTATCGGTCAAGCCATAAATGACCAAAGGTATCATTGCTGGAAATTCGTACCAATGCGTAATGATGAATTTGAGCTTTGTATCCGATGATTTTAATCTTGATGTAAAATCTGCAGCCAGTATAATGCTAACAATCAGATCAAATCCGTACATAGTCCATATCTGACTACTATCTAGTGGAAGTAAATATTCAGAAAAAATAATAATTATCGAGGCGACCGTCAAGACCGTAATAGTGACATTTTTTATTAAGGTCCTTCTTTGATTAGGTGCTGAAGATTTCATATCAAGAGACTAAGACAAAGATGGAAATAATAAAGTTAGAGGATCAGTTATTACTAGAAGTCATACATAATACATACAATATCGAACTAAGTGAAATATTTTTCGATATTAACTTAAAAAGCATCACTCGCCATTATTTGGTATGGGAAAAACTATTTATTTATTCATAGCAGCCGGCCTGGTCGTATTGCTAGGAACCTTTGTCATGTATGGTGTAGAGTCGCATGTACCTAATTCAAAAATAAAAACACTTCTTGACGCATTATGGTGGTGTGTTGCGACAGTAACTACTGTAGGATATGGCGATATAGTACCCATTAGTAACATAGACGAATAGTAGAATTATTTTATATGTTCTTTGGCATAACGATGATAGCAATCCTATTGTCCGTCATTAGCAACACTTTCTATAAGAAAAGATTTGAGAAAGAAGAAAGGGAAAAAAGAGAAGAACAATTGAATTACCTCAAAAATGAATTACTAAAGAGACTTTCAGAAATCGAGCAAAAACAGGCGAAATGTATAGACCTTATCAATCACTTGAGATAATTATGGAGCCAAACATGAGATGGGCAATAATTTTTAGTATTATTGTTACTTAGTTTACTTATGTTAATAACAATGGTTTCAGATAC
>Ga0065706_1000183_pt1 | contig 11861 bp, 13 predicted proteins | sample SwibulcommuniRL3_FD_59093 | JGI IMG/M metagenome (GOLD analysis project Ga0065706, IMG submission 59093) | Bulk soil microbial communities from switchgrass field near Rose Lake, East Lansing, Michigan, USA - RL3 Bulk Soil v2 (version 2) | ecosystem: Environmental > Terrestrial > Soil >... | reverse complement strand
ACATTTTGACAATGAAATAGAAGTAGATAAATTATTTTTAATTTCAAAAGGAAGTTACCCAATTAAGCCAAATTTGGATTGTATCCAGATTGATGGGAAAAAAATTTTCCTGCTCTCAAAGGGTAGAGTAGTTAATTTAGTAGGTGCCGAGGGTAATCCTCCGGAAGTAATGGCAATGTCTTTTGCAAATCAGCTCCTCTCAATAATACATATTTTTAGAAATCATAAAAGAATGCAAAACAAAGTTTATCCCGTACCCGAAAATATAGATTCTAATGTAGCAGATTTATCCCTAAAATATTTGGGAATAAGTATTGATAAATTGACGCCACTTCAGAGAAAATACGCAATATCCTACTGAAGTTTCAAGCCATTTCTCATAATTCACGCATAATATTTTATAAGAGATTGAAACTTAAAAACTAATTATGACTTGGATGCGTGCTGCAAGTATTGAAGAATTTGACAAGAAAACTGGAAAGGAAGTAAATTTAAGCGGGATCAGAATTGCTATTTTTCGAACAAGAGGAAAATTTTACGCTATAGAGGCGTTGTGTAGACATCAGGATGGTTCACTTGCTCCAGGCAGAGTAGATGGCGAAGTGGTGGAATGTCCGTTACATTCATGGCATTATAATGTACGTACTGGAGAATTATTGGATTATCTTGAGGGAGTTAAATTAAAAACCTATAAAATTGATTTAAAGGGAAAAGATATCTACATAGATGTTTGAATTTATTATTAACTAGTCTTCATAAATTGTTAGTTCTAATTTGAAAATATATAACAGACTTTCTGATACTCTTGAAGAGATTGGTACAAAAAAAGACAATAAGATTAGGATNTATGTCTGTGGCATCACTGTGTATGACGACTGTCATATTGGACATGCAAGAACTATAGTTGTTTTTGATGTTTTAAGACGATATTTAATACAGAAAGGACATAATCTAACTTACGTCCAAAACTTTACCGATGTTGATGATAAAATAATAAACAGAGCAAGACTGGAAGGAAAGACTACTGAAGAAATTTCTTCCAAATATATTGCGAGTTATTTTGAAGATTTTACTAAACTAAATGTTCTAAAAGCAGATTTTTATCCAAAAGCAACTGAACACATAAGCGAGATAATATCAGCCATTAAAATATTAAAGGAAAAAAACTATACCTATACCACCTTGAATGGAATATATTTTAGAGTGAGATCATTTCCAAANTATGGNAANTTGTCAAAGAAACAAATTGATGAACTTGAAGTTGGTTCAAGAATTGAAGTTGATGCTCTAAAAGAGGATCCACTAGACTTTGCTCTATGGAAATTTTCTTCTGATAGTCCATTCTGGGAAAGTCCTTGGGGAAGAGGAAGACCCGGTTGGCATATCGAGTGTTCTGTAATGGTATCAAAGTTCCTTGGTAATGAAATAGAGATTCATGGTGGTGGCACCGACCTCATATTTCCGCATCACGAAAATGAAATCGCTCAATCTGAAACGTTTAANGAAAAGAAACTTGCAAAACTTTGGATGCATGTAGGTATGATAACAATCAATTCAGAGAAGATGTCAAAGTCCCTCAGAAATATGATCCTACTTAAGAATGCTCTTAAAAAATGGGGAGCTAATGTACTTAGATTGTACCTAATATCTTCCCAATATTCAAAACCGATGGACTACAATGATGAAATTTTGTATGAATCATTGCAAAAATGGAGACAGATCGAACATTGTATTTACGAGCTTAGAACAATAAAAAATGTATCTACAGATATCGACGAATTTGAAAGAAAATGCAATAACTATATCAATGACTTTATGTCATTTTTAGATAGCAATCTCAATACTTCATCAGCAATATCAGCGTTTATGAAGCTAGTATCGTATGTAAACAATTTAAGCTCATCTGAAAAGTTAACAACCGCAATGTCTGATAAAGCACTACCTATTGTAAATACCATAATGAATATCATGGGTGTTAAGATACCAGAGATTGATATTGATACTAAAAAAGAAATCGAAAAGATGATTGATCAGAGAAATAAGCTTAGGGCTGATAAAATGTTTAAAGATGCTGATAATCTGAGAAACAAGATTTTTGAGTTATATGATGTCGAGCTTACAGATCATAGCATGTATACTTCATGGAAAAAAAGGAAATTATTGAATTTGATAGACAGTAATTGTATTGCATATGACGATTATTCAAATCTCAAGAGGATTTATTATGTATTTCTTTTTTACAAAAGGTTGATACTTTATGATCTGAAAAACTATTTATTAATCAAAGCTTCGGATAAATTATAATTGAATTCCAAAAAGGCGCTCTTGGGAATCATAATATCGGCTGCCGTAGTGGTATCAATAGTTTTGGCAATATTTTTTAATCCTTTTAAAAGTAATATTCAAATTTTCAGCGACTCACTCAGCGCCTTGGTATCAAAATCGCAAGAACTGACAAGAAAATATCAGGAAGAAGTTGGAAAATGGAATATGAAAAAACACGACAACTTGACAATGGTAACTATTACTGATAGATATTTGTCTCAATTTGAAGAGCTTGAAAATGAAGCAAGAAATTTGACTGTTCCNAATGGACATGAAAATATCAAGAATTCATTTATTAGATCAATAGAATCAGAAGCAGCTAGCTATGAACATTTCAAGAANTATNTGATTACNNGAAATAGAACNGAAGATCAACTCTCGAATGATAATTTGTCACTTGCTTACCAATACGAAAAAAATTATGCAGATTTTCTGTTAAAGAATCATTAACCTGCATAGAGGAATGGGTTTGAAAGAAAAAAATATTCTTTCCATGTACCAATATTTTTGAGATGTTTATTGTGATAAAATATTTTAGAAATTTTGTTTCATATTTTACTTATCTATCAATCCCAAAGACAGTATTGGTTTTTTCTGGGATATTGATATTGGTTATAAATAATCCGGTCTACTCCCTAGAGAATTTCAAGGTNTTACAAACAAATACCATAACCGATCAAAGTGGCTTTATCCATTTATTCGGTGAAATAAGAAATATTTCAAATGAACCTCAGTANGGTGTTGCAATATANGCTATTTTTTATGACAAAAANGGACAAAACATAGGCAATGCAAGTGGAATAGTCGCAGTACGTTCATTAAATATCGGACAGGTATCACCATTTGAAATAATATTTCTGGATAAAGATAAATCTAAACAANTTTCTGACTATGCTCTAAATTTTACAAGTAAGGTTGGAAATCAGAAGCCNGATAGCATGGTTATTACATCTTCAAAATCCAGACCCGATATATTTGGATATTATTATGTTAGTGGAAGAATTTCAAATGTGGGTAACGAAACTGCAACCAACGTTCTTGCAATTTCATCTTTTTATGACAACAATGGTAAAATAATTGGTCTATCAAGTGCAATTGCTGAACCCAGCAATATNACTTCGCATTCTGAAGCAAGTTTTACAATAGTTATGGATGATAAGCTTCAATCTTCTAAAATCAAAAATTATTCTTTGACAATAGATTCAGACCAATATGTAACAAAATAGTCGTCATTCTCTTACTGCGGATCTTGTGAATAATAAGAAGCGAATTAATTCAGAAGGAAGATTATCACGTTGATTCTAGCCATTACAAACATTCGGTTAGAACCCTAGAAGCTACTGAAATATATTATGCCATTGCAGATTGTACTAGTTATGGACTTATTTCATCCATCAATCTTCCTTGCCATGTTTCCATATTTGTTCATTGGTAGCTTTCCAGTGTTNGGATTGATATTGGTTACAAGGTGGGTAGCAAATGAGACTAAGAAGAAGCGTAAAATGATTTGAAAATTTAGGAGTTGAACTGATATTCATTTGTATGTAAGCTAAGGAATAGCATTAAAGTATGATTACGCNAGTGCTTGAAAATATATATCAGGCAGTGGAATATTATATCCATAATGAAGGCAACTCAAAAAAAGTGCGCCTTATGTGAGGATATACTACCAGGTGGAAGTGCAATAAATATTTGCGAAAATTGTTTAAAGAATGCAGATTGCTGCGTTGGCTTGGAAAAATTGAGAGATTAAGTCTGATTATTATTCTGCCATTTTTAAGGTATCACTTATGGTTATGATTCCTGTAATCTCTCCTTTGCGACTTACGAGTACGCACTTTGCAAATCTTACAAGTGGAATTAGTGCTTTTGCAGGTGTTGATATATCAACAATTGGTGGAGGGGGTTCCATTATTTGCAAAATGGGTACCTGATGGATGTTTTTCTTATCGTCACTTTCAAGTACCTTTCTAGCAAGTACATCTTCGCTTACGAGGCCCACAATTTTAGAATCTTCTCTAACTGGGATTTGGCTAATTGAATTTTTCATCATCTTTTCTATCGCTACTTCCAATTTCTCATCTTTCTGGACTGAAATCACCTCATGACTACATATGTCTCCGGCCTTCAATGAGGTTTTTCCTTCTTGAGAACTAAGTACCTCGAATATTTTTTTAGCCGTATCGTAACTTGGCTTGCATCGTCCTGATTCAATTTGATTTATCATAGACGTGCTAATTCCAGATAGAGATGCCAATTCACGTTGAGTCAAACCCAGTTTCACCCTCCCTTGCTTTATGTAATCAATTCTAGGAAGCATCTGCTGATTACCTATTCTGAACTCGGATTTTTATAGTAATGGTATAGGATGTAATTAAGACAATAGAATGCGCAAAACGATAGCCTTAACCTTATATTATATTGACTTAAAGATGTCATACTGTTAGAAATGAGTCTAGACACCCACAAAAAAACGTGGGATTCTGTGAAGAGATACAAACTAACCAAGATGTTAAATCAACTATCAAACATTGCTGGTCACGGCACCGAATTGGTTACAGTATATGTTCCTCCAAGAAGACCAATTTTTGAAATAATAGGCCAACTCAGAAATGAATCTGGCACTGCATCTAATATAAAATCTGATTTAACAAGAACTCATGTACAGGATGCTTTGAGTAAGACAGTGGAGCATCTTAAATTNTTTAAGGAAACGCCCGAAAATGGACTTGCTATCTTTTGTGGAGCCATCCCTAACAGCAAGGGAATAGGAAATGAGAAGATAGAGCTTTATTCTGTTCTACCACCAAAACCAATTCAGATTAATCTTTACAGATGCGACGATCATTTTTGGACAGATCATATCAAAGATATGCTCAAGGATGAGAAAGTGATAGGTCTTCTTGCCATAGACAGCCAAGAAGCAGGTTTAGGGATACTCACGGGTGATAGATGGGAAGTGATAGATACATTAACTTCGGGAGTTGCTGGAAAACATCGACAAGGAGGGCAGTCTGCGAGAAGATTTGAAAGACTCAGGGAAAATGAACTGAATGAGTATTTTCACAGAATTGCAGATCATGCACAAAAAATCTTTATCAATGAACACAAAATTAACGGTTTAATTGTAGGCGGACCGGGTCCAACAAAGGAAAACTTTTTGAAGGAGGAATATCTTGATTATAGACTACAAAGTAGCGTACTTGCGACAATTGATAGCTCATATTCTGGGAGCGAAGGAGTTCGGGAAATTTTNGACAAGGTAAACGAACAGGGAATAATAACGGAGTACAGATTATTAGACGAAAAAAAACTTATCAAGAAATTTATGAGTCAAGTTTATTCCGATCAAGGATTAGCCGTATATGGAATTCATGATGTTCTAAAAATGTTGAAAAGTGGAATTGTGGACACATTGATTATTACGGATGAAATACCTTACATGCATTTGGAAATAAAATGCAATAAATGTGGAAATACTCAGGAAAAGTTTGTTGAAAGAATCAATTTGATCAATGTAAAGCAAGAAGAGTATTCTAAATCCTGTCCCAAATGCGGAAGTGACGATAAGGAAATTACAGAAAAAGATATTGTCGATCTCCTTGAGGAATTATCTGCCAATAGTGGTACCAAGATGGAAGTAATTTCATCAAAAACAGAAGAAGGTGCTCAACTGGTGAGTTTAGGAAATATTGGCGCACTTTTACGTTTCAAGCCCTCACATTAACTCATACNCGNNTNTANACTANTTTACTTCAATAAGCTCCAAATTATAACTAATGCGTNGAAACAGTATTAAAAAGTGGGGAAAAAGGTAAGGTCACAGATTTCCATAATTCTATAGGAAGAAACAGTGAAAGTACAATGGAGGTTAATTTTCAGCCCCTTTCACGCCTTCAGAAATTTCTAGGAAAATACGGATTCACACTTGAAAATATTGTAGAAAATTATTGTAAAACTTGAGATTGAGGCGGTGCGCGATGACCCAAAAGGAGTAGATACCTCCCAGAAAAGTGTAACTTCTGTAACTAGTGTAACCAAAGAAGCGCGCTTAATCGAATCAGTGAATCAGCCTGCCAAAGTAAAATGTCCAACTTGCGACCATGAAGAGGTGCCCTATTACATGAAAATACATAAACTCAACTGCCCAAGTCAAACCAAACCTAAGCCCAAATACAATTGTCCGGTTTGCAAGAAAAACCACAAACCGACATTTAAGACTGACATAAAAGAGCAGTATGATGACCACATAAGGTCAAAACATCTTAGAATGTCAGATGTTGTGCCTTAACTCATAGAGCCTGTAATTTGTCTTCTGCTTGCGTTATCAAATGTAANTCTTCNGTCANGCCCTTGCGCTTATCTAATATCCTCTTCTTCAAGACCTTCCTATAGTGATAAGAATACTTGTCTATCTCCCATTAAGGAACATAATATCTCAATATCTCAAGCCTTTAAAGATTATTTCAAAATTCTAAAGTAGGAACAATCAATAATCAATATGTGATGGGGATATTGGTTTTTACCTTCGATGAACAAGAAACAACCAAATCCCCACCTTGTGTTTAGGCATTAATTGTAATATATGTCAACTATAAATGACTATTATCCACAGAATATGTGATTTAAGTACCGATAAACCGTCAACTACAATAACTCTGACCGTTAAAACCAAAATTTCAAAATAAATAATCAATTTATTTTGATGTGCTCATATTGTTTGGATTAAAAACTAAATTTAAATTACGCTTATATCTAGATTTTTGGAATAATTAATGTTACTTTTAAATTAATTACAATATATGCATTTACGAAAGTAATTATTATATAACTGTAGTTCGATTATTTTGCAGTGTCTAGGAAGATGGATAAAACAGCAGCTAGCATATCAGATTTGGATAGAAAATTANTAAAGATTTTACTATCGCCAAATGGTGATTTAAAATCCAGCAAAAGTCTATCAGCAAAATTAAGCATACCCGTTACTACTGTTAGAAGGAGACGTAAGCGGTTAGAAACCAAATTTTTAAAGATGCATTATNTATTGGATATAGAGAAATTTGGCTGGAAACGTGTTGACTTTTTTATTTCCATAAGGGACGGAATGGTAAATGCTGTTGCTAATAAAATGCTCGATTTTGATGAAGTGACATATATCGGTAAGAGCATAGGGGAACATACAATTGACCTGAGAGTAGAAACAATTCTTAAGGATAATGCTTCAATCCTTGACATCCTTGAAAAAATAAAGGCGATGAATGGAGTTAAGGATGTAGTATGGAGTGAAATTGTTAGTGTTGTCGGTAGAAAAATATCAATTCCTAGTTCTATAATTGACAGAATTTGATATGGAAAAAAGACCCCGCAGTTTGCCTTTGAAGCATTAAGTCGTAATAGGTGTCATCTATAAATGACTTAAATCCACCGAATATGTGATTTCAATACCAATAAACCGTTAGGCACAATAACCCTGATCTTTAAAACCAAAATTTCATATTNTGATGATTTGCACTCATTTATAGTATAAAGTACTAGTTACTATTGATGTATCAAAAAATAGGAATTCTAGTAGTGCTAGCAAGTGTCCTCTTATCAACAGCCCTGATTGCGACTCCAAGTTTAAAGGTTGCAAATGCTCAGGGGAACGAGACGCAGGGAAACCAGACTATGGCCCAGGGATTACCCATCGAAACATGGATTAAGATCTTGAAAGATAAAAATCCAGCTTTGGCCGATATAGAGCAAGATTCGAAGGTGAAGGACGCTATTGGAAAGATCAAGGGAATGCAAGACCCAAAGCAAGCAGTTGAGACATTTAACGCATTGCAGGCCTTGCAACAGCTGCAGAATTTAAAGTCTGCTCAAGAAGCACAATAATTACTTCAAGTCTCCTTTCTTTTTTTCACATTAAAAATTAACATCATGCCCGAGGAAATAACCCAGATTTTTAGATTCAAATAAATGAAATAAAATAGAAATACACAGGACACTTTTTTATTCTTTATCGACCTTATTTATTTTACGATTCATTCGGGCACGGTGAGAGGTTGCAGTCTCCCCTTGCCAGTCAATTAAATCATCTTATAATTAGTTGAGAGTTTGAACCCTAGGATGACTTTCATAAATGGATTGAATGCAAGTGTGGCTTCTGATTTAAAACAAAGGAGATACTAGACGCACACACAGAGATAAGTATCACATGCAAAAAGCATATCATTGTATAGATAGGGATAAAGAAAAAAAGAAGAGAAATATAGCAACTCGATTTTGAAGTTTGTTTCCCTTATTGAATGAATGAGACGCATCCTGAGATTTCCTACTCATGTTACCGTCCAAGAAAACAAAATATTTTTATAGTAACCGATATCTACAAGTAAAAATTAACAACTGATTGAATTAAGGAACAACCAAAGCGCCCACCAGTTAGTTGTCTACGATTTCGCGCTAATAACATAGTAACATTTAGGATTAATTAATTGATTGATTAAGTATTCGCGCTGAGGCCTATTAGTTTACTTTAATGCCGTTTACTGTCAGAGACGCTTTTATTTTTTGGGCAATCTTGTCTAGTTCTTCATCTGAAATGAGATTTCTTGACGGCCACCTTCCATTTGGTGNGTCATAGTTGTATCTTGGTATTATATGGACATGAACATGCGGTACTATTTGATTTGCCGCCCTTCCGTTATTTTGGCCGATATTTAGTCCCTTTGCGTCTAATGCCTTTACAATCCCCTTTGCCAGGAATGAAACAGTTAAGAATAGTTTTCCAATTTCTGAATCGTCCATTGTAAAAATATCTTCATGATGTTTCTTTGGAAGTACTAAAGTATGTCCAGTATTAATTGGATACCTGTCCATAAATGCAACAAANGCTGAATCCTCGTATATCTTGACAGCTTTTAGTTCATCATTAATGATAGAACAGAATATGCATTTAGTATTAGATTTCAATAAATAAAATCAATGCCTCTTGCTGATTTATGTTTTTGTTATGTTCTTTATTTACGAGACTTTTAAATAGGTCAAATTTTTTTCTAACTGTAGATGACTGAAACGATCGAAGTATATGAGTTCAATATGAAACTTACATTCACATGTCCAAAATGTGATTATAAAAATGAAGATATCTCCTCTGTAGATATCGCAAATGGCAATGCCGAGTGTGGAATGTGTGAAACGCTGTTTAAGATAGAGGGTATTGATGGCATTAAGATTTTTGCACTTTTAGAATAATTTNTTGTTTCAGACGATCCTTAAATTAGTACTAATGTTATATTAAAATACGCTTTAATATTTAAATCACTGATGGAACTTATTAGTAGATCTGTAGTTAATGGTCCGTCAAGGGCTCCCCACAGAGCATTGTATAAAGCAATGGGTCTAAATGATGACGATTTATCGAAGCCTATTGTGGGAGTTTCCTCTACCTGTAACGAAGCTACACCTTGTAATATCCATTTAGGAGATTTGGCACAGCATTCAAAAGCTGGTGTAAAGGATTCTGGATGTACTCCAAGAGAGTTTACTGCNGTTTCTGTTTCAGATGGTATAGCAATGGGGCATGAGGGTATGAAGGTNGTCTNTNGTTAGTCGTGAAATTATTGCAGATTCAATTGAGATAATGATGCGAGCACATAGATATGATGCACTTGTTGGGATTTCAGGATGTGATAAGAGTTTACCAGGTACNATTATGGCCATGGCAAGACTAAATTTGCCATCAATATTTGTCTATGGAGGAACTATATTGCCTGGTACATGGAANGGAAAACAGGTTACCATACAAGATGTNTATGAGGCAGTTGGATCGTTCGAAGCAGGTAAGATAAAATTTGAAGACCTAAAAAACTTGGAAAATGTTGCTTGTCCTTCGGCTGGTTCATGCGGAGGCATGTACACTGCAAATACAATGGCTTGTATCAGTGAAGCCCTGGGCATTGCATTGCCAGGAAGTGCTTCTCCTCCTGCCTTAAGTGAAAAAAGAAACAAAATACTGCTATGAAACAGGAAAGCAAATCTTTCATCTATTAGAAAATAATCTAAGACCAAAAGATATTCTTACATTTGAAGCATTTGAAAATGCAATAGCTATTGCAAACGCGATAGGAGGTTCAACCAATGCAATCCTTCATTTGCTTGCAATATCAAAAGAAATTGGGGTTAAACTAGATTTAAAAGATTTTGAGCGAATTAGGGAAGCAACACCTCATTTAGCTGATACAAGACCGGGGGGCATGTATGTTATGGTTGATTTAGACAAAGTAGGTGGAGTACCTATCATATTGAAAAGTTTACTAAAAAAAGGATTAATAAATCCTGATACCTTGACTGTCACAGGCAAAACAATGAAACAAAACCTAGAAAATGTATCATTAACTAATTCTGAACCTGTGGTATATTCTTGTGAAAAACCGCTCCATCATGAGGGTACTCTAAAAATTCTAAAGGGTACTCTTGCCCCAGAAGGTGCAGTGATAAAAGTTGCAGGTTTGCAGAGGACAAAATTTGAAGGAAATGCAAAAGTGTTCAATTCTGAAGAAGATGCTTTTGACGCAATATCAAAGCAGAGGATACTGAAGGGCGATGTTATCGTTATTAGGTATGAAGGTCCCAAGGGAGGGCCTGGAATGAGAGAAATGCTTGCTGTAACCGCTGCTTTAGTTGGACAAGGTCTTGGGACGGAAGTCGCTATGGTCACAGATGGGAGATTTTCTGGGGCAACGAGAGGATTTATGATTGGTCACGTTTCTCCTGAAGCTATGGTAGGAGGACCGATTTCGTTAGTAAAGAAAGGTGATAAAATTAGTATTGATCTTGACAAAGGAAAGGTTAATTTGAATATTAGTAGAATTGAACTCAATAAAAGAAGAAAAAGGTGGAAGCCAATAAAGTCAAAATACAAGGACGGAGTTCTGGCAAAATATATGCTTCTGGCAAGATCTGCGTCTGAAGGTGCTGTAACGATACCGCAATTCAAATAGACTAAATTGTTTGGTGTTAAAGCAGGCAGAACTTGATAAGTCATGATATTTAACCAAATGCCAAATTTCAGAAATCTATTCCTACTGTCAATAGTTGCCATATCGATAATTTCGATTGTATTTTTTTTGTATAGATACGAATCAATTACTGTTAACTTCTTTCCCCCAAAATTCAAATCTGGTCTATCAAGGTACTTTTAATAATGCTACTAGTTTAGTTGAACTTGGAAATACTTCAAAATATCTTGGACTAAGCAATTTGTCAGGAAGCAAATCAAATGTTCCGATTGTGAGTCGTAATAACAGTACAAATTCACCTAACGACGACCTTGTTTCACTTAGTAATCCTGTTGATACCCTGACAAGAATGATAATTGATGTTTTGGAAAATTCATCAATAGTTCATTCGAAAAATGGTAAAGATCTAGGACTCAAAAAATATTACGACTTGGGAGGCTCATGGAATCTTGCAATAAGAGGAGAACAATTTTCAAACTTTACAAGTGTAATACAATTGAATAACACTTTGAACAATATCACCAAAAATTATCG
>Ga0065706_1000103_pt1 | contig 12852 bp, 10 predicted proteins | sample SwibulcommuniRL3_FD_59093 | JGI IMG/M metagenome (GOLD analysis project Ga0065706, IMG submission 59093) | Bulk soil microbial communities from switchgrass field near Rose Lake, East Lansing, Michigan, USA - RL3 Bulk Soil v2 (version 2) | ecosystem: Environmental > Terrestrial > Soil >... | reverse complement strand
TTTGCAGAAACACCAAATTTATCNAGATTTTTTTTTGTTAANTCGATAGCATTTTGATCCGAATCGATTGCATATACATTTTTAGAATTTACNNNTAGACAAACCTCTACAGTAATGCTTCCACTACCACATCCTACGTCAATTACCGAATAGTTTTTTCTGAGGCGTAGTTTACTTAGGACGATTGAACGTATATCCTCTTTAGTTATTGGAACATTTTCTGAGCGTTCAAACAACTCATCTGGTATTCCNGGTGTAATATAGTCCCATATCATTATGCATAGGTAAAATGTTNTGAAATTAAATTCTTTTAGATTATTGCCTTCCAGTATATAGACCGGTATACGTAACAATTAAGAACATTATTACCAAGAAGATAAATGGAAAGATTCCATTGGTAGCAATTTTTTTCCTATCTTCAGTTTTTAATCTCAAACCAATTCTTTTTGCGATGACATACGATATAATATAGAAAAATAGAGCTACTATGAAGATTATTGAGGGAGAGTAAGGAACGACAGATGAGTTTGAATTCAAACCCATTGAATTAAAAATAAAACCCAGAATTATACCACAGATTACTCCTAAAAAGGCTCTCATGTAGTATATCTTATCAAGTACATCCAATTGCTTTTTCCACATTGACTGCAGGTTTAATTCATTTCGATTGACTATTTGAATTTTTAATTAATATTCATCCTAATCTAAACTCATTTATATGGAACTNTCAGGAATCGAGCTGCATTATCTTGTAAACAAGATAAGCCCTAAAGTATCATCAGGTTATTACGTGAGTAATATTTCCTCAATTACAAAAAATTCAATTCTTTTGAAACTGCATCATCCAGCAGAGTCCAATATCATGCTTATGGTGTCGACCAAAGGGATATGGTTTACAAATAAAAAATACAGACAAGTAGAAGAAAACCAATTTGTCAAAGTATTAAGTCGGGAAATAGAAAGGGCAAAAATAAGCTCTGTATCGCAACCTGGAAGCGAGAGAATTTTTTTCCTTTATTTTGTAAATAGAGCTAATAAAGTAAGGAAATTGATAGTTGAAATATTTGGAAAGGGCAATATCATTTTATGCGATGAATCAATGGAGATCCTTTGGATCCTGAATCCTATTGAAGTAAGGCACAGAACACTTAGGACTGGATCCGAATATGTTCTGCCCCCTAAGAGAGGAGAAGATGTTCTGCAAATTTCTTTAGAGAGCATGAAGCAAAACGCAAGTCTACAATCTAACAATACTGAAGTGGTAAGATGGTTGGGTAATTGTACATCTTTACCAAGGAAATATCTTGAAGAAATCTTATTGCAATCGGCAGTTAATACAAACTATGCGAACCTTCTTAGCGATAATGATATTGAAATTATTTATGAAAAAACTAAAGAAATAACCAATAAAATCATTAATGAAAAAAATCATGAACCATCAGTTATTCTAGACAAGCTGGGCTTAGCAGTAGATACATCGCCTATTCCCATGTCAAAAGANGCTAACGTGAAGAAAGTGGAGACATACATGGATGGGATAGACCAAGTACTGAGCAATGAGATACTAACCATCGGAAGGGATCTGAAAACAGAAGAAGCAAACAGAAAAATTTTGGAACTAGAGCATGATTTAGAAGAACAGAACAAAGCAAAAATGCAAGTAATTTCTAAATCAAAAAGTCTCAGAAATCTAGCTCATGAACTAATGAAACTTTCATCTATCGGTATCCAAGATATGAACGATNACAAAGTTAACAGTCTTTTGCAAAGTAATGATTCTAAAATTGTTCACGAAAATGGTTTAACTTATTTAGACCTATTCAATGAACGAGTAAAGTTAGAATCAAGCATCCCCACATTTTCATCACTATTATTTTCCAGGGCAAAAGAATTAGAACGTGGCGCTATCAATATAGATAAAGCGAGTGAAGAACTCAAATCAAGAANTGAAAGAATACAGAATCAAACACAAAAAATTCNTGAAAAAATNCAATTCAATATGTTGGAATCAAAACACTGGTATGAGAGGTATCGTTGGTTCGTGACTACTGACGGCCATTTAGTAATTGGTGGTAGAGATGCGTCTTCGAATTCTGCAGTAATTCGGAAGCACATGACTGAAAATGATATAGTGTTTCACGCAGANATTCATGGCTCGCCTTTTTTTCTTGTAAAAAATGCGAGAAATCGAGAAAACGGTAATTTTGTAGATGAGACGGCTCAAGCAACGGTATCATTCAGCAGAGCATGGAAAGATGGATTGTCTAGTGGAGATGCGTATTGGGTATTCCCTAATCAGGTAAAGAAGGGCGCTCCAACCGGTCAATATCTTCCAAAGGGTTCTTTTGTCATTGAGGGTAAGAGAAATTTTTGCAAAGGCGTTGAATTAAAATTATCTATTGGATTAATTCAAATTGAAAATAAGCGATATACAATTGTCTGTGGACCGTCAAATGCTATCAGGAGAAGAAGTTTGGTATTTGCTTCATTGTTGCCTGGCGGTTCCGATCCAATGAATCTGGCAAAGAAGGTTAAAAGTGAATTTGTAAGAGTAATCTCTGAATTTGATTCAGATTTAGCAGATTATTTAAAAAAAATAGTCTTAGATGAAATTATTAGAATGTTGCCATCAGGGCAATCCAAAATCGAACGTATTGAAAGAGGTCAATCTGTGAATGACATAAAGGAGTGGTTCATTTAGAGTACCAATGGGATCCTTATTCTTGTCCTAGTATGACGTATTATAAAAAAGGAGATTAGAAAGACAATTAAAGTAAACTACCTAAATGATATTGTGGCAAAAAAACTTGTAGAAAATACCGATGCAACCATGACGACGAGAGTTCTTGTAAGAGATATTATGAACAGCCCTGTAATCACAGCTGGTCCCAGTGACAACGTTGTGGACATTGCAAGTAAAATGAAAGAGCACAATATTGGTAGTGTAATTATTACCGAAAATGAAAAACCTGTTGGAATTGTCACTGACTGGGATGTTGTATCGGTAGTCGCAAGTAATTTAGAACTGTCATCAATTGACGCTGCAAAAGTAATGAAACCGATACACACAGTCGAAGCAGGAGAAGGAATAACTGAGGCCGCGCGGATATTACGAAAAAATAATATCAAGAGATTGGGAGTAGTTTATAAGGACAGATTAGCTGGAATTATTTCCGCTTCTGACGTTATTGCTGTTACTCCAGAATTGGTCGATGTAGTGTCTGAGAAGGCGGCTATGATAAGGGGAGAAATTGGTAGGCCGGCGTCTGCTGTTTCGGGATATTGTGATGATTGTGGCGAATGGTCAGATGTATTAATGTACTCTGAAGGTACCTTTACATGCGAAGTATGTAGAGGTTCATGATCGTATCAAGTTGTAAGGTATAGTAAAATAACATCAAAACTCTAGATTCAGGTACAAAATGTAATCGAATAGCAATATGTACAAGCAAGCTGCCAACTTTATTTTTCTTTGATATTTTAGTATCAAAAGATTAAAATCATGTAATTCTGAAAAATTCAATGAATGAGTTTAACTTCTTTAGAAAGAACTATTGATAAGGTTCTTTCTCAAAAAGAATCTGCATTAATCTCTGAGATTAACTCTGCACTTCAAAATTCTTTGAAAAATTTAGAATCTTCAAAGACCAATCTTCAAGTTGAATATGACAATATTATCGAATCATCAAAAAAACAGGCTGAAAATCTGAAACGTCAAATTATAGGTTCAAGCACATTAAATGCTAGGAACAAGGAGCTAGTTATTATCGAATCAGCTATTGATGAAATTTTTAATAAGGCAAGGGAAAAACTTGCACAAAGCAATAACGAAAAAAATTATGAAAAATTGTTAACCAAGATGATAGAAGATAGCATTGCAAAGCTAGGTTCTGACGTGGTCATACAATGTAACAAAACTGATTTGAAGCTCGTAAAAAAAATATCAACAGAAGAATCAACAATTAAGAAAGTGAAAATANCTGTTTCAGATGAGGTAATAGATGTAATTGGTGGAATAAAAGCAACTTCAGTAGATGGAACAATGACTTTAGATAACACACTTGATTCGAGTATTGAAAGTCTCAAACCTTTAATAAGGAAAGATATAGTCCAACTGCTTAGAGGCGAAATCAAGTAGATGGTGGCAAAGGGAAAAATAGTATGGGTTAGCGGTCCAGCTGTTAGGGCCGATGGAATGTCAACAGTAAAAATGTATGAGACAGTAGAGGTTGGAGAATCAAAATTAATTGGAGAGGTTATCAGATTAACCGGAGATGTAGCCTTTATTCAAGTTTATGAATCTACATCCGGTCTTAAACCAGGAGAAGAGGTTGTTGGAACAGGACAACCACTTTCGGTCCTTCTTGGTCCCGGAATTATTGGAAGGATTTATGATGGTATACAAAGACCCTTGGATGATATTGCAGAAAAATCTGGAGCATTCATCGGAAGAGGCATAACTACCAGCCCTGTTGATATGAAGAAAAAATTCAAATTTAATCCAACTGTGAAAAAAGATGATACTATTTTTGGAGGATCTATTCTCGGGACAGTTGAAGAAACTCCTCTTTTAACTCACAAAATTTTGGTTCCACCAATTTTTCCTGAGGCAACAATTACTGAAATTGTCAAGGAGGGGGATTATGATTTAGAAGATGTCATCGGACAGGCTAATNGTAAGAACGGAGATAAAATTGGATTAAAGATGTATCACAAGTGGCCTGTTAGAAAACCTCGACCCTATGCTGAAAGATATGATCCGACAGTACCACTAGTTACCGGCCAAAGAATTATCGACACGTATTTTCCAATCGCAAAAGGAGGAACTGGTGGTATCCCAGGTGGATTTGGTACTGGAAAGACTGTAACGTTGCATCAAATTGCTAAATGGGCAGACTCTCAGGTTGTTGTCTATATTGGATGTGGAGAACGAGGCAATGAAATGACAGAAGTACTTGTAGAATTTCCACATTTAATTGACCCTAGATCTCAAAGGCCGTTAATGGAAAGAACAGTACTTGTTGCTAATACTAGTAACATGCCGGTCGCCGCTAGAGAAGCATCAATTTATACAGGTGTTACTATTGCCGAGTATTATCGCGATATGGGGTATGATGTGGTTCTCGTAGCTGATTCTACAAGTAGATGGGCAGAAGCACTTCGGGAGATGTCAGGTCGATTGGAAGAAATGCCTGCAGAAGAGGGTTATCCGTCATACTTGGCATCAAGACTCGCTGAATTTTATGAAAGAGCAGGACGAATAAGAGCACTAGGTTCACCAGATCGTTCTGGGTCTGTGACTATAGTGGGCGCAGTATCTCCATCAGGTGCGGACTTTACCGAACCAGTAACGACTCATACAATTCGATTTATCAAGACTTTCTGGGCACTGGATACTAGATTAGCATATTCTAGACACTATCCATCAATTAATTGGATGCAGTCTTATTCTGGTTATCTTGAAGATATATCTAAATGGTGGAAGGAAAACGTAAGCCCTGATTGGTATGACTTGAGAGCTGAATCGTACCATATACTGCAACGTGAAGATACATTAAAAGAAATTGTTAGATTATTGGGACCTGAAGCACTTCCAGATGAAGAGAAGCTTGTCATGGAAGTAGCTAGAATGTTAAAGATTGGTATTTTGCAGCAGAACTCTTTTGATAAGGTTGATACTTATTGTAGTCCAGTTAAACAATTAAAATTGGTGAGACTTATGGTAAAGTTCTATAAAGAAGCACAGAAGGCACTTAAAGAAGGAAAAACATTAGCAGATATTAGAGCTCTGCCAATAATAACCACTCTATTAAAAGCAAAATTTGAAGTTACGGATGAACAAATTTCAAAGTTAGATGAAATAGATAAACAACTATCAGATTCATTCAAAGGGAACATTGAGGAGGTAAAGGTATCTGTCTAAAACAACTGGAATTGAGTATACCAAAATAGCAGAAATAAAAGGGCCACTCATGGTAATAGATGGTGTAACAACAGCTTCATTTGATGAACTTGTAGAAATAGAAACAAATGATGGTGAACGACGATTAGGAAAAGTTCTAGAAGTAGGGAACGGCATAGCAGTAGTTCAGGTTTTTGAAGGAACGACGGGGTTAGCAATTACTGGAACAAGAGTCAAGTTTCTTGGAAAAACTATGGTCATGCCAGTATCCCAAGAATTACTTGGACGCGTATTTGATGGCCTTGGGAGACCAAATGATGGCTTACCTGATCCTGTTGCTGATAAATTTCTTGATGTTAACGGAGAACCTATGAATCCTCAAAGTAGAGAATATCCAACTTCATTTATTCAAACAGGAGTTTCTGTCATTGACGGGATGTTGACTTTGGTAAGAGGTCAAAAGCTACCAATTTTTTCTGGTTCCGGGATGCCACACAATATACTAGCGGCACAAATTGCACGTCAAGCGACTGTTGTAGGAACAAACGAAGACTTTGCTGTAGTGTTTGCTGCAATTGGTGTCCAGTACTCTGAAGCTCAGTATTTCAAGAGGAGCTTGGAAGAATCTGGCGCATTAAGAAGGAGTGTATTGTTTGTTAATCTTGCAGATGACCCTGCAATTGAAAGAATTATTACTCCTAGAGTGGCTTTAACAGTCGCTGAATATCTTGCATTTGATCTTGGAATGCATGTTTTGGCGATACTAACTGATATGACCAATTATGCCGAAGCACTCAGAGAGATAAGTGCAGCAAGAGAAGAAGTTCCAGGTAGAAAGGGTTATCCAGGATATCTCTATACTGATTTGGCAAATAATTATGAGAGAGCGGGTAGAATTAAGGGAAAGAATGGCAGTGTTACTCAAATGCCAATTCTATCAATGCCAGCAGATGATATTACACATCCTATACCCGATTTGACTGGTTATATCACAGAAGGACAGGTTGTCCTTGGAAGAGATCTATTCAGAAAGGGAATATATCCACCCGTAAACGTAATGATGTCTCTTTCTAGATTAATGAAGGATGGAGTTGGAGAAGGAAAAACAAGGTCCGATCATATGGAAGTTGGTAACCAATTATACGACGCTTATTCTAGAGCTCAAGAGGTTAGGGCACTAGCAGAAATTGTAGGAAAGGCGGGTTTGACTGGAGTTGATTTGAAGTATCTTGACGCTGGCGATAGTTTCGAAACCCATTTCTTAAAACAAAGTCCTGATGAAAATAGAAACTTGGATGAAACACTAAGTAGAGCATGGGATATACTAGCAACATTACCAGAAGGAGAACTAACTAAAATTAAGGACAAACATATTCAACAATATTATAAAGCAAACAAGTAAGTAGATATTCATCGAAATGTCTTTTGGCAAAAATGTTACTGCAACAAAAATTGAACTGATAAAGATAAGAAGATCTTTGCAAGTTAGTACCATGGTTCACAAAATACTTGATGATAAAAGAGAAGTCTTACTTAAAAAAATTGATGAAATGATAGAAGAAGCTAACAGAACAAGAGGAGATATATGGTCTCCACTCACTGATATTTATTCAGCAGTTTATGATTCCTACATGTCATTAGGTACATCCACGCTTGAATCAATATCAGATTCGACTCCAGGAATAATGGAAGTAAATGTGGATGTGAGAAGAATTGTGGATGTGAAGATTCCTACTTTAAAGATAAAAACCAAAGAAGCCGGTCAAGAGCTATCATATGGTTTTTCCGAAACTAATGTCTATGTTGACAAGGCGTCGAAACTCATAAAGAATATGCTTCCTCAGATTTGCAAGGCTGCAGAGTATGAAAATGCAATTTTTAGCCTAGCTAAGGAACTTGAAAAAACACAAAAATTAATTAATGCACTTGAATTTGTTATTATTCCCCAGTATCAAAATGCAATATCCTTCATTAAAGGAACTTTGGAGGAACGTGAAAGAGAAGAATTTGTCAGACTTAAGAAGGTAAAAGTCGTTTTAGACAAGAAAAAGAATATAGAATAGAAAAAACAAAGAATATCTATGGCGGCCAAAAAAATGGATAACGATGTCATATCAGGATATTTTAAAGAATCAAAACAAAATTTACAATCAGAGCATGATTCGATGGTTGAAAATGTAAAAAATGATATCTCCTCTTACAAGAAAAAAGCTCTTTCAAATGTCTAACCACACTTAGCAATTTCTTAATCTATTATTTCCCAAAAATCTCAATTCTCGTCAACTGTATATATTTAGAACTAACTGGTTGAGGAATGAAGATAAGAATTTTATTAGTATAGGATTTGCTGAGGTATGGAACAATTTGCGAAATTATAACAAATGACTGAAATCATTCCATATATTAGATATGAAATCAGNCATCTTTCATCCTTCCTTAGTTATAATTAAATATGGCCTTCAATTTCGAACCCATGTATGATGAGTGTTAACAGAGAAAAAGTTGGTGTTACTCTTCTGACCATTGCTATAACTTCTAGCATTCTAATCTTCTATAACAATTGGGTATATGCACAGGCTAATGAAACNGCTACGTCGGCTGCCAGTTCATCCAAGTTTATAGGTGCCGGAATGGCCTTTGGCCTTGCGGCTGCCGGATCAGGTATAGGATTAGGTTTTGTGGGTGCCGCCGGTTTGGCAGCGATAAGCGATAATCCAAAAATGCAATCCAGAGTCTTCATATTTGTCGGTATGGTAGAATCCATTGCAATCTATGGTATCGTCATGATGTTCATAATCTTGGGTCAGTGATTGAAGAAAGACAACTCTGACGAATTTATTCTATTTCTGTGTCTACTAAATCTAGTATCTTCGAACTAAATAGTAGCCGAATTTTTTTGTCAGATATCTGCTAGTAAAAACAACGATTTTCCATGCTGGACATAGAGATAATTATGGGATATCTAAGGATGGTTAATTGAAAAACCAATATACAAATCACTGAATTAGTCCTCGAACCGGACAAAAGGGAAAGATTTTAAGGAGAATTAATAATCAAACAACTCAATACTATGGGACAGGCCAAACTTCTGAAGACAACCCTGATTCTGCCAAGAGTTGAAACTCACGAAGCTGTCAGTAAGTTGACAGAATTGGAATGGTTTCATCCATTGCAAACCCCCTCCGAACATAGTAATCGATATTTCGATGATCTTTTGTTAAATGCCCAAAAATTATATCAAGATATTGATGAAGTTATTAGAGCTTTAAGCATACCGCCTGAAACTGGTGTAATGGCCACTCTTTTCAAAGGTGCCCCGCAGGAAAAAACTGATTACCAGATAAATGATATTCAGAATTTTATTGTCGAATTGGAGCAAAAAAGTAACGTTCTATTAGAAGAACCGGTATCTTTACTGAAAAATCAACAGCAAATTGAAAAGGAGCTTGAGGAATACCGTAACGCACAGGCTGCAATTGGCAGTGCTTCAAAACTTAAAATGGAATTATCCGAACTACGTAAGCTAAAGACATTTTTTGTAGAAATTTTTATTGTTAATTCTAAGGATATCAAAGAGATACAAAATAGTTTAAGTGACCTGATAGTACAACCGTTCAAACTTGACGATAAGAAATCTTCTATTACTGTCATTGGTTCACAGGAAGATTCAGAAAAAATCATGAAAGTGCTTAGAAGCTTCAATGTGCATCCCATACAAATTCCACCTGAATTGCCACAAAATCCAAGTATCGCTTTTGATCAATGCCAAAAGACCTGTAAGGAGCTCGAAAAAAAATCCGCTGAAATTGTTAAGAAAATTGAAAAGTTGAAAGTATCACTCTTGCCCAAATTGCTTTCATTGTACGAATCATCCAAGGTCGCAAAAGATATTTTGGAGGTAACAAGAAAGCCAGGAGGAACAAAGAATTTTGCGCTTATCCAAGGATATATCCCAAACGGCATGGAGAAAAAGTTCAAAAATCTCACAAATAGCTATCACTCTATTACTGAGCCTGCCAGTTTAGATAAGGATTCTGGCAATCAACTTCCATCACTGCTTCTTAATAATAGGTATGCAAAGACCTTTGAAGTAATAACTGAAACTCAGGGACTTCCTGATTATGGTGAATTAGATCCGACTCCAATTATTGCCTTCGTATGGCCTTTTTTTTATGGCATAATGTTTGCAGATTTGGGACATGGCCTTCTGCTTTTTGGATTGGGGATGTTCTTACGGTATAGAGCAAATGGAAGTTTAAAGACATGGGCAACATTGTTGGCTGCGAGTGGTGCAGCAGCTAGCATAGCAGGTATAGGAACAGGAGAAATCTTTGGTTTTCACATAAATGAGTTCTCTGTACTGGCAGCCCTATTTGCACCATTGGATGGTCTAGTGGGAGCTTTGAATGTTTCAGAATTAACATTTGAACAGGTAGTAAATATACTGGCAGTATCGGTTGCTATTGGTATCATGCACTTGTTATTGGCACTTTTTCTAAGACTTAGAAGAGATATCCTAGAAAAAAACAAACTTGTCATCCTAACACATGATATACCTACTATAATACAATTTCTAGCCATAGTAGCATTGATACTTGCTGCGATAGGTTCACAATACGATATAATAGGTATGTTTGGAATAACTGGAGTAATTCATAATGAACCGGTACCATGGTTGACATATCTATTTGGAGACTGGGTAACAGTAAATTTAGTTGCCAAAGCAGCACCTCCTATAATCATTGCAACTGCGGGAATCATGATTTACGGAGGAAAAAAAGAACAAGAACTTGCTGCAAAACATGGTCATGATGAAGGAGGAGGATTGATGGGAATTGTTATTGAAGTTTTACTAGTAAGGATAATTGAAGTTCTTTCTAATGTGATTAGTTATACCAGACTTGGAATCATGCTATTGGTACATTCTGCTCTCTTGGTAACGGTCAATCAATCATACGAGCATGGCGGAGGATTGGCAGTTTTGATAGGAGGTAATATAGGAATCATGCTTATTGAAGGATTAATTGTATATATTCAGGATATTAGATTACACCTTTACGAATGGTTCCCAAAATGGTATAGGGGTGAAGGAGTCGAATTCAAGAAATTACTTCCAAAGATGCTTTATTCAAATCTTATTTGGTCGGAAAAAGGATCTAGTTAGATATAGAAANAAGTTCAATTCGCAAAAATATTTTTTATGATTTTTCGTTTTAGACTCATCTACATTTGAATCACATGGATGGTAAAATCTGTGCTACAGAATCGAAAGATCCTAATTGATATTAATTAACTTTGACACTATTGTATCTCTTGGAATTTTCTGTTCAATCCCAGATGCTATTGCTGACAAATTTCTAACTTCTACCATGATAAGTTTTAAAGCCGCAAGTACAATCCCCACGCTGAACATAGTTCTAAAAGCTGACAATGCTCGCTTCAATGCTATATCTTCAAATCCTTTTTCTATATGTAATATGGAGTCTATATCACTAGTTGGATTTTGGGGAACTATGTCTTTGTAAACAGTGGTGGACAACTCTGCGATTGCCTCTGATATTTTTTCAGCGTTGATCATTTTTTGTAGTGTGTCTTTTGTTACCTTAGAAGTATTGGTTACAATGAGCTGATTAATGTCATCAGGGGACAGATTCCAAAATTTTCCTCGAAGAATAGCTAGCACATTGTAAGAGTCAATATCTACTGAAACTATATTCTTTGCCTCCATAGATTGTGATTCAGTATTCATTGCTCTGCCTAAGTCAATAAAGAAAACATGATCAAGATATACATCAAAAACCCTCACATCTCCTTTATCTTTGTATATCGTAGCTGCTTTGGTAACATCGTCAGCAAATTCACTCCCTGCAAGGGNAGAAATCGCCTCATCCAAATTCTTTGAAACAAGAGCCTTAACTACAAGATCACGCCTNCCCACCAGTTCCTCCGCTCTCAAATTTATNTTGGGTAATAGTTCATCATAGGATTTTCCCAGAGCTTTACCTTTCAANATCATCTTTAAATTCCATGTAATATGCTTCATGAAATAAGAGCTAAGAATTTTGGCCCCACCAGAAATATTGACCATTTTCGCGTGTGTATTCACTAAATATTCCTTCAGTGCATTTTCTATTTTATCAGCAGTATAGGGTTTAGTAAGCTTTGCTAATGCATCAAGATAAACCGTATTCTTCATTCTTGTTACTAGTTCATCCATATCCCTTGACTCACACAACATTTGAAGTTCATTTTTTGTCAACATTCTTCCTTTTAATCCATGAGACACGACAGTTCCAAAAATTTTGCCTGGCATACTTACTTTGCTCAATGGTTACAATAGCACATCCTTTGTCAATAAATTTATAATTCCGCATCAATTTTAATATTTACGAAGTATATGCTGTGTTTATTTACTCACAGTTAATAAATAGAGCGTGCAATTACAAGAGTTAGAACAATTTCGTCTATTTTCTAATTCAATCAGGTCACATGAAACAAGGTAATCATACACAGTTTATCTTAAAAAATATTTCGCATTCGTAGACAGTAAGGACGTCTTTTTTGAAAATAACCCTAGATCAATTGAAAAACTAATAATAGATTTTATCATTTCAATGAAGAATGCAGGAAAAAGTTATTTTGCAATCCATAACTACTTGTCTTGCATAATTTCATTTTATAAAATAAATGATATTATATTAAATACCAAGAAGTAGTAAAATAGATTTTCAGAGGCATTTGGACATCCACAGATAGAAACTCGAGCCAGAGCTAATCAAAAAAATGCGAAGACAAAAGAGTTTTAAATAATTACGTCCATTACTGTCATACCTATTCTTATTATTCGTTTTTCCTTTTCTTAAGTATATACAATATAAAACCCTGCTTTCATGGAGTACATGCTAATTCTAAACCTAAAATTGTATCTTTATTTTTTCAAGTTCTGTAGT
>Ga0065706_1000066_pt1 | contig 13345 bp, 11 predicted proteins | sample SwibulcommuniRL3_FD_59093 | JGI IMG/M metagenome (GOLD analysis project Ga0065706, IMG submission 59093) | Bulk soil microbial communities from switchgrass field near Rose Lake, East Lansing, Michigan, USA - RL3 Bulk Soil v2 (version 2) | ecosystem: Environmental > Terrestrial > Soil >... | reverse complement strand
ACACAAACAACACTTTTTTTATCATCTCTCCTTAATGCTTCTTCAAAAGCATATTCTGCGATTTTTCTTGACGCTTCTGCAGTTGTTAATCTTAAACCTATCACGGCATCATCTCCTATGGGAAATTCCCATCCCAAATAAACATCCTCAGTATTTTCTCTGACAATTACTAGATCCACAGATGGATGCAGAGATTTTACATTTGGGTACGATTTTGCCGGCCTAATATTAGCATAAAGATCAAAATATCGCCGTAGGACAAGAATTACATCCGCTGCGTGTTCTCCTACAGGTGCCTTAAGACAAACATCTGATTTTTTAATACTATCAAATGAAAAATCGGGCAGAGCTTTATCGTATTTTATCAAGGCATTGTCTCCCGCTTCTACGTTAACTATATCAAACTTAATCCCAGAATAGTCACTAATCTTTTCGAGTAGTATCTGTCCGGAATTGGCAAGATCAGGACCAATTCCATCGCCATTAACTAAGGAAATTGTATATCTCGTCAATACATATGACCTAAACTAAATAGATTTTAATTTTTTGAGTACAGTACCTTTCTTAACATTTGTTTATTTATTGCATCTATCATTGCTTCCACTGATGCCACTACTACATCTTCGCCTGATTTTCGTGAAGAAAGAACGTTACCATCTAGATCTTCGGTCTTTATAGTAACTTCTGCCATTGCATCTGATCCTCCTGTAATAGACTCAAGGCGAAATTCTCTAATGCGAATATTTGCCATATCTACTGCAATTTTTTGTATTGCTTTAAGTGCTGCATCTACAGGACCAACACCAGTTTCTGATGCCACCAAGTCTTTTCCATGTGTATTCAATCTTATTACTGCCGTGGGAATGATATTCATGCCGGTAATAATATGAAAATCATAAAGCTTGAATTTCTCTTCAAATTTGGTACTGCCCATTACTTCACCTGCAATTGACAGGAGTTGTGAAGTAGTAATCGATCTACCTGTATCAGCTACGTCTTTTTGCTTTTCAATAATTTTATGTAACTGTTCCTCGTCAGGTTGAATCCCAAAATCACTCAAAATTGCTCGAATCCCATGCGCCCCTGCATGTTTCCCTGCTTGAAGCCATCTTTTTCTACCTACTAACTCCGGGCTAATTGGTTCATAGGTTAGGGGATTATTTATGATACCGTGTGTGTGGATGCCGGATTCATGTCCAAAGGCATTTTCTCCAATTATCGCCTTATTAGGTTGAACTATAACACCCATTGTATTTGAGACGAATTTTGAAATTTCATATAGCAAGTTTACTTTAATATTATGTTTTTTAGAATACAGACATTGTAATGCCATAACGAATTCTTCTAGAGAAGCATTTCCTGCCCTTTCACCTAGTCCGTTAATGGTAACATGTGCACAAGCTGCTCCTGCATTAATTGCAGCAATAGAGTTTGCTACTGCAAGACCAAAATCATTATGGCAATGAACACTAATTGGATTATCCATCTTTGATCTTATTTCCTGAACCAGTGAGCTAATATATTCTGGGGTCGAATATCCAACGGTGTCCGGAATATCTATCCTATCTGCCCCCGCTTTGGTCACTGCCTTAAAGACATCAATAAGGAATTTCCTATCAGATCTTGTAGCGTCTTCTGCAGAAAACTCTACTTTTAATCCATGAGTCTTTGCGTACTCGACTGCCCATAATGCTTTTTCCAGGACCTGTTGGCGGGACATTTTTAATTTATATTGCATATGAATATCCGACGTCGCAATAAAGGTATGAACATAATTGACTCCGCAGTCTATTACTGAATCTATGTCTGATTGCACAGTTCTCGCCAGNGCACAGACTTCCGTATCTAATTTCTGTTTTACAATATTCTTTATTCCTTCCTTTTCGCCGTCAGATACTACTGGAAATCCGGCTTCGATCGTATCGACCCCCAATTCCGAAAGTTTAATTGCAATATTCAATTTTTTTTCTGGAGTAATAGAAACCCCTGGGGTCTGCTCGCCATCTCTCAATGTTGTATCAAATATCCTTACTTTATGAGATTCCATTGATTATTCTCCTCGCTGAAGAGCGGAAACACCGGTCCGTGCCATCTCTACTATATCATACTGTATAATTAGATTCTTAAATGCATCTATTTTGTCAGGTGTTCCTATAACTTCTACCGTTACNGATTCCTTTCCAATGTCCAAGATATTTGCTCTAAACACATTAGCAAAATTAATAATTTCATTTCTATTNGTGAAGTCTTTTGCTCTTATCTTTATCAGGGCTAACTCTCTNTAGACAGTGTTGTTTACATCAAGAACCTCTACTTCCACGATGTCAATAAGTTTTCTTAACTGTTTCACTAGTTGATCAAGAATAGGTTCGTCTATCCTTGTTGTAATTGTCATTCTGGACAAATCCGGTTTTTCTGTAATCCCTACTGTTATACTTTCAATATTGAAACTTCTTGCGCGAAAGAGATTAGTGATACGAAATAAGACCCCTGGTTTATTTTCAACCAGAGACGAAATTATATACAGCGGTTTGTTCCTGTATTCTTTTGAGCTCATATATCATGCACCTGTTATCATATCTTTGAGTCCAGTACCTGGAGCAACAAAGGGATAGACGTCCTCCTCGGGATCGATTGTAATGTCAATCACAGTTGCAACGTCAGTTCGGAGTGCGCTTTTAATCGCTTTTTCTAACTCTCCCATTGATTGAGCTTTCAATCCATTTGCTCCATATGCTTCTGCAATTTTGACGTAATCAGGACAATTTTTTTGATGAACGCCCATGTATCTTCTGTCATAAAAAGTCCTCTGCCATTGAGCAACCATTCCTAACATATCATTATTCAACAANAATACTATNACNGGTAGATTTTCTAACACAGAAACTGCTAACGAATTTTCAGTCATATTAAATGATCCATCACCTGCAATATCTACAACATGTACATTTGGTCTAGCAGCCTTTGCTCCAATTGATGCTGGAAAGCCAAATCCCATTGTTCCCAATCCAGTTGAGCTAAAAAAGGTACCAGGTGAGATAACATCAAAGTGTAGTGAGGACCACATTTGGCACTGACCCACTTCAGTTGTTACTATAGACTGTGGAGGCAACAATTCTCTCAATTTTTTCAGTGCTTTCCTAGCAGTCAACTCTTTAGGGTAATCTTTAATATTTTGAGAAAAATAATCGATGAGCTCTTTCCTTCTCTTAAGCCAAGGATTTTCACTACTTTTCTTGGTAACTACCTTTGATAACATCTTAACCATAGTTCTGAGTGCAGATTTTACATCACCAACAATGGCAATATCTACTGACTTGTTTTTTCCAATTTCAGCTGGATCTATATCNAGATGNATNATNTTCATACCNTTACCAAATTCATCGAACCTTCCAACCGAACGATCTGAGAATCTTGCGCCAACTGCAAGTATACAGTCTGCTTCAAGAATAATTCTATTTGCTTCGGCATGTCCATGCATCCCTATAGGGCCCATTGCTAGAGCATGATTTTCAGGAAATGCTCCTTTGCCCTTAAATGTAGTAACAACGGGGGCCATAATTAGTTCAGATACTGCCTGAAGTTCAGAGAAAGCACCTGACAAAATAACTCCGCCACCTGCCATAATAATTGGGCGTTGCGATGAGACTAATAGTTCAACGGCCTTTCCAACATTAGATAAATCCGGATCGACTGTAGGCTTGTATCCCCTCACTTTTATGAGATCTGGAAATTGTATTTCAGTAACGTCCTGTTGCACATCTTTTGGGATATCAATTAGAACTGGTCCAGGTCTACCACTTTCTGCAATATAGAATGATTTTTTTACAACCTCTGGAATCTCAGTTGCAAATCTGGGTTGAAAGGCATATTTTGTGCATGGATTAGCAACACCAATAATATCAGTTTCTTGAAAGGCATCTTTTCCAATCATGTTCAAAGGTACTTGTCCAGTTATTGCAATTAGNGGTGAAGAATCTGCATAGGCAGTAGCTATTCCTGTAATCAAGTTTGTTGCTCCTGGTCCAGACGTCGCTAAACAGACGCCAGCCTTCCTCTTTATTCTGGCATAACCATCAGCCATATGAGCGGCAGATTGTTCATGTCTTACCAAAACGTGCCTAAACTTAGCGTCAACGAGTGCATCGTAAATTGGCAGATTTGCCCCACCTGGAAGTCCAAAAACTATGTCAACGCCTTCTTTTTCCAGGGAATACATTAGTGCTTTAGCACCACTCATTTCAGACATTGTACGAATATTCATTGATACTTCGTATATATACTCGTTGTCACTTCAATTAGACGCATCTGTTTGGTTTGTCAGTTGTGGCTTTTACACGAAGAAAGGTAATGTATGCGAATTACTTGTCTATTGAAATTTCTTGTAAAGATTAAAGTAGACATAATGAGTTTCAATTGATCACATGAGATCCAGTCAGAATAATGAACGGTTAACTGAGGATAACAAATACATCAAACTTTCACTGGATTTTTTCAAGAGATACATTACTGAAGGAAATACTATAGGACTGGGCAGTGGTAGCACGGTAGAAAAAATTGTCCGCAATTTTGGGCTCTTGGAATATAAAGATTCTTTGGAATTTATTGTAACGTCTCTACAAATAAGAATTGTATCCGAATCCATAGGGTTAAAAATAGTGGATCAAAACAAGAATGCAATAATTGATGTTGTCTTGGATGGTGCTGATCAAATAGATTCAGATTACAATATGATAAAAGGAGGAGGGGGTGCTCTTTTACGGGAGAAAATCCTAATTTCATCTTCACAAAAATTTGTAATTATTGCCCAGGCTAACAAATTTGTTGACAAATTTACTATCGCAGTTCCCGTAGAGGTTACTCCATTTGGAAGAAATTTTGTAATGAAGGAACTGAAGCAAATTGGAGGTTTACCAAAGATGCGTATGTTGGATAAAGGTTATCCATTTATAACTGAAAATGGCAACATAATTTACGACACGTTGTTACCAAAATATGATAATTTAAAAGAAACTGAAAGGGATCTAAAAAATATTCCGGGTGTCATAGAAGTGGGATTATTTACCGATCATGCTGATTCTTATTACAAGATAACTGGCGAGAACGATTTCGAACTTGTAACGCCCAAAAGAGGCTAATCACTAGCAAGTACTTGAAGATNGTATTTCACATTTNCTACCTTCCAGTGTCTAGTTTTAAATCATAAAACATATTTGTTAGTAAATTTTAGACAAATTTTTCATATCTTCTTTCAGCAGATATGACAAAGTCAAATGGATTTAATGAAATTCCGCAATTCTTGCATATACTGTTAATAGGCTTTAACATATCACGAACAGATTTTAAATTCGACATTCTATTGTTCAAACTCCCACATTTGTTGCAAACCAATTCAATATTGTAGTATGACAATGGTGAATTACTCATAATTATGAATATCTTTTGTTAGGTTAATTAGTTATGACAAGAAAAACTAATTCATATAACAATCATCAGTTACAATTAATTATTTTTTGAGTACTTTCCAGGCTTTCGAGAAAAGATGCTCCTACAACCCTCACAGCAAAAATAGTATTTCTTTCCATCATACTCATGAATGGTGGCCAGGTCTTCATCCATTTCTATTCCGCATACGGGATCAATGGGCATTATGTCCTAATAGATATCATTTCTATTTATATTGTGATCCAAATACTGTCAACCTTTGAATTAGAAGTGCTCAAAAAGGTAAAGTTCTGGGAAAATGGCTATTAATTTTTAACTAATAGTAGATATCACTCAAGTTTTTGCAAATATTTTAAAGTATTTAATTAGAAAAACATAAATAATTTATTAACATAAAATTTTCNTTGATAGGTGAGACGCAGCTCCGNGCCAGGAGAACAAGAATTAAGATTTTGCAAGCTATTGTAGATAGCAATGGCGCAGCGCGGTTTTCTGAAATAAAATATGCGACTGACCTGTCTACAGGTTCAATNTACTATCANCTTGGNAGNATGGTTCGATATGTAATAAAAAAATCGAAGCAGTACCACATCACCAAGGAAGGTTTAGAATTATTACGTGAACACAATGGAACCACTGCAATAAGATAGATTTTTACTACATTATAGCCAAATTTTTATTTGTAATTTTCATACGTTCATATCATATTTTGTCATCGTCGTATACAGAGAGGGTGTTAAAGCGGAATTTAAAAAAAATTGTGAGTAAATACCTTGATAATTCGTTACTTTTGTCCGGTGGATTAGATAGTAGTGTCTTATGTTACTTGATGAGGCCTAAATTAAGTATTGTAACCTCCTTAGGTCCCAACTCACAAGATCTAAAATATGCTAAGAGCATAGCAAAAAAATATAGTCAAAATCATATTGAGTGTGTTGTTGATTTTGAGGACATCATTGGAATAGTCCCGAAGATAATTAAAACATTCAAGACCTTCGATCCACTGGAAATAAGAAATTCTTCGGTTATTTTCTTTGGTGTGAGGGAGGCCAAATATCACGGTTATGATGGCATAGTTACTGGAGACGGTGCAGATGAATTATTTGCTGGATATAATTACCTTCAAAGATATTTTACAGACCTAAGAAAATTGCAGGAAATTTTAATTGAACTGTGGAAAATAATGAAATTTTCTTCAAGAAAGATAGGAGAGACGCTGGGAATAACCGTCAATACTCCATACCTAGAAAATCCACTTTATGATTTGGCAACTTCAATTGACATAAATGATAAGGTGGGAGAATATAAGAGTAAAAGGTGGGGAAAATTCATTTTAAGGAAAGCTTTTGAAAAAGAACTTGGATCAACAGTATGGAGAAATAAGATGGCTTTGGAAGAAGGTTCCGGATTTCAAGAAATTTCAAATAAATTAGAAGATCTTATCGATGATGAAGAATTTGAAAAGGAATCAAAAATTGTTGCTCTGGANAATGTATTAGTGAGAGACAAAGAACATCTCTATTATTATAGGATCTACAAATCATTTTTTGGATGCCCTGCCAAACAATCGTGTGATTCACTTAGGTGTTTGTTCTGCAGCTCTTGTTTATCATATCCAAAGTATTGTTATACTTGCGGAGCTTTCCCACCTGTTTGAATTCACTAATATTCTAATTGCAAAAGCTGTAAACGTCTAAATATCTTTTTTTTAGGAAATAATTCATGGCTGGCATGGGAGACAATCCATTTAAGAAATGCATTAACCCTACATGTAATCTTATCTATGAAATTAATAACAACATACTTGTTTGTAAATGCGGTTCATTTTTGGACATTATTTATCAAAAAAAATTTTCTCGGGAACTAATCCAAACATTCTATCAACGTAGAAACCATGGGGGAAACATCTACAATGAAAGTGGAGTATGGAGATTTCGAGAACTAATTAACTTNGCCAACCTGGATACAGAAGATTTTGAACAATGCTCCAAAATTCTGGTTTCACTTGATGGTTCTGAAGGCAGGCAATCTAAACCTTACAAAATGAAAAGGGTTTCAGAATATTCCCTAATTGATAACGATTTCCTTCTATTACAACCTGAAGGTTACAATCCTAGTGGTTCATTTAAAGACAATGGAATGTCGACTGCTGTGACACANGCAAAAATGATAAATATGAATAAAATCATCTGTGCCTCAACAGGAAATACGTCAGCATCTGCTGCAATGTATGCTGCGAATGAAAATATTGAATGTGAGGTGTTTGTTCCAAAAGGAGAAATAGCGCCTGGCAAACTTGGCCAAGCATTCCAATTTGGTGCACAAGTAATTGAGATTGATGGCAACTTTGATGACGCTCTAGCATATTCACTGAAAGAAGCCCAAGGACTAGGTGCGTACACGGTAAATTCTATTAATCCATTTAGGATAGAAGGGCAAAAAACAATAGTATACAGAGCTCTAGAATATCTTGACTGGAATCCACCGGATTGGATAGTTTATCCTGGCGGTGCATTAGGGAATACTTCTAGTTGTGGAAAGGCCATAATGGAACTATACGATTCNGGATGGATAAAAAAAATTCCAAGATTGCTTGTAGTAAATGCAGAAGGAGCAAATACCTTTTATGAATTAACTAACGGTTTGTTTGGAGGTAAGAAACTAATATGGAATAATGGAACACCTGACCTGAGTCTAATTAAAGAATATTATGATGAAAAAGACAAGAAAGGTATCAAGCCACGTACTAAAGCCACTGCAATACAAATAGGTAAACCTGCAAATTTGATCAAGGCATTAAGATCAATACACTTTACTAACGGCATTGTTACACAGGTTTCCGATAAAGAAATGAGTGATGGAATGGCTTTAGTAGGGCTAAACGGATTCGATTGCGAAATGGCCTCGGGTGCCGTTCCTGCAGGAATAAGGAANCTCAGGAAAGAGGAGATCATTAAAAAGGACGATGTTGTAGTAGGAATATTGACGGGTAAACAAAAAGATCCTAGATTATCAATTGATTATCATTCAAATCAAAGCAACAGATTTTCCAAACCCCCAGTTGCAAAATAACAATGTCTGAAGATTTTCTAAACTTAAACTACAACACAATCATTGACGAAATTACAAGTTTTATTACAGAACAAGTAAGATCGAGGAAGAAAAACGGTTTAGTTATGGGACTTAGCGGAGGCCTTGATTCTTCCGTTTGTCTTGTATTAGCATCTAGAGCCATCCAAAGAAATAGAATAATGGGATTGATTATGCCAGAAAGNGGACTTACACCGAAAAAAGACATTGACAATGCTCGTGACCTGGCAAAGGAGATGAAAATTAAATTTAAGGAAATTCATTTTGAACGTGCAAAAAAAATTTTGCTAAACAACTTACCAAAGGACAAACTAACCGCTGGAAATCTTTCTGCAAGACTGAGGATGGCATTTCTGTACCATTATGCAGCTATTAGCAATCTTCTGGTTCTAGGAACCTCGGACAAGAGTGAATTGTTGATCGGATATTTTACTAAGTTTGGTGATGGTGCAGCTGATATACTTCCTCTTGGAGGACTGTACAAGAGCCAAGTCAAAATGTTAGGAAAGCAATTAGGACTCTCAGAACAAATTGTGAATCAAGCAAGCAGCCCTAGGTTTTGGAGAGGGCATGTGGCTGAAAAAGAAATTGGGCTATCGTATCACGAGATAGATACTATCTTGCGAGGCTATCTAAAGAATGATTTGAATAACTGTAAACAAAGCAAGGTTAAGATAAAATTAGTAACTGATATGATAAAAAAATCTCAACATAAAAGGGAACAGATTCCAATATTCAATCCGCTATAGCTTAGACTCGACTTTTGATGATTGAAAAGCAAGACAAAAAGAAAATAAACTCAATTTATTTCATAATTAGTTTGACTTTTATATTGATTAAAACCTTTGAATAAGGTTGCCAATATCAAGCAATCAGTTAAAGTTACTTTGTATAGTCGCAACAATTGTTGGGATTTATGGAATTGCGATTTTTATTCAGACTAATTCGCCAATCTTCTTATTCACTTCAGTGGCAAATTTAGGGCTTGCGGCTTTTTTTTGGTATAAATACTCTAGTAAAAATAAACAGATGACTTCCAAAATGGGCAAAGGACCATGATCTAAATCTATCTAGGGGAGGAACAGTATCAATAGGGCCATTGTAGCAAGTGAAGCAAGAAGGATAATCGTTGCCTTCCACATTGCCTTTGAAGCCTTTTCTCCAATATCCCATATACCTCCACCAACGTATGTGTTTTTAATTCTAGTATAGCTATAAACCTTTTCAAAATCCGCCGAAGGTGTCCATGAAAAGTCATACTTTGGAGTATTCTTTTTAATAGTAATCGATTCATCATAGTTTTTCTTACCATTTGAATCAGATAATACTTCATACGCCTCGACGACTTTCATGAATTTTTCCTTGGACCCTACGTTCTTATTTTTATCTGGATGATATTTCAATGCGAGTGCTCTAAATGATTTTCTTATCTCAACTATCGAAGCATTCTTGTTGAGCTCAAGAACTTTATAATAATCATCCATATGTTATTTTACAAACTTCAAATAAATAATCATTTCACATTGTCAAGTTTGTTTTTTTAGACTATATTATAATAGCTACCTATACAGATAGCAAGCATCATATACACGAACGAAATACCATTAATTATTCATGTCTGAGGAAAGTCCTGACACAAAATACATTGTTCCTGTAAAGGGAGTTGAGAAAAGTATCAAATTAGATGATAAGGCGAAATCAGAATTGCAAGCTATTGGAATGATGGATGAAAAGGGTAAGCTAAAGTTAAAGGGTGTGAGTCCGAAGATGTTAAAGAGAATGAAGCTTGAAGCTGTTGATTGTCCAGTTTTTGAAAAAGAATTGGGTTTCATACAGTGTTATGTATGCAGTAACTTCCATAGTAGAGTNATGGGTAAAGTCTATTGTAAAGGAGAACCTTTGTCATAATATCTCAACAAATCGTTGTAGTAATGCAACTTGACTAAAGAATTAGGCATCACAGTAAAGAAGTCATTTGATTTCAGTGATTGGTATACTCAATGCGTACTCAAATCAGGTATAGCAGACTATTCGCCAAGCAAAGGATTCATAGTCCTTCGCCCATACGGTTATGCCATATGGGAAATCATTAAAGAAATACTTGATAATGAATTAAAGAGAACAGGACATAAAAATGNTTTTCTACCTGTATTAATCCCTGAAAGTCTCCTTACTAAGGAGAAGGATCATTTCGATGGCTTTATGCCAGAAGTGTTTTGGGTGACAAGATCAGGTGATTGTGATCTTGGCGAAAAATTAGCAGTTAGACCAACTTCAGAGACACTTGCATATTCTATGTTCTCAAAATGGATNTCTAGTTACAGAGATTTACCGCTAAAATTAAATTTTTGGAATAGTGCCTTGCGAGCTGAAATTAAATCTACCAAACCCTTAATTAGAAATTCAGAATTTCTTTGGCAGGAAGGACATACAGCACACACTGATGAAAGCGACGCTGATAAGGAAGTTAAGATGATACTTGACGTTTATAAGTATTTAATAGAAGAATATCTTGCAATTCCAACTATNTCTGGATTNAAGTCAGATAAGGAGAAATTTGTAGGAGCAAAATACACTACCTGCCTAGAGTCGTTAATGGCAGATGGCAAGGTATTGCAAATGGCTACCTCACATAATTTAGGTCAGAACTTCTCAAAACCATTTGAGATTAAATTTCTAGATAAAGACACCAATGAACAATTTGTGTGGCAAACATCTTGGGGGATTTCCTGGCGAGTTATTGGTGCCTTAATAATGGTCCACGGAGATGATAAGGGTCTAATACTTCCTCCTAAGATTTCACCAACCCAAGTGATCATCGTTCCCATTTATAAGGACCAAAGCAAAGAGGTAGTGAAACAAAAGGCATATGAATTAGAAAAAAAGTTAAAAGATTTTAATATACGCGCTTTTACAGACGATAGAGATGAATATACCTCTGGATGGAAATTTAATGATTGGGAGATGAAAGGAGTACCTCTAAGGGCAAATATCGGATTACGAGACATACAAGAAAACCAAGTCGAATTGATAAGGAGGGATACAAAGGAAAGANTTTATGTCAAAGAAAAAGAATTTGTTAAACAAACATTGTCTATTTTACAAAAAATACAATCAAACTTGTTAGATGGTGCNAAAAAANATCTTCAAACAAACACAAGAACTGCCGCAAGTTTGGTAGAACTTCTCTCAATACTCGACGCAATTGGTGGATTTGTTGCTTGTAGTTGGTGTGGAAAGAGAGAATGCGAAGATCTTGTGAAAGAAAAGACAACAGCGGACATTCGAATTCTTCCATTTAATCCTAAAAATAATGTTTCAACCTGTATTGCATGCGGAAATCAAGGTACCATCGAAGTATATTTTGGTAGAGCATATTAGGGAAGAGATTCAAGTTCTGAGAAGTATTGAATATTGATGAATTATTTTCATTTTATGACGATTTTGGATATTTAGGTATATTACTAATTAGTTTTGTTGGAAGTATAATCGTTTTTGTNCCTGTCCCATATTTTCCAGTATTGATTACTGCAGCATTTAATACTAATTTAAATCCTACACTAATTTCACTATCGAGTGCAATAGGCGCGGTAATTGCAAAACTAATCATTTTTTATGCCAGCTATTATGGCAGAAATATCCTTAGTCCAAAAATTAAGGGAAAAATGGTTCCTTTACAGAGATTACTAGGCAGATATGGTGGGATAGGGGCGATTTGTCGCAGCAGTTAGTCCTATACCAGATGATATAGTGTATATTCCATTAGGACTTGCCAAATACAGCCCCTGGAAATTTGCTATCGCAACATTTCTAGGAAAATTCATCTTTAATGAGATTTTAGTTTTAGGAGCTATCTATNTTGGAAAACCCTTTGTAAATAATCTTATGTCAAATTCAACAAATATAGATTACCTTATAGTAGTAACTGTTGCGAGCATTGCAGCCTTGGGAGTAATAATTTATTTTGCTTTAAAGATAGATTGGGCAAAAATTATCGGTCGCTGGTTTCCATGGACTTTGGATAAAGACCAAGGGAATGAACAATAGAAAATAATATATTATTTTTTTCATCTTAANAATTGTTAAAGTCATTCCTTATGATTTTTTAGTACCGAATTCAATTATTTTGTTCATTCTTCTTGCCTATACGGAAATGTGCAATACCAAGGAACGTTATCTGAAAGATCATTGCAATAACTACAGATAAAGAAATTCCCTCAATCCCGAATTGTCTCCCAAGAACAATAATAAGTACCATTTGTGTTACTTGATAGATTATAGAAGAAAATAGAACATATCGAGTGAGTTTCATTGCCAAGAACTTTGAGTTAAGTGTGCCTGTTATCATCATTGGAACGATTCCTAGACTCAGAATTCTTATGGAGCTAAGCGAATTTATGTAGTTTGGAAAGAAGGCTTTGAGAATTACGGGTGCAANAGNGAATACCAAAATGGTGATAATTATAGAAAGTGCAATTCCGTATAATCTTATNCTGTTTCTATTCCTTCCACTTGATTCTTCAGGTATTAAATACTGATAAAAGCTGACCGAAATCATACTAAAAAACATCAAGAACTGAAATCCCAATTGATAATAACCTAAAACTGTATATCCATAGATTGGAGCGATAATTAATTTATCAAAATACAGTAANAACGCATTGGAGAGATTGTATGAATATAGATGTAAAGAGAGTTTGAACTCTTTTCTTATCTTATCAAATCTTTTACTAAATTGTGGTATAGTCTTGAAATATGTAACACTAAATACAAAAAAGGAAATAATGAATCCAACAATAATCCCAGGTAT
>Ga0065706_1000106_pt1 | contig 13629 bp, 13 predicted proteins | sample SwibulcommuniRL3_FD_59093 | JGI IMG/M metagenome (GOLD analysis project Ga0065706, IMG submission 59093) | Bulk soil microbial communities from switchgrass field near Rose Lake, East Lansing, Michigan, USA - RL3 Bulk Soil v2 (version 2) | ecosystem: Environmental > Terrestrial > Soil >... | reverse complement strand
CTTTTCATCAAATCAAGGATTGTTGGCCGCAAAGGCAGGCGCATCCTACGTTAGTCCTTTTATAGGAAGACTTGATGACGCAGGTCAGGAAGGGATGATTGTTATTAAGGAAATAGTGCAGATCTTCCGCAATTATAGTTATCAATCTGAAGTTTTGGTTGCTAGTGTAAGACATCCGATTCACGTTATCGAGGCAGGGAAGTTAGGTGCACACATAGTAACACTTCCACCTGACATATTGGCCAAAATGCTAACTCATCCTCTTACTGATAAAGGCTTATCTCTATTTCTTTCAGATTGGGAAAAAGTCAAGAAAGAACACAAGTACACAATCTAATTTTATTCTCCATAATATTAGAATAATTAAATAGGCTTTTAAATGCACAACCATGATTAAACTTGTAAAAGCGAAAGAACTCTTGTTGGGATTTCATCCAGTTTGCTAACAACCAGAATCCTTTCATACTCTAGGTATTTTAGATTCAAACCAATATTGATAGCATTATTTAGAGTTTTGCCTACACCTACAGCAACCATGTGAATTCCATTCATCTGGTAGGTTTTGATTGTAGAGCGAACCGCATTATAGTCGGACGGTTCGCCATCAGTTAATGTTATCATTATATCGGGTTTATATGTCTTCATCAATGGTAACAATAAAGTATAAATTTCTGCAAGAGGTGTTCCCCCACTTGCTTTAATTTGAACCAAATTACGTGCATTTATAGAAGTCCATTTAACATCTGGATGCTTAATTACCCAACACGTAACTTTCTTGTTCATCGTACTAAATGCATAAGCAGAAAATTTAACATTCAAAAATTTTAAAGCTTCACAAAGTGCAACTGTTGCCTTCTTGTACTCTAATTCGTAATCGTCTATGCTGCTAGAATGATCTAATAAAAGCGCTATTTTGGTCTTTATAGTATTTTTAAAATCCGTGAGAAATAGTTTTGGCTGCGATTCTATTACGGATTCTATGTCAATCTCGTCACCNNTTATGTCATGGATTTCTCTCCATCCTCTTTTCCAAGATCTAATGACCGATTTTAACTTTGTAATCAAATCATTATCATAAATTACACTTTCGTCTAAGTCGACACTCTCGGGAACCTCCAATCCAAATTGTTCCATTGCTGAGTAACCTTTGTTATCTGTTTTCTTACTCTCCTTTACAAGACTTTCATATTCCCTTAAAATCTGGGTACCAGCCATNATGTCATTAGTGGATTTTTCCTTTTCTTTATTTCTAATTTTTATCATCCTTTCTATTTCTTTTATCAAATTTTTTTCTGTCATTGATAATCCAATTTTACTCTTAAGGGTAACAATTGGGATAGTGAAAAGAGAATCGATTTGAAGAATCTTAATTATTTTAGGTATTTGCCGCTCTATCCATTCGGTTCTGTGATTCTCTTCTATTGATTCATCAATCAATTCTCTAGCAAAGTTAACTGCNCTCTGAACACGATCTGATTCTGAACCAAAGAGTTCGCCCTTTACATAACCTGTAATAAGGTATTGAGAGAATGCCTCCACAATCTTATGCTTCCCATATAATGAATTCAGTAAAGGGCGTGATAACCATGAAATTCCTTCATTGAATATTACCTCATTTTCCATACCTCTCCATTCTCTTAATCCTAAAATTTCTACCCTCTTCAATTCAATTGAGTTTAAAATAAATCCAAAGGCATGATCATTGCTTAGACCTTTTGTTGAATGTGCNATTCGCATCGATTCATACCATAATGAAACACGCCATTGACGATATTTTTGAAATTCTGTTCCACTATAGTATCTTAATGAAGGCATAGAGATAGTATTTTTTTCNAAATTAGTCGTAGGCGGTTTATCTTCTATGAGTAAAANAGTTGCTTTTTTATTTCCAGACCATCTTCTGGAAAGAAACGTNCCTAGATTTATCAATACATCATTTCTTAAAGAAAAATTTTGTACATAAGAGAAAGACATCTTATCACACAAAAATAGACGTTATCATGTCCATTACCTTTCTATATTCTACTTCTCCCCACTGATCNTAAACATTTGCATATACTACTTCAGCAGCTTTCTTTGGAGNTACTTGNTTTCTTAACAACTTTGCAAATGCTATGGATTCTCTTATACTAGGACTNTANTATAGCTCTTCTAAGGANGCAGCTTCTCTTAGACTATTTGCTAGTTTTAGNGCATCGTCTATGTCATTTTCATTTGAAGCATCAAAATCTACATGGTGTTTGATAATCTGCTTCTCAATTTCTTTCGGTGGATATTCGAGTCTTAGTCTAACAGGAAATCTGCTCAATATTTGTGGCGGTAATTCCTTCGTTCCTTCATGAGATAGTGGATTGATTGTAGCAAATACAAACCAATTCTCCACTGCCTTTATTACTTGGCCTTCAGCTTCCTTNAGTACAATCTGTCTTCTATCATCAAGAGCTTCATCCAGACGCAACAGTACATCAGCTTCTGCCGCATTGAGTTCGTCCAAATATAAAATTCCACCATCTCTCATGGATTTGATCAATATACCTTCCACAAATGTAACTTCACCTTGATTCATCGTTTTGGTTCCAACTAGATGTGATTCACGAGTTCTTAAACTAAAATTAATTGAATATAGTGTTTTTCCAATCTCAGAAGCAAATTTCCTAACCAAACTAGTTTTCCCAGTTCCTTTTGGTCCTATTATAAGTACAAAAAGTGACGTATCATATGCTTTCTTAATTACATTAAACGAATTATTCCANTCAAAATAATTTGAGTCCGAAGGGTCTATTGTCATTCATTATTTATTTTTAGAACATGTAAATAAAAACTAATTGTTCTTCTCATTTCGACCTTAATATAGATTTTTTGTCATTCAGATAATCCGTAATGAGAATCTTATCTATTTCGGCTGGATTGATATAATAAGATCTTCCCTTGACATATTTTTCTAACTCATTTACATAACTCAACAGCGAATCTTCCTCACTCACCATGATTGTATCGATATCAATACCTGATTTATGACATTTTTTTGCTTCTAAAATGGTTTTTTCGCCGATATATTGGTCAACCTGTCTNTATCTATAACAAAGGTAAACTAATTTCCCTGACTTAGTATCAAGTGATAATTCCTGTTTTTCTTTTACTGAAGTTATCGATTCTTTGTCCGGAGCGTAAAATTGGGAATAGGGTCTTTCACTTAGGATTTTACTTCGTTCTTGTTCTGTGTCAATAAAACAGGCACTAGGGTGACCATCTGTTACAAGAACTATCTTTTTGTTAATGGTAGTTTCATTTTGAAGAATCTTCTTTGCTAGTCTAAACGCGGCTTGGTAGTTCGTNTAGTGCATAAACCCTACGCCAGATTCAAAGGTTTTTAAATATGGTATATCGTATGGTGACACCTTTGAAGCCAACGCCCCAAACCCTACAATATAGATTGAGTCTGAAGGAAAAAATTTTTGATTCAACAAGAATAAGCTCCACAATGCTTTTTTTGCTGCTTCAATTCTACTCATATCACCAAACATAGTTGAATATTTCATTGTAGAACTCAAATCAATGCAATAAACAACGGCAACACTTACGTCTCTCTTTGTTTCATAAACTTCCAAATCATCGGGTTGTAATTCAATCGGTAATTGGATAGATGTTTTGGAACCNGATCTTCTTTCGATGGCATTTAATAAGGATCTTGGGACATTGATCAGCCTTAGATCGTCAGACGGTTCATATTTTTTTGTAGAATCTAAATTTAAAGAACCACTTCCACTAAANGTTGTCTCATGTAGTCCAATNGCCCCCTTATTTAGTGCTCTAATTACATCTTCTAATAATCTCCCTCCTACTGCAAAAAACCCCTTTTTGCTNAGCCATTTTCTTGAATCTTTGATATACCCTGATTGTTGGAGTTGGGCAATTATTGACGATGTTTTATTAAACGGCCTAGGTTCATCTGATTGGCTTTCACTATTTTCTTTTTCTTTCTTCAAATTCTGTAATTCCTGTTCAATTTCTTCGAGTTTCGGCTGTTCTTCTTTCAGAATTTCCCTCCCTAATATTTTAAGAAAATCCTGGAGTAAACTTTTTGGNATTGTTTTTGTTGGTGCCTTATCTTCCTTTTCTTCTGGAAAATCTACGATATTATAATAAGTAAATTTCTTGATGTTGTTACTATATATGGACATAGATCCCTTCCTTTCTATCCAATATTGGTGGATCAGTAAATCTAAGCCCTTCTAAAACCAATTCAGTTACTGAGGCAAGGTACTCAGGATTTTTCAGATCATTAAAAATCTCAATATTTAAAGCGTTCTCCNTTAAACTTTCCTCAAAGTGCTTTTGATCTTGTATTATATTAACTATTACAATGTCTATTATTTCCCTTAATGAATTAAATTTATTTATCTGCGATTGATAGCTATTTGGATTGTTTTTGTTTTCAGTGATGTCTTGAGAGACAAAAAAATTTTTATTTATTTTGAATTCATTCTTTAAGTTCATTATTTTTTTAGTGGGAATATCTACAACATAAACAGCACAGGTTTTCTTAATTGCATCAGATATTATGGCGTCAAGAATATTCATTCTATTTTCATAGCTATCATCTATTTCTGATAATTCAAATTTCGAAGTTTGGCGAATACAATAAATGTCACTAAAACGTGGAACAGCTTTAATGTTATTAATTATGCTTCTCACCCTCTCTGCTTCTGATATCAAGACTTCTAATGAATGAATTGACATTCTTACACTTACCCCCTTTTCATGGTTTATCTCAGGATGGTCGCGCGCAATTCTTGTAATTTCAGCCAGGGTTCTTAGAATGAAAATTGGTAACNTTACGTTCTGNGGATTNGAGATATTTGCCTCTTGAATCATTATCTTCATTTCATCGTAAACATTTTTCGGATACCGAGTAACGATGTGACTTCTTAATCTGTCATAGAGTGGTTCTATTATTTTCCCCGAATGGGTATAATCTATTGGATTTGCTGTTGATATTATTCTTGTATCTGGTTTGAATATGACAGGGTACGATCCAGTAGTATAGATTCCTTCTTGTAAGACACTCAATAAGGCTACCTGTTTTCGGGGATCCAGCACGGGCAATTCATCAACACAAAATACTCCGTGTCTTGCTAGGAGAAGCTGACCAGGTGAATACGATTCCATATTGTAAATTTCGACTCCTCTTTTTGCTATTTTTATAGCATCTATCTGACCAACGAGATCCTTTACTGAAATATCTGGTGTCGCAAGAAGATACCTGAAGCGATTAGGTCCATCAATCCAAATAATCTTAGTATCAAGTCTATTATTTCTTATCTTGTCTTCTGTTTCAGTAGAAACATAAAATTCTGGTCTGGAACGTATTATTTCCTTATCATTCAATAATGAAACCAATTCGTTTTCTGGAATTGAAGTTGGAATATCATTCGTAATAGATCCTTCTACAATCGGAATTGGAGAAAGTAAATTTTTTGCTATAGTTTCTGCAATCTTAGTCTTTGCCTGTCCAATTTGACCGATAAGGAGTATGTCATGAAATGATAGTATTGCTCTATTAAGCGAAGGCACTATATCATCATCATAACCGATGATTCCTAAATATGGAAACTGCTTTTTTTTCAGTTTTATTATTAAATTTCCTCTAAGTTGATCATTGACAGATACAGGTTTATAATTGATTGATAGCAAATCCTCGAGTGTTTTTATATCCTTATAATTTGCTGGTAGTCCCGAGATTGTTTCCTGATAGTCAGCATTTGAACTATAACTTTTATGAACAATATCCTTAAAATTTTCAGAAATCAATTATTCATCAGCTCGTCCTAGTAACAAATTTAAAGCTTTCAAAGGTTATTTTGGTTTTATCATACTACTTTGATTCTTTTATTTCATTTTCATATTTATGTCAGCATGGTTTTTATTTCGGAAAATGATGGACGTAAATGTTGTCGATATCTGAATACAGGCATATCTTAAGAATAGCAGGCAAAGATATAGAGGGCAGTAAAAAAATCATTATTGCCCTAAGTCAGATTAAGGGCATAGGCTATAATTTGTCTCAAACTATACTGCAATCGCTAAATATCAATTCTAACATGAGAATAGGTTTTTTAACAGAAAAAGAGGTGAGCGACATTGAAGCTGCAATAAAAAATCCCTCTTTGATAGGAATTCCAAATTGGTATCTTAATAGGAGAAAGGATAATGATACGGGTTCAGACAAGCATTTGTTAACTTCTGATCTTGATTTTACAATTTCAAATGATATTGAAAGGGAAAAAACAGTCTATAGCTGGAGAGGCTATAGGCATATGTTTGGGCTTAGAGTCAGAGGTCAGTGTACTCGAACTACTGGAAGAAAGGGTGGCGCAGTTGGAGTGAAAAAGGTTGTAATGAGACCTTCGGCTGGTGGCGGCGCGGCGGGAGCCGAAGCAAAGGAAGCCGGGGCCCCTGCATCTGCACCTGATTCTGCTACTCCTGAAGCCTCGACTCCAAAAAGCAGTGCACCCAAATCTCCAGAAACTAAAGAATAGTGAGGCAGAATGGGNGATCCGAAAAANCCAAGAAAAAGTTACAGAAGACCAAGAAGAATATGGAATTCNGANCAANTAAATTCAGANCTGTATATNATCGGTTCATATGGACTNAAGAACAAAAGAGAATTATGGAAGGCTCTAACAAAAGTAGCGAATTTTAGGAATCAGGCAAGAACATTACTCGCATTGACTTTAGAGGATAGACAGGAAAAGGAATCGCTTCTCTTGTCATCCTTAAATAGGTTAGGTTTGACTAGCACATCATCTCTAGATGACATTTTGAATTTGAAGATTGAAGACATACTTGAGAGAAGACTTCAGACGATTGTGATGAGAAAAATGGGTATTAAATCTCCGTTACAGGCTAGGCAAGTGGTAAGTCATGGTCATGTATCAATCGGAAATCGAAAAGTGAATTTACCTGGCTATCTGGTAAAGAAAGATGATGAGTCAAAGATANTGGTGCATGTAGAAGTTCCAAATAAAACAACAGATACCGTAGCTAGTTAATAAGAAAGAATAATTCAAATACTTTTGGTAGATATTTCGTCCACGATATCAATGGTATCTATTTTTCCATCTGAATCCATATCAAATCCCTGAACAACGAGTGCCCAATTATTTTCCTGATTGAATTTTTTTAATATTTCGATTTCCATGATTAGTTAAGGCAATTACTGCTGATTTTGTGCCTGCGGATCTCACTCCTGCGATGATTACGATGTTTACCTTTTCAGAGAATGGATTTCTAATCTTTGCGATCAGTCCATGATTGTCAAGCGTGTGAGTCCTTCCCTGTGGAGCTATTAAGCCAGACCAGAAATTAGTTTCATCAAATCTTATTGGTAAATATCTGTTNAATTCTGATGTGATAATATTTGTTCCAGGCCCGCCAATAGATATGATATTTTCTGTTCTTGATATCTTTTCAGACTTTGCATCGACNTCTAATTTTACAACNAAATTCTGGGGAAGNCCACAAAAGCTACCNAAGAAAAAAGCCAGCTGTNCNGCGTAGTGTCCATCTCTAGCAGAAGACCTGTAGGGTCCATGTGGGTCNGGAGCGCCNACNACTATAGTACCATTGAACAACCCATCGTCAATAAAGTCTTCAAAAAATGTTTGAACGTTATGGTTAATTTTTCCATTTACGTTTTCAAATTTCCTCTCTCCCCAATTCATCTCTATCCCAAACGCGGCAAATTCTGTTTTGTATAGTTTCGCGGTGCCTCCACGTACGAATGAGGTTTTAACTTGACTGATTGCTCTGATCGTCAATAATTTCCTTATGTAGTAATATGCACTCTGTTCATATATCTTGAGTTCCTTTGCAATTTGTGCTGGATACATTGGACGACCTGCCAATAAATTTACAATTTTCCATGCAATGGGATTAGATAAAATTCGCATTTCACTTGGTTTCTGCAGGATTGAAATTTCTTTTGTGAATGTATTTTCATCTGAGGAATAAAGAAGGTTCTTTTTATTCATCAAATCATAAATGATCAACTATTATATATTAAGATTGTCTGGTGTATAAGAATGCATAATATTTTCCATAATTTCTTCTTACACTTAAAGGAGTGATTTATAAATAGAGTTATAATTTTTTTTGCGGTGGTGACTTACGATATTAATAACTATTTTAAACCAATGCAAATTGTAGAATAGTATTATGTGTTCGATAATAGGATATAAGGGAAATGAACACGCATCTTCCGTGCTAATTGAAGGTCTTAAAAAGATGGAATACAGAGGTTACGACAGTGTGGGTATAGCGACCATTGAATCAGGAAAGCTCTTAATACGAAAAGGAGTAGGTAAAGTTGCAGAAGTCAATAAATCTCTAAAACTCGAGGAACTACCCGGTAAACTAGGTATTGGCCATACTAGATGGGCAACACATGGAGGAATTGTTGATTCTAATGCTCATCCTCATCTTGCATGTAAGTCTACAATTGCAGTGGTACATAATGGTATAATAGAAAATTATGATGTTTTGAAGGATGAACTATACAGGTCAGGTCATGAATTCAAGAGTGAAACTGACAGTGAGGTCATTGCTCATCTCTTGGAGGAATATTTTGAAATTACTAGCGATATCCGATTGTCCATGATCTTTACATGCAAGCGGTTAGTAGGTTCTTTCGCATTTGTAGCTATATTTAATTCATCTACTCTCTGTGGTGCTAGGTANGACGAACCACTCATAGTAGGAGTTGGTAACGATGATTATTTTCTGTCTAGTGATATTCTGGGGTTTTTAAATTATACGGATCGTGCAATTTTTCTGGATAATCGCGATATAGTTGTAATTAACGATAACGACATCTCTTTTTTCAATTTTGATGGGGATAGAATTTCAAGACGAATAACACAAGTTGCCTGGGAGTTAGGTGACGCAGATAAAGGGAAGTATTCTCATTATACGTTAAAGGAAATTCACGAACAGCAACAAACAATAGTGAAGAGTATGCAACAGGACAAGAAAAATTTAGAAAAATTCTGTGATATTTTAACAGGGGCCAAAAATATCTACATCACTGGAAGTGGAACAAGTTATCATTCTGCATTACTCGCAAAGCAAATTTTTTCAAAATCAAAGATTCATGTTGAGACCATACTGTCAAGTGAATTTCAATATTCATCTGATTTGTTGGATGAAAATTCAGTTCTACTGGCGATATCTCAAAGTGGTGAAACTGCTGATGTAATTCAATCTGTTAAATCTGCAAAGGTGATGGGTGCTAAAGTTCTCTCGATAGTTAATATTCCTACTTCCTCTCTTGCAAGATTAAGTGATTCTTATCTTGAAGTAAACTGCGGCCCAGAAATAGGAGTTGCTGCAACCAAAAGTTTTACAAGTCAAATCGCGTTGTTATACTATGTCGCGGACATAATCGGTAGAAAATCAAATGGGATATCTAGTAGTAAAGAGCTTTTGGTCAAAGCAGTAAGTCAAGTCCTAGAACTGGAATCGCAAATTGAAAGAGTTGCAAATCAAATAAAAGGTTCAAAAGATGTGTATATACTTGGCCGATCTCTACATTTTCCGGTATGTCTGGAAGGAGCATTAAAAATCAAAGAATTGTCATATATACATGCGGAAGGAATGGCGGCAGGGGAATTAAAACATGGTCCTTTAGCATTAATAGATACCAATAGTATAGTGATAGTCATACACCCAAATGATTCTACTTATAGTGATACTCTATCNAACATNCATACNATAAAATCAAGGGGTGCAAAAATAGTTGGCATTTCAAACAAGAAGGACTCATTATATGACTACCAAATAACGATTCCAACAATAAGTGAATCTCTTTATCCTCTGNTTGAAGTAATTCCACTTCAACTTTTAGCTTACTATCTTTCAATTTGTAACAACGCAAACCCTGATTATCCACGTAATCTTGCTAAATCTGTAACGGTAAAATAATTTAGATTTTTTTACAACTATCTATGANACNAAAACTAAGATTAAATCATAGCTATTTCACACCATAAGTTTTTCAATATTCCTCTCATACTCTTTTTCAATATTTCTCAAAAAAGTATCCCTATCAATCGATCCGTTCGATTTCAATAGTAAAGTTATTAAGGTGCCACCTGATCCTACTCCTTCCTTTACCACTCCCCTGTCATACATTACTAATCCACTTTTTGTAGACCTATCTAAGCCTGGATTCACTGACAGTATTGGAACATCCGGAGAAATTGTCCTTACGAGAAATTCTAGGTCTGAATTTTCATCGTTTGTGACATACGAAGTTGTTCCTACGCAAATGTTGCTTAACGGCACTTTCAGAGAAGACATGAATACAAGAACTGCAGCCATTTGTGTACCTCCAGCTAGTATCACCTTGGAACCAGACTGAATAATACCAGTTGCAAGTCCAGCTACTGCTGGTATCATTGGATCTCCTAACGATGATACTATTTTGAACGAATCTTTCAAATTTGATAATTTTTTGATTTTTTATGGCTTCCTGTACTATACGGATCTTTAAATCATGTGGATTTGTTGGCATACTGCTGCTCATTTTGTAATTTGCGTCAATTCCAAAACCCGTCAATACGCCTAGAGCGGTNGTTGTTCCACCAGGAATGCTTTCTCCTATGGTGACCAAATCGTTTGACATGGATAATTGATGTCCAAGTATTTTGCCATAATCAAATGCTTGATGTGCTTCAAAGAGCTCTAGTGCNGGTTCGTACTGGATATTTTTACCAGGTGTAACTCTAAAGGATATAGATGGAATTTTGGGATCAATCTTAGAACCGCAATTTACCACTAAACATGGTATGTTTCCCATTGATAGAGCAGTTCTTGTCAATAATGCTGGTGTTGGTATTCCATCAGGAGTAGCAGGTACTCCAGAAATNGAAAAGCATCTACCGTGATATAGAAATTCAGAATCTGCTGCTGGTGTGTATTTAATTAGATCAGGATTTGCGCCTGCAAAAGTTATGCCTGGAACTTGACTCGTTTCTGTATATGAAATCACACATACAAAAATGGGATTTNTGGTCAGAAACTTTTCAATGATGTTACTTTTGTGGGAACAAGTTATATCAAATAATCCCGACATANCCTAATCCTCATTGACCATGTACTTTAAGAATGCTTCCTTGGTTTTGAAATTTAACATTGGGTTATTTGTTTTTTCATNTAATATTGTTGATGTTGGTGTNGAACCNTAATTGTGACCAGGGTATACNACNAANGAATCATCTAAANTTGCAACTTTAGACAGACTATCATACATCTTTTCGGGATTACTTCCAGGAAGGTCAACCCTGCCACAATTTCCTACAAATAGAGTATCTCCTGTTATAATAGATTCCTTATTCACGATAAGGCATATACTGTCTTCAGAATGACCGGGAGTGTACAAGACTTCTAGATTAACTTCTCCAATACTAATCTTTTCATGATCTACTACTGATCTCCCTTTTTTTTGCGTGGACNTTTCATGCTGGATTATCTCGGCTTTTGTAATTTCAGCAATGAGATCGTTTCCCAGAATATGATCAAAATGCGTATGTGTATTTATAATGTATTTTGCAGTAATATTATTTTTCTCTAGGAACACAAGGAGTTTTTCAAGATCCCATGAAGGATCTATTATGGCCCCTGAGCTATCCTTTTCATCATAAACAATGTAAGAGAAATTTAGCATACTACCTACAGGAATTTGTACTATTTTCACCATCATATTACTCCTTGTTCAGCATCAATCGGAATTCCAATCTTCTCAAGATGAACCTTGCCAGTATATTCTTTGTTCCCTGTTAGACCATTTTTGATTCGATGAAAAGTAACAGTAGCGTCAGCTTTGACGCATTTTTCATGAAATGCCCCATCNTTTGGGTCAATCCCNGAAGGAATATCCACTGCAACAACATATGCATCTGAACCGTTTATCAAATCAATTGCAGATGAATAAGGTTCTCTTATCTTACCCTTTATCCCTGTACCAAAAATACCATCAATTATTATATTTGAATTTGATACTTCCCTCCTTGCCAATTCGAAAACATTGGTTCCTGTTAGTATTTTTATTGATTTCATCTTTCCAACTATTGACCAATTGACAATTGTTTCTTCGGACTTTATATTCTTGGGGTCGCCGAGAAGTACAATCATCACGTCTACGCCATAATAACNTGATAGGTGCCTTGATGCAACCATAGCATCTCCTCCGTTATTACCAGTCCCGCAAAAAGATATTATTTTTTTACCATCAAGGTNAGGACCCTTTTCGGACAAGATAAAGTCTGCTAGTCCGTGTCCAGCGTTCTCCATCATAAGTAATTTTTTCATACCAAAAATAGTATGTCCGTTTTCCTCTATACGGTACATTTGCTCAGAACTGATAGGTCGCTCTTCTAAGTCCATTATTTGTTAGTTCAATAAATGAGAAATAAAAATTATGAGATGTTAAATATGAATATAATCAAAAAGGCATGATATAGTCTTTCAGATTACATCTTTTTGTCTGACAGTTTCTTAATTCATAAGTTCTACCGTCGTACGTACATTTTATGATTGGTACAGGATTCATTCTAGAATATTTGTCTGCTATTTTATAGTATTCTTGTAACTTCCTGTGTATGTAAAGTGTTTTTCCTTCTTCTCTGATCCTCCTTTTTTGCATAAATTTAAATGCTAAAATAACATGGGCAGTCTTGTATACCTGAAACATATCTCTTATTTGAAAACATCTTTGGATTTGATCCGAGGGAACATAAAGACTATCTGCAGTTCCAGATTTGGCTTCTATGGACAAAAATATTGATTCCTTATTATTTACNGCAATAATGTCTGGTAAGTTTGCACTCGATCCTCCTAGGCGTCTTGCATTCCATGCATTGGTATTTAGTTTTTGGACAAGCACATGTTCAAAACTATATCCCCTATTTCTTCTAATCCTATTTAATTTGACATAAACGTGTTCTAAGCCATACTGCATATTTCGTTTGTTAGCCGGTACCAGTGTCTGGTATGCCTGCGCTTGATACACCAAGATATTTTGCATTCCACACACTAGTATTTAATTCGAAAGAATGAAACTTTTGAACAAAAATGTCTTGAAATACTATACGCATGTTATCCTANGTACCTGCAATAAGATGATTTAAGAAATATTGATATTGAGGTTCTAGAATTCCCAATACACTTTTGAAATATTTCAAATAATTATTAAATATATTGGCAAGGATCATCTCTTGTGATGTTGTCAAATGTTCAAGCTGACGTAGAGAAAATTGATAAGAAATTCAAAGATATAGAGGAGAGAAGAAATGCTATAATTAAGGGAACTCGCGATGCGACGATACTTTGCAGTAAAGCAATTGTATCTATGCACGCTCACAAAAAGAACGAGTCAATTGAAAATATTGCAAAAGCAAAGAAACTGTTGCAACAGTTCAAGGAAATGGGGAAGGATGATCTTCAAAAATATTTGTATGTAGCAGAGCAAGAATTTGTTGAAGCATATTGTCTCTTTTCAATAATTGAAAACNCTGNTATACCTAGTATGAAATCACTTGAAGTATCTGATATNTCATATGTTATGGGCCT
>Ga0065706_1000015_pt1 | contig 13732 bp, 16 predicted proteins | sample SwibulcommuniRL3_FD_59093 | JGI IMG/M metagenome (GOLD analysis project Ga0065706, IMG submission 59093) | Bulk soil microbial communities from switchgrass field near Rose Lake, East Lansing, Michigan, USA - RL3 Bulk Soil v2 (version 2) | ecosystem: Environmental > Terrestrial > Soil >... | reverse complement strand
TGTGAATGACAGGATATATCCTGCAGCAGTTGAGCCTGGACGAACATTAACTAGACTCGCAGATGCTAAGGTAATAATCCCTTTTGTATGGAATACTGGAGAGCCATATACGATAGGGATAACTACAGACGATGGAACCCGATTTGATAAATTGGTCAATTCTGCAGCTGCGGCGCCGCGCCCAACAGTAGGACAGGCTTCAACATTTGCTCTCATTGGTACATACGTAGGCATAATTCCTGTGATGATGGGTCTTGTATGGTATCCATTCATTAGAAGGTTAAGTCCTAATAAGTATAACTTTTTCCTTAGCCTTACTGCAGGATTATTAGTTTTTCTTGGTATAGACGCTCTACTAGAGAGTAACGAAATAGCAGTCGATAATCTTGCGCCTGCCTTTAATGCACAGATTCTGATTATTATGGTTGCGATCGTTACTTTAATAACCCTACTATATGTTTCACAGAGACTCATTCAGCGTGCCTCAAAGCGTTCAAAACCTGACATTGACATTGAATATAAGACAGGATATTCAAGCCACTCAGAACCTGATTTAGGAACAAGGGACATGAAATCTTCTTCTGCGTCATTCCAACGACAACTGTTGATAAGGCCTATAGCCATATCTATGATGATTTCAATCGGTATCGGATTACATAATTTTGGAGAAGGCCTGGCTATTGGAGCAGCAGTACTGTTAGGAGAGGTAGCTTTAAGCTCATTTTTGATTCTAGGATTCACTTTGCACAATACAACAGAGGGGTTGGCGATTGTAGCACCAATGGCTAAAAGTCGAAGAATTCCTGTAGCAAAGTTAATGATTATGGGTTTGATAGCAGGAGGGCCTACAATCATAGGAGCATGGATAGGTGGATTTTTGTACTCTCCTATCGCAACTGTAATTTTTCTTTCAATTGGTGCAGGTGCAATATTCCAAGTAGTTTACTCGATTGGCTCTTGGATGTATCACACCAATGGCAGTAGGGGATTGCTAAATAATCATTGGATTATCATAGGCTTTGCATTTGGGATGTTAATAATGTATCTTACAGGACTGTTGGTTTAAAGATGATTATTAAATATTTAATAGGACTAAAATGGAAACTAAAGAGGTTGTCCTTCTGATGAATAAACTGAGTGAAGTGACAGGGTTAGACAAGGATAATAGACTAGTGGCTATTCGCTATGCAAATAGTGTAAAGAAAGAGGATCGGACAGATAGAATGGAGGATTATCTAGAAGTAATTTATGAACTAGTACAAGAGAAGGGATATGCTACGACGGTAGACATTTCAAGTTACCTCAATGTGAGTTCACCTAGTGTGACCAAAATGATGCAGAAACTCGATGAAACGGGATATCTAAAGTACGAAAAATATAGAGGCATTAAGTTAACCAATGAAGGTGTTCGTATTGCTCGAAATATTCGAAACAGACACGGTCTTTTAGCTGAATTCTTCATGATAATTGGGGTCGACGAGGAAATAGCTAATAATGATGCAGAAGGTATAGAGCATCACCTGCACCCTGAAACTATGAAAAAGCTCGAGGAATTCATAAATGAACTAAAAAGACACAATTAAAAAGGATATAAACTTTGAGTGCCAGCTTCAAAGAATGGTTGAAAATGAAGAGGTTCAATTAACATCATTAATGAAAATATTAACAAGGCAATTTAAATGAGGCTGTTGTTTTTTCACTGTTTGGTAATGATGATATGGATATAATTGAATTTGGTTTGACTAATAAATCAGATTTCTATCGCTGTAGTTATGGTGAGTGCTTTAGATTTATAGCAGACAAGTATATACATAGATGTCCAAATCCTATACCTGATACTAAAAGGATAACTGCATTATCAATAATTTTAAGNNGTCCTNCAGATTTCAAAAAGCCAGTCANAGACTTGGGAATATAAACAAGTCTTGTTATCTAATTTTATGAAATTTTCTATTGAAAACTTTGTCTATGGTGCTATTGATGGAGCGGTGACAACTTTTGCGGTTGTGGCAGCCGTTGTAGGTGCATTACTATCACCATCCATAATAGTGATATTGGGATTTGCGAATCTATTCGCGGATGGATTCTCTATGGCTATTGGAAACTACTTAGCGGTAAAAACTCACAATGAATACGTTGCAAGAGAAAGAAAAAAAGAAGAATGGGAAATTGATAATCTGATTGAAGAGGAGAAACAAGAGATCCGAGACATTTACGTCAAGAAAGGTTTCAAAGAGGAACTGCTAGAGGAGGTTGTACGAATAATTACTGGAAGACGGAAAGTCTGGGTAGATACTATGATGAGAGAAGAGCTGGGATTGATTGAAGATAAGAACAGTCCTATGGTCAACGCTGTAAATACTTTCGTTGGATTTAATGCCATAGGTATAATTCCACTAATCCCTTTCATTTTCTCTTATCTCTCAGGATTTAACATATCTATTGGTAACGCTTTTTTTTATTCAATAATAGCCACCGCAAGCTCTTTCTTCCTGATCGGAAGCATAAGGGGAAAAGTGGTGCAGAAACCTATGGTCAGCTCAGGATTCAATACGTTATTGATAGGAGGAACCGCGGCTGTGGTTTCCTATGTGGTTGGACACCTCTTAAGTACTGTTGTACACTAACTTGCATAATAAAAAATTTGGATAATTCCATCGGCATATTACAACAACATAGGTTATGAGAGAAGATATCAATGTTCTACATTACAGGTAACATCCGGCAAGAACTGATGATTGCTTTCAATGTGATGCTTTTAATTATCAAATAAAAAAATGAGGAGGCAATTTATTCATTGGTTAGCACAATTATCACAAACGTGTTTGTTTTGTGCCTGAACGTCCTTTTGTTGTAACTCAACGTTTTCTGTTCCACATCCGTCACATCGGCCTTGCATTGAATAATACAATTCTTTAAAATATTTATGAGTTAGATATGAGTTAGATAGAGATTGATTAATCCGACAGTCATTTTGCATTGCCAACACAGGTTGTATCTTTTCTGCATATGGGACACTTGAACATGAAATTGACGGAGTTAATTCGAGTTCAATTTTCCATGGTGGACTAGCCAGTCAATTGGATTGAATCTAATGTTGGCTGGATCTGATTTAACATAGAATCAAATTTCTCCTTTGGATTCAGAAATATTATTGCATATAACTCATTATGTTTCTGAGTTAAAATCAACATACCCCTGAAAGGAACATCATAACCTTCTGGTATCTTGCTTAAAAATTCATTTTTAGGTATTAGGCCCGAAGAAGAATCCAAGAGTTGTGAAGGAGAAGAAAGATTCAGGAAATATCTATAACCATAATTACTGTGACCAAATGTTAACCGATCCGCAGATTCTAGCACTCCTTTATATTTTAGATACCCCGTCATAAAANGACCAGCAATGAATAATGGAAACACCAAGTCGTCTGGAGCCTTAATTATTGCAAAGATGCTTTTTGTAGAATTTTGAAACCATATCATCGTAGTCGAATTATTAGTAGGACTCGGTTCCCAATTCAGAGGAGGAGTCACGTTAATCTCATTCTTAATTTCACCAAAGGCAAAGCCTGGGCCAGATAGTAACGAAAATGTTGTTACTAAAACAATCAAGATTAGAATTCTATTCCATCTCACGCCTTTCTTATTATTTTTATTCCTTTTAATACTAACCGAAACATATCCAACTCATCGTAACTTGTCTCTTCCTAATTGACCTTGCCCAAGTCATCAGAAATCTTAGTATCCATACTGCAAAATCTTCGATTAGAGGATCTGGCGGAAATCGTATGCTGAGGATTCGGGTCCAGAAGCAGGAACCCGGATCCATTTGTCACAATTTTGTAGTCAGAAATAATACAATACATAAATAATTTAGAGCGGAGGTACAGTAATGCCAATCGATCAAGACTTTCCAAGGAATCACGAGGTAATAGGAAAACATAGACACGCTGACGGTGAACACTTCCACTTTGTATGGGGTCCGGGGAGATCAGATGCTGAAACTTCTCTAATGAGGAAAACAAACGAAACTAGACTTAACTCATGAAAGACTTTTGTATTTTTGAGTGATATATTTTTCATGAATGTTGAAGAAAATATGAAGTTGATGAAGACCCTAGATGATGCATGGAATTCACAGGACTGGAATACTTTTACTGAACTTCATGCTGATGATGTAATTGTGCGTTGGCCTGGTCAGCCACCTACTATAGGAATAGAAGAGCATAAAATTGAGGGAGAATATTTTTTCAAGGCATTTCCTGATAATCATGTAGAGAACAATCCGTACAAGGTCTTCTTCGGTCAGGGTGATTGGACTTGTTCAATAGCCGATTTTACAGGCACTAACAAGGGTCTAATGAAGGGACCTGACGGCAAGATGATTCCAGCTACAAATAAGAAATTCAAGATAGATTTCTGCACGGTCGCTCGTTGGAAGGACGGCAGAATTGTTGAAGAAAATTTATTCTATGATCCGGTCGGAACGATGAGACAACTCGGTTTGATGTAGATGGTCTCTCGATTAACATTAATTGAAGTAGTGAAGGCTTGGGGGAAAGCCTCACAGGGACAAGCGGTATTGGCCAATAGCATAAGAGAAAATATAATGTATTTTATCTATCATTCACATTGGTTTTAGATATTGGAGAACATAATATGGTGATCAAAACTCATAAACAGATAAAATCAAATGCGGATTTTAACAGTATTCACTCTAACGATTATTTCTCTAGGGTTATTTTTGACGCAAATATCAATTGATAATCTGTCAAAATCTTTTGGACAAACACCAAATCCGATTAAAAATCAAACCTTGTCGATTATACCCACACAATTTGGCATCCCTCCAGGGTTTTTGCAAGCCAAAAAAATGTTTCAACAACAGGCACATGTTCACTCACACCTGCCTCAGTTAGATTGCATGGAACTCCACAACAGACCGAAGGTCTTATTTTGTTGATGGAATACCTAATCGCTCTGACATCAGATCAGATACTTCCAAAGGTTCAGTAGAACAAGGCATACCGCTGCGCATAGTAATTCACGTCTACGATGTACATAATGGCTCATGCGTTGCTCTTAGAGGAGCAAAAGTGGATATTTGGCATGCCAATTCTCAAGGAGTATATTCAGGTGTAAAAGATANGGGAACTACAGAGGAGAACTTCTTACGTGGATATCAAGTGACTGATAATAATGGGACCGTTCATTTCACCACAATTTATCCAGGATGGTATGAGGGAAGAGCAATTCACATTCACTATAAGGTTCGTACTTTTAACGGGTCGGAGAAAACCTTGGAGTGGACAGCACAATTGTACTTCAACAATTCCATCAATGGAACAAGTGCATGAACAAAGTCCTTAAAACAATCATGGTCCTCCCCAAACAACAAACGAAGAAGATATGATTTATAGCGGAACCTCAACGGATGGCCTGATTCAAAAAAATAGCGGAGAACAGTTGATGGTCAACATCACTAAACAAGGAGCATCCTATCTTGGAACATTCGACATGTTCTAAACGCAGGATAGATAGAATGACCGGATGTTACAGTAACTAAAGTGTTCTTGCATTATATTATTATATTCATAATTTACATCCGCATTTAGAACAATTTGGGGAAGTCCCAATATTCAAATGGTGGCAATTTGCGCATTCTTTATTATAATAAGCACCAGGATTAGACACGTTCAATTATTAAAGGGTATAAGTTTTATTTAAGCTCTTACCTATTTCAGACAGTAAATTCTAAGTTCCCTTATGGAGATCAAGTCTAACCTTAGTATCAATTTGAAGCAAATACGCATTTGATTACTAAGGTATTGAAAGGGATGAGCTACTTAGGGGCAGATTTTCCTATATAATGCAATATTGTTGGTCGAGGACAATCCTTGATAAGTTCGAGTATTCTATTTTCCATGTCTTGAACATTCTTGGTAACGTTTTCGTGCTGACGCATGTGGTCAGTCCATGTATCAGCTATTCTGATTTCGATGTAGTGACTAATATCTGATGGGTCTTGGAATAATTCCCAATAAGCCATTCCCTCACTCTTTAGAATACGTCCTAATTCGTGGATACTCCTCTCGAACTCATGAGATAATTTAGGATCAATATTTTTATATTCGATTGTTACTAGCGCTCGATTATCATCTTGTTTGGGATCAATAGAAGACTGAGGAGGGAGTGACCAATGATCACTTGCTGGTGTAAAATCAAGGTCGTCTAACAGTTCACTACTGTAAGGCTTCCTGGCAATAATAGTTGCAGCTAAGGCTAATGAAGCTACTAAAAGCGTGAGTGGGATACCAAATGTGTTAGCAACGGCACCCCATATTACGCTTCCAACTACCAAGCCACCATTCAATATGAGCAGATATACTGCTAGTACTCTGGCTCCAATCCATTTTGGTGCAGATTTAATTCCAATGGTGTAAAATTTTGATAGGATCGTGATGTAAGCTATTCCTCCTAGCCCCATTACCATACAAGCTAAATCAAATACTCTTACATATCCCATTGTTAGTGTTACAATTGCAAGTAACGCTATAGAGATAGTAATAAGTGATTCTACTGAAGCCTTATGTTGCAACCTTGGCAAAATCACAATTCCCCCAATTATTGCACCCGCACCGAATGATCCTAATAGGAGTCCAAAGCCTATGGAATCAAGTCCTAATTCGTGCTTTGCTAATAGCGGTAACAGAGATAATAAAGCGCTACTGCATAATGTAAACAAACCAACACGAACAATTAATACATGTGCTGCTTGAGAATAGCGTATATATCGCAGTTGAATTCGAACAGCTCTAATTATATTTTCTGGTGGTAGAGATCTTTGTTGTTGGTGGTTATTGATGTTAGGCTTTCTCGGTAATCTGCTTAGAACTATCATAATACCAATAAATGAAGCTGAATTAATAAAAAATACTGCCCAAGGTGCAATGGCTGCTACAATAAAACCACCTACTGTAGGACCGATGACTCGACCTAAGTTACTAGCAAGAGCACTAAGGGTAAGAGCATTTGGTAGTTCTGATCTTGATACGAGTCCACTCATAGTAGGGATAATGGGTGTCCTAATCATGGTCGTACCTGCTCCTAGTGCAAAAGTAAGTGTCAGCAAAACTGTTGTGGTAGTCAGACCAACAAAAGTAAGGACTGCTAGTGCAGTAGATATTGTAAACATGTATGCACATGTGATAAGAAGTATGCTTCGCCGATCAAAAATATCAGAAAGTATTCCAGATGGTAATGCGAATAGTAAAATTGGTAGAGTAGTAGCAGTTGTGATAAGAGAAACGAATAAAGGATTTGGAGCAAGTGAAGTCATTAGCCAGGATGCCCCTACATCATACATAGCCGCACCAACATATGAAAAGAGGGCGGCAATCCACAACATCCTAAATAGACTAGACTTAAAAGGACTCAAACCAGACGCTGAAATGTCTTCTTTGTCTATTTGTGTATCTTTTCTAACCATAGGAATAAGTAAGCAAGCCTTATTCATACATTTTTCTACATAGACACCCTCCCTCTTTGATCAGTCATCCAAGAGTTTTATACCATGTTAGAGAATAAACCATAAGACAAAAGAATTGGTGGGCTTGATTGCTTTTTCTTTATTATGCAGTCAAATCAACCCTCCCACCTCTTTGTCACATTAATTGTATTTTGCTACAATCCTAGTCAAAAAACTTATCTGGTATGTTTACCATATTAATTTGGGAAATGTCAACTGCAGAAGTAAAGCCAAAGAAACTCAGATGCGAGATATGTGCAAGGATTTTTGAGACTCCAGAGATGTTGAGCTATCACATATCCGTGGAACATAGTCAAGATAGGAGACCGCCCACTGGCATCTCATAAAATAGGATAATACTTTTCTAAATTAAGGACAACTTTCTCGACATTCTTTATTGTAGTAGACAGCCTTACTGTCATTCTCTAAAACTCCTTTCCCTGAAATTGGATTGTCAGTACAAGTATATTAACCCGAGTAATTAACGGCCTGTCGGGAATCGTATTGTTAACAATTCGGATCCAATTCCAAACAGGCGTTTGAAGAACTATCGTACAAATCAAGTATACGAATCGCAAGTGTAGCTAAATAACAAGTTTTAATATGTGCTGGTCTAATTCGCATCGATTATTGTTAACAATGTGAATCACCATTAAATCAGTATCATTTAGGAGTAAAATGATTGCCAATCTTTATCAAAGCATGATTTAATTAGTCTGATGAGTCTTTCCTTGACAAATTCCTCCGTTATTAGTTCCTTATCATAATATTCTGGTATCGTATCTTGACTAACTTCACCTTTAGTCATCAACCGGTCTTCTTGAACTGATATCTTTTCGCCGGATGATGAGAATTTAATATTAGGATATCTCGATTCATGAGTCAATTTAAGATGTAAACTGAATTCAATACTAGGATTTTTTCCCGCAACAATTTGCGATTGGATATGAACACTTGAGTTCACATCTTTACTCTCTAAGTAACTCTCGAATTTTCTCATCACAGGTTCAATAACATGTTGCGACAACTTACTGAATTCCTTCTTTGAATCTTCATCCTCCCTTAATGAATGAAGCTTCTTTACTTTGGCATCCTTCACAAGGTTTTGAAAATTTTCTATTAAAGGCCCTAACTCTTTGTCCAGGTCTTCCACAAACCTATTTGAACTTGATTCAAATTAAACTTAACTTTGAGTAATAATTTACCTGTATATTTTAACCTTTCAAGATTATTTCCTTCACCACTGAATCTATTTCATTTTTGACCTCTTGAACATATAATCAAATTGAAACCCTTCTTGGATAACAGGATAGCTGTTTCCCTGCCTATATCGTGTCCACTTCCTGTTACCAATGCCATATAGATGTTACTCATTCTAACTTTCAATTGATTTGGTCAAAAAGCAACTTAAAATCTTGTTGATAAAGGAATTGTCCAGTCATCGAGCCCGGTATTCTTATTCCCAAGCAGCTATATCTTTTTCTGCAATTATTTTAGTAGGTTTTATTTGCACAAGTACCGCTCCCTCTCCACTATTCCTTTCACCATATGCCTTTGAATCTTTCTTACCCATGTATCGTTTCGCAATTCTGATGGCCCATTTCAAAACCTCTTTTTGCCTATATGGATAAAGCTTTGCTGTGCCATGAATAGTTACAAAGGTAAAAGGTGGAGTTTGGTTGTCTATACAAATGCTTATTCTATTATCTCGCTGAATATTTTCTGCTTTAACCGATCCAATAAAGGTTGTAAAATAAATATTTCCTAGGTTATCTTCATTATTTCGATACTCTAATACAAACCAGATGGGAACAACATGAGAGCTTCCATCCTCCTTAACTGTAGCGAGCTTTCCTGTGAAAGTGCCTTTATTGAGAAATCTTCTAATTTGTGTTTTGGACATTTCCGACATATAATAATTCATTTATTTCATTGAATATAAGACTTAAAGAAAGTAATCACAATTTACTAAATATTGTGTAGTATTTTTTAGCAATAATTGTCGGTACTACAAATATCATTTTTTATTATTAGAAGAGACCATTAGAGTTCCAAGTAAGTAACGATAGTTTTATTCATTAGTCAATCTCCATCTGAAACTAGATATTTGTGAGATGTATATAAGAGGAAACGTTATTTTATGAGCCCGTCGGGACTCGTATTGTTAACAGTGCTGATCCAAATCAGGGTACATCGGTGAATTTTTTCATTCCAAATTTAGCACGGTATACTTCCTTGACCTCTTGTGTAACGCGCGTATATATTTACTAATCTGAAGAATTATCTTTGTAAGCCTAATTAGCCTGTGTGCTGACTAATTTGTCAATAATAAAATGGTCCGATACAGTTCCATTGTTATCATAGAAGGTACTATTTAGTCTAGTACCGTTGTTTGTCAACTCTAAATTCAAGAAACCAAAACCACGATGCTGTGTTACAATGTAAGGAACCTTTTGTTCAAAATTATGAAGTTCTGCTCCTCCGGTTCCAATGGTAGCAAAGATGGTTCCATGAAATTTATTAATATCGTAATTGTAATAGTTGTTGTTTGGATTGACTATNATNGGNTTCTCTGAATCCTTGTTGTTGTATAGTATGGGATAACTTCTTTCATAATTATGACTATGCGCTTGTAATACCAGATCCACATTATATCCATCAAACAAGGAATGGTACACTTCTCTTAGAGTTACCCTTGGACTACACCCTTGACAATCATTTGGTGATATATAAGCAGGTTGATGGTATGCGATTATTATCCACTTGACGGACGAATTTGTTAATGTATTTTCTAAATCTGACTTGACAAATTCATATTGTTTAGAGCCTAACTCATATGGTAATTCGGTGGACATTATCACAAAATGAATATTGAAATGATTAAATGAATAAAATTCGCTTGACATGTTGAAATGCTTCATATATTGACTAGTACGAAAATCATTGTCATGGTCTCCTCGGACTATGCTAGTTATGTTATCTACTGAAGAAATTATTTCAAGCCAGCATTCTGCAGTTCTCTGGTACGAAAGGTCTCCGAGTGCAATAATTAGTTCCGGTTTCTTACTTGAAATATTTTTTAAAGTATTCTTGGAATTATCATTGCATCCCCAGTCACCGACAGCTGCTACGTTAAACAGACTTGAATACGTATACTGAGGAATCATAGGCAGTAAAGATAAGCCAATACAAAAAAGAAGATAATGCGATGTCAAGATCGTAGATCTATCCTATTTGACATATAAATTTGATATTTAATTTATCTCTAGTTTCTTAACATTAATTGAATAAGCAAGATGGAAGAGGAATGGAACACACTTGTATTTTACATGTCCAGTCAGGATTCGCATTGTTAACAATTCGGATCCAAAATTGTTACTAATAAGGACTCAAAAGATCAAACATCTAGATACTAAAATTCTTTATACTTATCAANGCTATCAAGGGACCAGTGGGAATTAACCGTGCATATAGCAAATAAAATACAACAATTAATAAAGAAATTGATAAAACTTTAGAAGTATCGGATGGAAGTTCCCAAGCCCACAGCCTATGAGAGNAAATTAGCTTCTAGATTGGCAGCAGAGAAAATTCCACACAAATCCCAACCGGTCATCTGGTATACAAGGGCCAACTATTACACCCCAGATTTTGTTATTGGGCAGAATCTGATTGTGGAAGTAGATGGTAAAATTCATTCCATGAAGTTCAGAATGACGCCTGACAGAATTCGTCAAAGAGCTTTAAAGAACTTGGGATACTATGTTATGCGAGTCAGAAATGATCGGATACGTAGAGACACGGAATTAGTAGTGAAAGAAATAATTCAGCAGTATTATGAAACGATTGATTTGCAAAAGAGTAATCCAAAAGTAGAAATCGTAAAACACGATACGTATGATTCAATCCCTGATTACGTACAGAATAATATTTCATTGTGGGCTATCGCATTTAATCAACTACTAAAAGAAGAATCGNGGACTGCCGATTTTTTTAAGCTTCGCTTGCCTAATTACGATTCAATTCTGGTGCAGAATCAATCGGCTCTCGAACGATTCATGTTACTGTTGTTAGGCCTAAATCTCAAAACTGGCAAGAATGGAATTTTGGATTTTGAGCATTCTGCCGAAGTGTTTGGGAAGGGCATTCAGATTATTCGGGATATTTTTGGTGAGCAAGGTGAAAGCGCCGGTATCCATCTTAAGAATATGTTTAATGTTTCAGCCCCTGGGTTCTTTAAGAATCTAGTATTTTATGGAGGACCGAATATCAACCCGGCGATAGTATCGATAGATAATTTGAACTTGCTCAAAGTACACATAAATGAATTCAACAGACATTTTTCATCATATCAAGTCAGTGTGGAAGAGGGTGAAGTTAAGGACGAATGTCTCTATGCATTAAATAATATTGAGACAAATACTCAATTCGAATGGATAAGAATGTGGAATATCTAGAAGATCATGCGCAATGACCCGACGATACCCATGAAGTTATAAAAATAAATTTTGAATAGGCTGACTGATATTCATCCCACCATTCCGTAGATTGTCAACACCACGCGTTTTGAACGCGGACTTCTTTTTACAAAGCCGTTATGGGAAAAGTGATGTTTTATTTACTAAAGTCGCTTAATTTCGAGTCGCAAAGGCAACTGTAGTGTTGTGCGTATACTTTATGCGCAAAGTCTACAGCTGCTCTAAGTCCACTGTATGCGCAAAGTCTACATATTGTAAGTCTGCCTTCAGTTGCAGGTTTAGATTCAGTTGGAATTTTACTTACGTAAATCTGCGGACGCTACTCTAATGTTCTAAAGACTCAACAACTGCATCTGAATCATCGTTTTTAGATGGTTTATTCAACCTATCTTGCATTACCTTTTATCAAAAATGTCTTCCCATTTACTTGTTTTTCAAAAAGCCGTCTTGGTTGCACCACTATTTTCAAAAAGCCGTCTTGTTTATTCCCTGTATTTTGAGGTGGTCTCTGATTTNCNGGTTTATGGACAAATTTAACNTGAAAAATAAGTTNGTGTTCACTTATCATGACTCCTCTTGCTCTTCCTCATCCTTTTCCTTCTCTTCTTCCTCGTCCTGTTCAACGTCTTCTATCTCATGGGTTTCATCCTTGATTTCTTCTCTTTCTTCCTCTTTCACTTCTCTTTCAGATTCGTCGCTCATGGCCTAAGGAATAAGAATACAAACTATAATAAAATAATTACAAATATCTTTTTTAATAATGCCTTTATCCTATTAATTAGGTTAAAGTTACTAAATTTGGTAGCCTTTAATATTGCTATTTTTTCTTAACTATACTTATGTTTATCTTAGTGTGGCACGATTTTACACTCGCAGGTTTCCTGGGGACCGTTACAACTTTTACAATTTTTAGTTTCCGAATCTACAGCACCCCAACAGCGGGAACACCCCGTATTTATGACATCATCGTCTGCCATTAACTGCTTAAATCCAGTGATCCTATATAACATTTTACTCAATCGATATTAGTAACAATCAGGACAATTCAAAAGTTCACTTAGTCATGTAAGGACAAATCATGTAATGACGAATAGTCATGTAAGGACAAATCATGTAATGACGAATAGTCATGTAAGGACAAATCATGTAATGACGAATAAATTATTGTAACTTATAACGCTAACATACCCATTAGACTCGCCCAAGAAAGTATCTTTAAATATTAACATACCACATGGTCGATTTAATGATTAATCATGAAGGTAAAAAATGTGATAACTGTGGAGACGCGGTCGATCGGTTGGTTCCTCTAAATGACCCAACTAGAATTGGNAGNTGGTGGTGTTTGAAATGCATATACAAAGAAGGTAAGGCTAAATTTGATGCTGACTCCAAGAATGGTTAACGGCGATGAAAGCGAATCCGGATGGATTAGGAATAAAGTTGATTCACAGACGTCGGGATTCATATTGTTAACAATTCGGGTCCAGACGTGAGGAACATGACTGAATAATTTCATTAAACCCTGCGTGCCTATGATAAATTCACGTTTAATCTATCTCCAATCATCGATTGCATAGACGTCCTCAATATGGTACCCTGGATCATTATTTTTAGTCATCATAACGCCCTGGAATTCAGTCCTGAACCCCATGGAAATCATTTTCCTGTAGGTCGCCAAGTTACCTAGATTAACTCCAGCAGCAAGTTTAGATAGTTCCTGGGAT
>Ga0065706_1000071_pt1 | contig 14229 bp, 15 predicted proteins | sample SwibulcommuniRL3_FD_59093 | JGI IMG/M metagenome (GOLD analysis project Ga0065706, IMG submission 59093) | Bulk soil microbial communities from switchgrass field near Rose Lake, East Lansing, Michigan, USA - RL3 Bulk Soil v2 (version 2) | ecosystem: Environmental > Terrestrial > Soil >... | reverse complement strand
AAACATATTTACGTGACTTAATCTTGGGATAGTGTTTTACACTTTTAAGAAATGTTGACTATATATTATTGCCCTAGCAATAACTAGGATAGTTGTGAACATCTTAGGATTTTTGCAACGGAAACTGGTTATAGCAGGGCGTTATTTCTTGTTTCTAATTGGATGAAGATAATTAAGACTCCTTATGACAAATAATAAGTATCGCCATATTCGATATTCGATCCGACATTTCTTTTTTTAAGTCTGTATGTCCCATTCGTGTGTATCTTTNTGAAACTCCTTTAGCCCCTTTTTAGTTATAGACACTTGATTTCCGCTAATTTCGATGTAAGCTTTTTCTTTTGCATATTGTCTTATTACATAAATTTTATCATTTTCAGAGAAGCCATCCCTNAGGGCTGCAAAGTTAAAAAAATTCATGAACTCGAATTTTGTAAGTAAATTATTTTCCAATGCGTTTAAATAATTTTCCCACAGCTCTTCCATAAAGCTCCAAATTATAGTCTTCTTATCATTTTGGGAAATTTTAGCTAAAGCCAAGAGGTGATAATGATAATTGCACAATATAACATTTAGTAGTTAGAACTACGCGTGATATCAAACATCCAAACTGCCATGAATTTACATCTAACAGACTAGGGTCGTCTAGATGGACCAAGGCCATGCAAGTAATCACGATTAGGCATTCAAATAATCTACAACAAATAATATACAGACAATAAAGCTCAATTCCTATTACAAGTCAGATCTACAAAACAAAATATGTTTACTTTTATTCGGTGACAAGATCTAAGCTTTTTTCCAATTATCTCTAAAGTAAGGTAAGACTTTTTTTGAAAATAATCTAATAAATTCAATTTCATCTGGACTTGTNCTGTGTATGTAAATTTTTGTAAAACCAGCATCAAGATATTTTTCGATCGGAGTAATTAGGTCCTCTATGGAAGTAACTATTATAGTTGATTTCTTTTGTTCATCATCTGACACTTCTTTTTTCGCTTTTTCTTCTAAAACCCTTGGATCATTAATATTAATATCAAACGCATCATCTATTTGCGTAGTACGCCAGAACTCGGTTGCCTTAAATGCTTTATCGTAATCCTCAGAATAAGATACTTTTGGTTTTGCTATTTTTTCAAGTGAATTAATATCCTTGTTTGCATTCCTAGCAGCACCATCAAATATTTCAAATGTTTCTTTTACTCCTTCAGGCTTTGAAGTTGTAATCAGCCCATCCGTATACTCAGCCGCTGCTTTGATTGCATTCGTACCTGAACCTGCCATAAACAAAGGTATGTTCGTTGAAGGAGGTGTGTACAGTTTGGCGTTTTGGATTTTAAAATATTTTCCTATAAATGTTACAAAGCCATCTTCATCTACGCTACAGTGAATGTTGCTATTACTATCTTTTTTATTANTATTGTGTCGTGACTTTTCTAAATCGTAATAATTATTTTCACTTTTGTTCCATAATTTTTTGATGATTTGAATGGATTCAACAGTTCTTTCAACCCTAATTTCTGCAGAGGGCCAATCAAATCCCAAAGTTACTTCATTCATTGCCTCACCAGATCCCACACCAAGACCAATACGCCCAGGATATAGTACATCTAGGGAAGCGAAAGCTTGTGCGATTAATCCAGGATTATATCGATATACAGCAGCAGTAACTCCTGTTATAAATTTCATTTTTTTAGTTCTTTCGGCGATGGCTGAAATCCAGACCCATGTGAAATTTCCATGTCCATTTGTATGCGACCATGGATGAAAATGGTCGCTTGTGAGAGTTGACTCGAAACCTGCCCTTTCTGCCTCCTTTACAAAATCAATCAATTGCTGCATTGAATATTGCTCTTGCGATGCCCAATATCCGATTTCTGTCATATTTTAATATGGTTTATAATATTTATTAATCAGTTTTAAATTCAGTACTTGAAAAGATACCAGAGAAGGCAATCTAAGAGCATTACTTTGTATGGTAATTAGATCTGCTACAAAAATCTAATAAGCTGAACTTATATTAATTAAATTGTTAGTATACAAAAAGCTTGGAATTTAGCCAACTCCGGTTGGTTCTTCTTTCTTCTGATGTTCTAATTTCATATGTTGCTGCTTTTCTTGTTGAGTTGCAAACATTATACCACAAATATGACATTTTAGATTGTCACCTTCAGATACTGCCTGTGACAATCAAGTACCATCTCCATTATTCGGAGTGTTGTAGAACATGTATAATAATCCACTCCATCATTTAAATCTGTTACTTAAGCTCGTTTCGCTGTTTGTGCCTAATTTTTACCTTCCTTGGATGTGCTTTTGTCTTATTTGGTCCAAATCATCTCGCTTACGCTATCTGTATTCGACCTCTTTTAAGATGTCCATTATCAATTTTTAAATTATCGGAAATTACTTTGTTCCTACTATCATAATTTGGAGCCTTAATTTTTCTTTTTGATTTACCCAAAATTGGGTAATTTATGGAGACTAGAATTGGCTCCGCAATCTTGTTGACAATATAGGAACTTGATGGACAAAGAAGCTTTATGAGTAACGCTATTTTCCAATCAGATAACTGAATTGTGAATTTAGTTATTATCAATGTATGATATCTAAGATGATATAGATTAGCAAGACTAATATTAAAATGTTCAAGGTAGACTTAGTTTCCCGTTACCAATACTCATACCAGGTTATATTCAGCCCTTTCAAATACATATCACACCAAACAAAATTTCAAACACTCTTGCTCAGCGCTTTAAAATTATTTTTTGTCATGTTTTCATTTTAGTAATGCAATAAGCTGTCTAAAATGTGCTAGTTTCTAAGATTATAGTAAATCATTTTTATGTTTTGTTGTGCTACAACTAAGTAGGAAAAGGATTTCGGTTTTTGACTCCGTTCACCGAAAGTCCATGCTCTAACGAATATGGAAGGGATGCCAAACACGGGGCTGGCAACTCCCTTTCATAAAGTTATTTCTTACTTTTGAAAATTCAGGATTTCATATTATTTTGATAACCAATACAATATCTAGTGTAGAATTACCAATAATACTACCAAATTCATTCTTTGCTTTGTTGGTCAGATTCTTTACTTCTGGAAGATTTCCAATTTTCTCTACACCTTTCTTAACTCCGCCAAAAAATGTATCCCAGCCTAAGCCTATTAGTGCAAGAATAACTAAAATGACCAGTATGAGTACAACCCATCCTATCAATAAAAATTACTTCCCATTATGTATGCTTTAAACTTTGAGTATCTTATGCCAAAAATTGCTTTCAGTAGTATGCTTTTTAAATATTGTAATGAATTCCATTATTACATTTACCTGATTGGATTGAATAACATACACAACCATCTCTTAACATTATATTTTGAAATGTTATAGGATAAGCTGTTCCAGAGTTATCTTTATTTGGTAACAACGAGTCATGTGGAATGAAAGTAATTGATTCGGTGTCATCCTTATCTATAAAACCAACCATAAGTTGAGATACCTCTACTTTATACCTGATTGAGTAGGGAAAGTTTCCCATCTTATTCCACCACTCAATCCCCGAAAACTGATTTCCTCCAATATAATCAAAATTAATAGAACCAAGTGAAAAATCAAAGGTTTCCGATATTCCTGTGATTTGATCAGTGATAGAATATTTAATTTGTTTATTTATTTTGTCCAGCACCAACATCCGTAGGTATGAATGTTCAATAATTGGTAATACTTTTGTAAACCTATATCTATTGACACCTTGAAATATTGCTTCAAAGTAGTCCTGATTGTCAAACTGACAGATAAGATTCAATTCAATTGGCACATTGCGGATTGTAAATAACTCCAACAGGTAGAGCATCCAGGATTTGTCAGGTATTTGGTTTCCTAAATCAGCTACTATTTTGATGACGTCTGATACTGCTGTTGCCCCTGCAGGAAATATTGGTGCTCGCTGTTTCTTATCTGTGATACGACAAAATGATCCTACCCAATAATGCAATATGGTTAGGTTAAGTACTCTCTCTAAATAAAATTTCCTATACAAATCTTGGAAAAATTCAAAAGTAGCTTTAATTCGATATTCTATAAAGGAACTTTTGAGTATTAGAAGGCTAAATAATCATTACTNAGAGGGCAAACTAATGAGTTACGACCCTTCATTACTATTATTGGTGTTGGTCCATGGGAACCTTTTTCCAATTATCTTATTCCAATTTATTCTTATTAATAAGTACAGGGTTATTAAAATTCCAGCGATACTTAGAATAATGGCTATTATGATAGCGACTGGATTATCTGTATTTGTAAACGATGAAATCATGCTGTCAACAAATGGTCTTCCTAAAAGGACTCCTACCCATACAATAAACTCATTATATAATAGCACTCCAATAAATACAGCAACAGCAAATTTCTGTGGGCTATATCTTGTCAGACCCAATGTAATGTAAATGAGATTTTCTGAAAATGGGATTACTGGGGCTATTAGTGCACCTATCCAGCCGTATTTGCCCAGGAATTTTTGAAGTGATATAGTTTTTCCCTTCGATTTTCTGGTGATGATATTGCGTCCAGAATAGGCAAGATAAAAGATTATCATCTTCGCCGCAACAGCACCAGCTGTGCCAAATAGAGAGATTAAGTGTGGATCCAAATTCTTGTTGAATGCCGCTAGTAGAGGAAGGGGAAAATAGGGTATTGGTAAAAAGAACAATATATTAATGATAAAGCTTACCAATAGAATTCCTGGATATCCAAAATAATCATACAAAGGGAGTAGCTCCTCGAGAGTAACCAAGATGGTAGACTAAGATCAAATAATATTATTAAGTGTTATAAAGATCGAGGCATAAGAGAACACTATTTGCAGCAAAGATATTGTGAATTAAACATTGAATTAGGATACATACATGCAATTGATAAAATCAAATTGTCCGTCAAGAACGTGGTAATTTGTATATAGGCTACATGTATGAAATTAACTACTGATTGGAATTGTTCTTTGATAAAATATCTGAAGGATTGTTTCGCGAGTTACCAAAAGCTCCAAATGTAAGGTCTCAAGTATTGCTGAATATTCACCAATTTGAAATCGGACAAAGTTATGTTACAGCAAAAATACAAAACAGATTCGCTGAAAATGTTACACTCAACATACAAGGAGGCCGACCAGGAATTGAACTTCAGGCTAGCCTCTTTAAGATTAAGAATCCTGAAAATCAAGATCCTTTACAATTTGCATACATAAGGGCAAACTTGATCCAAACCGGCAAAATATTTGTTAGAAAGCTTCCTGTAATTGGTATAAGAGATTGGTTATTAATCTATGAAGATACATTGGTTGAACTTTCGGTAAAAGACTCTTATGACGAGTTAGAAATTGTCGTAGTTTAAGAAAGTTTTGTCAAGACAAACATTACAGTCGCACTTTGCCATTTTGTATTTTTGATAATTTCCACTTTTTGCCAGAAAGGCATTCTAGTTTCCAATCTGGTCTGACTATGATTAGAGTATGACTAAGCATTAGAATCGAATTCAGAATTCAGAATAAATAAAAATTTGATACTTCAAAAAGAACTAAATAGGTAATCCAGTCTAAAAAAAGTAGTCAGTGACCACCGCAGCCACAACCATGTTCTTCTCCATGATGATGGGCATTAGAATTTTCAGAACATGTAGGACAAAGTGGACTATTATTTTCAGACATAAATGTAATCCCGCAGGAACTACACTTTAACTTTTGAATGCCTTCCATTATTTGTTAAGCTCTAGAACCATAATTAATGTCTTTCTTGGTTAACATTTCAGATTCGCATAACATATCTAGTATACAAAGTGAAACTGTGAAGCTAAAACAAGATATGAAGTACGTAAGGTTATATTCCCTCATAATTATTTAGGATTGATTGAAACAATATGTGGTTATTCCTAGATTTAAAGAGAATACTAATGAAATAATGTATTTTGAACCAAGGATTGTCAAGATAGTCAAAGGCGATTCCATAACTTGGATTAATCGGGATACAAAAGTACATAATTTGATTTCAGGGGATGCAAACTCCTCATTGCAAAGTCCCTTTTTTCAAACTGGCAGTATGTTGCCAGGAGAATCAACTTCTGTCAAGATTGATAGTAATCAACAGAGCATACCATACTATTGTTCTACACATCCTTCTGAAAGAGGCGTCATAGCAATATTTCCCATACCGGAGGACCAGATGACAGAACAGGACAAATCAAAATTCTTAGATGACATGAACTTGTTCATATCTGACAACGCAAATCAAAAAATATTAACTCGCCTTCAGAGACAGCTAGATCCTGCAATTATTGAGTATCTAAGCGATCCTATTGCAACACTGATCCAGAATAGAGTTCTGACTATTGTTTTTTGGGACATTACTAACTTTTCAAAATTAACAGAGATCTTCAGAGACCATCCAGAGTTGATAGCCGTTTTTCTCAATGAATACTTGGGTGTGGCGGTGCCTATAATACACGAATACGGTGGAATTATAGATAAATTCATTGGAGATGGCATACTTGCATATTTTGGATTCAAAGAACAAGATGACGATGGTTCGATTGGGGCTTCTAATGCGATTCTTGCCGCCCTAAAGCTGAAGCAGGCATTCCAGATTTTTAAGCGAAACTGGCTGGACATATGGAAGACGGTTACTAATTCTGATATAAGAATAGAAATAAAATGCGGTATTAACACAGGCTCGGTTTTAGTTGGGCTCATGGGAAGCCAAGAAAGGGATCAGTTNACAGTAATNGGAACACATGTGAACTTGGCAAGTAGGTTGGAAGGAATAGCTGAATCTGACCAAATAGTTATTTCACAATATACAAAAGAAAAAATTCTAGAAAAATTCAACTTAGAGACTATTCAGATAAAAGATAAAATAAAGGCATTTGAAGATATTAAGGAATATTACACAGTTCTAGGTCAGAAGTAGAGTTTCTAGATCCCGGAACGAATTAGTATTTTTACAATCAAGTCCATTATGTAGCAATGGGATCGTATTGGGTGGATTCAGAGTAGCGACACTTTCCTTATTGCTCGCTAGAATAATATACACAATTAACTGGTTCAATATTGCTTCAATATTTTACCTCATAGCTTTGGATTTTAGAGAAGATATAGCCATGTTGGGAATAATTAGTGCTAGTTTTCTTATCGGTGTTGGCCTCTTCCAAGTACCTGCTGGAATTATAGCTGCAAAGTACGGTCTGAGAAACATGGCTATTTATGGAATAATGATTGCATCAACTGCAGCGTTAGTTACTGGGTTGGCAAGTGGTACAACGCAGATTACTATCTTGCGATTCTTGATTGGGATTGGCATGGCGTGTTTCTTTGGGCCCAGTGTTATGCTGGTTTCAAGATATCTGGGGAAAGAATCTGAAGGACTGGGCATTGGACTCTTGAACTCTGCGCATGCCCTAGGTGGAATTGTGGGATTGTTTGGTTGGGTTGTATTGGCTGAGGCTCTAGGATGGAGGGCCTCACTAATTTTGAGCGGTGGTTTAGGAATAGCTACGGCACTAATGTTGAGCAAAGCGCTGATAAAAGAAGAAGTTAAAGTGTCAGGGGATTTTAGAATCAAGATTTCCGATATATTAAAAACCATATTTAACAAATCATTGATAATTCTCGGTTTTACCTTACTTGGGTTTCAGGCAGGATCAAGCATGATTTTAACATTTAGCGTATTCTATTTTGTTGATCATTTGAATATTCATCCAGTTGACGCGGGTCTAATAGCTAGTCTGAGTTTGGTAGTTGCTCTAGTATCCTCACCACTGTTTGGAAGAATTTATGATAGAATCGGTAACGCAAAGAAGCTGCTATTTATATCAGGTATCGTAAGCGCTATCAGCATAGTAGGTTTTGCCACAGACTCACTATACATACTCATAATTTCAGTCGTGATAGCGGGATTATGNTTATCAGCAGGTTTTGTAATCGTATACGCGAAAGCCAAAGAAATCAACAAATCTCAATCTCAATATCAGACTCTTGCTGTAAGTTATGTTAATGGTCTCTCATTATTTGGGGTTTTTTGGATTCCCGTACTATTTTCAATCGTTGTGAATCGAGTGGGCTATGAGATAGCTTGGTTGTTGGGAGGTGTGACTATGATATTCCTAGTACTTCCAGTATTGAAACTAAAATGAATGATTTATTCTGCTATAAAATCAATTATCATAAACTATCGGTTAATTAACATCAATTTTTATATTCTACCGTTGATATGTCGAGTTTGAACTAAAAGTTCAAATGATATTCAATGACTAAAAAGGTGAGTATTTGAATGGGTTGGAATAAAAAAACAAGAAACTACAGAAATACTGTCCTATTTGTTGTGGTTACCATATTTATTCTTTCAATTGTACACCAACCACTATTTGCAAATCATGGAAAAGAGATTCTACTGAAAATAGGTGATGGTCAATTTTTTTTACCGCCAGGCAAGATCGTCCAACAAATTANATTAACTACTACTTATTCAGTTTCTGATCCTGCCACGGTAGGCAAGCAAATCAGTGCGACAATGAAAATATACACATCGAATGGGACTTTAATTAAAACTACCTCAATTCCAAATGGATTCAAAGTTGATAAGACTGGTTTCCAGCAATTTGTTACCAGTTTACCAAATAGTACACTTCAATCAATCACCACTATTGTTCAATTTACGGATTTGAATAAAACTTCACCATTATCAAATTCGTTAACAAATAATTTAGTTCTAAATAAAACACAATAATGATTCTAATTTTTTGAACGTTTAAACTTTAGATCGCAAAGAACGTACAAACAATAGTAATAGTAATAGTAATCCGTAGTTCTTACAAGTATCATGTTAAATCGAGAATAGTTTTTTTCTTTTCTATCGAATGGTATTCAAAATTAGGAGGACTTAAATATTTTCCTTGCGAGAATAATCTATCAGGATGATTACCGCAGAGATAAGTGTGCTACCTGTTGGAATACGCTCTGGCACGAGTATGAGTAAGGAAATAGCATTAGCTTTTGATGCTATTAGCGGAATCAAAGACCTTAAAGCAACCCTCACGCCACTTGGGACTCAAATTCAATCAAATAACATGGTAGACATCCTCAATGCAATAAATATTGCCCATGAAGCTGTCAAGTCTTCTGGAATCCAGAGAGTAATCTCTATAGTGCACATTGATGAAAGATTGGATAAGGAACAGAATCTGGATCAGAAAGTTGACTCTGTGATGAATAAGCTCAAGTGAGCAGATTTTAATCTTTTGTATGATACTCTGTTAAACAGAGTTACTTTCGTAACATTGAGAACCCAACTCTTTCTACGCTAATTTCACTTGACCATCTAAGAGAACGCCACATCCATTTGACTGCACCTTTGATATCTATGAAAATTTTATTCCAATTGCCTTATTACTAGGATGGCTGCATCTACATTTACGACTTGATGAGCCATGTTCTGAAAGCTTATGGCGACACGTACGATAGTCGCAAATTACATCTTCAGATTGACCCACTACGTTTACAAAGTGCTGGCGGTTGCCAGACATACCATATATAAAACAACATGACATAATACCGTTTCTTAAATANTGACCTTTCAATTGGGTGTTATAATTTTAATTACCAGCCTGAAATATTGTTTTGTTATTCTACTGAGTTGTTTTCTTTACTCTGTTTAATAATTCTGTTTTACGAGAACTAATAATTTTATTCGACGAGTATGCATTTTTTGGTAAATGGCAATTGATTACAGTAATCATGGTAGTTTTAATTGTACCTTGCACAGGCAATCTTGTTAATTTAAGACATTTCGAATTATTTGAGGGGATAATAGTCTGAACCGAATAAAATTTAAGACATAGGGAAATAAGTAGGATTAGATGTTCAAAAGACTTGATGCCGCAATACTTCTAGTCGAAGATTTACAGAAGTGCATAGCTTTCTATANGGATATCCTTGAATTGAAAATAAAAAACCAATCACCTGATTGGGTTGAATTTCAGAATGAGGGTCAAAGTGCTGTGTTGGCGCTGCATCCTGCACGTATCAAACAGAATGGTTCTTCTAATATGTTAGTAGGTTTCAGTGTGAGTAACTTGGAATCTGTGTGTAAAAAACTCGAAGATAAGCATGTCAAATTTCATAAGCAGATAGCTCAAGAATCTTTTGGAAAGCATGCCATAATAGAGGATCCTGAAGGTCACCTGATATCTATTGTAGAGATTCCGCCAAAAGATGAATTAGGACAAATTCCCTATTATCATGGCTTTGCTCCAGTCGAAGGCTTAATGTGATATTGACAGAAGTAGTTACTTCCGTTTTATTAATTAAACAAGTTCAATAATAACAGAAATTTCAGTTTTTGTCAATCAATAATTCGATCTTACATATCTTTTATATCATGATCAATTCTGTAAATACGTGTTAATTGTCACGTAACCCTGCTAGTAATGAAATTAGTTTAGCGTCCAGCTCCATTGCGAAAATTACATTACAGACTATATCTAGGGCAACAGCAGGTATTGACTGCTTTCTTGCCAGTGAATTTTTTAGCTATGTTGACTCTAATGGCCTATCACTAAAATTTCTTGATCTTAAAAAGAAGGGATTGAAATTAAGAATGATCTCCGATATAGGTATGAAACAGGCTTCATTATATAGAGGCTTTCTAAACTATTTTGAGATTAGGCATTTTGATAAAATCGCATCCAATATTATACTCATAGACGACGCAGAATTTGTGATGTTTCTTAAGAAGAATAACGATAAGAGAAGATTATTACGCATTTCTGATAAATCATTCGTGTCTGCTCAGCAGTTCCTATTTAATTCGTTGTGGAGTAGTGCTTTACCTTACAAAGAGAAAATTAAAGAATTCGAATATGATAAAGAAAAATCTTTTACAAAAAATGTTTCCATGTCATACGAGATACGCAATATCATAAGGAAATCTATCACGTCATCAATAGATGAAATATTGGTTCTATTTTCAGAATTTGAAGTTTTGATTCATTCAAAGAAATTAGGAATATTGAATTTATTGGAAGAGGCTTCAAAGAATGGCATAAGGGTAAGGACAATAGTCTATTGTGAGAACAAGAAAATTAAGGATGAAATAAGAGATTCATTTCATGATAACTTCCCCAATATCTCTGTTCAATACTTACAAAAACCCTTACAAACAAGAATGACAACAATGATATTTGATAGGAGGACATTTCTTGACATTTCCCCAGATTTCAATTTTAGTAGAAACCGAGGAGGTGGGAAAGGATTAAGCGTCTATTCCAATAATGAAATCAAGCTCAACTCCCTGTTATCTATCTTTGAATTTCTCTGGATTCAATCGGATATTGATAACCAAAAGGTGATTAAGGAAGCGTACTTTAAGCTTTTTAAAGGATTCAATCTTCGGGATGAAAATTATAAGAGGAGTTGGAAATTTGAAATGAGCAAGAAGAAAACCTAGATTGGCAGGTATTATAAGATCTTATATTTCGTCTTCCAATTTGCTCATCAATAATAATAATAAGTTTGTTGTAGTATTATAATAGTGAAATGAGCGAATTTGCCTTCTTTCGATTCAAAAGTGCTAACATGTTAAGTGAAGAGGAAGAACGTGATAAACAAGAGATGATTAGTCTAACAGAGCAGGTTCTTGATGCTAGAGGCATAGAATGTGACGCTAGAATTGCAAAGATATCGGAAGATAAATTAAGAGAAATACTTGAAGAAGTGAGAAAGCTACGAAAGAAAAAGAAAATGAATACGGTTAGATCAGATGATGGTAGTTCGAACGAAGACAGATATATTCAAAATGAAGAGGAAAGCTACATAAAGTAGATAAAGTGGTTTGAATTTGAATGTAGATAATCTCACGAATCGCTGGCTTGCGACTCTCGGCATAGGGGCCGTAATTTTTGGTTTGGCATTATTTACTTTAGGAGTTCCCGTACGTACAATGATCATTTTCTTTGCAATTGGGATACCAGTAGTATTTTTATGGTTATACGCTGATGAAAGATCACGTAAAGAAAAGAAAGAGATGGANGAGATGGAAGAGTTAGGAAAGATACAACAGCAACAATGTATTTGCTCTGTATGTAAGCATGAACAGGCAGCAGTTTGTCTAGATCAAAAGTGTCCCTGTTGTATTATTCTGAAAGGCGATAGTATAATAGGACATTCTATCAATCCTCTACAATAGTAGAAAACGGTAGTCGGCGTGCAGAATTAAAATATAAAAATTCACTATTGCGTTGTTGTGTTACTTTGAATAATTTGTTACTATGAATAATATTTATCTTTTCGAGTATCATATCAGAACTGACCAAACAAATATTAAAAAAGCTTTGAAAGTCAGCTTAACAAGTCTTTTATTTAGTAATCATTTTGTTTCATTGAAAGTCTAAAAGAATACCATTCAAATCCAACTCCAACTCCAAATCACGAAAATGCCTGATTATATCTTTAAAAAATTTAAATTCAATTAATGATTTAATAATTCAAGTCCAAATCAATTGANTGAACATCCCAAAAGGTTTAATTTGTATTTGTCCAATTAGATAATTAATAATGTTGGTAATACATAATTAAGTCGTTTTGTTAACTCAGTCCACCAAAACACACTATAGCTAAATCTAGGATAACAACAAATACTTAAAAATGAATCAAGTTAAAGTAAGATGTAATTTTGTCTAGAGAGGATGAACTGATTCAAAGCGGATTAATCTTAACAGACGACACGGTGATTGATCCAATCCTTGATTTTAATTTATACTCTAATGCCATTGTCAATATTATAAAAAACTCTCATCCAAAGTTTAGTATCGGAGTATTTGGTGATTGGGGGACTGGAAAGACAACTTTAATTAATTCTGTTGATAAAGCCCTTCAAACTGGCAGGGACTTAGTCAAAATAAGACTCGAAGCGTCAAGGTACAAAAGGGAAATGTTTCCGCTGGTTTCATTATTAAAAAGTATAGCTTATACGCTACCTGATGAGAAAGAATTTGAAAATTTAAAGCTGAAATTAGAAACAAGTGCAATAAATTTTCTGAAGAGAACTCCGGATATTCTTACATCTATTATATCAAAGTACGTGTCAGAAGAGGATGAAATTTCCCACGAAATGATAAGTACATTCAAGAAAGAGCTAAACTCGAAGATTCAATTAATTGCAGAGTTAGACAGGGATTCCATCTACTTCGATGGTTTTAGGGAAATCAAAAAGGAGATAAAGAATTTGCGAGAAGATAATCCTGCTTTTAGGATTGTTATTTTTGCTGACGATTTGGACAAATGTCCTCCAGGGAAAGCTTTTGAAATATTAGAGATGATAAGAGTATTTCATGATATTGAGGGTTTTATTTACGTAATAGGATTAAGCCATGATATGATAGTCAAGTTAAGCAAAGTTGGAAATAGCGAATCTAGCATTGATGGAGAACGTTACATTAAGATGTTGATCCAAGTACCAATAACTTTACCTAAGTGGAGTAACCAAGACATTGTCAGATTAGTAAAGGATCTCATAAAAAAAGGTATGATTCATGATAAATTCAAAGATGTTGTAGACAAGAATATAGAACTTATTTCAGTTGCAATAGACAATAATCCTAGAGAAATTAAAAGATTCTTGAACAACTTTTTTGTGGCTTGTGAGATTTTTTCAGGTAAGAAAAATTTTGAAGCAAAGGAATTGATTTTTTCAGGTAAGAAAAATTTTGAAGCAAAGGAATTACTAGTAGTACAAGCTGTGCATTTACGATGGAATAAGTTTTATAATATATTAGTAAAATCCGATGAATCTTTCTTTAGAGGACTAGATAAATATCTCAAGATGGATGACGAGACTCGTCTTAAAAGTTTGGACTTGTACGAAGAAAAAAAGATGAATTTGATACAAAAGTATGGAAGGTGTTGCGCGATTTTAAAACAGATTCGGATTTGTGGGATTTTTGGTAAAAATTCAAATACTTTAAGAAACGTACGCGATTGGAGCATATACAGTCGTGCAATAGAAGTTGCTATTGAACCTACTGGCATCCCTGGAAAAACTGTAAACTATGAAGCAGTAAAGTTACTGCAAAGTGGAAAGATTAATGAATTCAATGACAAGAGAGCGATAGAATTTAAGATTTTATCGAATTAGAGAAGCGGATCTAAGGGATGCGGATCTAAGGGATGCGGATCTAAGGGGATGCGGATC